>Ga0316207_10001678_pt1 | contig 25913 bp, 23 predicted proteins | sample 6weekpyrite_MG_FD_204943 | JGI IMG/M metagenome (GOLD analysis project Ga0316207, IMG submission 204943) | Microbial mat bacterial communities from mineral coupon in-situ incubated in ocean water Damariscotta River, Maine, United States -... | ecosystem: Environmental > Aquatic > Marine >... | reverse complement strand
TTATAAGTACGAATGCGCTCAGAACGATCGCCACTGGCAACTAAATTACGACGAGATGATTCTTCTTCACTACGACGCTTTTCATCTTCAGCTTGTTGTAAACGCGCTTGTAAAACAGACATCGCTTGAGCACGGTTTTTATGCTGAGAGCGCTGGTCTTGACACTCAACCACAACCCCCGTTGGAATATGGGTAATACGAATCGCCGAGTCAGTTTTGTTTACATGCTGACCACCGGCACCTGAGGCACGGAAAGTATCTACTTTTAAGTCAGCTTTATTTATTTCGATAGCCTGTGACTCTGGAATTTCTGGCATCACAACCACAGTACAAGCTGAGGTATGTACGCGCCCTTGAGATTCTGTTTCAGGAACACGTTGTACGCGATGCCCACCTGATTCAAACTTCATTTGACCGTAAACACCTTCACCGTTGATCTTCATGATCAATTCTTTATAACCGCCCTGCTCACTTTCGTTGGTATTCATTACTTCAATTTTCCAACCTTGCTTTTCAGCATAACGGCTGTACATTCTAAATAAATCACCAGCAAAAATAGCCGCTTCATCGCCACCCGCACCAGCACGAATTTCTACAAAACAGTTATTGTCGTCATTAGGATCACGAGGCAAGAGTAAAATTTGTAGTTCATTAGATAATTGAGCAACGACTCTTTTAGCGTCTTTAAATTCTTCTTGCGCCATTTCGCGCATATCAGGATCGTCATCTTTTAACATTAGCTCTGCTGTCGCAAAATCGTTTTCAGCACTCTGATAATTTTTAAATACTGAGGTAACTTCGTCTAAGCGTTTAAATTCTTGTGATAAAGCGCGAAACTTTTCTTGGTCGCTTATTGTTTCAGGATCGGATAATAAGGCTTGAACTTCCTCAAAGCGCTCAACTAAAGCTTCAAGTTTTTGATAAACAGACGATTTCATTAATATAATCTTTTTTTAAGGCGTAATTAAGGGTATAAATATTGGTGTAATTAAGCAAGGAAAAACCAAACTGGCGCTATTCTAGCACAATGGCAATTTATGTAAAAAGAAAGCGCACGAAAGAGATTGAATCGGTAGGTTATTTATCAGTATCTATATTAAAAATATCACGTAAATAAATAAGTTTATCTAGTTCACCGCCTTGGGCAGCAGATTGCAAAGCACTGGTTGGCGCATGCATGAACTTATTAGTTAGTTTAGTAGCAAGTTCACCAATAACCGCTTCTGCATTTTTACCAGAGCTTAATTGTAACATCGCTTTTTCTAGTAATAAGTCACGCTCTGATAAACATTGTTTGCGATAACTCACCACAGTATCTTGAGTGTTTAAACCTCTAAGCCAAGCCATAAAACTGTTTGATTGACTTTTAACAATCCCCTCAGCTTCAACGGCTGCTTTACGACGATTTTCTAAATTTTGCGCAATAATACTTTGCAAGTCATCGACGGTATAAAGAAATACGTCATCTAAATCACCCACTTGTTCTTCAATATCGCGCGGCACCGCTAAATCGACCATAAAAATTGGCTTGTGACGACGTGTAGATAATGCTTGTTCAACCATACCTTTACCTATAAGCGGTAAAGTAGAGCCTGTTGAACTAATTACAATGTCAGCTTGACTGATAGCATCCGGAATTTGTGCCAAGGTAATAGCATCAGCGCCTATTTGTTTTGCCATGTTTGCCGCACGTTCTATGGTGCGATTCGCAACAGTAATTTTGCCAACATTATTTTCATACAAGTGCTTAGCAACAAGCTCAATAGTTTCACCGGCGCCCACTAATAAAACCTTAGTTTGCTCAAGGCTGGCAAAAATATGTTTAGCTAAGTTAACAGATGCAAAAGCAACCGAAACCGCACTTGTGCCAATATCAGTTTCTGTGCGTACTTGCTTAGCAACACCAAAGGTTCGTTGAAATAATCGATCCATGATTAACGCCATAGACCCTGCCGCTTTAGCTTGACTATAGGCTTGTTTCATTTGACCTAATATTTGCGGCTCACCTAAAACTAACGAATCAAGACCACAAGCCACTCGCATCATGTGGTTAACTGCTTGTTGATCTTGATGCCAATAGATACTCGGTAAAATAGTTGAAGCAGGTACATTGTGATAGCTTTCTAACCATTTAACTAATCGCTCTTGTGTCAGCGAAACATCACCGTCTTGAACAAGATAAAGTTCTGTTCTATTACAAGTAGATAATATAGCAACTTCGCGGCATTGCACCGCAGTTAGCATTTCTTGCAAAGCAACAGAAAGCTTATCCGGATTAAAGGATATCTTTTCTCTTACTGCTACAGGGGCAGTTTTATGATTAATTCCAACAGCAACTATGGACAATGTTATAACCTATCGATATTTTATTTACTAACAGCATATACCCGTGGCACCTCAAAATGCGAGTTTCAGGTAACACGGGTATTAAGTATAACCCAAGCTTTCACGTTAAAATATGATCTGAGTTAAAAAATGCTAGTTTAAAGCGCATTAGTTTAGACCTATTTTATATTAAACAAGGCTTTAAGTTGAATTGCATTTATTGCTATGTTCAAATACTGACTTCTTTTAGTGCTGATATAAAAAATGACTAAATCTTACCTCCCCCTAATAAGCTTGATTTTCATGGCTAATGTGTTGTTATCTGGCTGTGCTAGTAAGCTAAATTCTTCATCAGACATTAGCACCCAAGTATTAAATCCAGCGCAAAGAGCAGCTCAATTATTAAAAAACAAACAATGGCACTTGCGTGGCAAAATCGCCTTTATCGAAAAAATTCTCAATCAAAAAGATAAACGTGAAAGTGCCTCGATTGCTTGGCAGGTAAATGAGAAAGCACAAACGCAAACCTTAAACTTAACCAGCTATTTGGGCATCAATGTTTTACAGCTCGAATCAAAAAAAAATCAACATCTAATTAAAGTTGATGGCAAAGAGTATAACGGCGCTAACTTGGACCAATTAATCTATTCGTTAACCGGGCTAACACTACCAACCAAAGCGTTGACCTATTGGTTAAAAGGCTTACCATATAGTGCAAATGACATTCTTAAAAACAACCCTGACACCCAGTTACCCATGAGCATTACCAGTTATTTTAACAATTCTTTATGGCAAATTAAGTTTGGTCAATACAAAACGTTTAATGGCATTAAAATGGCAACTAAGTTCACCATTGAAAAAAATGGTCTTTTAATTAAAGTGGCCGTGAAAAAATGGTCTTTTGAAGTGTGATTTTTGCATCATGATAAATAAAAATATAAATCAAGAATTTGTTTTCCCATCTCCCGCTAAACTTAATCTATTTTTACATGTAGTAGGTCAACGAGGCGATGGTTACCATGAATTAGAAACCTTGTTTCAGTTCATTGATTATAGCGACACAATAAAAATATCGATTTCTGAAAATGCTAACATTGAGTTATTAACACCTATTAACAATGTTAAAAATGAAGATAACTTAATTATTAAAGCGGCGCTTTTATTGCAAAATCATATTAAAGAAAAAAACGCACCCACAATTTACGGCGCTAAAATCAGTATCAATAAAGTGTTACCAATGGGCGGTGGTTTAGGTGGTGGTTCATCTAATGCAGCAACGGTTTTAGTTGCGCTTAATGCGCTATGGCAAGCACATTTACCTACAGAAGAATTAGCGCAATTAGGCTTAAGTTTAGGTGCTGACGTTCCTATTTTTGTGCATGGTTTTGCCGCTTTTGCCCAAGGTGTTGGCGAAAAATTAACGCCTGTTCACCCTGAAGAATGTTGGTATTTGGTAACCAGACCTGATGTCAGCATTTCAACTGCTAGTGTATTTTCTGCAAAAGATTTACCAAGAAACACCGAAAAAATTATAACGGACAACTTTAACACAACTTATAAAGATGAAGATTTATTTGCTTCTAACCTATCTGGTGAAGATCAAGGCCAGTATCACAATGATTGTCAAACCATGGTAATAAAACATTATGATCAGGTTGCCAACTTACTAGCTTGGTTGGTAGAATATGCGCCGTCTAGAATGACAGGAACAGGCGCATGTGTATTTTCACGTTTTTCCAGTCAACAAGAGGCGTGTGATCTACAAGCAAAACTTCCTGTTGGAATAAGCTCGTTTGTCGCACAAGGGCTAAACAAATCGCCTTTATGCTCAGTGATAGAGCAAATTAAACGTTCAAACTAATTTGCTGAAATTACACCTCTGAACTAGGGTAAATTTCAGCTACTATTATTAATGTCAAAAGTTTCTGAGGAACTGACTGTGCCTGACATGAAGATTTTTGCGGGTAATGCCACCCCTGAACTGGCCAAGCAAATTGCAAATCGCTTATATATTACTTTAGGCGACGCCAAAATTGGCAGTTTTAGTGATGGTGAAATAAGTTTTGAAATAAATGAAAATGTTCGTGGTAGTGACGTTTTTATTATTCAATCAACTTGTGCGCCCACTAATAACAACCTGATGGAACTTATTGTGATGATCGATGCATTTCGTCGTGCATCTGCAGGTAGAATTACTGCGGTTATTCCATATTTTGGTTACGCTCGCCAAGACAGACGTGTACGCAGTGCTCGTGTACCTATTACAGCAAAAGTTGTTGCTGACTTTTTATCAAGTGTCGGTGTTGATCGTGTCTTAACGGTTGATTTACACGCAGAGCAAATTCAAGGCTTCTTTGATGTACCTGTAGATAATGCTTTTGGTACCCCCATTTTATTAGAAGACATGAAAAATCGTGAGTTAAACAACCCTGTAGTGGTATCGCCTGATATTGGTGGTGTTGTTCGTGCTCGTGCAGTGGCAAAATTACTCGACGATGCAGATTTAGCTATTATCGACAAACGTCGTCCAAAAGCCAATGTTGCACAAGTAATGCATATTATTGGTGACGTTAAAGACCGTGATTGTATTATTGTTGATGATATGATTGATACGGGTGGTACATTAGCCAAGGCAGCTGAAGCTTTAAAAGAGCACGGCGCAAAACGAGTTATTGCCTATGCTACTCATCCGGTATTATCGGGCAATGCTGCTGAAAACCTTAAAAACTCAGTAATTGATGAAGTGGTAGTCACTGATTCAATCCCGCTATCAAAAGAAATACAAAAACTTAAAATGGTTCGCCAACTAACATTAAGCGGCATGTTAAGTGAAGCTATTCGCCGTGTTTGTAACGAAGAATCTATTTCAGCAATGTTTGATCATTAGTAAATAAGTTTTTAGCAAACCGGCGCGCTCTATCACATCAGGAGAATGTGCGTCCTGCATTCTCTAATAAGTTATATCCTTATAACGTCATGTGATCGCGCAATACGACCGCCATGGATGGTGGAAGTGCAGTTTTTGCAGGAGCAAAAAACTGCCTACCCTGAACAAAAAAGCAGATATTATTCAATATCTGCTTTTTTGTATGCTTTTAAATAGCTTTACATTGTGGCTAATGTTATTATGCCGCGCCTTTTTTATCTAAGCGTTTTTGTTTTTGAATAAAAATTTAGATAAAAAAGTTTAAAACCCTTGTTTTTGGTCGCAAAAAGCAAGATTAAATTTAACAATTAATTATATAAGAGTATCTATCATGACTGATTTATTTACTTTGGATGCAGAAGTACGTACAGATTTAGGGAAAGGTGCGAGCCGCCGCCTACGTCACGCGAATAAAGTTCCTGCAATCCTTTACGGTGAAGGCCAAGAGCCAGTATCTTTAACTTTAGAGCACAAAAACGTTTTCCGTGCTCAACAAGAAGAAGCTTTCTACTCACACGTTTTAACATTAAACATTGGCAAGAAAAAAGTACAATGTTTAATTAAAGACATGCAACGTCACCCGTTTAAAAACATTGTAATGCATATGGATTTCATGCGTATTGATGCAAAACACGCTTTACATACTAATGTTCCTGTTCACTTCATCAATGAAGAAGCAGTTTCAAAAGCTGGTGCAACTATTGCTCATCACATAACTGAAATTGCTGTTAGCTGTTTACCGAAAGACTTACCTGAGTTTATCGAAGTTGATTTAGCTGATTTAGAAATGGGTCAAACGTTACATTTATCAGATGTTACATTGCCTAAAGGCGTTACTTCTGACGAATTGGCAAAAGGCGAAAGCCATGACCAAGCTGTTGTTAGTGCTAATGCACCTAAAGGCAGCAGCAATGAAGACGATAGCGAAGAAGCTCCTGCAGAAGAAGCAGCAGAATAACAGTTTAGTAAACATTACTTAATATGAGTATTAAACTGATTGCGGGGCTTGGAAATCCAGGCCCCGAATATACAAGAACACGTCACAATGCAGGTGTTTGGTTTGTAGAAGAACTAGCACAACGCAATAATATATCTCTTCGCGTAGAAAAAAAATACGCTGGTCTTTATGGTAAGGGCTTGATAGCAGGTGAACTAGTACACCTTATCATTCCAACCACGTTCATGAACCGCAGTGGGCAAGCTGTTGCTCCTTTAGCCAATTTTTTTCGTATTCCTGTTGACAATATACTGATAGCCCACGATGAGTTGGACATGTTGCCAGGCTCAGTTAAAATAAAACAAGGTGGTGGTCATGGCGGACATAACGGGTTAAAAGACATAATAGCGCGTATGGCAAATAACAAAGAGTTTTATCGTTTACGTATTGGTATCGGTCATCCCGGTCATCGAGATAAAGTCACTGGTCATGTACTTGGCAAAGCACCACAAAACGAACAAACACTCATTGATCAAGCTATAGATGAAGCATCTCGCTGTTTCGAAATCTGGCAAAATAATGGCTTAAAAAAAGCGCAACAACGCTTGCACGCCTTTAAAGCTATTTAAAATTCACTACACGAAGGAAGTACTCCTAAGTGCAAATTAACAAATTTAATAGGTATTAATCATGGGATTTAAATGTGGTATCGTAGGCTTACCTAACGTTGGTAAATCAACCCTTTTCAACGCACTGACTAAAGCAGGTATTGAAGCTGCTAACTTTCCTTTTTGTACCATAGAGCCAAATACAGGCGTAGTGCCAGTACCCGATCCTCGTCTTGATAAGCTAGCTGATATTGTTAAGCCTGAACGAGTACTTGCCACTACCATGGAGTTTGTTGATATTGCCGGTTTAGTTGCAGGAGCTTCAAAAGGCGAAGGTTTAGGCAATAAATTTCTTGCTAATATTCGTGAAACCGATGCTATTGGTCATGTTGTTCGTTGTTTTGAAAATGATAATATTATTCACGTTGCCAACAAAATTGATCCCGCTGACGATATTGATGTCATCAATACAGAGTTAGCGTTGGCTGATATGGACACAGCCGAGCGCGCAATTCAACGCCAAGCAAAACGCGCTAAGGGTGGTGATAAAGATGCTAAATTCGAAATACCAGTATTAGAAAAAATACTCAAACATGTTGAAGATGGCAACATGATACGTTCACTAGAATTATCTAAAGAAGAAAAAGCCGCTGTTGCTTATTTAAACTTTTTAACCATAAAGCCAACTATGTATATAGCTAATGTTAATGATGATGGCTTTGAAAACAACCCTTATTTAGATGTTGTGCAAGGCATTGCTGAAAAAGAAGGAGCTGTTGTTGTTGCTGTTTGCGCTGAAATTGAAGGGGAACTGTCTGAAATGGATGATGAAGACAGAGCCGAATTTATGGCTGAAATGGGGCTAGAAGAGCCGGGGTTAAATCGTGTTATCAATTCAGGCTATGGCTTGTTGCATTTACAAACCTACTTCACCGCTGGTGTAAAAGAAGTTAGAGCTTGGACAATGAAACAAAATGCCACAGCCCCTCAAGCTGCAGGGGTTATTCATACTGACTTTGAAAAAGGCTTTATTCGTGCAGAAGTAATAAGTTACGATAATTTCATCGAATTCAATGGCGAATCTGGCGCGAAAGAAGCTGGTAAATGGCGCTTAGAAGGTAAAGACTATTTAGTTAACGATGGTGATGTTATCCATTTCCGTTTTAATGTTTAGACTCTTGGGCAAAATCATTAACATGCATCAAAGCATAAATTTAAAAATAGACTACACTTGTTTTGAAAAGAGCAAACTCTTTTAAAACAGTCACAACACAAACAATAATTTAAGGTTTTTCTATGAAAAAAATTCTTTTAATTGCTAGTTTACTAGCCAGTAGTCTCGTTATTGCACCGACAGTAAACGCAAACAATTTATCTTTACGTATTTGTGAGTATGTTCAAGCAAATGATAAAAACCGCTTAAGATCATTCTTAAAGCAAAATAGACTTAAAATTCGAAATATTTACAATGACTTATCTTGCAATGGTGATAATTTACTCATTTTTTCTGCAAAATCTAATTCATTAGAGGTGGGTGAATTTCTTATCGGTAAATTACCTTCAAAAAAGGTTAAAGCTGAAATAGATAATCTTGCTAAATATTCTGCACATTTGGCAGAAGAAGCAAAAGATAGATAAACTTGAATTAATTAAATTCAGAGATATAAAAATGCATCTCTTGGTTATTACTAGCCACTAGATGCATTTTTTTGTGTAGTTTAGCGACAAATTGCACACCGAGTAGCCAAACAAATAAAAAGTCGTGTTTTTTAGCAAAAAACGGTTGACGTAAGCCAAGCAGATTTGCATAATACGCGCCACTTGCTGAGAGGCAATATGGAAGGCTACATAGCTCAGCTGGTTAGAGCACATCACTCATAATGATGGGGTCCCAGGTTCAAATCCCGGTGTAGCCACCATTTCATATAGTAATGTATGATGATGAAAATTACGCAGATTTAGCGGAATTTTTACTACAGAGTTCAAGCCTCTTTAAAAACTTGATGTATAAATTATGCCGGTTTGACATAATTAGTAAACGCGCTGCTTATTTACATGGATAGTAGGTTCCAGTATCGCAAGATGTAAGAGTTCAAGCCTCTTTAAAAACTTGATTTATAAATTATGTCGGTTTGACTAATTAGTAAACGCGCTACTTATTTACATGGATAGTAGGTTCCAGTATCGCAAGATGTAAGAGTTCAAGCCTCTTTAAAACTTGAAATATAAGAATTATGCGGGTTTGGCGGAATTGGTAGACGCGCTGGATTTAGGTTCCAGTATCGCAAGATGTGAGAGTTCAAGTCTCTTGACCCGTACCATTTTTATATAAAGTAAATACATTGCAGGGATATAGCCAAGCGGTAAGGCAGCGGGTTTTGATCCCGTCATTCAGAGGTTCAAATCCTCTTATCCCTGCCATCTTTATTTCCTCTCTTATGCGGAGTTAATGAAGCAATGTAATTACACCCAGTAGGGATATAGCCAAGCGGTAAGGCAGCGGGTTTTGATCCCGTCATTCAGAGGTTCAAATCCTCTTATCCCTGCCATCTTTTTAACTCAAATATTTAGTTATTCAAAACGGTTTTGCTCCGCAGTAATGTCAGAGCTTCAAATCCTCTTATCCCTGCCATCTTTCTTTAGTTCAAACATTTAGTTATTCAAAACGGTTTTGCTCCGCTGTGATATCAGAGCTTAAAATTCTCTTATCCCTGCCATTTCATTTAGATAAAACAAAAAAATGTAAAATCATCAAAACGGTTTTGCTCCGCAGTAATGTCAGAGCTTCAAACTCTCTTATCCCTGCCAATTAATTTACCCTCAAGCCCAATTACAGCTTTTAATTTATTCAGCTATACAGGCGTGTTGAAATACCTTCCTGTACCTAAATCTGAACACTTCCTCTTTTCAATGTGTTTAAAACTATTTTACCTCAACTAGTTTGCACAAAATTGAAGTGTTAAGGTGCGCACAAATATAGAAATAATTCTTTTAATATGAACAATGAGGAATACTAGTATGGCTTTTTTTGATTTGACTGATTTTGATGATCATGAACAAGTTGTTTTTTGCAGTGATGAAGCTTCAGGTCTTAAGGCAATAATTGCTGTTCATAGTACTAAGCTAGGGCCTGCTGTTGGTGGCTGTAGAATGTGGGACTATGCTAGTGATGAAGAAGCATTAGTTGATGCCTTACGCTTATCTAAAGGCATGACTTATAAAAATGCCATGGCTGGTCTAAAAATGGGTGGCGGTAAATCAGTCATTATTGGTGATGCTAAAACCATTAAATCAGAGGCGCTATTTAAAGCCTTTGGCGAAGCATTAAATGGCTTAAATGGCCGTTATTTAAGCGCAGAAGATGTCAATATCACCACTAATGATATTGCCATTGCCAATACTGTTACTCCCTTTGTAACAGGCACTGAAGGTAAAAGTGGTAACCCAGGGCCATTCACCGCTTTAGGAACATTTTTAGGCGTTAAAGCAAGTGTTAAACATAAACTAAATCGTGATGATTTAACTGGACTTAAAGTGGCTGTACAAGGCTTAGGAAGTGTTGGTTATGGTTTATGTGAGCACCTTCATAAAGCAGGAGCAATCTTATTTGTAAGCGATATTAATCAAGCAGCATTAGATAAAGCTGCCACCGAGCTTGGTGCGACAATTGTTGGGCTCGATAAAATTTACGATCAAGATGCTGATGTGTATGCCCCTTGTGCTCTTGGCGCTAGTATTAACGATGACACAATCAAACGCTTAAAAGCTAGCATAATTGCAGGGTGTGCTAACAATCAGCTTGCAGAGCCTCGTCATGATCAAGCATTAGTCGATAGCGGCATCTTATATGCTCCTGATTATGTGATTAATGCCGGTGGTATTATCAATGTTTCTTTTGAAGAAGATTACTGCGCAGAAAAATCTACTCAAAAAGTTGAAGAAATTTATCACACATTACTAGATATTTTCACTAAAGCTGATCAACAAAACAAACCAACGGGCGTTATTGCTGATGAAATGGCACGAGAAATCATCAGAAATGGCGGTAAAAACATATAATTGAACATGCTAAATAACAGCAAAGCAGACTATACTTATAAATATTTTCACTATTGTTAGTCGTTAGTAAATAATGAAAAAATTTTTATTTCTTTGTTTTTATCTTTTTAGCATTAATAGTTTAGCCACAACCACGATAACAACTGTTGGTAAACAAAAACCTGACGATGCTAGCCATAATTATTTTATCGGCTTGCTTCGTTTGGCGCTCATTGAAACTAGCAGTGAATATGGCGATGCTATCATTGAAACTGTCCCCCACCCCGGTCAGGAACGAATGTTAAAGCTGCTGGCATCAGGGAGTTTTTACGATGTAGTTTGGTCTGGTAGCTCTAAAAACCGCGAATCTGAATTATTAAAAGTTCCTTTTCCTCTGTTCAAAGGAGGGCTCGGTTGGCGCGGTATGGTGATCAAAAGACAAGCGATAGATAAGTTTTCTAAAATTAAAAACATTAATGATTTGAGTGATGTAATTGCCTGTCAAGGAGCACACTGGCCAGATGCCGATATTTTAGAGCAAGCAGGAATCACTGTTTATCGCGTAGGGCATTTTGATGCTATGTTGCAAATGGTTGAACTACAGCGCTGTGATTATTTGCCATTAAGTATTTTTGAGGGGCAAGCAGAGCTTGATTTAGTGCAAAAGAGCTTTCCAAACTTAGTTTTCTATCAAGGGTTAATTATACGATACCCACTTACGATGAATTTTTTTGTTAATAGTAAAAACACACAATTAGCAGAGCGGTTAACGCTAGGTCTAAGCAAACTGCATCACAATGGCACTTTTGATAACTACATGAAAAATCACAATTTGACTAAGAATGCTTTTCCACTTAAAAAGTTTAAAAATGCCAACATTATAAAATTGAATAATCTTAATAATGCTGGCAATACACTCTCAGAGTTTGGCTTAAAATGGCCTGAGAACTAATTAGAAATTCTATAGTTAAACTTTACATTTTCCAAATCGAATCATTTTGATACATGTCATATAAGCCTTCTGCTCTACTAATTAATAATTTAGCAAACTCTTGTTGCTCTTTATCATCAGTTTTCAATAAGTTTTCAGCTTGCATCTGCCATTTAAAAGAAAAATGACGCACCGCTTCGCGCGCATCTGGAGCTACGCCGATAACATTATGATCAGTAGGTAAATCACCACTTATTACCCAAACATAGCTACCATCGATAATTTTAAGTTTCCACACGGCTAAAAAAGGGACTAAATAACGACTTTCTTCTACTACCACGCTATCCGTAACCAACCCTTGGGTTGCCAAGTATTTAGTGGCAACTTGATATTTCTCACGAACCCATTGTTGTTGTTCTTCTTCTGTCATATCTTTTTGTTGTTCTGTCATATCAGCCTCATTTTTTTACTTAAATATTCTTATATTTGGTATTAATCAATTAATTGATATTGTTCTTTTAAAATAGCGACAATTTCAGCTTTTGGATTATCGCTTAATTCAATTTTTTCACCGGTAATTTTTTCCGCTATATCAATATAAGTTTTTGATACATCCATTAATACCGATAAAGGCAGTTCATTATCACTCGCTAGCGCTTCGCGCTCATTCATACGGTCTTTATTTAATAAAATATCCGCATCAGGGAAATGCTTGAGTAATAATTGTCGGAAACCTTCTTTAGAGTTTTCAACAACCTTACCTGTGCGGTATTGCTCGCCATCCCATATACGTGATGAATCCGGCGTACCGACTTCATCCATATAAATTAATTTGTCATTACCCGCTTTATCTTTTACATAGCCAAACTCGAATTTAGTATCAACAAAAATTTGATCAAGTTTGCTTAATTCAGTAGAAATAACCTCAAAACCTTCTGTTAACAGTTTTTCATAAAGAGCAATATCTTCAAGTGATTTGAAATTAAATGCTTTAAAATTATCTTCAATATTCTTACGGGTAATATTAACATCATCCACCGCAGGAACATCGGGAATATCTTGTAAAATACCTTTTGTTGAAGGCGTTTGTAATAATTCAGCTAGTTTAGCGTCTTTTTCTAAGCCTTCAGGTAGTTTAATGCCGCAAAACTCACGTTCTCCTTTAACATAACTGCGCCACATAGAGCCGGTAATATATTGACGACAAATCGCTTCAATCATTACAGGCTTTGCTTTTTGAACTATCCACACAAATGGATGTGGGATATCAAGAATATGACTATCAGCTAGTCCTTGCTCTTTAAATAATTTAAACCAATGATTAGAAATAGCATTAAGTGCAGCACCTTTCCCTGGTACTCCTTTCATACCACCCTCACCTTGCCAAATACAATCAAAAGCAGAGATACGATCACTAATAACCATGATAGCTAATGGTGTATCACTTGGAACATCATAACCTTTTTCTTCAATTAGGCGTTTAGAGTCGCTTTGTGTTAACCAATACACTGAGCGTACTTTACCGCTATGTACTGGTGCATCAGTGCGAATAGGAAGATCATCATTAACGGCTAATACTTTGTTTGCTAAAGTCATCATTATTACTCATTTATTTTGAGGATTAATTTTTACTTAACCTTACTTCCTAAATTAGGTTAAGTAAAAATTAAAAAGAAAAAGGACGCTAATGCGTCCTTTTCTATTAAAGCTTATTCAATTCTATGCAGCTAAAGAAGCTTGCGCTTTTTCAACTAAGAATGTGAATGCTGCTTTGTCGTATACTGCGATATCAGCTAGGATCTTACGATCGATTTCAATAGAAGCCTTTTTAAGACCATTAATGAAACGGCTGTAAGATAAACCATTTTGACGAGCTGCTGCGTTAATACGAGCAATCCAAAGTTGACGGAATTGACGTTTACGTTGACGACGGTCACGGTAAGCGTATTGGCCAGCTTTAGTTACAGCTTGAAAAGCAACGCGATAAACGCGACTACGAGCACCGTAGTAACCTTTAGCTTGCTTTAGAACTTTTTTATGACGTGCACGAGCTTGTACACCACGTTTTACTCTTGCCATTTTCTATTTCTCCTATTAACCGTGACGTAAAAGTTTTTTAACTGACTTAATGTCAGCAGCAGCGATCATACATTTAGCACGTAAATGACGCTTAACTTTAGTACGGCGTTTAGTCAAAATATGACGTAAGCCAGCTTGTTTGAACTTATAGCCAGAAGCTGTTTTTTTAAAGCGCTTTGCAGCACCTTTATTGGTTTTCATTTTAGGCATGTTAATAACTCTCAAATTTATACCGTTAACTATAAAGTAATAGGTATATGCCAAATATAAAGTAGCGAGGGCGAAATTGAATTTTTCACTAAATAAAAGAGAAGTCATCAATTTACTTGCAAGCCGTACTACCAGCGTAAAGATAAAATTGGTGAGTTAAATATCAAAAGATATTTAACTACTTGTCAAACCAAAAATTATCTATTTTTAGGGGCTAGAACCATCACCATTTGACGCCCTTCCGCTCTACGCGGAAAGAATTCAACTACGGTCAGCTCTGCTAAGTCGTTTTTAACACGAGTTAGTAGCTCTAAACCTAGCTCTTGGTGGGCCATCTCACGACCACGGAAACGTAATGTTACCTTGACCTTGTCGCCGCCTTCTAAAAAGCGCTTCAGATTACGTAATTTAACCTGATAATCGCCTTCATCTGTACCAGGTCGGAATTTAATTTCCTTAACCTGTATTTGTTTCTGCTTTTTACGTTGTTCTTTCTGCTCTTTAGATTTCTCATAAAGAAACTTGCCGTAATCCATAACACGACAAACAGGAGGTTTTGCAGTTGGGCTTATTTCAACAAGATCTACACCGGCTTCATCAGCTTGATTGAATGCTTCATCTAATGAAACAATGCCACCCGCTTCTCCGTCAAATTTAATTAAACGGATTTCATTACCTGGAATACCTGTGATTAACTCATTTAAACGATGTGCTGGCTCTTTTTGCCCGCCTCGTTGTCCACCTTTAATAGCCATGTTCCTCCTACAGAAACCTTTTTTGATTAACTTATAATTGTTATTTAATACTATTTCGTTGTTGTCAGTGCTCATTGACGTTCGTCAACTCCGCGCTTCTAGCTAGAAATAGAACTAAATATCGGCTACCTAAGTTACAAAATTGTGTAACATTAGATAACCTTATTTTCTAAGTGATAAAACATTAAACCACTAGAAACTTCATTTTTCTCCAAGCCAGCTCGTTACTATTAACTCGCGGCTCGAAACTTTGTTTATTGCCTTGCTTTAACTTCTTCGCTTAACTTAGCAATAAAGTCATCAATAGACATTTTTCCTAAATCTTCACCACTTCGAGTTCGCACTGAAATTTCACCAGCTTCCATTTCTTTGTCACCGACAACTAAAAGGTAAGGAACTCTCTTTAAAGTGTGCTCGCGGATTTTAAAGCCTATCTTCTCATTTCTCAAGTCTAGTTTTGCTCTAAAGCCATTTTCTTTTAGTTTTTTTACAACTTTTTCACAATATTGACCTTGTTTATCGGTAATATTCATAATTGTTGCTTGAATTGGCGATAACCAAGTTGGGAACTTTCCTGTGTATTCTTCAATTAAAATTCCAATAAAGCGCTCTAACGATCCTAAAATTGCTCTGTGGATCATTACCGGAGTATATCGCTCGTTGTCTTCACCAACATAAGTTGCGCCTAAACGCTCTGGTAAAGCAAAATCTAATTGTACTGTGCCACATTGCCAAGCACGACCTAAGCAATCCATTAAAGTAAATTCAATTTTAGGACCATAAAATGCGCCTTCACCTGGCAAATACTCAAATTCAATATTACTGTCAGTTAGCGCTTGAGCAAGGCCCGCTTCAGCTTTATCCCAAATATCATCACTACCAATGCGGTTTTCAGGGCGTGTTGATAGTTTAACAACAATATCTTCAAAACCAAATGAACCGTAAACGTCATACACCATTTCAATACATTTGGTTACTTCTGCTTGTACTTGTGATTCCATGCAAAAAATATGGGCATCATCTTGGGTGAAGCCACGTACACGCATCAAACCATGTAGTGAACCTGAGGGTTCGTTACGGTGACAACAACCAAATTCCGCAATACGTAACGGTAAATCACGGTATGATTTTAAACCTTGGTTAAATATTTGCACATGACCGGGGCAGTTCATTGGTTTAATGGCGTATTCACGTTTTTCTGAGGTGGTAGTAAACATACCATCAGCGTATTTATCCCAATGGCCTGATTTTTCCCACAAGCTTCGGTCCATCATCATTGGCGCTTTTACTTCGTCATAGTCATATTCATGCAGTTTTTCACGCACAAATTTTTCTAACTCAGTATAAATAGTCCAACCATCATTGTGCCAAAACACCATACCAGGCGCTTCTTCTTGCCAATGGAATAAATCTAAGGTTTTACCTATTTTACGGTGATCACGTTTTTCAGCTTCCGCTAGGCGTTGAATATAAGCTTTAAGCTGCTTTTTATCTGCCCATGCAGTGCCATAAACCCGTTGTAACATTTTATTGTCGCTATCGCCACGCCAATAAGCGCCAGCCAATTTCATTAATTTAAAATGATGGCAATGACGCATGCTTGGTACATGGGGACCACGACACATATCAATGTATTCTTCATGATGATAAAGCGCAGGTGTATCATTTTGTGAAATATTTTCGTCTAGAATTTCAATTTTATAACTTTCGCCACGCTCGCTAAAAGTATCACGAGCAGTTTGCCATGAACCAACCTTTTTAATTACTTGATAGTTTGTACGCGCTAATTCTGTCATGCGCTTTTCAAGTTTAGTTAAGTCGTCTGTCGTAATAGTGTGCTCTAAATCGACATCATAATAAAAGCCATTGTCGATAGTAGGGCCGATAGCCATTTTAGTGTCTGGCCATAGCTGTTTAATTGCATGACCTAATAAATGTGCACAAGAGTGACGAATTATTTCTAAACCTTCATCATCTTTGCTGGTAATTAATTGCAAGGCTGCATCGCTTTCAATTAATTCGCAAGCATCTACTAAATCACCATTAATACGGCCAGCGATAGTCGCTTTGGCAAGACCAGGGCCAATATCAAGGGCAACATCCATTACTGATACAGCATTATCAAAAGAACGAGTTGAACCATCAGGGAGAGTAATTACAGGCATGATTTTTCCTTATCAGTGGTGGCACATACCAAGTGTCACATGAAATTTATGAGAATATTAAACAGAAAAAAGAGCTATGGCTCTTTTAAAATGATGTTTACATTAATTATGACGGCAATTGTAAAAGCCTTACAGTTTAGACACAAGTATTATTAGTAAGAACAAGCAAATAATCTTAAAAAGTAAGCTATTATTGAGTTACAAGCAAAAATAATTTTAAAACTGGCAAATATTGTTATGTCTTTAGAAAGTTCAAAATTATCAATAGAAAGTAAGCTTTTTTTTCAGTGCCTTGTTAAAGAATCAAGTCAAGGGATTAGCGTAGCTGACTTAAATGGCAGGTACGTTTTTGTTAATCCTGCTTTTTGCCAAATGATGGGATATAGCGAGGCAGAGCTGTTAACCATGACAGTATTTGACATGAAGGCACCCGAGCAAGATCGCTCATCATTTGAACAAACCAAATCAGACAAAGAAAACCTAATTGTACAAGTTTTATTGCAAAAAAAAGATGGCACTATTTTTATGTCAGAAGTAGTTGGACGCAATATAACCGTTGAGGGACAAGCTTATGTATTGGGTACTGTACAAGATATCAGTGAGCACATTGCAATAGAGCAAATTTTAGTAAATAAAGAAAAACGCCATAAAATGGTTATGCAAATTGCTAATGACGGCGTTTGGGATTGGCATATTGACTCAAACGTGGTCGAGTTTGACGAGCGCTATTACACTATGGCTGGTTATGAAAAAGATGAATTTCCAGCTTCTGTTGATGAATGGTTAAAACGTGTTCATCCTGATGATATCACCCATGCCACTCGAAGTTTTGAGTCTTATTTATCGGGGAGTTCTGCAAAGCATGATATTGAATTTCGATTTTTACGTAAAAATAATACATATATGTGGATTCGTGGCAAAGGTAAGGTAGTTGAAAGTGATGCTAGTGGTAAACCATTACGCTTTATTGGTACACACTCTGATATTACTTTGCAAAAAGAGCATGAGGAAAAAATTCTTCATCAAGCCCATTTCGATTCTTTAACCTTTTTGCCCAATCGTTTTTTATCCCTTGATAGATTAAGCATTGCTTGTAAAGAAGCGAAACGAAATGGTGAATTGGTTGCACTACTATTTTTAGATTTAGACGACTTTAAAAAGGTTAATGATACTCTAGGTCATGACGTTGGCGATCAAGTACTTATCGATGCAGCTAACCGATTACGTCATGTAGTTCGCAGTATTGATACCGTTGGGCGTTTAGGTGGTGATGAGTTTATTATTATTCTTGGTGGGTTAAAGAGCGCAAAAGAAGCACAGCCAATAGTAGAGAGCTTATTAAATCAATTTAGAGATATGTTTGTTATTAATTCCAGAGAATTATTACTAACAACCAGTATTGGCATTGCGCTGTACCCTAATGATGCTAATGATTCCTCAGAATTATTACGAAATGCAGACTCAGCAATGTACGATGCAAAAGAATGTGGCAGAAATACCTACTCTTATTACACTAGCCAAATGAATGATTCAGCACAGCGACGTTTAGCCATTGAAGAGCAATTACACGGCGCTTTAGCAAGAAACGAATTCACCGTACATTACCAGCCAAAAATTGATTTACCTAGTTCAAAAATAATGGGCGCAGAAGCCTTATTACGTTGGTATAACCCTACTTTAGGTAATGTTCCACCCGATGAGTTTATTAGCGTTGCAGAGCAAACTGGCGCAATTATTAATTTAGGGCAGTTTGTCCTCAAACAAGCATTAGAGCAAACGGCTATTTGGCAGAGAAATTTTAATAGTGACTTCGAAATAGCGGTAAATTTATCACCTCGGCAATTTCGAGATCTTCAGCTCATTAATATTATTAAAAAAACATTAGCCAGCACTAAAGTACCTGCTCATTCACTCGAATTAGAAATAACTGAAGGAGTGCTATTGTCAGGACACGGTCACGTAAAAGAAGTTTTAACAAGTATTACCGAGTTAGGGCTAAAAATGGCGATGGATGATTTTGGTACTGGTTACTCATCCTTAAGCTATTTAAGAACTTATCCATTTGATGTCTTAAAAATCGATCGCAGCTTTATTAATGAAATGACTACCTCAATGAAAGACAAATCATTAATCAATGCCGTAATTTCTATGTCACATGCTTTAGGGTTAAAGGTTGTTGCCGAAGGTATTGAAACTACCCAACAAAACGAGTTACTCAGTATTTTAGGTTGTGACTACGGCCAAGGTTATTTATTTAGTAAACCGTTAAGTGTTGATGATATGACTAAATTATTAAGTGAAAGCACCAACACGCTAAGTAGCTTTAGTATTTAATCAGGTATCTTTAATCCGCTAACATTGATAACGCCATTGCTTCAGCAATTTTGATACCGTCTATACCTGCTGAAAGAATACCACCCGCATAACCAGCACCTTCACCTGCAGGGTATAAGCCTTTCACGTTCAAGCTTTGCATTGTTTCTTTATTCCGCGTTATTTGAATTGGCGATGAAGTGCGCGTTTCTACTGCAGTTAACGTTGCTTCATCCATGGAAAAACCTTTGATCTTTCGCTCAAATGCAGGCAGCGCTTCTCTGATAGCATCAACAGCGTAATCAGGTAGTGCTTCACTTAAATCACAGTACTTTACACCGGGTTTATACGAAGGTGTCACGCTACCGTGCTCACCGTTTTTTCTACCGGCAATAAAATCACCTACAAGCTGCACCGGGGCATCATAACTTGCGCCCCCCATAGTAAAGGCTTTTTCTTCTAATCGACGTTGAAACTCAATACCCGCAAGTACTGAATCATCATTTGCGGCAAACTCACCCACAGTATAATCTTTCGGTTCAATACCGACTACAATAGCACTATTAGCATTACGTTCATGACGAGAATATTGACTCATGCCATTAGTTACCAAGCGACCTTCTTCTGAGGCGGCCGCAACAACAGTGCCGCCAGGGCACATACAAAAGCTATAAACACTACGCCCATTGCTGGCATGATGCACCAGTTTGTAATCAGCAGCGCCTAAAATTTCATTGCCGGCATTGTTGCCAAAACGTGCCTCATCAATAACCGATTGTTCATGTTCAATACGAAAACCCACAGAAAAGGGTTTTGCTTTAATATATACACCTTCATCATAAAGCATTTTAAAAGTATCACGGGCGCTATGACCAATAGCCAGAGCAATATGGTTAGTAGCAATATTTTCACCACTGGCTAACGTTAGCCCTGATACTTTTTTGGCAGTAAAATCGGCAAGAACATCATCATTTAACGTAATGCTTTCATCGTTTTCAAAATGAATTTTTTCAACGCGTTGTTCAAAACGAACTTCACCGCCGAGTTCAAAAATTTTCGCACGCATTTTTTCAACCATAGTCACTAATTTAAAAGTGCCTATATGTGGCTTACTCACATATAAAATTTCTGCCGGTGCGCCAGCATCAACAAATTCGTGTAAAACTTTGCGGCTGTAATGTTTAGGATCTTTCACTTGGCTGTAGAGTTTGCCATCAGAAAATGTGCCTGCACCGCCCTCACCAAACTGCACATTTGACTCAGTATTAAGAATTTTTTTCCGCCAAAAACCAAAAGTGTCTTTGGTACGTTCTCGTACTTCTTTACCGCGCTCTAAAATAATAGGTTTGAAACCCATTTGTGCCAAAACCAAACCAACAAACAAACCGCAAGGCCCCATACCAATAACAACAGGTCGTTCTTTTAGGTTTGTAGGCGCTTGACCAACAAATTTATAGGCCATATCAGGCGTTGGTTTAACATGAGGGTCTTTATTAAATTTAGCTAATAGTTTCTCATCATTTCTAGTATTAATATCCAGCGTATAAATAAGCAATATACTGTTTTTTTTGCGCGCATCGTAACCGCGTTTAAAAACGCTAAAGTCGATTAACTCATCCTTAGTTATCGCCAGTTTTTTAACTATTGCTTGTTCAATAGCATCCTCTTGATGATCTAAAGGTAATTTAATGTCGGTTAAACGCAGCATGGCTAATAATCCAAATGAAAACAGTCTCGAAAATAGGAGAGGTATTTTACCTGATACTTATCCCTCAATGAAACAAGAGATTGAATTTAACTAAAAGAAAGGTATGATCGCCAACATTGCTCACCATTAATAGAACAAACACATGGCTTTTGTTGTTACCGATAATTGTATTCGCTGTAAATATACCGACTGTGTCGCGGTATGTCCGGCGGAAGCTTTTTTTGAAGGCCCAAATTTTCTAGTCATCAGCCCTGATGATTGTATAGATTGTGATTTATGCCCTGTAGAATGCCCTGCTGGTGCTATTTATCAAGAAGACGAAGTACCCGAAGATCAAAAAGCGTTCATTGAACTCAATGCAGAGCTTGCTAAAGTATGGCCTAGAATCACTGAAATCAAAGCCCCTCCAGAAGATGCAAAAGAGTGGGATGGCATCAAAAATAAACTCCCCCTGCTAGTACTTGATTAATAATACAAAACCTTACACCATGCAGTTTCTATAAAAGCGGCTATACTTCACTTATGTCTTAAAACGTTACCTCAAATATTGGTGGTACTATGTGGCATCAGATAGAAAAAGCGATAAGTACAGAAACAGGTATACCATTTAAAATTAAAGAGAAAAAACCTTTATCCGCTGGGCTTTCAAGTGGCAGCCCTCTTGATGCTAATGATCAACCGCTTAACCTCTCGTTTAAAGTATCAGATGAGAAACGCAGCTTTTTTGTCAAATTAAACAGCAAAGAAAACCTCATCAACTTTCAAGCAGAAGCTTATTCTTTAGAGCAATTAAAACAACTCACCCATATTGCATGCCCTGATGTAACGGCTATTGGCATTAGCTTAGATAGAAGCTTTCTAGTGCTTGATTACGTTTCCTTTAGCAAAGCTAAACCCGTGCTTTGGTATCAGCTTGGCCAACAATTAGCGCAAATGCATCAAGAAACATCTCATGGTCAATTTGGCTGGCAACATGACAACTTTATTGGTAATACTATTCAGCCTAATCATTGGAGCAGCAATTGGACTACTTTTTTCTCAGAGCAACGCATCGCTTGGCAACTGCAACTACTTAGCGAGAAATCTATTTTGTTAGGTAACATAGATCACATCGCTAAAGTTTGTCATGACGCGTTATTGCATCATTATGTTACACCTTGCTTAGTTCACGGTGATTTATGGCAAGGAAATACTGGTTTTACCTTTGAACAAGGCATGATTTTCGACCCTGCTTGTTACTACGGCGACCGTGAAGTTGATATTGCTATGACCGAGCTATTTGGCCAATTTCCTGATGATTTTTACCATGGTTATCAAGCTGAATATCCACTTGACGATGGTTACGAACAAAGAAAGCTAGTGTATAACTTTTATCATATTCTCAATCATGCCAACATATTTGGCGGAATTTATATAGAGCAAGCAAAAGCGACTTTATCTCGTATTATGTCGATCAAAACACATTAATACAGAGAAAATAGCACACAACAAAGTAGAGTTAGCCATGAAAAAGAACCTTCATGAAGAGCGCATTGAATGCCCACATTGTGGTCACCATTTAAGAATATCTCTTGATACATCCAGTGGCGATCAAGACTTTTACGACGAATGCCCTGCCTGCTGTAAAGAAATCCACTACAAAATGCATATTGACGAATATCACCAAACAATTCAACTTAGTATTGATAGTGATGACGAACAAGTGTTTTAACAGTTGCTTGCACTAGCCATCTTCAATATGATGGATTACCTTTCTCTTCGCTTTATGCTTTTTCAAAAATAATTAATGAAACTTAACGCTTTTTTTTCTCATACAAAAAGTTTATTAAAACTTGCTTATCCCATTTTAATTGCCCAACTCATTCAAAATTTAATGGGCTTTGTTGACATTGTCATGGCTGGTCGTGTTAGCGCAACCGACATGGCCGCAGTGGCTGTAGCAAATAGTATTTGGTTACCACTAATCTTAACCGTTTATGGCCTAATTATGGCGCTCGCCGCTATTGTTTCACAACATGCCGGCGCCAAAAACTATATTGAAATAAGCAAGCAAACCTATCAAACCGCATGGATAGCACTAACATTAGGACTATTTCTCATTGCGCTTTATTATCTGCTTGCACCATTAATCGCCCCCAGTATTGAATTAGAAGGTAAGCTAAAACCCTTATTATTTGATTATTTAGAATATATTGTTTGGGGCGCGCCCGGTTACTGCCTGTATTTAGTATTAAGAAATTATTCAGAAGGATTGTCTTATACCAAGCCCACCATGGTAATTAGCATTATTGGCTTGTTAGTTAATATTCCTGCTAATTATATTTTCATCTATGGTGAATTTGGCGTTCCAGCACTAGGCGGTGCGGGCTGTGGTGTTGCCACAGCATTAGTGTATTGGGCAATGTTTATCAGCATGCTTATTTATACTTTTAGTTCAAAAGTATTAAGCCAAGCTTCGCTTTTTGAGCATTTTTACTGGCCACACTGGCAAGAAATTAAAAATATACTTTCTTTAGGTATTCCTATTGCCCTATCGTTATTATTTGAAGTTAGCCTGTTCGCTGTTGTCGCTATTATTTTAGTGCCTTTTGGCGCAGAAGTAGTTGCTAGTCATCAAATTGCGCTTAATTTTAGTGGTTTAATATTTATGGTTCCGTTAAGCATTGCCATGGCAACCACCATAAAGGTAGGCTACGCCATAGGGCATGATAATCAGCAACAAGCAAAAGATTATACTACTTACGCTATCACGCTAGGTTTAGTGCTAGCCATTTTTACCGCTATTATCACTGTAGTTTTTAGGGTGCCTATTGTGAGTATTTATACCACAGAGCTTCCGGTAATAGAGCTTGCTGCCAATATCATGCTACTTGCCACCTTATATCAATTTTCAGACACGGTACAAGTGGTTTCAGCTGGAGCACTTAGGGGTTATAAAGATACTAAATCTATTTTATATATCACGTTTGTTTCCTACTGGTTAGTTGGTTTAAGCGTAGGCTTGATTTTAGGCATTACCGACTGGATTGTGCCTAAAATGGGACCTTATGGATTTTGGATAGGTTTTATCACCGGATTAACCACAGCTGCTATATTACTTGCGTTACGCTTAAGAGTAATTCAAAAGCGTCTTGCTTTAAAAACAAGCAATTAAACTTAATTTAAGCCTATTTAAGTAAAACCACTTGCAAGCAAGATAGTTGAAAGCTAACATAGCGCCGTTGAATAATTCAACGGGTTATAAATATGCTCGCTTAGCTCAGTTGGTTAGAGTACTTGCATGACATGCAAGGTGTCACTGGTTCGAGTCCAGTAGCGAGCACCAAATCCCTAAAGCCCCATAGTTCTCGGGGGATACAGAAGATTTAGCACTCCCTACACATGTATACGTTGACCACTTAGGTTGACTACATAATGCAAAATTTAGTATCAAATCAAAACGGTGTTTACACCTATCGTAAATCAATTAGCGGTTCATCCATCCGTGTTTCACTACAAACTAAAGACAAATTTGAAGCTTTGCGGGTAGTTGATAATGTTAATTCTATTATCGAATTAGCTAATTCAAATGATCCAGAGATGGTTCGTTCTATCGTTTATGCTGCTTTGAATAAGTTTATGCCTGCATTTAGAGTTGAACGTCTTGAGCGTGTTCAAAATATTCTTGGCGCACAATTACATCAGGAAACAAGCGAACCACTATCTGTAATTATTGAAAAGTTCATTGCTGAGAAGTTGAGGTTAAACGCTTGGGCAAACAAAACCCTCCTCGTCTATAAAGTTATCTACCAAGATTTAATAGACTTGATTGGTGACAAGGAGGTTAAAACAGTAAGCAATCAAGATGCTCAAACAGTGAAGAAAGCATTACAACAGCTACCCTCCAATAAGAACAAACGTGCCATCTATCGGGATAAGACACTTAAACAAGTATTGAAAATGAATGTACCACAAAATCATTTAATGTCGGTAAGAACAATAAATACAAGATTAGGCTGTTATCTAGAAATATTTAAATGGTGTGTTAAGAATGGCTATGCTGATAGTAACGTTTTCGAGGGGCTCAGCCTGAAAGATAATCGTAATGTTCGTGATTTACGTTTGCCCTTCTCTCCAGTTGATCTTAAAGCGATTTTCAACACGGTTACCCCCAACAATACAACTAAGCAGTGGCAATACTGGTTACCTGTTCTAGCACTATTCACTGGTGCACGATTGAATGAACTCTGCCAGCTACAGCATCAGGATATTAAGCAGGTAAATTCTATATGGTGTATATCAATAACAGATGAAGGCAAGAATCAGAGTTTAAAATCTCTTTCGAGTAAACGACTGATTCCTATAAATGATAAGCTGATTTCGTTGGGGTTCCTTGAGCTTATTAATAACAAAATGAAGAATAAGCGTATATTCCCTGAGCTAACGCTTCGTAATGACAGGTACTCACATACACCATCGAAATGGTTTGGCAATATTAAACAAAAGATTTTAACTGAATGTGACAAGAAGTCTTTTCATTCATTTAGGCACACATTTGTAGATTACCTGTTCAACAAATTAAAACTTCAAGGAAATCCATTAGTTAAAGTGTTAGTTGGACATTCTGACAAAGAAATCACATCAGGTATTTATGGTTCATCATTCGACATAGAAGATATAAACAATATCATTCAACGTATTGATTTTACTGAATATGGTGTGACTTTCGATAAGTAAGTCTTGGTCAACGTATACATGTGTAGGGAGTGCTAAATCTTCTGTAGCCCCCGAGAACTATGGGGCTTTAGGGATTTGGTGCTCGCTGCTGGATAAGGCACAAGTCTATAAACAGCCCTGTAACCCGCATGTTAACGTTGGTTAAAGTGAGTAAATATCGTAACTTGGTCAATGCAGCAGGTCAATGCTTAACTAACTATTA
>Ga0316207_10001677_pt1 | contig 25914 bp, 29 predicted proteins | sample 6weekpyrite_MG_FD_204943 | JGI IMG/M metagenome (GOLD analysis project Ga0316207, IMG submission 204943) | Microbial mat bacterial communities from mineral coupon in-situ incubated in ocean water Damariscotta River, Maine, United States -... | ecosystem: Environmental > Aquatic > Marine >... | reverse complement strand
ACTGTAATTATTACAGACAAATATGGAAATGGAATTGATTGTCTTGAAAGTGTATGTATTGTATCAAACAAAGATACGTCAACAAATGAAAATGTTTCGGGTTTGTCTAAATCCAAAGAAATTTATTATCCAATTCCATTATCAAACTTATCAAGAAGAATAGATAATTTACCAAAAGGGTACTACACTTTTAAAACTAATTTGGACATCAGAAATATTACAAAACTTCCAGAGGATACAATTTTTAGATTAAAAATGTCAGATGAATCCATTGACTTAAAAGTTGGTGTTTTAATAGAAAGTGTTTCATTTATAAAATACTTTAGATCTGGAGATGTCTCAAATGTTTTTGTTAATCGTTGAACTTCAATCTTTATTAATTGCGTATTCGAATTTATCTTTTTTTTATACATTATATATGTCTAAACCAGATGTATCTATTGATGTTCTAGTTGAGTCTAAAAAAACCTATATGGAAGTTTTTACTTCTCAACTTATTAAACCTATCTACAACGCTATTCGTGATATCTACGAAGATGCAGTTGACTACATTGAACGTCATCCAGAAGTTGAAGAAGGCGTCTTGTATGAATTCCAATCTGGTCTTGAAGAAATAAAAAAATGGAATGACTCGGAAATTTCTGATGCTGTCAGTAAAATTATCCCACCAGAATCCACCTCTAAATTTGATGATCTCCTCGAAGCTGTCATTATCGCTAGTGTTAAAATTATGACTGCAATCCGTCTTAACAATAAAGATTCCCCATTGGATTTAACGATTCCCACTATTAAGAAGTTCGTTTACAACACACTTCTTGAGTCAGCAAGAAAGTTTTATGAGAATCCTTATCTCATGGACACTAGATCTAATGTCGATCCTATTGAACAACAGAAGAATCTTGAAAGAAGTTATCAAGTAATTCAAACTGCATTACAAACAACAATTAACAATTCTATTCCAACTGACGAAATCCTTTCCAAAGCACTTGAACGTCCAAGCCCAAGTGAAGAAGACAATGTTAGTATGTATACAACAACTTCAGAAGCTGAAAACAAAAAGAAGGAAGACCTAAGAGATATTATTCGTAAAGAATTAGAAAATGTCTTGTCTGAGTATGCTTCTGATGATGAAACTGGTTTGAGAAGTAGAAGTACAAGTCCCGAAAGAGGTAGTTCAGAAAGAAGTATGTCGACTGAAAGACAAGGAGAAGCTTTTTCAGAAACTGCAGCATCTGAACCAATTGATCTATTAAGTACGAATTCTGGTGAAGAGAAAAGAAGTTCTGGATCTGGAAGTGGAAGTGAAAAGAAAAGTTCAAGTTCAGACCAAGAAAGAAAAAGTATGAATTCATCTTCAGAAGCTGAGAATAAAGAAGAGGAAAATGTCAAAGACATTATTGTCCCAGCAAGTACAAGATTGGCTTCAAAGAAAAAGGCACAAGAGATGATTGAGAAACATAAATCAGATAAAAAGAAATATTCATCGGATACTGTCTTCTTCTCAGATAGTGACAATGAATAATTTTCTAATAAAGTTATATGAACCAAAAAGAAAGAGAAAATATAAATAATTACTTTAAAGAGAACTGTGGATTATTTGAAGCAGTTGGTTGGAACAGAATTATTAGAATGGATCTTTTAGACAGATACCACTATATCAATGAACTTAATGAATCAACTGATTCAGAAAAGGACAAATTGTTTTATTGTATTAAAGCTCACCAACTTGGATTACCAAAGGAAAGATGGTTAAGAGCATATAGACCAATACCTGGATACTCAGAAAGAGTTGAGGAAGTAAGATTTAATCCATATGAAGATGATGAAATTTGGGATAAAATTGGTAAAGGTTTCACATTTGTTAAACAGAAAAGTGACAGTGATAGCGATTATGTTTTAAGAGGTAATGTAACTGAAAGCGAATCTGAGTCTGATAGTGAAACTGTAGAAATTGGAAATATAACAGATAATCCTCCAGTTGCTCCCCCAAGGCCAAAAGGAAAAACATTTAGAAAATCTATAAAATCAAAAAGCAGTGCTCAAACAGCAAGAAGAAAAAGTAAGTCACCGCCAAAAAGAACAACAAAGAAAAAAGCAAGTTCTAAAAAAATAGTGAAAAGAAAATCAAAAAGGAAGTCTAGTAAAGCCACTACCAAAAAGAAATCTAAAAGAAAATCTGTTTCAAAAAGAAAGTCCAATAAAAAAAGAAAATCTAAAAGAAAATCTGTTTCAAAAAGGTTTAAACGTAGCCATTAAATCTTGGTACTTTAACGTAAATGTGGTTCTCAAGTAAATCTATTTTATCTTCAAGTTCATTTGTTTTTTGATAATTCCTAAAAATAAGAATTAACAAAACTAAAATTGCAATACATCCACCAACAATGATTTCATTCATTTTCAAGTTGAGTCTTTAAACTAAGATTTTTCTTCTTCTTTTCAATTTGTTGCCTTTTGAAATTCATTAAATTCTTCATTTAGTTTTCTTTTACAATATGGATGATCTGGATTCATCAACCGGTTTCTATAAATTCTTTGGAGTATTATAACTTTACGAATTTTTTTTACCTCTTGGGTAATCATAAATTTTAATAATTCTTCAATACAATCTTTTTGATTTCTTGAAATAAATGTTTGTAGTAAATCATTCAAATCAAATTCTGCTCCAGATTCTAATAATAATCTTAGTTGTTCTTTTGACTTCGAACGTTCTATTGCTGTATATCCATCCCATTCTACGTGATTAACATTAGCCCCAGCTTCAAGAAGTAACTTGGTTTGTTCAGCACAATAAGAACATGTTAGTGGTGCACGATTGAATGGAATCTTTATTAGATTGGGATCGGCACCAAACTTAAGTAATAACTTGGTTTTTTCTATTACAGATTTTAAATAATCTGGTATAAGTCTTTCAGGAATAAAATCAGGGAGATAACCATTAATCATCTGAAGAACTGTAAATCCATCTCTGTCCAAAATATTGGGATCAGCACCTGCATTAAGTAATAATTCTAGATCTTCTATTTTTATAAAAGGAGTATGAAGATAAATTGATTCTACAGTATTTTCTTTTACAGCTTTTTTTAAAAATGTACTACGATTTTCAACATATTCAAAATATCTTCTTTCAAGATCTAATTCAAAATCCATAATTATTGAGTAAGATTTACTTTTACTTTTCAGATTAAATTCTTGATTTTCTCAATTTCTCTCTTTGCCGTCTTGATTTCACTGACTTCTTATTTGTCTGATCTGCACATGTATAAGCAGTGTTTACTAAAAGATAACCGATTAAATAAGGTAACATATCTATTTACATAATTTAATCTAAAGTTTAGAACGCATTAAAATCGAATGGAGTCTCCTCTGGGAGATCAAAGTTTCCAAGATCTTGTTGATTCCTGTAATCCATCCTTGGTACTACATCATTTTGTTCTGGCCTGAGTGAATGAATTTCACTTACTAAATTTCTTGGTCTACAGATACTTGGCCTCATTCCTTTTGCAGATACTGCTCCACCTGGTCCGATATGATACTCCTCATTCTGATGTCTATTGGTGTGTTTAAGATTAGTGACAAAGTTTTCATCAAGTTGTCTAGCAGATACATTTGAGATTGCAGGCAAGAATCTTGAAGATCCAGTGTTGTGATATTTCGGCGCTTTCTTCTTTGTGATAGGAGCAAGTTGTCCTCTTTGAGAAGTTCCTTGTGGAGCACCAGATGGTCTGCTCTGGAAAGAAATTTGTGGATCTGATTTGGATCTGAGTTCGTCAATTGAATAGTATTTCGGTCTTGGCATCTCTTCAACCTTTGGAGCAAATGTTCTAACTTGTGGTGTTGGAAGAATATTTGTTTTCTTGTTTGATTGGTAATATCTCTCGTTACGATATTCATCCGGAAGATTTGGTGTTCCGAAAATGTTTTCTTTTTGTAACTCGAACATTGGCCCGACCTCTTGTTTGTTCCTTTGAACTGTTGGCCCCCTTCCTGTAAATGCTTCGAGCAGTGTCTCATTTCTTGCATCATCCAAATTTTGAGTTACTTTCGCACCAAAGAAAGGAACCATATTGTTGTGTGTAGTGTCAACTGGTAAACCTGTTAATTCTGAAATGCTTTCGGATTTTAATCCTTTTGGAACAGAACTGAATTCTTCTGGGACGGGGTTGTTCCACATTGGACCTGTAAGAATTCTTGAATCAAGTTCAGATGTTGGTTCTGATCCGATTTCTTGTGGAAGAAGAGTTTTTGATAATTCAGTTCCTTCAAGTGGTCCACATGAATTATTGTGAATTGTGTTGTAAAATGCTGGAATAATATTTGTGTTGCATGGATCGTTTGCTGCAATGAAATTCTTTGTCGCTTCCTTTCTAACTTCTTGGTCAACTTGAAGAGATCTTTCTGAATGATAAATATTCTGATCACTTGGTAAATCTTCAAGTGGTACCCGATTCGTTATTTCTTTTGTTGCTCTTGATTTAATTCCTGACTTGTTTAAATAATTCCCAAATGCAGCTAAACCTAATATTGTTAATATGTCAGTCATTATTATTACTTCTTAAAAAAAAAATTAAGTTTGTTTTTTACTTAATTTTTATTTTCATCTTTAAGAAAAGTTATGAACAATACTCCAAGATCACCAACAACGTTAAAGAGAATGATTTCGATCTATACAAAAAGTGTTAATGCGATTGTAAGATTTAATAGACCAGAATTAATTAATGAGCCAACAGGGTTAACAATGAAGGAATTAGAAGAAAGACAAAGAAAGAAACTGAATAACCTAAAAAAAGAACTAAAACAAAATTACAATTTGACTTATAACAAATACAAATTATTAAACTAAAAAAAAAAGAAATTTAATCTTTCTTTGAAAAGATTAAACCGAGAGCTTAAAATCTAGATTTTAAGTTTAGAGTTCTTCGTAAGATAGATATGTTTTATCTTGAAGAATTGATGTATAAACAATTTCGTTGTTGTAATAGCCGTCATTGTTGTTTTTATTGAATACCTTTAATTCGATTTCATTCCCATTACTTGTTTTAATTGTAAATGAAATCTCTGCATCTGTATTTAAAGAATCAATATTTGATTCATTTTTTCTTTCATTTAAAACAACTTCTTGAATTTTTGGATTTGTTTCAATATCCCATTTTAGTGGACTAATCCCAGGTTGATTACAGCATACATTTGTTACATTAATACCAATTACAATCGAACCTTTACTTGTAATAATTGAGTAATGTGAAAAGTACTTTAGTTTGTTGATTTCATTCTTCAAGTCTTCTTGTTCTTTATATTGAGTAATTAAATATTCAAATGAAACTTCTTTTTGGTTTAAAATGTCAGAAACTTCTGGTTCAAGAGTATCAGATGAATGATATTTTTCATCTTCCAAAAACTGTTCAGGATAATAAAGTTTATAGAATCCTAGAATCTCAGTGTCTTTAAAATAATCTGAGTAAATCATACATTTTATTTTATTTCTTTTTAACTAAAAAAAAGAATTTTTATTTTACTTTACATTTACTTAATCAGAATCAGAATCAACAAGGCAAACACCAGGTTCAAGAACTGGTTGATCCTTAACCAATGTAAGGTCATTCCCTAATTTATTCAAAGTTTCTGCTCTTTCCTCAAGAAGCCTAACAACTTCTATAAACTTTTCTTCATCTGGTGCACCATCTTCAATATTTTCTCTTGCTGTTTCAATTGGAAAGGAGTCTTCAACTCTTGGGTCAACCCCACGATTTAATGGAAGATCAAGGAGTAGTTTCAATGATTCAATTCTTCCTCCATCAGCCAGATTTGCAAGAATAATATTGTCATCAAAACTTGGGTCAATTCCTTTTGAGATTTCAAGATCAAGAAGAAACTTTGCAATTTCAATATGATCTCTTTCAAGAGAAATCTTTAGACATTCACTTCCAAATTTACGATTTCTTAAATCTACGATATTCACAAGTTGCTTTACTTTGTCAAGTTTTCCTGTTTCACATGCAGTGTAAAAGTCTTGTTCAATATTGTTAAGACTAAGCATTTGTTTCGGTTTGGTTTATTTGATTAGTAATTACTCTTAGGATTTAGTTAAATTCAATTTGAAAACATTTTGAAAACAAAAAGAAAATGTTTAACTTCTAAAGTAATAATCGTAAGTTAATCTATATGAATGGTAATAGCCGATATTGTAACCATATTGGTAAGGACCACAACATATACAAAAACTTGGATAATCATTAGAGTAGTCGTCTTCAGAAAGACCGGAAACTTTACCAGAAAGTGATCCCATTAATAATCCAGTTAGTATTCCTCTGATTAGTAATCTGTCACAAAGATCTTGTCTTTTAAATTCATCAAGAATCTTATCTTGAATTCTTTTCCATTCTTTTTTTATCAAGAGTTTCCTTTCTGTAACTTTGTTCTCAATAAGAAACAGAGTGAAATTCAACATTACATCCATATAACTAAATTTTTTATGAATTATAGAGATTTTAAAAATATTTCAATTACCTTAATTTTTATTCCACATTTTATTCCCTCTGGTATCGTATCTTCCAGCAGAATAAATATGGGATTCTTTTTGATCGCAATTTCTCATTGGAGGGAAATTACGATTTTGCTTACAGTTTTCTCCGTTACGGTAGGTTTCCATAAAGATATGTCTCGTGCTAAGACCAGAAGCATTATAAGGAAAAACTACATGTTTTTCTCTTTGAGGATCGTATCCAAGATGATCAAATATCTGGAAAGATCTATCCGGATGGAAGTTTGAACTCTTTGGTAAACAACTTTTATCGGCATAAGTGTCTTTGCCTCTTAAAGACATCTCTACGTCAGGGTTGTGACACCCCCGTCCAAGAAACGGAGACTGGATTGGGAAACAGGCCAATTGTTGAGGCATTGCAATATTCGTCAGTTTAGAGTCATTGCGAAGGTGACTGTCTGTGTCAATTGCACATCTGGAAATCCCAGGACCATCGTCAGGAGCTCCAACCCATGGAGATGAAATCGCAATCGGGTTTGTGCCTAAATAGTGAAAGTCTGTGGTGACGAATTTTAAGGGGCGTCTAGCAGAGTTAGCTTTACAGTCAACGGCGCAATCGTCAGCCCAGAGGTTAGTTTGTTTGGCGTGGTCAGGGAAGTGATCGTATTTTCTGGAATTTTTGGAAGCGAATCCTTTGGTTTCACAAGATAATCTTTCTTTAGGTTCTGGCCCAACTTTAATTCTATTAAATGCTTGATCCAAAGAAGCCATTATAACTAACTTTAAAAAAAAAATTCTTGTTTTTCTTTTAACTAAGTTAAAAACAACTTTTAAGAAAAGTTGAGACAAAAAGCGGTCCTTGCTCTCGCTGCGTACCGATGAGGCTATTTCCAGTCTAAGGAGCTTACGACTGAGAATGTTGGGGGACGAAAGAATGTCCCCAAAAATCTTGGTTTATCTTTTAACTAAGTTAAAAGAAATTATTTTTTTTTTGGTTTTGGTTTTGGTTTTGAAACAACTGTTCCAAAATTACCTTTATATTCGCTTACTTTATCTACTTGTCTTAGTTTCCCTCTTAAAAAACCAGGAACTTCCATTGTATCATCTTTATTAATTTGTTGTGGTACTGGTTTTAAATTTGGAGTCCCCATTGGCAATGCTAAAGGTAAAGACTTTGATCTTCCCCTTGGTGCTTTACCTTTACCTATACCTCTACCTCCACCTTTATATTGTGTCTTTCTTGCTGCAGCTTGTGCATCCGTGAGTACTTTTCCACCAACATTTGATTCTTTTGGTAATGCTGAAAGGTCAACAACATCCTTCGCCCAAAATGGTTTAGATGTACCTGGTCGAGCTTTTGGTACCGAGTTGGCTCTAGATTTAGCGGGTTTCAAAACATTCCAAGATTCTATTATTGGAGACGGATCTCTTCCTTTCGCTTTTGGTGTTGCTTTCTGTCTTTGTTCTTTTTTGTACTTCTGGTATTCCTCAACTGAAAGTTTAAGTCTGTGACGCTCAGCTTTTTCTTCATCTGTAAAATCAACTCTTTTCGGTGGAGACTTCTTCGTCTTTGGTGGAGACTTCTTCGTTTTTGGCGAAGACTTCTTTGTTTTCTTATTTAACCCAAAACCAAGACGCGTTTTTATTCTCTTCCATAAAGTTTTCTTTTGTGTGTGTGAAACTCCTTTTACACTTGTCCTCTTTCCTTTTGAAGAACTTGAAGTCCTTTTTGGTGAAATCTTTTTACCTTTTGAAGAACTCGAAGTTCTTTTTGGTGGGCTTTGTTTTTTAACTGCAATTGTTTTACCTTTTGAAGAAGTAGATTTTCTTTTTGGTGAAGGTGTTTTACCTTTTGAAGAAGTTGAAGCTCTTTTTGGTGGACTTTGTTTTCTTCCTGGCTGTGGTGGGGCGGTTGGATTAGAAACAGGTTGTTTTCTTGTATTTGCTTTTGGCCTGGCAGCAGGTCTTCCTCTTCCTGGATTTCTTCTACCACCAGTTACTTTAGGTGCTTTTGGAGGTGTTGGAGGAGGTGGCGCTTTTCCAGACATTCTAATAGTTGATAAAAAAAAATCTATCGAATACTAAATGGAAAACGATACATTTGGGTTTAAAACTATCGGAGACTACCAAAGTTATTTAATTAGTTTTAATATTGACCTTCAAACACTTATATTAATACTTCAACAAAATATTGATTATACTTTAACTAATAATGAAAAAATGAGAGAAATCGCAATTAATGCTATAAATAGACCACAAAACACATCGAAACCAAGAGGTCCAGGCACACATCAAAATACAAAACCTATTAGTAAGACAGGAAACCCAAAACCTTTAGAACCTCCAAAGCCACCAAAAAAAGATATTCCTAGTTTAGATCAAATTAAAATTGGAATTGATCGCGCAAGAAAAATCATTAATGACAAAAGAGAAATATTATCTGTTCAATTAACTGAATTGACTGAACTTAACGAAAAAATTGCTCCATACAGAGCAACAATAGCAAGCATTAAGTACGAAATAGAATTGTTAAAACCTAAACCTGGTGACCACAAAGATGATATTAAACTAAGAAAAGCAATGATTGAAGAAATTGAAGAGGCATTTTTGACAGAACAACAGAAATTAAATGCATATAAACAAATAGAGTATGACAATAGACGTCAGGTTGAAATTGCTAAATTATACGACTTGGAAAATAAGCTTACAATGATACGTGATAAACTGATTAAAATCAGAGATCATATTAAAAAACTTCTTGGAAGTAGTTTCAATCCTGAATTAACAAAACCTCTAATTATTTCAACTTCTAAATCCAGCAAATCCAGCCACAAAAAAGTTGTTAAAGAATACACAACAACAAAAGGAAATGTCAATACAAAAACAAAAAAAAAATAAAACCTTCAAATAAAACCTTCAAGTGTTTAGACTTAAACCATTTCATCATACCCACAAAACACAAGAGCAAAAACTGATAATACAAATGTTGAAAGCACCGCCTTGTCCGCCATTGCAATCGCTAACATTGAGATGTCTCTTACTGGTCCGTCGTGATCAAAATTACACCAATATTCACGGCTTCCAAAACCATATTTATTATGAAATGTAAATGTGTAATCTTCCCCAATCTTGTAACACTTTAGTCTCTGATGACGTTTAAAATTAGTGTAAGACCATGTTCTGTGGTGATAATCAAGATCCTCAAAATCGAAATCTTTTACATTTTCGTAGAGGTGACAATGACTATTTGAATATAATACTTTGTTTTCATCTGTAAAGTTTAAAGGTGTAACAACCTTGTATTCAATGTATTTGTCTTTTGGATAACAAGAATTTGTTGTGTTGATTTCATTCTTTAGAATTTCTGGAACTCCCATCTCACACGGAACTCTTCCATAATTGTAAATTTTACTTGACATGTCAATTACACTCCAAACAAGCATCATAAAAGCAAAGTCTCTTACAAACATGTCTAAACCACTTTTTAGATTATCCACATTTAATTTCCTTTTCAATTTTTCAAATGAATTCTTCTTTTTTGAAAAACTTGAATAAAAGTTTAGGGACTTCCCGTAATCGAAACGGGGTTCCTACGTCCCAAACGTAGAGTGCTGCCACTACACCAAAGTCCCTTTTGATTGAAACTAACCCAATTTGAACGGAAAACCTTTCGGTCTGGAACCGAATGCTCTGCCATTGAGCTATAGTCTCGAGAATCCCAAGCCGTATTCGAAACGACCCCCTTTGATTAGAAGTCAAAGATGCTATCCACTACACCATTGGGACTTGTTATTTCTTTAAACCGACAGCAACAGGATTTGAACCTGTGTGAGAAAATCTCAGAGCACTAGCAATGCACCACCTTAACCACTCGGTCATACTGTCTTTTGTGATCAATGTATTGATACTTTAACCAAGAATAAAAAAAATTGGGTTTTACGCAAGCAATTTATTTCAAATTTGTAATTGTTTCACTTTGAGTTCCCAGCTTTTTTTCATCTTCATAAAACTTTATCCATTTCCTTATTGCATTATCACTTACCCCATACATCTTTCCTGTGTTTTTATATCCCATGTTTTTAATATTATCTATAAGTACATCCATTGATGGTCTTTCAACTTTTCTTTGCGTTAAACTGCTACATCTAGAACACATATTTGTTTTCCTTTTTGAATCGCATAATTTATAATTACAACGTATACAATATTTAGTTGATTCAATAATAATATCAATGTCAAGATTTTTTTCTGTATCTGGAACTTTATTCACTATATTAATGTTTTTTTTTGGTTTAGCAAAAGTTATAGTTTGAGTGTGGCAGTTATAACATAATATTCTAAGATTTGACAATGTATTATTTTTATTATTACCATCAATATGATCCAGTTGTAAATTCATTGGTAAATTGTTATGAATAAATCCAGATAAACACATACTACATTCGTTTTTTAAAATGTTATCAATTAATAGCCTTTCCTTAAGACTATTGTTAGATTTATATTTACTTAAATCATATTTTTGTTTTGTTCCACTTTTCTTTTTTTTTATTTCGATATTATTTTTTTGTAATATATATTCGGCACATCTATAATCAAATGGTGTTTTCATTGTAAATCCTAATTCTTTTCCAATACTTGTAATGGTTTTTTTTTCTTTTATTATTTTTTCTAAGCATTCCTTGTCTATATCATATAATTTCCTCCTAGAGTTTTTCCCAATACAGAATGTGTTTGTTTGGGATTGACAATTAGGACATACAATTAGTATATTATTAATATTCTTATCTTTTTTACCATTTAAATAATGAAGTTGAAGGTTTAATGGTTTTCCATTAAAAATATACCCTTGATTACATTTTTCACAATACCTTTTTAAAAGACCCATTGATATAAGTCTATATTTAACAGGTTCAGTTATATATTTTATATTTTCTATCTTTGTTTTGAAATTTCTTTTATAACATACTATATTATTGTCTTGGAGTAAAAGATCCAAACATTCATAATTGTATGTTATATTTAGATCCCAACCCAACTCACTCATAATTTTTGATTTTTGTGAATCATGTTTTATAAATAAATTATACAAATATTCTTTTGTAAACATAGTTATGTATAATTTATTATTTAATTACAATTATTATTATTATTGTAAATCAATTTCAATCGAACCCGTGTCCTTTGATTAGAAGTCAAAGATGCTATCCACTACACCATTGGAACTTGTTATTTTTAAGCCATCCGCGAGACTTGAACTCGCAACCCTTAGATTAAAAGTCTAATGCTCTACCGATTGAGCTAGGAAGGCGATGCTTTCCTGATGTGAATTGAACACACAACCTTTTGATTAACAGTCAAACGCGCTAACCAATTGCGCCACAGGAAAATTAGTTGAAAAACAAATTAAAATAATTTATTTTAATCCGTTGATACTTTTACTATGAAATTAAAAATTATTTTTTTACGCATATTATATGAATAATTCTGACAATGAAAATAAAACTATAACAGAAAAATTTAATAGTCTTCCAATTCTTTCTCAAGTATTAATTACATTATTTGGTTTTATATTTATGATTGGTTTGTATAGTTTGGCAAATTACATCTGGTCTCATGCTGTAGGATCTAGAGGCGTCAATACATCATTTGTAACAGATAATGTAACTTCTGGAAGTTCTTATCCAAGTTATTCTTCTTCATACTCGGGACCAATTCGACAAACTAAAAATAGATATATCCCTGGAGTAGTATGGCGACCTTTGTTAATGATTTTCACGTTTACTTTAATTATACTTTTCTTTGTTAACATGAACTACTTAATGGAAACATTAGTGAATATAAATTCAATAACGAATTCAAACAATAACAAAAATACTTCAACAACTAATAAAAATACAAATTCAAACAAAAATACTTCAACAACTAATAAAAATACAAATTCAAACAAAAATACTTCAACAAACAAAAATACAAATACTTCAACAAACAAAAATACAAATACTTCAACAACAAATTCAAACAAGAATACAAACACCTCAACAACGAATTCAACAAACAACAATGTTTCAACAGAAGGATTTAATAATTTTTATAATGTATCAGACATCTTAAAAAAAGATATTTCTAAACTAAATGTAAAACTTGATTTTTAGTCTTGGTACATTGATCCAATAATCATTCCAGTAACAAAACTGTGTGACTCAGGTTCAAATCTGTACTTGTTTTCACTTTGATTTTTCCGATTTCTTGATAAGTTTGGTGGTGTTTCTGAACTTGAAAAGAAATTTCTCATACTTTCATTTACCTTTGGTTTCACTGAATTCTTGAAATAATAAATCTTTGATCTGTATTTACAATCGTGTTTGTGTTCCCGACTATCCATCTTACAACTTGGACAATTCTTTACCTTCCGTTGATCGTTTTGACATACAGACTGATAGTGACCTTCATAACCACACTTTGTACAAATCACCCAATTACCTTTGTTGTCCTTTTCCAAACAGTTGTAACTGAAATGACCTTTGAGATGACAGATAGAACAACTATTCATATTTTCGAGTAATTCTTCGTCTTTGTCTTCGTTTCCATCCATTTATTTCAATTACATAAAAAAAGAAAAATCAAACTCAAGATTCCCAACAATTGTTGGGAATCAAGCAGCGCTTGCAACTTTTAAGAAAAGTTGGGACAAAAAGCAGCGCTTGCTCTCGCTGTGCACTGGGGGGCTCTGGGGGCGCTCCTCGCCCCCACTCGCTGCTCCTGGAGATCGAAAGAGCGCTCATCGCTCTTTTAAGAATAATAGATTGTTTTGATATTGTACTTTTCACACATCTTCTTACAATTTTCACATGGCTCTGAATAACTCAGTTCACCATTACTATTCACTTTGACTACACACAAGACCAATCCTTTGTTTGATCTAATTACCTTTTTGTTCTTGTTAATTGCATTGACTTCTGCATGTATTGTGTAGTGTTTCTTCTCTGTTAACTTACTCCTTGTTGTATTGTCCAAATTGTATCTAGAATTATATGATACACTAATTACTCTACACCACTTTGGTCTCTTGGGATCAATTATAATCGCAGCATGCTTTGAAATTCTAATATCAGATTTAATTGCAGTTCTAATTAAATCAGAAATGTAATTGTGGCTTAGTTTTAACATTTATATGTCTTTTCGTTTTATAAATTTTCTTCAATTTGTCAATTAAAAAAAATATTTTTTCAGTTTACTTAAATCATTCTATACTTAAATTCATCGAAATCAGTAGATTCATATAAATCTCGTCTTAACTTTGAAATTTCTTTTTGTGATTCAGATAGTTCTTTTTGTAATTCATATACCTTACCCGATAAACTCGATTCAGACAACAAAAGATCAACCAAATTAGTTAAAACGTTTTTATCTTCTTGTTCTGATCTTGTATTACCTTGTTCATTTGAATTCTTAGACTTTCTTAAACCAAATGATGCGAATGTTTTTTCAAGTCCAGACTCTTTAATGTCATACAGAAAGACATTGTTTTTAATCTTTCTCTTTGTATCAATTAGAGTTACATCACAAATATTTAGACATTCGAGTTCATTCTTTTCTTCATCAAATTCTCTGATAGTGAGATGTTCAGAAATCGGGTCTTTCTTTTGGATAGTATGGATAAGAACGTAATATGAAGAGATATCATCTCCAATAAGGTATTTCTTCTTTGTCAACTCCAGATTATTTCTTGAATTCGGATCCTTGATCAAAAGAATCTGTTTCTTTCCCGGATACTTCTCCGAAACCATCTTGGATTCAGATTTGAACTTTTTAAAAGATTCGTGATCTTTAATAAACTGGATATCCTTTTCATCTGTATCTGAAATGTTTTCATACCCATCTGGTTTTAAACATTTGGTAAAAATACTTGCCAGGTCACTAAGAAGCTTGTTTTCTTCTTTAGCTTGGGAAATTTCTTCATTTGAAACTTCTTCGTCTGGAATGTGCATCCTTGAATCCATTTTTAAAGTTGCGTTTAACTATTTAAAAACGGAATAATAAAAAAAATCAATTAATACAATTTTCAATAAGGTTTGCATAAACAGTTGCATCAGCTTTTCTAATAATTTCTTCTCTCTTTGACAAAATCGCTTTCTTGTATCTAATAATTTCTTTGATTCCAATCTCTGAAATCACTTTCACTAATTTCTCCAATTTGTAATTCTTCGCATCAATGTATGTATCACTTGGAATAATCTTCTTCATTCTCTCCGTAATGTTCCCATAATAAATTGGAATACAACCTGCTACAAATGAATCATAAATCTTCTCAGATACATACCCATCACCGTCACAATTCTCAATAATTAATGAAAATGTTGAATCTCGGTAGTAATCAATTGACCTTTTAGTGTCTTTGAATTTACCCTGATTGGTTTTTAATGTTACTTTTCCTTGTCTCGCCAATTCCTCCCAACCTTGTCCAACTACTGTTACCCTTGGCAACGCACTCGCATAAACACTTCTAAGTCGGTCAAGACAATAAAGTGTGTTGCCGGAAATAGTGTAACTCCCAGAAAGTGGCCTGTTTTCAAGTACCATAACTATACTCTTGTCATAAACTTTGTTTTCAAAAAGTAATGATTTGTCAACCTCGTAATTCAGATTTAATCTACAAAGATATGGACAGAAAATCCTTGTTGACCTTAAGTTTGTCGCTTCCAAAAGTGGATCAAAGTAAGTAAGAATGTAATCAAAGTTGGAATCCAAAAAGTCAAAGTCCCATTGAGTTTGATGCCGAATGTTTGGACCTTCAACTGTATATCCAATCCGAATTAAATCTGATCTGTTTAATACTTCCACTGGAATGAACTCTGGTAAACAAATTTGTACAACAACAACACTTCCTGGCTCAATTGTTGAAACAGAAGAGTAACCATTAATCAGATCAAATCTCTTTCTAAGTTCAGAAATTGTATTAGGTTCCCAGTTGTCAAATGCAAAAGAACGATCACTTGGTTCAGGTCTTTCCAGAAATTCTTTAGTTGCATCAGGTGTAAAATGAAACAAATAAATCTTTCTCTTTGAAGAATCCAATTGTTTAGAAGTTTGTTTCTTCAGAACAAGCTCTGAATTATCATCTAATTTCCTTTTTGCCATTTCATCATTTCCTCTCAAGAAGAATTCTTTCTTTACTGAATCTGATCTATTTCCTACTCTGTAATTAAGTGTATACTTTGAAGTACATTCAAACTTTGGTACTTGATTACTAAGTAATTTGTAAATACCACGATCAACTTCTAAATTACCTGGTGTTGGTCTTGCTGGTAAATTCCATGCATACGAAATCTGAATCGCAATCTCTCTTGGTAAAAAGTAACATCCAGTATCAATAAGTCTTGGTGAATTATCCCATGGATCTCCCAATTTTCCAAGTGATTCACAATTGTCTTGACAAATGAAATTACCTTCTTGGTCAATAATATTCCTTAGAGAATATGCCCAAACATTTCCTTTCGCAACCACAGACATTAAAGAACTAATGTGCTCTGGTTCAAGTGTGTTGTCTTCATCTAGAAATACAAAGTAATCTGAATTTGGTAAAAGATGTGGAACTCCTGCGTAAATTCTATGTCCATTCCAGTTATCCCTTCCAGTGTTGAATGGTAATTTAAGTAATAAAATTTCTCTAAAAGGATACTTCTTTTTTAATTCTTTTAACTGCGAATTGATCTCATCGAAATTGTCTGGATGGTCCACTACTAAAACTAATTCTGTATTCATGTAATCTTGGGTTTCAACTGACTTTACAATTGATTCGAGATACTTTACAGATGTCACAGGTGTAATTACTGATACTTTTGGTAACTGTTTTGGTAAGTTCTCACCGGAAAGACCTCTTAGTTTAAAAACAGGTTCCTTCATTCCAAATTGGGTCGGGTCTGGTAAAATAATTGGTTCTTCGTGATATTTCCTGTAACTTTCAGAATTAATATAAACACTACGAATACTTTGGTCGTGTCTATGTTCAATAAATTCTGGATCTTGAATCGTCTTGTCGAATTCAGATGAAACTAGTTCCTTTTTCAATAATAGGTATTCTAATTCTTGACAAATAACTTTTGTTGTGACATGACCTGAAATGTAGTAAATTTGTACACCTGACATAATCTGATAAGCACTTTCATTTACTTTATATTCTTTCAAAGACCAAGACGTTTTGAAAAAATTAATTACTTCCTTTTTTGTCCAAGATTTATCTGTGTAATTCTTTTCTTCACATTCACCAACTCTAAAGTAAAGATTTTCTTTTAGTTCGATCAATTCCATTAATTTATCTTTTGATTCGAGTAAAATGTCAGCATCGAGATAAATTACTGTGTCACCCACTTCCGATTCTTGAACTACTTGATTGATAACTTTTCCTTTCCAAAACATATTTCCATATCCTTTTCTTAAGTGAGGTTCCTTTTCAAAGTTGAGAAATTCTTCTTTGTGTTTTGAAAAAAAACCAGACATATTGTCCGGTGTTTTCATATGGAATCTCAATCCAAGTTCACTTAAACATTTAAAAGATTCCCTAAGTTCAACAGCCCAGGTTGTGTATTCCTTTGTAAAAAAAGTAACAATATGAATTGTCATTAAACAATTAATTGTTACATTTTAAATAAACTTTGGTACTCTTTAAATTCCCAACAATAGTTGGGAGTATTAAACTAAATTAAGAATCAAATAATTCTTGATTATATCTTAAAATTTCTTGATATCTTCTTCTTTCTGCATCTGAACATTTCAAAAGATCAGATGGATGAGGTAAAACATTCGGATGAAAATCCATCTTTACACCTTTTGGTAATACAATCATTCCTTTATTAGGACCTCTTTCAATTCTTAGAGATGAATTTTTTGGAAAGTTGTCGTTGTATTCTCTTTGTTTGTTTTTTCTTTTTGGATAATTTTCTTTTGGTCGTTGGTAATTTTCAATCCTTCTCGTTTCATCGTCTTTTACTTTTGGAAATGTCATGTACTTTCTTTTTGACCTTTTTGTAAATCTCATCTTTTCCTCAAAAGATAAATCTTCGAATGTTAATGTAATCCCATCGATCTCATTGTAGACTCTAATGTCTTTTGCATTTAGAAACTTGTCGGTATCCATTGAAAAATATTCGTTTATATTTTCAATCAATTTTACACTTTTAAGAAAAGTGTGAACAAAAAGGCGCAACACGCGCGCCAATTGCTCGTTTCTCTCGCAAAGTTGGAATAAAAAAAGAAAACCAAATTTTGGTTTTCCTAATTTATTCAAATAATTCTACCAATTTATTTACATTTGTATTTCTAATCATTTCATCAAACCTAACTGATTCATCTTTCTTTTTGTGGTACAAGAACTTTTGTAGTTTTACATTACATCCTTTTACCTTTTTTGAGTACTCTTTTTTATCGGTTTCATTCTTTACCTCTTCCCAAATTCTATTCAGTTCATCAATTGTTTCTTTCCACTTTGAAGAAACTGCGTCAAACTTCTCTTTGTGTTCTGGAAACACTGCAAGATATTCATCTTGTTCATTTTGAAGAAGTATTTCAATAATATTCTTCTTTGTGAGAACACCTTCGCCTCTCATACGATGTGCTTCAATGTATTCTTTTGACTTCATTTTCATTACTGGTCGGCCATCCAAAGACAATACAAAACCTTCTTGCAAGTTATCAAGTGTATTCACCAATCTAGAACACTCAACTAAATCAGAACATTTGAATTGTTTTGGGTATCTTACTTCAGGTGGAAACTTGACAGAACTTGTATCAATATATTCACCTGTTAGATTAATCCGGATTCCAAGAATGTAACAACACTCTGCGTCGTACTTTGTAACAATACGATTGTCTTCCGAAACAATCTCAAAGATATATGTACAATCTTTTCTATCAAGCGCTGGGATAACAGGACCAAGAACAGAATCAATGAGATTTTTCCATGATCTTCCAGTTTGGGTTTTCATTTCTTCATGAGGGTTAATAAGTGATCTTGTTCTGTACAAGAATTTGTTAAACTTTTCACTCCACCAAACAGACAACAAGGAACCATCAACTTTTTCTTGGACTTTGTAATCTTTGATGTCCTTGATTTCTTCACATCCATCTTCTTGATAGTTGAAGAATCTGTCAAAAGATCTAGATTCAATCATCCAAGTATCATCCGTTCTTCTAACAACCAACGATCTACATTCTTTTACAATTTGATGAGTCTTTTGATCAAATGAATCAGTTTGGTCGTAATTCAAAACAAATAGATCATTGTCGATTTCAGACATTCTAGACTTCACACCAAACTTTTTCTTGATCCCGTCCAAACCAAACTTGTTAAGAGTTTCAATAAGCATATTTTAAACACGACGTATTTAAAATTTAGATTTCCTTTCGAGAAAGGAAATATCTTAGTTGTTGTGTTTTTGATCTTTTCATCCATTTTTTCAATTACACAAAATTGTAGAAAAAAAGAAACCAAACTTATAAAGTTGATTTCCGTTTTTATGGTTTTAAACTCCACGAAGTGATCTCCAAATTCCCTTGTTGAAGTTATATTCTTGGATCTTGTACCAACCACTTAATGGAGGTGTACGTAATATTCTACAATGCTCAGATGCTTCAAATGAACTTGTATAGTTTCTACTACAGACCTTGGCTTCAGTTTCAGATCCATAGCCTGTAATGTGAATAACTCTGAACATTTCTTGAGGCCTTCCGCAAATGCAATTTGTACTTGTTGACATATTGGTTTTTCTTAGATGTGTAACAACCTAAGATTTTAATGAATCTTTTTCAATTTAGATTGTAGTCTAAAAGTGAGAAAACCAAATTTTGGTTTTCCTATTAACCAGTCACAATAAACACAAAGTCTAATTTAACTTCTTTGAAATTTGTTTGAGTTTTGATTCTGGTAAGTTTGAACATGCCCACATTATCATTCCTGTTTCTTGTCTTGTCGGTAATCCTTTGTATTTCCCAGAACTTTCTATTGAACTTCTATTGTTCTTCTTCATTTGAGCAGAATGTCTTGAACAAAAGTTATTTCTTCTTTGTCTCCAATTCTGTTCACTCCCTTTCTTTATTTTCAATTGAGACAATTTGTTTTTGTCTCCTTTGTATCTCTTGTACATTTCAAAGAATCCAGATTCAGACTGACTTGAATTCACTTCACCTCTTGCTACTTTTGAAACTCCTCTTTCTTTTGCATACTTTTCAAACTTTCTTGCAGTTTCTACAGAAATCCATGGTTTCTCTCTTGACTTCTTCTTTGAGCTTACTCTTTTAGATCGCAGGTAAACTGGTTTACCACCAACTCCTTGTTTCTTTGATTTCTTCTTTGAACATCTTCTCTTAATCTCTGACGGACTCAATTCACCAACTGTTTTTGGAGTATTCTTTGAAACCCTTTTTAATGGTCGACAATAAGGATAATCTTTGGGTTTGAGACTTGACAATTTTCTTCCACAACTTTTGTAATTTCCATTCTTGTCCTTTTTACAAACATTTACCCATTTTTCTTTGTACCATCTCTTTAATTCTGAATCTTTTGGTGGTTTCTTTCCACTGTAATCATTCTTGTATTTTCCATTTAGATCTGGTTTCTTCCCTTGACATACTTGAACTGCATAGCCATTCGCATATGCACTTGGATAAACCTTGAATTTCTTCTTTGCAGCATCTTTGCCTCTTTTACACAACTTGGTTGTCATAAAATAAACAAACAAAATTATTACCCTAAACTTTATCTTTTTAAATCGTTTTACTCTTAATTATTTAAATTGGCAAGAAGTTCCTTTTTTATTTCAAAAAATGTTTCCTCCAGTGTTGGATATGTATAATTCTGGTTTACAAAAAAGAAATAAATCTGAAATGAGATGAATAAAAGAAAACTTCCTCCTGAAAATAGATATATCGATGGTGATTTTAACAAGTGTCTCCCTTTTAGTTTATACATTATATAAAACAGTAATGCACCAATCACTACTACTATATACCCACCATCAAGTACAACACTCGAATTTAATTTCTCTATCAACTGTTTCTCTTCTTCACTTGATATATTCAAAAAGTTTGATAATTCATCATTCTGTAAGAAATCAAACGTTTTGTTTAATTCCTTGTAGTTCTCATCTAACCCCTCTTCTATAGTTGGTGCTATCGTTAGTCTGAAAACAATAATTCAAATATTGTTAATAAAAATGCAGTCAATAAAATACCAAATACTTGTATCTTAAACTGAAAATTTGCTCTCCTCCTTCTTGCCATTCTTAACCTTACATTTAAAAAATTTTTTTAATCTTTAAAGTAAAATGGCTTTATATCTTGACCTTTCCAAAATTGTTCTAAATTTTATTGTATTCGTTGCTCTTCAAACTTTGTTCTTTTATTTTGTTGTATCTAAATTCTCTTTAACTATATTCAAATCCAAATTAAAACTTATCGCTGATTTCCTTAAATCTACACTGGACCCTAATGAACTTTTAGTTCTTAAAAATTCTCTCGCATTCGATATACAACAATCTTCATCCAAAGTTCAAACTTCCATTGAAAATAGAGAAAAAGAAAATATTAGTTTCCTTTACAAAGCAATCTCACCTATTCTAATATCTTCTATCGTCATTTTCGCTCTTTTGATATCATTCTCGTCTAAGAAACCTGACAGTCAATATTATAAAATCCTTCTTGTTATTATCTTTAGTTATTTCACTGAAATCGCATTCTTCTTTATTGTTATGAACCGCTACGAATTTATTGGAACATTCGGTAATATCATCAGAAATATCGTCCCTTCCTAAATACCTAACATTCTAAAACCTTTATCTAACCCTCTAACAGCAAATACAAATCCTAAAAATCCAATTACCAACAAAAGTAGTTTATAAAAAAACTCTCTCGTCCTGAATTTTAGTGTTTCCGAAGTGTCTTCTGCGTGTTGAATGTAAGAATCTTGTTTGTTAAATATACCCTTGTATCTCAGTATAAACATTTTTGGTTCAAACCTGTTTATATTAAGTATTCCTGTTTTGTCGAAATCTGTTGGATCTTCCCCATTGAAAAGTTCACTGCACTTTGAAGATGTACATTCCCTTGTTAACTCGTACGTTTTGTCGGTGTATTTATAAGTGCTCTCCAAATAATTAAATGTTTGACCAATGTATCCTTCCTCTGCTAATTCTACTTCCGCAACTGTTGCTCTGATTTTAAACATACCTGTATCTTTGTCCTTTAACATATAAGAACTTACAATTACTCCAAGAAAGATCTCACTATTTATATCCATAAAGAAATATAGTCCAACTAAGAATAATACTAAAACCAATGAGACATATTTTAAAAACTTTGTGTTTCTCCTTGGTTGAAATAAGTTTGTATTCCTTCTTGTTTTCATTACAACTACTTTGATTTTTTTTCTATCAACTTTTAATGTCTAGATTTAGATCTAATAAAAAAATTACTTCAAGAAAAGTTCTCCTTGGTCTTGTTTATCTCATTATTATTTCAAGAGCGGCCGCTTTAATTTACTATTACAACTCTGGTACTTCATTCAATGCTTCTGTTGTTTCTTCTGATTTCGTTTATGACCAATCCAGAAACACTTACAAAATCGATGCTCGTGTATTGACTGAAGATGGTGATATCTTTAGTGGAGAATATATTGATGTTGAAGAAATTTGTAACTCCCCCAAGAAATGTAAAGAAACACTTGAAGACCTCTTTGAAGTTGGATCTGTACAAGAATTTAAGTATAGACCTGTAACTTTCCTTACCAAAGACAAATACTTCATCACAAGAGCTGACATTAAAATGTCCACTGTTGATATTCTCGAATTAATTCTTTACGCAGGAATTGCTTTGACCGCTCCAATGTTTATTTAATCTTTTTTGAAAAGATTAAATCGAGAACTTAAAATTTAGATTTTAAGTCTAATTGAATAAATATAAAACCAAGGTTTTTAATTAAATGGAGGAAAGGATTAGAGAAAAAGCTTACCAACTTTATTTAGAAAGTGGCAAAAAAGAAAACCGAGACATCGAAAATTGGAACAATGCTAAAAATATTCTTAGTTTTAATAACAATTTAAGTTTAGAAGAGTTTAAAGAATTATTAAGTTTTGGTATAGATTTTAATTATTCTTACAGATGCGGAGACACATTACTTCATATATTAAATTCACCAGAAAAAATAAAATTGTTACTTGATGCTGATGCTGATCCTAATATTAAAAACGGGTTTGGTAAAACACCGATTTTCTACTGTTACTCAGATACGCAAATAGAAAAAACAAAATTATTACTTAAATATGGAGCAAATCCAGATACTAAAAATAGAGATGGTTATACAGTTCTACATTTGTCAGAATCATTTGAGACAACAAAACTATTACTTGAAAATGGAGCTGACCCTAATATTAAAACTAAAAATGGATGTACAGTACTACATTTTTCAAAATCAATTGAGATAACAAAACTATTACTTGAAAATGGTGCTGATCCTAATATACGTGGCGGATCTGGTATTACTGTATTAATGTACTCAAATTATTGTCAAATGAAGTTATTTCTTGATTATGGTGTTGATCCTAATATACAATCCACCAATGGTCTAACAGCACTTCATGTATATTCAACATTTGAAAGACTAAAAACATTGCTTAAATATGGTGCTAATCCTAATATACAAGATAACCATGGTAGAACAGTACTCCATTTTACAAATGTAATAAAACACATAAAATTACTTCTTGAGTATGGAGCTGATCTTTATATAAAAAACATTTTTGACGAAACTCCTCTTTACAAAATTTTACACAATAAAAAAAAAGATGACATTCAAGAATTACTCAAATTTTTATTAGAAAGAGAAATAAAAAATATGAATGCAATCTGTTCATTTCAAAATATTTACAGAAACAGATTAATGAACCCAAATCATCCTTTCTGTAAAAGAAAATTAGAAGAAGATTTTAATAACTTTCAAAATTCCTGTTCAAACTAATTCAAACTTTTTTAATCTTCGATTAAAAAGTTTCAAACGCAGCGTTCAAACTAAGTTAACTTTTCTTAAAAGTCTAAAGATTCTTATTTATGTGGCTCAATATGATATTTAATTGGTGATTCCATATACTTCAGCAGTTTATATCTAAATCTATCTTCTATTACTGCCATTGTTTTCGTTTCATTTGGTTGGAAAACTCCACTTTCTCTAACCAAGTAAACTCCAGATAGAGGTACTCTCCCTCCATTTATTAAACCTGAAATACCTCTACATGTGTTGTCTATTGGATCACAAGCAAATGGATGTTTTAGGTAAATGTATTTTAGATCGATTACTTCATTTGTTATATTTGTTAATTGTAGTTCAGAGAATTCACCTTTTCCTTCAAGTTTAACTTCATCATTCGCACTAAATTCTTTAGTATCAACAAGTTTCATTGATAATGGTAATTCTTTGTCTGAAACTTTCTTGTATTCTGGGTAATTCTCTTTTTCTAATTTTTCGAATGATGATTTGTATTTCTTTTTTTCTTGTGATCCTAAGAATTTTTTGAATAAATCTGTTAGAGTCATGATTTATTTTTTATTTTTTATTTGTGAAAAAAACTTAAACTTTTTTAATCTTCGATTAAAAAGTTTCAAGCGCAGCGTTCGAGCTTTGCTCGGCTTTTTGCCATGTAAGCTTAACGCAAGCGTTTACGCTAAGTTAACTTTTCTTAAAAGTCTAATTGGTTCAAAACATTTGTTTGATTACTTTGTTTTTTTCAAAAAGTTTATTAAGTTTTATTAGATCAGATACAATCAATTCGTAATTTTCTTTATAATCTTTCAAGTTGTTTTTACATTTTTGACATCTTTTAAAATAATTACAAATGTTAGTCTTGCACATTTTAAATTGACCAACATCACCTAATTCATCTTCTGATACTTTATGGATTTTTGGTAATGTTTCAAAATACTCTTCAAAAATACAGAAAGCATTAACTATACTTTGAATCGATGTCCCAATTATTCCTTGATTGATATATAAAGGACCACTTGTCAGAGAAACAGTATTTTGGTTATTATAAACTGGGGTTTTAGCTTCAACTGCTCTTGTTTTTAATACAACACATAATTCTTTTCCAACCATTGCGTGTGACCAAAGAGTTCCACAGATGTGTTCTCCAACAAAGTTTACTCCAAGGAAATCATCTGCACTGTGGTAATACATATCGTATCCATGGTATTCATCTTTGTAAATGTATAGTTTCATTCCATCTAATTCACAATTATTTATTTGAGTTGGTTTTTGAAAGATAGTTCCTTTGTTAATTGTGTCATTGTTTATTATATCGAGGAGAGTCATGATTTATTTTTTATTTTTTATTTGTGAAAAAAACTTGATAAAAAATGAAAAAAATGTTGGAGGGTTAAAGTTTAATGATTGGTGAAGAAATCACTCGTTCTGTATTTGAATACACTTTTGACAAACCTTTTGCAAAAACTAGACCAAAATGGTTAAAAGGTTTGAAAAAATTTCCCTTGGAATTAGATGGTTACAACAAAGAACTCAATATTGCATTTGAATATCAAGGTGCTCAGCATTATAAATTTGTTCCTTTCTATTATAAATCTCAAGAGCAATTTGAATATAGAATGAAAGTTGATGTTCATAAAAGAAAATTATGTAAGGATAAAGGTGTCATATTAATTGAAATACCGTATACAGTAAAATTACATAATATTCAAAAATTTATCGTTAAGGAACTTTTTAAATTAGGAATAAAGAAAGATAAACCTTTTTTATCTATTGATGATATTGTTATACCAAACTGTGATGTAAAAATGTTTAGTATTATTCAAGATATTGTTGAGGAGAAGGAAGGAATTATTTTGGCAGATAAATATGTTAGATCTGATCATGTATTTGATGTAATCTGTAAAGAAGGTCATCAATTTCAAACATGTTATAATTATCTAAGAGACGGTAACTGGTGTAAAGATTGCGTGACATTAAGTCAAAGAATTGGCGTTGAAAAAATGATAGAGTTTGCAAAGAGTAAAAATGGAAAATGTTTATCAAAAGTCTATACAACTAATAAACATAAATTAGAGTGGGAATGTGAAAAAGGTCATAGGTTTTCAATGAGAGCAAATGATGTTTTAACTGGGCATTGGTGTAATGTTTGTGGAGGTTCAAAACAACACACGATTGAAATGATGAGAGAATTAGCAAAAAAAAATAATGGAAAATGTTTATCAGAAGTTTATACTAATAATAGAACTTTACTTGAATGGGAATGTGAAAAAGGCCATAAGTTTAAGTCATATTCATCAAATATTATAAATGGATCATGGTGTAATTACTGTTCAAAATATGGGAAAAACACAATTGAAACAATACATTATTTCGCTGAGGAAAACGGTGCTGAATGTCTAAGCAAGGAATA
>Ga0316207_10001676_pt1 | contig 25920 bp, 21 predicted proteins | sample 6weekpyrite_MG_FD_204943 | JGI IMG/M metagenome (GOLD analysis project Ga0316207, IMG submission 204943) | Microbial mat bacterial communities from mineral coupon in-situ incubated in ocean water Damariscotta River, Maine, United States -... | ecosystem: Environmental > Aquatic > Marine >... | reverse complement strand
TATCCAGACTCTACTCACTCAGGCCCTGAGCAGCCTGAAAACCAGTGGTGTTATTGCTTCTGATATTTCACCTAATATTCAGATTACCCGTACTAAGGACAGATCACACGGAGACTTTGCCTGTAACCTGGCAATGATGCTGGCTAAACCTGTGGCTAAAAACCCCCGTGAACTGGCGCAGTTATTAATTGACTCTCTGCCTGCCAATGATGATTTAGATAAGGTAGAAATTGCGGGTCCGGGTTTTATTAATTTCTTTGTAAAGCAAAGCAATACCCTGTCGGTGATTGATACCATCAATACCCAGGCAGAAACCTATGGCCTGAGTAATATTGGCGCTGGACGTAAAGTACAAATCGAATTTGTTTCAGCTAATCCAACGGGTCCTCTGCATGTAGGCCATGGTCGAGGAGCGGCTTATGGTGCAACTGTTGCCTCTTTGCTCTCTGCTGTTGGGTTTAATGTCCACCGAGAGTACTATGTAAATGATGCGGGTCGTCAAATGGATATACTCGCCACCAGTGTCTGGTTACGTTACCTTGAGCATTGTGGAGTAGACATTCCCTTTCCAAGTAATGGTTACAAGGGTGACTATGTAAAAGACATAGCTGAACAGCTTTTTGCACAGCACGATAAAAATTTAATGCACCCGGTTGCAGCTGTTTTTGAAGATATCCCTGCAGATGAACCCGCGGGTGGCGATAAAGAAATTCATATTGATGCGCTAATTAATCGAGCTCAAACACTACTCGGTAATGAATCTTACCGTCAGGTGTTTGACTTAGGGTTAAACATCATAGTTGAAGACATAAAAGATGACCTGAAAGAGTTTGGCGTTGAGTTTGAAGAGTGGTTCTCTGAACGAAGCCTGGCAAGTAAAGGTTTAATTAAACAGGCTGTAGAAAGATTACAATCTGCCAATTATGTTTATGAAAAAGAGGGTGCCCTGTGGTTTAAGTCTACGGAATTTGGTGATGAAAAAGACAGGGTAGTTGTGCGTGACAATGGTCAAAGCACTTATTTTGCTTCTGATATTGCTTACCACATGGATAAACTGGAACGGGGTTTTGAGCGGGTTATCGATATTTGGGGCGCGGATCATCACGGTTATATTCCCAGGGTTAAAGCCGCTCTTCAAGCGCTTGGAGATGATGTTGATAAACTCGATGTACTGTTAGTTCAATTTGCCATACTTTATCGAGGCGGTGAAAAAGTGCCCATGTCAACTCGTTCTGGCTCTTTTGTAACACTACGAGAATTACGCTCTGAAGTCGGCAACGATGCCGCACGTTTCTTTTACGTATTACGTAAATGTGAACAGCATATGGACTTTGATCTTGACCTGGCAAAATCACAGAGCAGTGACAACCCAGTATATTATATTCAATATGCCCATGCCCGTATTTGCAGCATTTTCCGCCAAATGGAAGAAAAGCAATTAACACATGACACAGAAATGGGTAGTGAAAATTTAATGCTTTTAACTGAAGCGCATGAAACTTCACTGGTTACATCATTGGCAAAATACCCGGAAATTTTAGAAAAGGCAGCACTTAATGAAGAACCTCATCAACTTGCACATTTTCTACGTGAACTGGCTAATGAACTTCACACTTACTACAATGCTCACCAGTTTATTGTTGAAGATGAAACAATTAGAAATGCGCGACTTACATTAATTAATGCTACACGTCACGTTTTACATAATGGTTTAAAATTGTTAGGTGTTAGTGCACCGGAAATCATGTAATGCCTGCAGCACGAGATTTAAAAGGACGCCATATGCCAAATAAGAAACCCGTACCCGGATATTTATGGATGCTCGCGGGGCTTGCCATTGGTTTATTTGCCTCCTTTCTTGTTTACCTCGATAAACAACCTGCTGAAGAAGTTAGTTTTACAGAAGCGGTGAAACAGGAATTAAACAAGGCACGTGCACAACAAAAATTAGAAACTGAAGCGACGCAGGGAAACCCTACAGAAAATACGTCGGGTGATAATAAAGCTAAAAAACCGCGTTTTGAGTTTTACACCATACTTTCTGAACTTGAAGTATTTGTTCCTGAACCCGAAGCAAAAGAGATTAAACCGCAAACTTCAAGTACCAAACCTTTAGCTGTAAACACATCTGATGGTAAAAAATATTTACTCCAGGCTGGCTCATTTAAAAACCAGCAGGATGCGGAGCGACTTAAAGCCAGCCTGGCTTTGCTTGGTGTGCAATCATCGATACAAAGTGTCAGCATTAACCAGGATAACTGGCACCGTGTACGAATCGGCCCATTTAGTAACCCTATGCGACTGCGTGAAACCCTGAGCACATTAAAACAAAACAATATACATGCTATGACGATGGAGTTAAAATAATTTCACTTTGTAGTGCAATTTTTTTCGTTTAAAATTTTAAACATACTGAAGCAATATATAATTTTTCTCAATTGCTCGTATGTCCTCCGACATATTTTCAGGACTTCACTGCAGAAGCAACGCCGAATATTAGAGTAACTTAAATAACAGGTCGTCTCTCAGTGCATAAGAGTCTGGAAAAAAACCTACCCTTTTTAATTGAAGAATTTTCCAGCAGTGGCACATCTATCGATGAACGCTGGAAATCAATACTGCAACGTTTTTTCTCTGACTGTAATCTCAGTCACTCCAGTCATGCTATTACACATAGTAGAATTAGCGATCAGCATAATATTCTTGAAGTTCCTTCAATATTGCTTAAACATGGCTATATTCTTAACGCGACAAACAAAACAACCCAGTTTAATAGCGACGACATTGAGCTGGCCAACTCTCTTTTAAAATTAACAAAACAATTCATAACCATTGAAGAGGCCGTTGAGAAGGGTGCTGCCGCAGAACGACTACGTATTGCACGTGACTTACATGATGATGTGGCCGCTCGCATGCTAACACTTATTCACACAGTTAAAGACGAACAAACGATTGCTCTTTCACGCAGTATTCTAAAATCACTCAGAAATTCTATTTATACCCTTGACAATAAATCAACAGCGACGATACTAGATGCTATTACTGATGTACGATCTGAAATACAAGATCGACTAAACTCCATTGGTATGCAGCTGATATGGCACCAAAGCGATAACTTAAAAGGTTTAAGCTTCACACCAAGACAGCATATAAATTTAAATCGAATGTTGCATGAAATAACAACTAATGTTATTCGGCATGCCAATGCGCAGTTTATGGAAATTATTATCAACTTGAACCAACTGCAACTCGATGTAGAATGCAGTGATAATGGACAGGGTTTTGATGTCAAGAACTGTATTCCTGGCAAAGGTTTAAACAACATAAAAACAAGAGCACAGGAACTAAACGGCAGCGCTAGCTGGTTTAATCTAAATGACCGGGAAACCGGTGAAAACAGGGGCAGCTGTGTAAGAATCAGCTTTATGATTTCTGATACTACTGATTAATAATATGCAAAATGTACTCGTTTTAGAAGATCACCCAGAAACTAGAGAATGGTTAACCGACATCATTCGACAGGCCTTTGTTGAAGTTAAAATATTTGAAGCTTCCAGTCTGGCCCAGGCAAGAGCCATCATTAAAAGCAACCAGCTAGACCTTGCCTTAATTGACCTAAATTTACCCGATGGAAATGGGGTGGAAATTATTAGTGAAATAAGCCAGAAATCACCGGATACTTATTGTGTTGTAGCGACAATTTTCGACGATGATAATTATTTATTCCCTGCACTGGAAGCAGGTGCGCAGGGCTACTTACTAAAAGAACAAACCACCGATGAGTTTATACAAAACCTTCAGGGTATTATCAAAGGTGAGCCACCTATTTCTCCGGCCATTGCGCGCAAAATGATTAATCATTTTCACTATGACATTCAGCCATCTGACAAACCAGATCTATCAGGTCGTGAAAAAGAAATACTCAGCGCTATAGCCAAAGGCTTAAGCAGAAATGAAGCCGCTGAAATATTAGGCATTACCTCCAATACTGTTGCCAGTCACCTGAAAAGTATATACGGCAAGTTAAATGTGTCCAACCGCGCCCAGGCAACATTAGAGGCACTGCGACTGGGGCTGGTTAAACCCTAGAGAAAAATTGAAAACAACGCCGAATTAATATGTTTAATTTCCTACAGAAAACTCACAACTAGCTAACAATTAAACTTTGCATAACGTCTATTTAATAAACTTCTGTACGCAGTAATTAAACTCTAATCTCATTCCGGTACAACTTCCACAATATTGCCCCTTCACCTATATTTTGTCTAAAACAGACTAAACTATAGGTTTATGCAAATACTAAATACAAAACACTTAATGACTCTAGGCTTCGGCATTATTATCTTACTTATGGTGCTTATTGTTGCTATTGCGCTAAATCAGCTGAATCTAACATTTGATCGTATCCACCAGGTTGTTAATAAAAACAATATCAAATCCAGCCTGTTAACTACTATGCTGATATCTGCCCGTGAAAGAACCATCAGTATCCAGAAAATCTCCAGTCTCGATGATCCATTTGAACGTGATGATGAATATATGCTATTCAATAGCTATGGAGCAAAATTTGCCAATTCAAGAATGAAACTTAAAGCAGTAGGGCTTAGCAAAGAAGAAAAAAGGCTGCTCGATGCCCAGGGGGAATTAACAAATAAAATAATTGTGCCCATGCAAAGACACATAGTCGATTTAGCAATGGAGGGCAGGGTCGATGAAGCACAAAAAATATTGAGAAATCAGGCGATAGATGGTCAGAATAAGGTATTTAAGCCTCTATATAAGTTACTCAATCATGTGGAAAAATCTTCCAGTCAGGCCGTACAGGATGTATCGTTTCACCTGCAAGAATCAAAAATTTTACTGATTATTATTCTTGCCCTGATCATTCTGGGTAGTTTGTTTATCTCATGGTATGTAATTCGGTGTACTACGTTATCTGAAAAGCAGCTTTCTAGAGAAAAAGAAAAAGCACAGGTTACACTGCATTCAATTGGAGAGGGTGTTATTACAACTGACAGCCAGGGCTTAATTGAATATATGAATACAGTTGCTGAGAAAATTACTGGTTATTCCAATGAACAGGCTCTTGGCCAGTTACTGCAAAATATTTTTCCAATCAGCTCTGAATTAGATGATCATGCTGCAATCGATCCCGTACTGGATGTAATCAGCCAACAAAAAACACAAAACTCTGACAGACACGCAATTCTAATGAGTGCAGATCAGTTAGAATTTGCCATTGAATATACCGCTTCTCCAATTACGGATATTAATGAAACAATTATAGGTATTGTACTTGTGTTTAGAGATGTAACCTCAATGCGTACAATGGCCAACCAGCTTGGGTATCAGGCGACACATGATGAACTGACAGGTTTAATAAATCGACGAGAGTTTGAAAATAGACTAAACCTTGCCCTTCAATCTGCTCGTGTTGATGAAACCGAGCATACCTTATGCTACTTCGATCTCGATCAGTTTAAAATTGTAAATGATACCTGTGGCCATGTTGCAGGCGATGAACTTTTAAAACAGTTATCTATGTTACTTAAACAGGAAATTAGAGATGGTGACACACTTGCCAGATTAGGTGGCGATGAATTTGGTGTATTGTATCTCAACTGCTCTATGAACAAAGCTGAAGAGTTAGCCGAGCGTTTACGATGTGTTATTAATGATTTTAAATTCAACTGGAATCACAAGTCTTTCACAGTTGGTGTTAGTGTAGGTATCGTGCAGATCAATATGCATGGTAATTTAAATGCCATTCTCAGTGCTGCGGATACTGCCTGCTATGTCGCCAAAGACCAGGGACGAAATCGCATACATTGTTATAAAGATAATGATGATGAGTTACTCGAACGAGAAGGGCAAGTGCAATGGGTGCACCGCATTAACCATGCCCTTGAGGAAAATCGTTTTAAATTGTATTACCATCCAATTTACAATTTTTCTACGAATCAATGCTGCCATTATGAAATACTGGTTCGCTTAATTGATGAGGATGACAATATAATTTCTCCAATGGCCTTTATTCCTGCTGCCGAACGTTATAATTTAATGAATTTAGTCGATTGCTGGATATTCAGCAATACCTTGACAATTATTAGAAAATTGTTCGACCAGATAGATAACTCAAATAAACCCTTGTTTGCAATAAACCTCTCAGCTCAATCACTGTGTGATGATAATTTTCTGGATTTCGTTAAGAGCCAGTTAAAATTAAATAATATCGATCCTGATTTAATCTGTTTTGAAATAACCGAAACTAGTGCAATTGTTAACCTGACTCGAGCACAACACTTCATCAATACACTGAAAAAAATTGGTGTAAAATTCTCACTTGATGACTTTGGTAGTGGTTTAAGTTCTTTCGCTTACCTGAAAAACCTGTCAGTAGACTATCTTAAAATTGATGGTGCTTTTGTTAGAGATATTATTAGTGATCCCATTGATCTGGCTTTAGTAGAATCTATAAACCAGGTTGGCCACATCATGGGAATTAAGACCATTGCTGAATATGTAGAATCCCGGGAGATTTTCGATAGACTTAATAAAGTTGGAGTAGATTTAGCACAGGGGTATTATATATCTAAACCGGCACCACTTGAGCAAATCGACCTGCAGAAATCAATACCGCTATCTTAAAAATGCCTTTATAATTTTGGATATTTAGTGACCTTTAGTTTAGTAAGCCAGGCAGGAAAAATTCACTTACCAGTAACTCCTGATTTTTTAGAATAAATACAGAGCGTCTACCCCAAATTGATTTATTACCTTTATATCTGGTCCAGGCATGACATTTATGAGATGCCTTAAGCAAGGTAATTTCCACTGGTTTGCGGTGCATTTTTCTATCTGAAAATAACACTGCACCTAACGACTTATTTCCCAATAGAACGACACCCCTCAATGAGCCCCGCAGGCTTGATACTGGGATAATTGTTCTAGCATAAACCAGTGGCTGATCATCGCAGAGCAACAAAACCTGACGAATAATAGACTGACTTCTTGTCCTTAATTTAAGTGCTTTCACTTCATCAGGAGTTGGTGTTGCCCTTTCGACAGACAATACTTTCACTGAGAATATGCCGTCACAACAATTTATTAATCGTGTGGTCAATGAACCTGAATCAAACAACCAGGATTTGACTTCTGTATTTAACTCGCTTGAAAAACAACGTTTTTGATTACACCAGCGTAATCGTGTGTGATGACCTGACATTTATATTCTATTAGTGTTTGAGAGCCCTTAATTTTACACAACTTGGAATTTATAACCACTTTGCCAGTTTTTCCTTAAGATTCTGTTGATTTACCGGTTTTGAAACATAGTCATCCATACCAGCGGCAAGGCACTTATCTTTATCACCTTCCATAGCATTTGCAGTCATCGCAATAACTGGCAGGCACTGAAGACTGTTTTTTTCTTCAAGCTCACGCAATGCCTGTGTTGCCTCATAGCCATCCATTACTGGCATCTGACAATCCATTAAAATGAGATTAAAATCATGTGACAGCTTCAATCTATTTAAAGCCTCTTCTCCATTATTTACTACTTCAAAACTCAAACCCACTTTTTCTAACATTTTCCTGGCCACAATTTGATTCACAGGATTATCTTCAACCAATAGCACTTTACCCTCAAGCTGCTCAATTTCGACTGCTTTCTTTTCATGTGGTTTTTCTATTTCAGTGTCATGTGGAATTTCAAAAGAAATTTCAGCCCAGAAACTTGAACCTTTACCCTCTTCACTTTCTACGCCTAGGCGACCGCGCATCATAGTAACTAACTGCCTTACAATCGCTAAGCCCAGCCCCGTGCCGCCATATTTGCGCGTAGTTGAACCATCAGCCTGGGTAAATGAATTAAATAGTTTACGTTGATTTTCTTCTGCAATGCCAATGCCTGTATCGTTAACCTCTAATCGCAGACGCACCATTTTTTCAGTTTTTTCTAACAATATCATTTTTATGGTTACTGTTCCTTTTTCAGTAAACTTAATTGCATTCGTCATCAAGTTGGCAAGTATTTGTCTTATGCGTACAGAGTCACCCATTATTACCTGTGGAATATCAACGTCAATTTCAGTTGCTAAATCAACTTCACGCTCATCCGCTTTTTGTTTAAGTAGAACAGTTAATTCTTTAGCTAAGTTTTTCAGGTTAAAAGGTATATATTCCAGCTTTAGTTTACCTGCTTCAATTTTTGAGAAATCAAGAATATCATTCAGCAATGACAGTAGAGCCTCCCCTGAATTGTAAGCAATATGCACATACTCTCTCTGTCCATCGCTCAATTTAGATTCTTGCAATAACTGCAATGTCCCCAGAACACCATTCATAGGTGTCCTAATTTCATGACTCATATTTGCCAGAAATTCACTTTTTGTTTTACTTGCGGCCTCAGCCGCTTCTTTTGCCTTATGCAACTCTTTTTCAACACGCTTTCTTTGAACAATTTCAGCAGACAATGCCTCATTGATATCTTCTGTCTCATTTCGTGCCTGGCTCATAAACTTAATCAACGATTCATTATGAAACCTGACCTCTAATGTTTTTAAAATACTTTTATTTATACGTGATCCAATACTGCCCATTACAACCATATAAAAAATTGTCGTAACAGCTAAAATTGTAAACTCATTTCCCATTAAAAAAAGACGTGCTGTAATTGGAAATAGAACCAGAAAAAGATAAGCCAGATACAAATTAAAAATTGGTGCCATTACCGATACGCCACCTGATACTATACCTGCAAGTACAAAACCAACCACCAGCTGTTGGGTTGGGTTATCGGGAAACAACAAATATCCCGCCATCCCCCAGCCTAAGGCCGTTAACAATATTGCAATCAAATGCCACCGACCAAAAACATCATGTACCAGGTCTTTTGCCTGTTCACCCTTTTGCATATAACCCATGACAACTCGAACAATTGCTATCAGGAGCATATACCCCATCCATGACGTGATTAAACTATGGGATCCATCACGCCATATAACAAGTGAAAATAACATTGCCACCACTAAACTCACAATATTACTGAGAACCGCATTCTGTTCAACGAGACGAATTTGTTCTCGCCAGATCTTGTCTCGATCTTTACTGTTTTCAAGTAAGTCAGCTTCGTCCATTAATCCCAGCATCAGGGGTACCTGTAGTATGTCGTATTTATATAATTCATCTATTATAAATAGACGAGATAATGCTTATTAGCTAGCTGAAGCGGGTTATTTTTCATGCAGAATATTATTTACATACTGTTTTATTCATAAGAGAAAATCACATATATTTGCTTTGCTCGGGGATGGCCTGCCGCTTTTTGGCGCTCCATCCCCTGTAATAATTCCGATCAGATTGGCAGGGCGATAAATGACGCCGCTCTACTCTTGGTACCTCAAAAAGATGACAGAGCCTGAGCAATCCCCACGAAATATACATTAAAAACAAAAAGATAAAGGCATTTTGTCCGCAAATAAACGCAAAAACACGCAAAGCTTTTATGTTTTTACGCCTTCGGCGAACAGCACACTGTTAATGCTTTAGCTTTTATTTGCGTAATTTGGCGTTCATTTGCGGACGATATGCTTTTTTTCATTTAAATAATTTTCGTGGGGATAACTCAGGGACAGAGCGCCAAAAAGCGGCGGTCTTTCCCCGAGAGAGATGTTCAACAACAGTGCACAATTTCACGAGCAATTTAATCTGAAAATATCTACTTTTGATTAACGGCAGACCTCAGCCTACCCTACTTTCACATATTGCTGTGCAGAACCGACCCATCGATCAATTAATGTTTTAACTTTTTCGGGCGATTCATTTAACATTTTTTGAGCGGCAGTTTTTACTTCATCTAGCATATATTCATCACGTACTATATCTGCAATTTTTAATTGAACCAGCCCGGTTTGACGCGTACCCAGCACCTCCCCCGGCCCCCTGAGTTGTAAATCTTTTCTGGCTATTTCAAAACCACTATTAGTTTTACGCATAATTGCGAGTCTTTCTTTTGCATGAGCACTTAATGGGCTTTTAAACATCAATACACAATGGCTGGCTTCCCTGCCCCTGCCAACTCTACCCCTTAATTGGTGTAATTGAGACAGGCCTAATCGCTCAGCATTTTCGATGATCATCAAACTTGCATTTGGCACATCTACACCCACTTCAATAACTGTTGTTGCCACCAGTAATTGTGTTTCACCTGATTTAAATGCCTGCATCAAACTTTCTTTTTCACCAGACTTTAATCGCCCATGTATTAAACCAACGGTTATATTGGGTAAAACTTGTTGAAGCCTTTGAGCCGTATCCTGTGCAGCCTGGCACTGTAACGACTCCGATTCTTCAACCAGTGTACATACCCAGTATGCCTGCTTTCCCTCACTACAGGCTTTATAAATTCGTTGTAAAATTTCCTCTCGACGCTCTTGTTGTATAACAACCGTTTTTACTGGTTTTCTTCCCGGTGGCAATTCATCAATTACTGAATAATCAAGATCTGCATAGGCTGTCATTGCCAAACTACGAGGAATGGGAGTTGCTGTCATTATTAACTGATGTGCTAGCTGGGTTGCCATGTTCGATTTTGCGACTTTTTTAACTTTTGCTTTTTTTGCTAGCGCCATACGTTGCTGCACACCAAATCGATGCTGTTCATCCGTTATCGCAAGTGCCAGGCATTTATAATCAACATCATCTTGAAACAAAGCATGCGTACCCACTACAACCTGAGCCTCACCTGCAACTATTTGCTCTAGTACACTGTCTCTTTTTTTACCTTTAACCTGACTAGATAACCATACAACTTTAATCCCCAAAGGATTAAACCAGTTTGTAAAATTCTTATAATGTTGCTCAGCCAGGATCTCTGTAGGCGCCATTATTGCTGCCTGCATATTCATCTCTACCGCTTTTAAACAGGCTAATGCTGCGACCACTGTTTTCCCTGAACCCACATCGCCTTGCACCAGTCGCATCATCGGCACGCCAGATTCCAGATCATGGAGAATTTCCTGATTAACTTTTTGTTGTGCCATAGTTAAATCAAAAGGCAAAGATTTTATAAATTGATATAAAAGATGATTATCGCTTTGCAAACTGGCCGCTCTTAGTTTTCTATTTTTTTCTCGCAATACCTGCAGGCTTAAATGCTGAGCCAGTAACTCTTCAAATATTAACCGTAACTGAGAAGCATGTTTAGCCTCAAACAACTCATTTACGTTCGCTCTCGCAGGTGGCCTATGCACATACTTCAATGCATCAGCTAATGAATAATAATCTTTCAGATTTATTATGTCTGGTGTTAAAAAGTCAGCTAGATACGTTTCTTTATTTAGCAGCTCAAGACATTGATCAGTCAGCCTTCTCAATAGAAACTGACTGACACCGTCGGTAGTGTGATAGACAGGTGTTAGTGAATCTTCCATATGAACAGATGTGTGTTCATTTATCTGTGAGTATTCCGGATGCACCATTTCAAGTGATGATGCGCCATAACGTACATCACCAAAACAACGTAATTTTGTTCCCTCAACTAATTTTTGTTGCTGCTGTTTATTGAAATAAAAAAAACGCAACAATAAACTCCCGGTGCCATCTGTCACATGCACCAATAACATTCGCCTGCTCTTACCCTTACGTGTAAAGGCAACTTTCGCATAATCTATTGTTGCTTCTATTAGTACGGATTGGCCATGGCGAACTGTACCTATAGCAACGATACGGGTTCGATCTTCATATCTGTAAGGTAGATGAAATAAAACATCCTGAACGCTATGTAGCCCAAGCTTACTTAATCGCTCCTGGACCTTTGGACCTACGCCTTTTAGCTGGGTTAAATCACTTGAATGGGAAGGGGAATTTACCAAAGTGTGGATACACCTGATCGCGGGCTAAAGCCTGCTTCTACAGAAATGATTACTCGCTGTAGAAACATAACTTAAACTCCATGTTGTTATAATTCTAAGATAGCATCCATCTCTACCGCTACAGCTTTGGGTAGTTCACTCACGCCTATGGCGGCACGTGCTGGATAAGGTTCTGAAAAATATTGAGCCATAACCTGGTTAACCGTTGGAAAGTTACTTAAATCTGTAAGAAAAATATTTAACTTAACTACATTTTCAAATGTTCCACCTGCGGCTATTATAATCGCCTGTAAATTTTTAAACACCAGATGAATCTGCTCTTCAACAGAACCCTCTAGCACTTCCATAGTTTCAGGAATAAGCGGAATTTGGCCTGAAATATAAACTGTGTTGTTTACCTTTACGGCCTGTGAATAAGTACCTATCGCCTGGGGGGCTTTATCTGTAGAAATGATTTCTTTTTTCATAATGAGCTTCTTCTCGAACGTTTTTTTGAACGGTTACTCTATCATTTACTGCACTCGAATTATACGCATAACTGAATTCACACGCCTGAGTCGACGTAGAATTTTTGCCAGATGATCACGACCACCAACTGAAATAAGGAATGATATGTTTGTTGATATACCATCTTTATCCTCTACTTCTACATGCTCAATATTTGCTGACTCATCTGAAATAATTGTTGCCAGTCGAGCTAAAACACCACGCTCATTTTGCACATGTAAATTTAACTGGCATGAATATTCACCGCTCGGATCAGCCGCCCATTTAACATCAATCATGTTTTCACTTTGTAGTCGCTCATTAATAATGTTTTTGCAACTAACCTGATGTATTACGAGGCCACGTCCTTTACTTAATTTACCAACTATCTGATCTCCCGGTATTGGATAACAGCACTTACCATAGGAAACCACCATACCCTCAGTTCCCTGGATGGCCAGCGGAGTGCGGCCAGATGACTGGTCTTGCTCCGACTTTGTTTCATCGATGTCTTCTGGAAATAAACGCCTTGCAACCAGACCAGCAGGACGATTACCCATACCAATATCTTCAAGCAACTGATTAAGAGATGCAAAACCATATTCGTCCAGTAAAAACTGATAACTTTCCTGTGAAATTTCCTCAAGTGTGATATTTTTTTCTAACAGCATGCGTGACAATAATCGCCGCCCCTGGGCAACCGCATCTTCTGATCGAATACTTTTTAAATAGTTTCTGATATTACTTCGTGCTTTAGCGGTAACCACAAAATCCAGCCACCCAGGATTGGGATGCGCACCTTCAGATGTAATAACTTCTATTGTTTGCCCACTGTATAAAGGTGTATCCAGTGGCGCGAATCGATGATCGACTTTACTGGCCACACAGGTATGGCCTACATCGGTATGAACAGAATAAGCAAAATCGATGGGGGTTGAATTTTTTGGCAATTTAACAATATCACCATTTGGCGTATAAACATAAAGCTCATCAGGGAACAGGTCAACTTTTACATTTTCTAAAAATTCTACCGAGTCTCCGGCAGTCTGTTGCATTTCCAGTAAACTCGTTAGCCATTCCCTGGTTCGCCCACCTACATCAATTTCATTGTCTGCTGATTCTTTATATAACCAGTGAGCCGCAATTCCCGTTTCTGCAAACTTGTCCATTTCAATAGTACGAATTTGCACCTCGATAGGAATAGCATGGGGACCAAACAAAATGGTGTGTAATGACTGATAACCATTTTCTTTTGGAATGGCAATATAGTCTTTAAATTTTCCAGGTATTGGTTTAAATAAATTATGTACCGCACCTAATACCCGATAGCAGTCGTCAACCGAGCTTGCTATAACTCGCATACCGTAAACATCAAAGACGTTACGATAAGCGAGATTTTTTTCTCGCATTTTTTTATACAAACTATAGGGATGTTTTTTGCGCGAATTTACATCGGCTAATATGCCTAGTTCGTCAAGGCGCGACGTAAGACCATTGTGAATTTTCTGAATAATTTCTTTTCTGTTACCCGCCTCCTTGAGCATGGTACGCTCAAGAATTCGATAGCGCATGGGGTACATTGCTCGAAAGCCTAAATCTTCAAGCTCAAGCCTCAGTGTATTGATACCCAGGCGTCGCGCCAATGGCACATAAATATCCAGGGTTTCACGGGCAATCCGACGGCGTTTATCCGGGCGCATGATCCCCAGTGTTCGCATATTGTGCAAACGATCTGCGAGCTTAATTAAAATAACCCGGATATCTCGCGCCATTGCCATTAACACTTTTTGAATGTTAATAGCCTGTTGTTCTTTTTTGTTTTTAAATTTTAATTCGGTGAGTTTACTAACACCATCTACCAGTTCAGCAACATCATCACCAAACTTTTCAGCGACTTCTTCCTTGGTTGCTGCGGTATCTTCTATAACATCATGCAATATGGCTGCGCAGATGCTTTTAGAGTCCATGTGCATTTCAGCCAGTATTCGAGCGACTGATATAGGGTGATAAATATAAGGTTCACCAGTCTGGCGAAATTGACCTTCGTGCGACTGCGCACCAAATAGATACGCCTGATACACATCCCGTACCTGATCTGCATTCATATAGTCTTCGACTATACGGCAGAGATCAGAAATTAAAAAACGGGATGGATCCCCATATAAATCCTTTACATCAATCTTTGTTTGATCAGGACTTATTGCCATATTCAAATACTTCTTACATTTCCTTGCTTATTTCATCTGCAGAAATTGCAGCGGGCATCATATTAAGCTCTTCTGTTTTATCGTCTAAAATTTCTGGGCCAACCAGGCCTTCAGAAATTTCACGCAACGCCAGCACTGTAGGTTTGTCATTGTCTATTTCAACCAAAGCCTGTGCACCCATTGCGATTTGACGAGCGCGCTTTGAAGCAACCAATACAAGATGAAAACGGTTATCTACATTTGGCAGACAATCTTCTACTGTTAAACGTGCCATTCTTTTTATCCTCTATTTCAATAATTCGATTAATAAACTTTCCAGTTTACGTTCCTGCTGAAGCTGACGTAACCGGTTTGCCTTAAATATACTGCCGAGTTCCTGTAATGCGATATCAAAATCATCATTCACAATAATGTAATCAAACTCGGCATAGTGTGACATTTCATTCACCGCATCTTTCATGCGACGATTAATAATATCTTCATCATCCTGTCCACGATTTTGCAGTCGTTCTTTTAATGCCGAAGATGATGGCGGCAAAATAAAAATCGACAAAGAATCCTGAAACTGTTTTCGTACCTGCCGTGCACCCTGCCAGTCTATTTCAAGAATGACATCCCGGCCCTGCAACAATTGTTGCTCTACGTGCTGCTGTGATGTGCCGTAATAATTATCAAAAACTTTTGCATGCTCAAGAAAGGCACTGCCACCCACCATTGACAGAAACGCTTCCTGGTCTACAAAATGATAATCAACACCTTCTTTCTCACCCTCTCGCATATCCCTTGTTGTATGGGATATGGATACAACAATATTCACCTCATTAGCGGTTAACTCTTTAACCAGGCTAGTTTTGCCTGCGCCGGAGGGAGCTGAGATTATGTATAGCGTGCCTTTGCTCAAGGTTTTCCTCTAATTTAATTTTCTCATAACCCCATCGCGAGCTAAAACTACGCTCCTACATTGTTATACACCTGTAGGAGCGAGCTTTAGCTCGCGATGGGAGTACTAATCTGGAATGTATAAGAATAACCTATTTATGCCGATTTATCACTGATAAATATAGGTAATCGACGAGAACCCCAGTTTCCAGCAGTGGCTTCAAACACACCTGGCAAAGGGGTTCCACAAGATTCACAACAGCCATTCGCATCCAGCCCCCACGCTCCTAACACATACCAGTCACGCTCTATCAGTAAATGCCCACATTGATGACAATAGCTGCTGCTACCCGCCTTGTCATGCACATTCCCGGTAAACACGTACCTCAGCCCTGTTTTCATGGCTATTTCCCTGGCTCGACTGAGTGTTGCAACTGGCGTTTCAGGAATATCAAGCATTTTATAGTCCGGATGAAACGCACTAAAATGCAAAGGCACATCTGGCCCCAGATTACTCATAAGCCATTCACACATTTCGTGTAGCTCGACATCTGAGTCATTCTTACCGGGTATAAGCAAGGTTGTAATTTCTAACCAGACATTCGTTTCCTGTTTTATATAAAGCAATGTTTCCAGCACCGGTTGCAAATGTGCTCCCGTAAGCTTGTGATAAAACTCATCCGAAAACGACTTAAGATCAATATTGGCCGCATCCATAACCTTATAAAACTCTACTCTGGGTTTTTCACATACATACCCGGCGGACACCGCCACTGATTTTATACCTAGATCTCGACAAGCTATTGCCACATCAATGGCATATTCATGAAAAATAACTGGGTCGTTATAAGTATATGCAACGCTCCTGCAGTTGTGCAGCTTTGCCTGTTCAGCAATGGTTTGTGGACTGGCTTTTGCCGCCAGTAAGTCCATTTCACGTGACTTACTCATATCCCAGTTCTGGCAAAACTTACAGGCGAGATTACAACCCGCGGTACCGAAAGACAAAACCGGTGTCCCGGGAAGAAAATGATTCAGTGGTTTCTTTTCTATCGGGTCTATACAAAACCCACTGGAACGGCCATATGTTGTAAGCACGATTTGATTATTCTGATTTGCACGCACAAAACACAGGCCCCGCTGACCTTCTTTTAATTTACAAAATCGAGGGCATAAATCACATTGCACACGGCCACCTTCAAGCACGTGCCAGTAGTTTGTCGGAACCGTATAGTTTTCGGGATTTTGCATCACAAATCACCTGTTCTGTGTTATAACTATAACATGACGTCTGGATGGTTATCACTATGATAAATCAAGATTCACGCATTCGCCCCGCTGCTGTAGCTGGCATGTTTTATGCTGCTGATCCGCAACAACTTTCCTCTGATGTTCATCATTATTTATCGCAGGTGCATGCTGATACCAGCCTGGTACCAAAAGCAATTATTGCTCCCCATGCGGGTCACATGTATTCTGGGCCTGTAGCGGCAAGTGCCTATAAATTACTCGAACCTTTTGCCAATAAATTCAAACAGGTTATTTTACTTGGCCCATCACATCGTGTTGCTTTTAGTGGCATAGCAACACCCGATACAGATTATTTTGAAACCCCTCTAGGGACAATAAAAATTAACAGACTTTTTTGTGAAAAAGCTGAACAGTTGCGTTTTGTACAAAAAAACAAACTGGCCCATAAAGATGAGCATTCACTTGAAGTACATTTACCTTTTTTACAAATCTTATTAAGCGATTTTGAGTTAACACCTTTTGTCGTAGGTGACTGTAACCGTGATGATGTGGCAAAACTACTGGAATTATTCTGGGACAACACTGAAACTTTATTTGTAATTAGCACCGACCTTAGTCATTTCCATAATTATCAACGCGCCACACAACAGGACACTTTAACTTCAAATGCAATTGAAGCATTACAACCGGAAAATATTCACTATGAAGATGCCTGTGGCCGTAACCCTTTAAATGGCTTACTCACCCTGGCAAATCAACACCGGTTAAATATAAAATTACTTGATTTAAGAAACTCCGGTGACACCGCAGGAGACAAAGATCGTGTTGTAGGCTATGGTGCATATGTCGTTTATTAATCTCACAGATGAAGATAAAAACAGCTTACTGGAAACCGCAAGAAAATCGATTGAATATGGCCTGCTACATCAACGTGCCCTGCCTGTTGATTTAAATGAATTTAGTGAAATATTACAAATCCATGGAGCAAGTTTTGTAACATTAAACTTAAACAAGCAACTGCGTGGTTGTATTGGAACTCTGGAAGCTTATCAACCACTAATTACTGATGTTTCTGAGCACGCATATGACGCAGCCTTTAAAGACCCTCGCTTCCCGCCTTTAACTAAAAAAGAATCTGTCCAACTGGAAATTCATATTTCAATCTTAACGCCATCTGAAGAAATACACTTTACCTCTGAAAAAGATTTACTTGCACAGTTACAGCCTGGAGTCGATGGCTTGATTTTGCATGCTGAAGACCACAAGGCTACCTTTCTCCCTTCAGTATGGGAGCAGTTGACTACGCCTGAGGATTTTTTAAATCACCTTAAGCTAAAAGCAGGTTTGGGTATAAACGACTGGCCTGAGGGGATTCAAATCTCTCGATATAAAACCGTTAGTCTATAGCACCAAATTGAGCCCTGACTAAAAGAAAAAAGCATTTTGTCCGCTAATAAACGCAAATAACCGCGAATATTTTGCTTGTGCGCCTACGGCGCACTACACCCTACATTCTGTTTTATTTGCGTATCTTGGCGTTCATTAGCGGACAAAATGCTTTATCTGTTTAAAACTTTATATTATTTCGCCCCTCTTCTTTGGCCTGATACAAAAGCTTATCTGCTTTTTTATAAAGCACGCCCTCATCCATATTGTGGTCTTGTGCCTTATAAGAAACAAGCCCGGCTGAAACTGTTAATACATTAAAGGGTGGATTTTTTAGATGCTCAATATTTAGAGCTGCAATTGATTTTATAATCCTTTGCGAAAAATTTATTGCCTGTTCTTTATTCTCACTTGTAAAGATTGCAACAAACTCCTCACCCCCCATGCGGAATATAAAATCATTAGGGCGTTTACATTCTGAAGTAAGCGCCCCTGCCACATCCTTAAGCACAACATCACCAGATTGATGCCCATAGGTATCGTTATATCGCTTGAAATTATCAATATCTATTAATACATAATTAAAATACTTTTTATTACGTTCAGCACGTTTAATTTCTGTATCCAGTATTTGCGTATAATATCGTCTGTTATAAAGTTGAGTTAACTCATCTGTTATAGAAAGCGCTTCAACTTTATTAACCATTTCTTCAAGTTCCTGGGTTCGAAATTTGACCTGATCCTCAAGGGAGCGACTTAATACTTCTAACTCTTTTTTGGCTGTTATCTCATGCCTGATAGCACTGTAGCCCGTGATTTCTCCACTCTCACCAAACTCAGGAGAAATAGTAACTTCCACCCAGTAATACCCTTTATCTTTAGTTAAATTCTTTATCTCTCCACTCCATTCTTTACCGTTTTGAATGGTCGACCAAATTTCTTTATAAACCTCTTTTGGCATATCAGGGTGCCGAACAATATTATGGGGCTTTCCTAAAAGCTCATCTCTCGTGTAACCTGATATCTCGCAAAAAGCCTGACTAGCATAGGTAATAATCCCTTTTTCATCGGTCTTTGATGAGATAACATTTTTATCCAGCTTATCCATAAGCATGGCCATACTTTTATTAACCGCTTCTAGCTCATTCACATTATCTTCAAGCTCATAATTCATTTTACAGACTTTATAATGTAGCCTGGATTCTTTTTTATTTGTAATAAAAAGAATTACAAAAAGCACAATTATCAGAATATTTGAAATAAATATATTTTTATAATTTTCTCTATCCTGGCTCTTGAAATCATCAAGCAGGACAGTATGCAAACTTTCTATAGTTTGATTTATTTTTAAGCTTTTATTCTCCTCCTTTAAAGCCTGCATAACTTCATAGCCTTCAAACAGTATCTCAACATGTTTCTCGAGTCGCCTTATTTCTTTTAAAAGCTCTGTATTTGTTGACGTTATTTCAATAATCATTTTCATTTTTTTTCGTATAACGTCAACTTCAGAAAGGCCGTCATAGTTAAGAAAAGCCACCATCCGAGTAATATCGTCAAGCAGCCCAACTAGAATATTTTTCTTGCCACCCAACTTATTTACGTTAATTAAATGCTGAATATGCTCCTGCACATCATAAATAAGACGAGTTGAATTTACTGCGAGGCTACTCCATGACTTGTAGCGCTCGACATATTCCTGTGAAAACTGATAATCGTTATGGAGTTTATGATAAATATTTTTAAATTCGTTATGATGCATTATGTCATTCTGGTTTACATGAGAACGAACCTGATCCAGTATTGAATTAAACTGCTTGGTATTTTTTACAATATCATCAAAACTTTGATGGCTATTTTTCTTATCAAAAATTACATCTATCCTTTGATAAATTATATTCAAATATTTAAGCTGAATAAGCAGCCCATACTCCTTATCCGTTTTTTCTTTAACATAACCAATATAAACGGCCTCAGCCAGAAAAACAAATAGCAACAGAAGCAGTAATTTATTTACTCTGGGCACTGAACATTTATCTTTTACGCTTTCAGTCATGAACTTTTCCTGTTAGCGTTTTCAAAAACATAACTATTTTATTGATATCTTTTTCATCTAATTCTCGCCCCAACTGTAACTCCACCATCATCTCAACAGCTTCTTTAAGAGTTGCTACACTACCATCATGAAAATAGGGTGCAGTCATATTAACGTTTCTTAACCCTGGCACTTTAAATGTATATTTATCAAATAATTTTTTAGTTAATTCATAACGACCTAGATCCTCCTCTTTCGAATCAAATTTTTTAAACATTCCAATTCTTTGATAAAGGGTTCCACCAACATTAATGCCATTATGACAAGCGATACAACCCTTCTCTTTAAAAAGCACCAAGCCTTCCTTTTCCTCAACACTTAGTATTTTTTCATCGCCTCTTAAATACTGATCAAATTTTGAACCCGGTGTGATTAGCGTTTTTACAAATGTTGCTATAGCATCCGCCAAATTATCTGCCGTCACTCCGTCGTCATAAAGTGCGTTAAATTGACTATTGTATGATTTATTTTGCCTGAGCTTTAAAACAACCGATTCTAATGTTTCGTTCATTTCTAATTCATTGGTAATGGAAAATACGGCCTGCTCTTTTAAAGTCCTGGCGCGCCCATCCCAAAATTGCACAAAGTTATAACGGGAATTCCAGACTGTCGGCGCATTTCTTTTTCCTTTTGCTTTATTAATACCAATAGATTTTGATAAATTATCAACCCCATAATTTAGAAGGGGGTGACAGTTTGCACATGAAATACTGTTGTCTTTAGAAAGGACAGGGTCATGAAAAAGAAGCTTCCCAAGCCTGGCTTTTTCACTTAACTTGCCAACGGTTAGCGGCAATGCTTCAAAAAGATTTTCTTTGGCCGCTAAATCACCGACAAGCAAAGAAGCCAAAAAAGCCAAAAAAATTAATTTCATATAGCCCCCCAGAACATTGACATAAAACCTCAGTGATACATAGATTATAATGTAATATTCTGAATTTACTGAAAGCCAGTGCAAAACCCTCTAAGGAATTTATTCTGACATAAAAAGCAATAAGACGATTCCCGTTGATTTCTTTACTTTCTTCTAATTATCACAGCGACGTATCACAACGCCATCAGCAAACATGTGCGTGTAAAACAAAGAAAAGATAATGAAATTGCACAGAGCTCGCCATGAAACCTATGGCGTATCAGCCAGGATATTAAAAAGAGCGATCCACAGAATATTTTGCCAGGTCCTGCAATGCCTGCTTGTAATTTGATTCTGGAAGATGTTTTAGCTGTTGAATCGCTAAATCAGCTTCATTCTTTGCGGTTTTTTCAGTGTATTCAATGGCACCGGTTTCTTTTATGGCCCGCATAACCGGCTCTAAATAATCCAGCCCACCGTCTTCTATAGCACGTCGAACTACGTCAGATTGCTCTTTTGTTCCATTTCGCATGGCAAAAATTAAAGGCAAGGTTGGTTTACCTTCAGCCAGGTCATCACCAACATTTTTGCCCATTGCTTCACTGGAAGAGCTGTAATCCAATACATCATCAATTAACTGAAAAGCAGTACCTAAATGCATACCGTAGGATGCCATGGCATTTTCTTCAGCTTCAGGGCGATTACACAACACTGCCCCCAGGCGCGTTGCAGCTTCAAACAACTTGGCGGTTTTTGCATGAATAACATCCAGGTAGCGTTGCTCTGTGGTGTCCGCATCATGGCAGTTCATTAACTGCATCACTTCACCTTCGGCAATCACATTGGTGGTTTCAGCCAGTATTTGCATCACCTTCATGCTATTTACATCCACCATCATCTCAAAGGCACGGGAATAGAGAAAATCACCCACCAGCACACTGGCAGCGTTACCAAACAGGGCATTAGCGGTCTCCTTGCCACGGCGCAGCTCAGACTCATCAACCACATCATCATGTAACAGGGTAGCCGTATGAATAAACTCAATAATTGCTGCCAGGGTGTAGTGATGGGTGCCTTCATAACCACAGGCACGGGATGCCATTAGACTTAATATCGGCCGTAAACGTTTGCCGCCAGAATTTACAATATAATGGCTCAACTGATTTACCAGCACGACATCTGAAGAAAGACGCGCCTGAATGACATCGTCCACGGCCTTCATGTCATCCGCTACCAGGGCTTTTATATTGTCTGCTTGCATATTCTGTTGGGTGCTTGCCATATTTTATGAAGTGGCGAATTATGGTGTATCATCACTCAAGTCTCAAGCCACAACTGTGTTTTGACATGTTTTTCACAATTTATTCGATAAAAAGCCCATTTAAAGTGTATTTTAGCTTGTTAGTTGGCTGCCAAATCGCTACAATTCGGGCCCTTTCTGAAAACAGAAAACTTAACACGTAAATTTAGGAGTTGTCCGGTATGTACGCTGTAGTCAAAACCGGTGGTAAACAATATAAGGTTACTGAAGGCGAATATCTAAAGGTTGAAAAACTGGAAGGTGCCGAGGGTGACTCAATTGAAATCGATCAGGTATTAATGATCGCTGATGGCGATAAACTTAAGATCGGCAGCCCAATGCTGGATGGCGGCAAGGTAACTTGCAAGATCCTGTCTCATGGTCGTCGCAAAAAAGTTGAGATCATGAAGTTCCGTCGTCGTAAACATCATCAAAAACGCACAGGTCATCGTCAGTACTATACTGAAATTGAAGTAACTGGCATCGCTGGTTAAACCTGTAACAAGAGGATTCGAAAATGGCACATAAAAAAGCCGCGGGTAGTACACGTAACGGACGCGAGTCGCAGAGTAAACGATTAGGCGTCAAAATGTATGGTGGTCAGGCTGTGCTAGCTGGCAACATACTGGTTCGTCAACGTGGTACTGAATTCCACCCGGGAACTAACGTAGGCATGGGCCGCGATCACACGCTTTTTGCTAAAGCAGAAGGTAAAGTGTTATTTGAGGTTAAAGGCCCCAAAAACCGCCGCACAGTGAGCGTGGTTGCTGCGTAAAGATTAACGTCTTAGCAAACCCTGAAAACCCTGCTCATGGTTAACCATAGCAGGGTTTTTTTATGCACAAACATCTTTGACGCAGAGACACAGAGGCGCAGAGTTGATAAATTATATAAAACCTCTGCGCCTTTGCGCCTCTGTGTTAAAAGATATAGCCATCGAGGGCTAATACCATGCGCTTTGTTGATGAAACTAAAATTAAAGTAATTGCCGGTGACGGAGGCAATGGCGTGGTCAGCTTCAGGCGCGAAAAATATATTCCCCGTGGCGGCCCAGATGGGGGTGATGGGGGTGATGGTGGCAGTGTTTTCCTTATCGGCAGCCACGATTTAAATACACTTTCAGATTTCCGCACAATCAGAACCTACACAGCTGGACAGGGCACCAAGGGCTCGGGACGAAACATGACCGGCAAAAAAGGTGATGACCTGTTCATACAGGTTCCCAATGGCACCCTGGTTTATGATGAGAATACCGGTGAACTCATTGGTGATATCACCGAACATGGCCAGACCCTATTAGTCGCACAGGGCGGCTTTCACGGCCTGGGCAATACCCGTTTTAAAAGCTCGGTTAACCGAACCCCCAGACAATGCACTGAAGGCAGCGCCGGTGAACGCCGTGAATTACGCCTTGAGCTAAAAGTACTGGCCGATGTAGGTCTGCTCGGCCTGCCTAATGCGGGAAAATCTACACTAATCCGCGCGGTATCCCATGCAACACCCAAAGTTGCCAATTATCCTTTCACTACACTGCACCCCAACCTGGGCGTGGTTGAAGTAGGTGCCACACAGAGCTTTGTCATAGCCGATATTCCAGGTTTGATTGAAGGCGCAGCAGAAGGCGCTGGCCTGGGCATACAATTCTTAAAGCACCTGAGTCGCACACGCATACTATTACACGTTATTGATATTGCACCCTTTGACCAGATCGACCCGGTTGAAAGCGCCCAGACTATTCTGCATGAACTGGAAAAATATAATCCGGAAATGCTTGATGAACCACGCTGGCTAGTACTTAATAAAACCGACCTGCTAACCGACGAGGAAGCAGAAGCAGTGTGTGATGACATTATTCAACGCATGAACTGGAATGGCCCCAGCTACCGAGTATCAGCCGTTGGCAAAAGTGGCACTCAAACATTAATATTTGACATTATGAGCCACCTTGAAGAAGAAAAAGACAAGATAAAAACAGCTGAAGCAAGCGATAAAACAAAAGACCAGCCTGCATAAAAAATTTTTAAAAGACACCCCTGCACCTTTGTGTCAAAGCCTGATTTACTAAGTTAGAATTCATTCATGAAAACACGCCAACAACTCGCCAACTCTAAACGCTGGGTCATCAAAATAGGCAGCTCACTGGTCACCGATGATGGCCGAGGGCTTGATGCTGCTGCCATTAAAGGCTGGACCGAGCAAATTGCTCAGCTACGTCAACTGGGCAAAGAAGTTTTACTGGTATCATCCGGGGCGGTTGCAGAAGGTATGGTACGCCTTAACTGGGATAGTAGACCCAAAGCACTGCATGAGCTACAGGCCGCCGCTGCCATTGGCCAGATGGGCCTGGTACAAGCCTATGAATCTTTTTTTAAACAACACGACATTCTAAGTGCACAGGTACTACTCACCCATGACGACCTGTCTGACCGTCGCCGCTACCTGAATGCACGTAGTACCCTGCGTTCATTATTGAGCCTGGGTGTCATTCCTATCATCAATGAAAATGACACGGTTGCCACAGATGAGATTCGCTTTGGTGATAATGACACCCTGGCCGCTTTAGTAGCTAATCTGGTTGAAGCTGATGCATTAATCATTCTCACTGACCAACAGGGCCTGTTTAGTGAAGACCCTAGAAAAAACCCGAATGCGGATTTTATTTCTATCGGCCAGGCCAATGACGCCAAACTACATAAAATGGCCAGCAGTAGCGGCGGCACGTTAGGCCAGGGCGGCATGAGCACAAAGCTAAGCGCTGCACAACGTGCCGCTAGATCAGGCACCAGCACATTAATAACCAGTGGACGCAATAACAATGCCCTGCTAAGCATAATCAATGTCCATGAAAATGGAACCCTGTTACTACCCGACGCAGAGCCAATGGCCGCCAGAAAACAATGGTTAGCCGGGCACCTGAAAGTATGCGGTCAGCTAACCCTGGATGAAGGTGCCAGCAAAGTATTACAAAAGTCAGGCAAAAGCCTGTTGGCTGTAGGCGTAACCTCAGTGAAAGGCAATTTCATTCGAGGTGAAATGGTGGCCTGCGTTAACCATGAGGGCAAAGAAATAGCCCATGGACTGGTAAATTACAATGCACTTGAGGCCGCTAAGATTTGTGGCAAAAGCTCAAGTGAAATTGAGGCGGTGCTGGGGTATGTTGATGAAGCTGAGTTGATTCATCGGGATAATCTGGTACTAATTTAAAAGATTAAAAGCATTTTTCCGCAAATGAACGCCAACACGCGCAAATAAAAGCAAAAGCTTTATACAGGGTGCAGTGCGCCGCAGGCGCACTGCAGTCTATAATGGCACATCTCCATTGGGGAAAAGTAAATTGCATAGAACTGACAGAATGACATCATTTTGCTGGAACAGAGTAAACCGCTGCTTTCTGCGCTCTGTCCCCTGCTGTGATGCCATCAAGAGTTGTACAGAGTCGTTTATCCTAGAAAAATCAGTTGACCGCACATTTATAGCGCAACCTCTTGACGCGCCTAGCAAATTCAAAAATCTGCTTATCACCAATAAGGTGGTAGAAAATTGCTCCTGCATTTTCTACATACCCACCATCCATGGTGATAACGGCGCATTTT
>Ga0316207_10001675_pt1 | contig 25938 bp, 23 predicted proteins | sample 6weekpyrite_MG_FD_204943 | JGI IMG/M metagenome (GOLD analysis project Ga0316207, IMG submission 204943) | Microbial mat bacterial communities from mineral coupon in-situ incubated in ocean water Damariscotta River, Maine, United States -... | ecosystem: Environmental > Aquatic > Marine >... | reverse complement strand
GGTCAAGGCCGGTGAAGTTGTTCGCATCCGCGTCAACAATGCCGGTAAAATTCCCCATGAATTCATGATCATGGATATGGCCGGTATGCAGACGGTTGCTTATCGGCAGCTGAGAGCCGACTGGAATTTGCTGGAACATGAAGCCTTTTCCGAAGTGTCGTTTTTGTTGCCGGGGGACAGCGCGGAAATGGTCATCAAGGTAACCCGGCCCGGGCAATGGATGTATATGTGTATGTTCCCCTATCACATGCAGCTGGGGATGATGGGCATCATGTCAACGCCGGGACAGAAAGCGATGGCGCCCATGAAAATGTAGTTGGGTGAAAATGTAGTCGGGGAAAGCGCAAATTACGCCACCCGGGCGGATGTGTTTTTATTCCGTCCGGGGGCAGGGTATATTCAGGCGGTGATGGCCTGTTTGCGCCGGACACGCTGGTTTTTCAGCATTTCCGCCAATAAAAACGCCAATTCCAGTGACTGTTTGGCATTCAGCCGGGGATCGCAATGGGTATGATAGCGGTCGCTTAAGTTGGCGTCGGTAATGGCCTGCGCGCCACCGGTGCATTCGGTGACGTCCTGTCCCGTCATTTCAAAATGAACGCCGCCGGCATGGGTGCCCTCCCCGGCGTGGGCTTCAAAGAAACCTTTGACTTCCGCCAGAATTTTATCAAACGGACGGGTTTTGAAACCGCTGGCACTTTTGATGGTGTTGCCGTGCATGGGATCGGACGTCCAGACGACGGAACGGCCCTCCTGTTTGACGCGGCGTAACAGGGGCGGCAGTTTTTGCAGAACGGCATCCGCGCCCATGCGGGCGATCAATGTCAATCGTCCGGGTTCGTTTTCGGGATTGAGAATATCACACAGCCGGATCAATTCGTCGGCGTCCATGGTCGGGCCCACTTTCATACCCAGCGGGTTGGCAATGCCGCGGACGAATTCGATGTGCGCCCCGTCCGGTTGTCGGGTGCGGTCCCCGACCCACAATAAATGCGCCGATGTGTCGTACCAGTCTCCGGACGTGGAATCAATGCGGGTTAACGGAGCCTCGTACTCCAGCAACAAAGCCTCGTGCGATGTGTAAAAATCCGTTTCCCGAAGCTGGTTGGTGTTCAGGCTGTCAAGGCCGCACGCCGACATGAATGCCAGGGCTTCATCAAGCCGGTCCGCCAGATCGCGGTAACGCTCGCCCAGTTTGCTGTCGGCGACAAATCCCAGATTCCACTGGTGAACTTTATTCAGATCGGCATAGCCGCCTTGGGAAAAGGCGCGCAATAAATTCAGCGTCGCCGCCGATTGATTGTAAACCTTCATCATCCTTTCCGGGTCGGGAACGCGTTTCGGACCGTCAAATTCCATGGCATTGACCATATCGCCCCGGTAACTGTCCAGCGTTACACCATCAATGGTTTCCGTATCCGAAGACCGGGGCTTGGCAAATTGTCCGGCCAGACGGCCGACTTTGACAATTGGTTGCCCGGCGCCAAATGTGAGTACCACCGCCATTTGCAACAGTACCCGGAAGGTATCACGAATGATATCGGGATGAAATTCGGCAAAACTTTCGGCGCAATCGCCACCTTGCAACAAAAATGCCTTGCCGTTTGCCACTTCGCCAAGATGGCGTTTCAGGCTGCGGGCTTCACCGGCAAAAACCAATGGCGGCACCCGGTGCAATTCTTCGGTGACGGCTTTCAATGCGGCAGCGTCTTTGTATTCCGGCATCTGAATGGCCGGTTTACTGCGCCAGCTGTTGGGGCTCCATTGGGTTTTCATGATCTTTCCTTGTGCAAGAAGAAATAATCTCTAAAGGTGCATTTGTGTTAATATGCAATTTTGTATTGTGTTTGTCAAATCTTTCGCCGATCAGGTCCGCTGTCAATAGAACTTTCGCCCTGTCCGGTCAAGGTCAGGATACGGGTTCGCGCATGGTGACGAATTCTTCCGCCGCCGTCGGGTGAATGCCGACGGTCGCATCAAATATGGCTTTGGTTGCCCCGGCTTTCAAGGCAATGGCCAAACCCTGAACGATTTCGGGTGCGTCCAGCCCAACCATGTGGCAACCCAGCACCCGGTCGGTATCTGCGTCCACAACCAGTTTCATCAAGGTTTGCTCGTCGCGTCCCGAAAGCGTGTATTTCATGGGCCGGAACCGGGATTTGAAAATCCTGACCGGGCCGCGTTCGCGGGCCTGATGTTCGCTCAAGCCCACGGATGCCAATGGTGGCTGGCTGAACACGGCTGACGGGACATGATTATAGTCCATAGTTCGTTCCATGCCGCCAAATAAATTATCAACCAGAACCATGGCCTCGGCCAAAGCAACCGGGGTCAAATTGAAACGGTTGGTGACATCGCCCAGTGCATAGATGCTGTCGATGCTGGTCTTGAAAGTATCATCGACAATAATGGCGCTGTCCTTGTCCAAATCAACGCCGACGTTTTCAAGGCCGATATTTTTGCTGTTGGGGGCGCGGCCGGTGGCGTACATGACCTGATCGGCGACAAGGGTTTCACCGTTATCGAGATGGACCGTGAATGTCGCGCCGGTTTTTTCAATTGATGAAACATTGACACCGTGATTGACGGTAATGCCTTTTTTGCTGATTTCCTGTTGCAGGGTGTCCCGCATATCTTCATCAAAACCGCGCAGGATTTTATCGGCGCGAATAACGATATCGACCTGTGCGCCAAAGCCATTGAAAATCCCGGCGAATTCAACGGCGATATAGCCACCGCCGACAATGACAATACGTTCAGGCCGTTTTTCAAGATCGAGCGCTTCATTGGATGTGATGACGTGTTCAATACCGGGCACCTGAATTAACGACGGCCAGCCGCCCGTGGCCACAAGTATGGTTTCAGCCGTATAGGACTGGCCGTTAACTTCGACGGTATGGGCATCGGTAATTACGCCGGTGCCAAACAATTCGGTGACGCCTGCATTGATCAACAGGTTATGGTAAATGCCTTCGAGCCGGTCCAGTTCGGCATTTTTATTGGCAATCATTTTGCCCCAGTCATGACCCATTTTGGGGGCGTTCCAGCCATAACCGCCGGCGTCTTCGAGGTCGTCGGCAAAGTGGCTGCCGATCACCAGCAGTTTTTTCGGAACACAGCCGCGCATGACGCAGGTGCCGCCGGTACGCAGATTTTCAACAACGGCGACACGGGCGCCTTTTGCCGCCGCCATGCGGGATGCACGCACACCGCCTGAACCGGCACCGATGGTGATTAGATCGAAATCATATTCCGCCATATCAGCTTTCCATTCCACCGAGACACAAATACTTGGCTTCGACAAATTCTTCGATGCCGTATTTGGACCCTTCGCGACCAATGCCCGATTCCTTGACACCACCAAAGGGGGCCAATTCCGTTGACATCATGCCTTCGTTGACGCCGACCATGCCATATTCCAGCGCTTCACCGACGCGCCAGCAGCGGCCAATGTCGCGGCTGTAAAAATAGGCCGCCAATCCAAACGGAGTGTCGTTGGCAAAATCAACGGCGTCCTGTTCATCAGAGAACCGGTAAAGGGCGGCAACGGGGCCGAAAATTTCCATATCTGCAATATCGGCCTTGCGGTCCACATCGGTGATAATGGTTGGCTGATAGAAGGTGCCGCCAAGTTCATGACGTCCGCCGCCCGTGACAACGATGGCCCCTTTGTCGGTGGCGCTTGCGACAAGGCGTTCAACTTTTTCAACCGCCGCTTCGTTGATCAGCGGGCCCTGATCGGTCTGACCTTTCAGCCCGTCGCCGACGGTCATGGCAGAAACCGCTTTTTCAAGGCGCTTTGTAAAGTCATCAAACACCCCGTCCTGCACCAGAACACGGTTGGCGCAAACACAGGTTTGCCCGGTGTTGCGGAATTTCGACGCCATCAATCCGGTAACGGCGGCATCCAGATCGGCATCGTCAAAAACGATAAACGGTGCGTTGCCGCCCAGTTCCATGGACACTTTTTTCACCGTTCCGGCGCATTGTTTCATCAACAATTTGCCGACCGGCGTCGATCCGGTAAAGGAAAACTTGCGCACCACCGGGTTGGTTGTCATTTCAAGGCCGATGTCCTGAGGGATACCGGTGACGATGTTGAAAACACCCTTGGGCATACCCGCACGTTCGGCCAGTTCGGCCAAGGCAAAGGCGGAAAACGGCGTCGATTCCGCAGGCTTGATAACAACCGGACAACCCGCCGCCAGGGCGGGGGCGCATTTCCGGGTGATCATGGCATTGGGAAAATTCCACGGCGTGATGGTGGCGACGACGCCGATCGGTTGTTTGATGACAACGATGCGTTTATCGACCCCTTGTGACGGGATGGTGTCGCCGTAAATGCGTTTTGCCTCTTCGGCGAACCATTCAACGAAGGCCGAGCCGTAAACAATTTCACCTTTGGCTTCGGCCAGGGGTTTGCCTTGTTCGGCTGTCATGATGGTGGCGAGATCATCCTGATTGGCCATCATCAAATCAAACCATGTGCGCAGGATATGCCCGCGTTCCTTGGCGGTTTTGTTGCGCCATTCCGGCCATGCCGCGTTGGCGGCGTCAATGGCGGCACGGGTTTCTTCAGCCCCCATCAATGGGGCCGTGCCGATGATTTCCCCGCTGGCCGGGTTGGTGACGTCAAGGGTTTCACCGGACAGGGCATCCGCCCATGAACCATTGATGTAGCCTTTTTGTCTGAAAAGCGAAGTGTCGTTGAGTTTCATGGCCCTGTTCCCCGGTTGAAAATAATAATATGCAGGTGGATATTGTGAAGTCGTCAAATATGTACTTAAAATGCGTGATTCTTTTATATAGGTCCAATCATGAAACGCAACAACCGTCGCCGGGATCGCAAGGCGAAAAAATCAAAAAAGGCATCGCAAACGCTGCCTCATCCCGAACTTGGCGAAGCGTACCGCCTGTTCCAGTCGGGCGATGTCATGGCGGCTGAAAAAATCTGTCATCAGTTGCAGTTTACGGCCCCTGAAGACCCGGACCGGGTGTTGATTTTGGCCATGATTGCGAAAAGCCGCGGCGATCTTGAAAGCGCCATCGGCTGGGCCGAACAGGCTGTCCGTTTGACGCCGAATTATCCCGAAGCGCAAAACTTTTTGGGCGAAGTGCTGGTTTTGGCGGGCCGGGATGACGAGGCGCGGAACGCTTTTGAAAATGCGGTTACGCTTAATCCGGATTTTGCCGGTGCCCATTATCAGCTGGCGTTGATACGGGAACGCACCGGGGACGGTAACGGGGCGTTAACGTCTTTTAAAAAAGCTGTGGCCCTGCGCCCCGGATTTTCCGATGCGTGGATGGAAATGGGCAATGCCCTGATCCGTATGGACCGCGTTGATGAAGCCATCGACGCACTACGTCAGGCGGTGTTGGCGGCGCCTGAAAATCCATATGCCTATTATAATCTGGGCTGTGCGCTGGAACGGGCCGGGTTTGCCGAACGGCCACGGGAAGTGTTTTCAGAAGCCGTGCGTCTGGATCCCGGTTTTGTCCGCGCCTACTATGCCCTGGCCGGGGCCTGGAAACGCCTGAATAAATACCGCGAAGCCATCGAAAGCTACCGGGAAGCGGTACGGCTGGATGCGGGTTTTGCCGAAGGACACGCGTCATTGGCGGGGGCTTTGCGGGAAATGGGGGACGTGGATGGCGCCCGGGAAAGCTATCACCGGGCGATGGCGCTGGATCCGGATAATCTGGCCCTGAAAATCAAAGCCGCACTGGTATTGCCGGTTATCCCCCGGGATGTGGATGAAATCAACAACGCCCGGCAGGGTATGCTGAAAGCTGTCAAAGCTTTGCGCAAACGGGGAGGCACCATTGACGATGCTTTTAAAGAAATCGGGGTGACGAATTTCTTTTTGGCCTACCATGAACAGGATGACCGTGAATTGCAGGAAATTGTGGCAAGCCTGATGCTGGACGTCAGTCCATCACTGGCGTGGACGGCCCCCCATTGCCGGGAATATAAACCGAAACCGGCTGCGAAGAAAATCAAACTGGGCGTTTGTTCGGCTTTCATGCGTCATCATACCCTGGGCAAGTTGACGTTGGGGATGCTGAAAACCCTGTCACGGGACGATTTTGAAGTTGTCCTTATCCGTTTGCCCGGCGACGAAGACGAGATGACAAAACGCATTGACGGGGCTTGTGATAAAGTGATCCCGGTGCCATATGATCTTGAACAAACCCGGCATCTGATCGCGGATGAAACTTTGGACGTGTTGTTTTATCCGGATATCGGCATGGACCCGTTTACCTATTATCTGGCATTTGCCCGGCTGGCCCCGGTGCAAATTACCAGTTGGGGCCATCCCGATACCACGGGCATCCCCAACATGGACTATTTTTTATCCTGTGAAGGCATGGAACCCGACGCATCGGACGTTTGTTTCAGTGAACAACTGGTGAAATTGAAAGACGTTACCAGCTATTATTATAAACCGGCTTTGCAGCCGCTTGATTTTATTCCTTCGGACCACGGTGTGGCGGATGATGCCACGCTTTATGTCTGTCCGCAGACATTGTTTAAATTTCATCCGGATTTTGACAGGCTTATTGCCCGCCTGCTGGGAAACAATGAAAACGCCCGGCTGTTGTTGATCGATGATCCTTTTGGCGGGCTGTGGCGGGACCGTTTAATGGCGCGGTTTCAGAAAAATATGGCGGATAGTGTTGCATGCCGCATTCATTTTCTGGAAAAAATGCCGCTGGACGCGTTTTTCGGATTGCTGAAACGGGCCGATTGCGTGCTCGATGTACCAACGTTTTCCGGTGGTAATTCATCGATCGAAGCCTTTGCCCAAGGCGTTCCCATCGTCACCTGGCCCGGTGGTTTTTTACGCGGCCGTATTACATTGGCGTGCTACCAACAAATGGGCGTGATGGATCTGGTGGTTGACAATGAAGATGATTATCTGAGGCTGGCGGAAAAGCTGGCGGGTGATCCGGTATTCCGGAAAAAAATGTCTGATTTAATTTTTGAAAATGTCCATAAACTGTTTGAAAACAAAGACATGATCCGGGAATGGGAAGCCTTTTTAAAGGCGGCCGTTCGCGCCCGGAGCAATAACAGTGGTAAAGTCGTTTGGCCTTTATGTTAACAGACCGGATAACGATGCATGCCGTTTCAATAAAATGACCTGTTGCAAATTTGCCACACTGTGCTTTCAAAAAAAATCAAATCATCAATAAAACCTTTTATTCAACGTCATGTGGGGTAAAAGTTATCTCGCTTAAACGCGCAGGGCATGATGCCAGGGGATAGGAAGCGGCTCGGTTTGCAAATCGAAAGTGGCTTCCGAAATTCAGGGGTAAATGCTTTTATTTCAATTATCGGGGAAAACCCCGGCCTAAGGTTTTTTAGGTGAAGGAGAAAATAAGTGAATATTAAAACAACATTGAAAACATCTGTTGCCGCAGCCGCATTGTTTGCCGTTGCTGCTCCTGTTGTTTCCACGTCTGCCGATGCCGGCACCTGGAACAGCGGAAACAAAAACAAAGTTGTCATGTCCGGTCAGGTTCACCGTGGCTTGATGTATGCCGATGACGGCGCTGCTGATTCCCTGTTCAACGTTGGTGGTGGTAGTACTTCCACACGCGTTCGCTGGATCGCAACCGGACAGATGAACGAAAGCGTCAGCGTCAAAGGCCTGATCGAAATGAACACGCCGACATCAAATGACGTTAACTCGTCTTCCTTGACGATCACCGGTGGTTCCCAGAACCGCAGCACCGCTGACCGCGCATGGGGTATCCGTCATCTGGATATCAAATTCTCCCACAAAACAATGGGTGCATTGTCCATCGGTCAAGGCAACACGGCGTCCAACGGTAAATCCGAAGTTTCCTACACCGGTACAGGCAACGTGTACTACACCGGTCTCGGTTTTGGTGCCGGCATGGACTTCGTAAACAGCTCCACCAACATTTCTTCCGGTACATCCGTTGGCGATATCTTCACCAACTTTGACGGTCTGTCACGTGCTGACCGTATCCGTTATGATCTGCCCAGCTTCAACGGCCTGAACATTGCTGTTGGTTATGTTGACGGTGGTTCCGCTGATATCGGTGCCGGTTATTCTGTTAAAGCCGGTAGCGTCAGCTTCAAAATGGGCGCCCAGTACAACACAAAAGCGGCCACGTCTACAACCATCAACGACGAATGGTCCGTTTCCGGTGGTGTTAAGCACGACAGCGGCCTGAGCCTTTCCGGTTTCTACGGCCAACGTGACGCCGTTGCCACCAACGTTGACCCTGAAGTCTGGGGCGCAACGCTTGGTTATGAAGCCAAACTCAACAGCATGGGCAAAACCGCGTTCTCTTTGAACTATGCTTCTGCTGAAGAAACCAACAACACCAACGGCACCGAAGGCGACAGCTGGGGTGTTGCCGTTCAACAGTCCATCGACAGTGTCGGTACGGCATTGTGGGCTGCTTATCAGAACTACAGCTATGACACCATCGGCTCCACGAGCTTTGATGACGTCAGCGTTGTTTATGCCGGTGCCACAGTCAAATTCTAAGGACTGTTTCATCGTTTCGAATGTGAAAGCTGTTTGACTTAGCTATCAAAACATTCGGAAAACAATACGGAAGCCGGGGCTTTTTATAAGCTCCGGCTTTTGTTTTGCCTGTTGTTCATACCTGCTGACTTGGTGACGATCACATGGGTTTAACGTAAATGTGAGCGAACGTGACTATTCATGGGATATCAACAGCAGCTATATTGATTTTATGCTTTTAGTAGGGCACGTGTTGGGGGCTTCACGTTAATTCAAGGGAATGTGAGCGATTTTACAGATTGGCTGTAATCGTCATCATCCCTGTTCTACATGCAGGAGCATATTCATGAATATCAGGACCTCTTTAAAAACCTCTGTTGCGGTTGCCGCCTTGTTCGCGGTGGCCGCCCCGGTGGTTTCTTCAAATCCGGCGGGTGCCGGCACATGGAACAGCGGCAATAAAAACAAAGTCGTTATGTCCGGACAAATCCACCGTGGATTGATGTACGCCGATGATGGTGAAAACAGCGCGCTGTTCAATACCGGCGGCGGTACCACATCCACCCGTCTGCGCTGGATTGCCACCGGTCAGGTCAATGAAAGCGTCAGCGTCAAAGGCTTGATCGAAATGAACACACCGACATCCAACGGTGTTGACAGTGCGTCATTGGGCGTGGCCGGAAATGGTACCAACCGCAGTATTTCCGATCGTGCCTGGGGCATTCGCCATCTGGATATAAAGTTTACCCATAAAACCATGGGTTCATTTTCTATTGGCCAAGGCAACACGGCGTCCAACGGCAAATCGGAAATGTCCTATGCCGGTACCGGCAATACTTATTTGCTGGGCCTGTCAACGGGTGGTGGACTTGATTTTTACAATACCACAACCAAAACCGCAGCCGGAGTATCCATTGGCGATCTGATCACCGATTTTGACGGTCTGTCCCGCGCTGACCGCATTCGTTATGATTTGCCAAGTATCAATGGCCTGAACATTGGAATTTCCTATGTTGATGGTGGCAGTGCCGATATTGGCGGCAGCTATTCGGCAAAACTGGGTTCGGTCAGCGTCAAAGCCGGGGCCCAGTACAACAATACGTCGGCCACTTCGACCACGACAGAAGACACATGGTCGGTATCAGGTGCCGCCATTCATGACAGTGGTTTGAATGTGGGGGCTTTTTATGGTGCCCGGAATTCAAAAACCGCCAATATCGACCCGACCACATGGGGCGTTTCGCTTGGTTACAAATCGAAACTCAACAGCATGGGAACAACTGCCTTTAATGTCGGTTACCAACAGGTTGAAGAAACCAACAACACAAATGGCGACGAAGCCGATGTGATTGCCGTTGCCGTGCAACAGGAAATCGACAGCGTCGGCACATCGTTGTGGGCAACATACCAGCGGACGTCTTATGACACCCTTGGTGCCAACAGCTTTGACGATATCAGCGTTGTCTATGCCGGAGCAACCGTGCGTTTCTAGGTCCATCCAGCAATTTACATAAAACGAAGCGGAAGCCGGGGTTTAAATCTACCCCGGCTTTTGTTATGGATTAAGTACAATGGAATTAAGGGCAACAACGTGGCAAAATTGAAAAGCCGTTCCGGCGGACGTGGGGCCAAAACCTATATCAAGGCAGAAGCGGCCTATAACGATGGTCGTTTTCAGGATGCTTACGATATTTTATTGACCATCCCCAAGGGCAATTCAAAATATTCATTGGCGCAAAAAATGCTGGGACAACTGGAAATGGCCCGTGGCAATGCGTCACTGGCCGTTGATTATTTCGCTCAGTCCGCCCGGAAACTGAAAACCGACCGACAGCTTTATGCGTCAATGACCGAAGCGGCGTTGGCGTCGGGGCGGCGGCAAAAAGCCTGCGATGCCCTGAAAAAACTGTACCGGTTTGATGACGGAAATTTTGCCACTGTTGTCAATTACGGCAATATATTATCAGAATTGGGACAACCTGAACAAGCACTGCGGGTTTATGAAAAAGCGCTGGTTTTACAGCCGGAATCCGCATTGGTGCTGGGAAATATGGCGAATTTGTACGCCCAGTTGGGCAAACGGGATAACGCGCTGGAACTGTTCAGAAAGGCTTTGCTGTTGGAGCCTGAAAACGGTGAACTTTATCATGATCTGTCGCGCATCAAGAAATTCAAAAATCCCGATGATGACGATGTCAAACGCATGGAAAGCCTGATGCAAAACCCTTCGTTAACATCGGGTGACTGTATGTATCTGGGGTTTGCTTTGGGTAAAGCCTATGACGATATGGGCGATGCGGACCGGGCCATAAAAAATTTTTTGCAAGCCAACGGGTTAAAAAAGCAAAGTCTCAACAGAACAGCCGGGTTGGAAGACAAACTGGTTAATCAGTTGATCGAAATTTTTAACACGGATTTTTGCGATTCCCGTCACGTCATGGGAACTTCGGCCGCGACCCCGCTTTTTGTGCTGGGGATGCCGCGTTCGGGAACCACGTTAATTGAACAGATTATTGGCAGTCATTCCCTGGTCTATGCCGCCGGTGAACGGGATGAACTGCGTGATGCGGTGATCGGTATGGATGATGTGGGTCCGGGTGTTGGCGGGTTGAATGCGGACGGACATGGTTTTCCGCTAGGCGTTGCTGACTTGTCGGTGGATCAAATAAAACAGATCGGTGAAGATTATCTCCATGCGGTCATGAAAAAAATTCCTGAAACGGCATTTTTTACCGATAAAATGCCAAGAAACGTCTTTTTTTTAGGGATCGCCGCTTTGGCTGTCCCGAACGCCAAATTTATTTATTGTACCCGTTCGCCACTGGATACCTGTCTCTCGTGTTTTTTTCTGCACTTTCCCGAAGATCAGGACTTTTCCTATGATCTGGAAGACTTGGGACGCTATTACCGGGCCTGTACGCGCATCATGGCCCACTGGCAGGACCTGTTTCCGGACCGGATCAAAACGGTACGCTATGAAGACGTCGTTGAAAACCCGGAACGCGAAGCCCGGGAAATTCTTGATTTTTGTGGTCTTGAATGGCAACCGCAATGTCTGGATTTTCATAAATCCGAACGCCGGGTAACAACGGCCAGCGCCAGCCAGGTCAGGCAGCCGATTTACACATCCTCCATGAAACGCTGGTGGAAATACAGGGAACATTTAGGCCCACTGATCAAAGCCCTGGGACCCTTGGCGGATGTTGATAAATAAGTTTTGAGACCTAATTTAGAATTCAAGCAGGCCTTTTTTGGCGCGTTTGCGCTTGATCTGGGGGATTTCCCCGTCGGTGACGGATTTGCCGAGGGCCTGATTCTCCTGCAGGCGTTTTTGTTCCTTGTCCGGATCGACAACCGTTCCCTGATACGGTTTGTCATCAACCCAGAAAATCAGTTTGTCGATGAAGCGTTCGTCCTCTTTGGCGACGATGGTGCTTTCTTCGTCAACCAGAGTACGGATGCCCGGTGTGGCCTTGTTGGCCCCGGTATTTTCAAGCAAATTCTGAACGCCGTCACTGCCTGCGGCTTGCTGGTTTTTAGGCTCGCCCAGTAATGTCTGCCGGGCCTGACTTTCCGGGCTGACGCCGCGCAGCTTTTTCTGATCCGGGCTTGGTGGCCGTAAATTGTACTCGGGCGGCAGGCTTAACGGTGGGCGGGCAAAAACGGCAAATTCATCAGGGGCTTTTTTCTGTCCGCTGATGGCCCGGGACGCGGTTTCACAGGCGCTGAGCAGGGCAAGCGTGACAACAGCCATACCGATTACCCGGAAATTTTTTAAATATTTATTATCCATCATCCAGACCCGATCATCATTATTCAACGGAACGCATCCATTTTACGCCTTTTTATGGTCAAAAAACAAGGAGTCCAGTATCATTATTGCCGCGCCAATGAAAATAAACGTGTCGGCACCGTTAAAAGACGGCCAATGGTAACGACCAATATAGAAATCAAGAAAATCGGTGACGCCGCCGAATTGAATGCGATCAACGATATTGCCAATAGCCCCGCCGCTGATGAAGCCGATGGCCACCATTTCAGCCGTGCGGGTGGTTTTCCAAAGCCAGTAAAACAAGCCGGCGACGATGGCCGAACTCAAGGCGATCAAAATCCATTGCCCATTGGCACCCATGTTCAGAAAACCAAAACTGACTCCCCGGTTCCAGCCGAGGACGATGTTGAAAAACGGCGTCACCGGGATAATCCGGGGCGGGTTCATAACGATGTTGATGATCAGCCACTTGCTGGCAATATCAATGATCAATGTCAGCAAGCATAAGCCAACGCCCCATTTTATACGCCCGTTTACATTCATGACGGGGCTGTAGCTCCCATGGCGCTGACCACATCGCTGCAACGCGGACAGGTTTCAGGTACGGCGGGGTTTAAATCCACCTCTTCCATAATCCGGTAGCAACGCATACATTTTTTTCCCGGCGACAATTCGGGAACCACAGCGGTATCCTTGATGTCGGGCATTGTGAATGCGTTTTCAGGCGCCGCTGTGGTTTCAAAGCGAGCCCCGGAGGTGATGAAGATTTCAGCCGCGTCCAGTCCGTTGAAAAGTTTCAGTGTATCCGGTGTGACGTGAACAACAGGGGCTGATTGCAGGCTGGAGCCGATGCGTTTTTCCGCCCGTTCAAATTCCAGTGCCCCGGTGACGACGCGGCGGACCTGTCGGATTTTGGCCCATTTGTCGGCCAACGCCTGATCCTGCCAGTTATCGGGGATGGTCGGGAACTGTTGCAAATGAACGCTTTTGGCGTCCGATCCATGGCGCGCTTTCCACACTTCTTCGGCGGTGAAGCAAATAAACGGAGCCAGCCAGGTTGAAAGACAGGTAAACAAATGATCCAGCACGGTCCGGCTGGCGCGGCGTTTGATGCTGTCTTCGGGTTCGCAATAAAGGCAGTCTTTGCGGATATCAAGATAAAACGCCGACAGATCAAGGGTGCAAAAATTATGCAATTCATTGAAAATAATGTGAAAAGAATAATCATCGAGTGCTGATTTCAGCATTTTATCCAGACTGTAAAGCCGGTGTAAAACCCAGCGTTCCAGTTCGGGCATGGCGTTGATATCAACCCGTTCGGCATCGGAAAATCCGTTCAGATTGCCCAATAAAAACCGGAACGTATTGCGCAGGCGGCGATACATATCGGCATTCTGTTTGATGATTTCTGGGCCAATGCGCAAATCTTCGGAATAATCCGAACTCGCCACCCACAGCCTTAGAATATCGGCGCCGTTCTGGTTATTGACATCTTGTGGCGAAACGCTGTTGCCCAGTGATTTTGACATTTTCTGGCCGTCTTCGGACATGACAAAGCCGTGGGTCAACACGCTTTCATAGGGCGCGCGGCCGCGCGTTCCGCAACTTTCCAGCAAGGACGAATGGAACCAGCCGCGGTGTTGATCCGATCCTTCAAGGTAAAGCGACGCCGGGGACTTCAAATCATCCCGGGCTTCCAGCACAAAGGCATGGGTCGATCCGCTGTCGAACCAGACATCCAGAATATCGGTGACCTGTTCATAGTCCCGGGCGTCATAATCATCACCCAGAAAACGCTGGGGATCGGATGCAAACCAGGCGTCTGATCCTTCCTGTCTGAAGATTTCAACGATGTGGTCGATAACTTTTTGATCGCGCAAGGGTTGCCCGGTTTTTTTGTCAACGAACACCGTGATCGGCACCCCCCAGGCGCGCTGGCGGGATACACACCAGTCGGGGCGGTCTTCGATCATGCCGCGCAGCCGTTTTTGCCCTGACGCCGGGATAAACCGGGTTTCATCAATGGCTTTCAAGGCTTTTTCCCTGAGATGGGTGCTTTCCATGGAAATGAACCACTGTTTGGTATTGCGGTAAATCAGCGGCTTTTTCGAACGCCATGAATGGGGATAACGGTGAACGAGGGTGCCTTGCCCCAATAATCCACCGGCATCGTTGATGATGTCGGCTACGTCGCCGTTACAGCGATAGACATGCATGCCGGCAAACAGCGGAACATGGTCATAAAAGACGCCGCTTTCATCAACCGTATCGGGGATTTCAACGTTGTTGTCGCGGCCCAAAACCCAGTCATCGAAGCCGTGGCCGGGGGCGATGTGGACGATGCCGGTGCCTTCTTCGGTGGTGGCGAAACCGGCGGCCAGCGCGGGGACGTCAAAATCATAACCTTGGCCGTAAAGCGGATGATGACAAAGGGTACCTGCAAGCGCGCTGCCTTTGAAATGATCAAGGATCCGATAGCTTTCAATGCCGCCTGATGCGGCAACGTCGGCCAGCCGGGCTTCGGCGACAACGATTTCTTCGCCCGCCACGGCAAGGCCGTCGGCGCTGACGCTATCCACGCGTACACGGACATAATCGATGTCCGGACCATAGGCCACCGCCCGGTTGCCGGGCATGGTCCAGGGCGTCGTTGTCCAGATGACAAGAGCCGCGTTTTCAAGGTCGGGGATATCGCTTTTAACCACCGGGAAGCGGACGAAAATCGTCGTTGATGTGTGGTCCTTGTATTCGACTTCGGCTTCGGCCAGCGCTGTTTTTTCAACCGGTGACCACATCACCGGTTTGGCGCCCCGGTATAACGATCCATCCATCAAAAATTTGCCAAGTTCATGGGCAATGGTGGCTTCGGCATCATGGGTCATGGTGGTATAGGGATTGTCCCAGTCACCGATCACGCCTAAGCGTTTGAACTCTTCACGCTGGATTTCTATCCAGTGCCGGGCAAATTCCCGGCATTCGTGACGAAACTCAACGATGGGAACCTCGTCCTTGTCTTTTTTCTTTTTGCGGTATTTTTCTTCGATTTTCCATTCAATGGGAAGCCCGTGACAGTCCCAGCCGGGGACATAGTTGGCGTCATAGCCGGTCATTTGTTTGGAACGGACAATGATGTCTTTGAGAATTTTATTGAGCGCATGACCGATGTGTAAATGACCATTGGCATAGGGCGGCCCGTCGTGAAGGATAAAAGCTTCGCGGCCTTTTCCGTCTTTTCTCAAAAGCCCGCGTAAATCCTGTTTTTGCCAGTCGGCCAGCGTTTCCGGCTCCCGCCTTGGAAGCCCGGCTTTCATGGGAAAGTCTGTTTTCGGCAAAAAAACGCTCGATTTGTAATCAACGCTCATAATCGGTCCTTGTTTTCATCGTCTCTGTTATGCTGAAGAATGTCTTTGGCGGCGTGACAGTCTTGCTGAATTTGTTGCTTGAGGGCGTTTATACCATCAAATTTAATTTCGTCACGAATGATATCAATCAGTTGTATGGAAAGCCGTTTGCCGTATAAGTCGCCTGAAAAATCAAACAGGTGGGCTTCCAGTATCAGATCATGGCCCCGGAATGTGGGGCGGGTGCCGATATTGGCAATGCCATTGATCCACACGCGTTCGGCTTTTCCGGTTATGGCCGCACGGATGGCATAGACGCCTTTGGCCGGGCGCAACATGGATGTGAAATGAAGGTTGGCGGTTGGAAAGCCGATGCTGCGACCACGTTTGTCGCCACCCTGAACGATGCCTTCGATTTCAAACGGGCGGCCAAGCAAACGGGCGGCCAGTCGGGGATCCCGAGATTTCAGCGCTTCGCGAATACGGGTTGATGAATAAACCTGACCGGTTTCGTCTTTAAGCGCACTGACGGCGGTAAAATCAAAGCCTTCGGTCTGTCCCATGGACAACAGCAATTCACAGTTGCCTTTGCGGCCATGACCAAAAACAAAATCATAGCCCGAGACAACGTGACGGGCGCCGAAGCCCTTGACCAAAACCTGTCTGACAAAATTTTCAGCCGGTCGTTCGGAAAAACCTTTGTTGAAGCGTTGCACGATCATCACATCCACACCCATATTTTCCAGCAAACGCGCTTTCAGGCGGAACGGTGTTAACCGGAAAGGTTCGGACCGGGGTCTGAAAATGCTTTTGGGATGGGGTTCGAACGTCAAGACCGCCCACGGCATGTTTCCGGCCCGGGCGATGTGCCCGGCTTCGTTGATCACCGCCTGATGACCCATGTGGACACCGTCAAAATTACCGACGGCAATGGATGCCTGTCGGGCTTGTTCGGGCAGGGTCTCGAAATGACGGTAAATACGCATGGACGACAAGGTGTCAGCGCCTTCGGGCGCGGTCAAGTGTAAAGGTGAAAAGACAAGGGTTGGAAACTAACGATTTTGCCTGGACGGCACCATGATGATCGCTTCGCCTTCAATGACGGTGATATCACCGACCTTGCACACGGTTTCCATGGTGACAAAGTGTTTTTTGTCGTTCAAATCGGTCACCTTGCAAATGGCATTGACCGTATCACCGCTTTTGACCGGGGCTTTGAAACGTAAACTCTGATTGACATAGATGCATCCGGGGCCGGGCATTTTGGTGCCGATAACGGTGGATATGAAACTGGCTGACAGCATGCCGTGAGCAATGCGCTCCTTGAACATTGTGGTGCTGGCAAATTCATGGTTCAGATGGACCGGGTTGGTGTCACCCGACAAACCGGCAAAGGCCATGATATCGGCCTCGGTAATGGTTTTGGCGAAGACTTCGTGCATGCCGATTTTCATATCTTCGAAGAAATACCCATGCAATTTTTCATGAACGTTGACAGAATGAACCATGATGTTTCCTTGTACAGGCCCTTGGCTGGTCGGGTGGCCGGTCGGATGGCAGGTCGGATGGCAGGTCGGGCCGTTAAATGCCATTGTGCGCTGCAATATAAAATTTTACAGCCAAAGTCGCAACACTTATGCACGGGCTGGCCCGTGACCCTGAGATCTGGTATGGGAGGATATGAGAAAATTTTTGCTGATGACGGTTTTTGCCTTGGTCGGACTGGCTTATGCTGCGGTTTCCCGGGCAGGGCAAAATAATCCGCTTCAACTCAGTCTGCCCATTGAATGCGAGCCGGGACGGACGTGTTGGCTGGTTAATCTGGTTGATCTTGACCCGGGGCCTGGAATTGTCGATTACAAATCGGGCCGGCAAACCTATGACGGTCACAAGGGTACCGATCTGGCAATCCGCGATTTAAGCGTGATGAAAAAAGGCGTCGCTGTATTGGCGGCCGCCCCGGGCCGTGTCAAGGGCGTTCGCGATGGCATGGCGGATATCAATGTTAAAATTATCGGTCTGGAAAATATCAAAGGCCGGGAATGTGGCAATGGCGTATTGATTGATCATGGTGATGGCTGGACAACCCAATATTGTCATCTGCGAAAAAACAGCGTGCGCGTGGCTGTGGGAGAACAGGTAAAGCGCGGGCAAATCATTGGACTGGTCGGCAATTCAGGCCGTGCCCAGTTTCCCCATGTGCATATTACGGTCCGGTATCAGGGTCGGGTGCTGGACCCGTTCATTGGCGGTGGGGCTGGATCCGGCAAGCTGACAAAAAAAATATCTTTATGGACGATTAAGGCCGCCAAAAAATTAAACGATGCGGCCCCCGGGCCTTTTAATGCAGGGTTCGCGGCGATCCGGCCCAAACCACGGGCCATTCGCCGGGGATTGTATCAGGATGAAATTTTACCTGCACGCTCTCCGGCACTGGTTTTCTGGGCGGAAACCTATTGGCCGCGTACAGGCGATATGATTTCCATGCGGATGTTGGACCCGGACGGGAACGTGTTGGCTGAACGTTCGGAAAAAATGGAAAAAACCCGGGCTTTTCAGATGTTTTATATCGGGCTTAAACGCAAAGCCCTGTTCTGGCCCAAAGGTGAATACACGGGCGAAATTATTTTGACACGAAAGCCGGTTCCAGGTGGCCGTCCGGTCCGGCAAATTCTGAAACGCCGTCTGCAAATCAAATAGAAATAGCAGGTATCAGCTTTTCAGACGCCGCCGTGTTACCAGCCGGGGTTCCGAGGACAGTGATTTTTTGATGCGCCCATTTTGCCGGGGTTTTTTTCTGGCGGTGGATTTTTTTCCGGGGGCCTTGTTGGCTTTTCCCGCCGGATCAAAAAAATCGGCTTCGTCAAACAGCACCGGGGCCTGTAAAGGCGGGGGCTGCTTTGCCTTTCCGGCGTTATCAATCAGGGATAATGTTTTGATGACAATGTCATGACGATCAGGACGGCGTTTTGATTTTTCCCGGTGGACAGCAACAACGGCATCGATGATTTTGTGCACGCCCTTGGCCGATTTCAGGCGGTATTCAAGGGCGCGGGCATATGCGGCCAGTGTCCACGGGTTGGCGGGAACCGCTGCCAGACCACGGGCTTTGCACCAGCCGACAAATTCTGACCATGCCTGTTTGTCGTCCCGGGAGGCCATCTCGATTTATTTCCCCAAACACAGAAATGCGAAACTGTTTTCGAAAAGAATTCATTTTAAAAACAGAACCCATTTTAAAACAACAATTGTCGCAGGTTCGCGCCTTTCCTGCAAGGCGGATGAATTGTCTGCTCGGGTAAAGGTATAAAATGTAAAGGGGGAGTGAATGAAAAAATAATCCAGCGGACCGCTTCAGGAAATCCAGTTGGTCGAATTCAGCAGGGTCTGCAATTCATTGAGCCTCTTTTCCCAGATTTCAAGATCTTCCGGGTCAGCGTCTTCGTCATTGTCCTTGATCAATTTCTTGTGCATATCGATCTGGTATTCAACGACGCTGATCAGTTGTTGCAGTTGCGGCTCGGTGATGGCGTTGATGGCGACCTTGCCGTCAAACAGCATGTCGGCGCGTTCCAAAGGTGCCAGTTTTTCAAGGCGTTCATCCAGCGCTTTCCATTGGGTGTACCATGCGGTGTAGATGGATGTGTCCCCGGTCGGTAATTCTTTGTCGCCCAGCTGTTCGTCAATATGGCCCATGACGGCCATAAATTCGTGGACGGTGAGTTCAACTTTTTTCATGGTGCGGTGTCTGTTCCCCGGGTTGTGTGATTGTGAAAAATTTAAAAACAATCAGGCCATAAATTATCTGGTTACAATATGCAATAAAATCAAGTGATTATAAGTTAAACTCGAAGCTGGGTGCTTGTGTTTTCACAGGTACAATACTGTATGACGTCCCTCTTGTTGTCAATCAGGATTAGATGCTGAAAGCGCTCATAAAAAATTAAGGTATCCCGATTACAGTCGCTTTCAGTGTTTGTGCCTTTTTTTTTATGTTCAAAGGTCGGTTTTATGAATTCTGACACCCGCCCGGATAATGACGACAGTTTTGCCGCAGCCGCAGCAAAGGACCCGGATTTTTTTGTCGTCGGTCCGCCACGCACCGGCACATCGTTGTTGACCGTTGTTTTGAATGCCCGCCCCGACATCGCCATTGCCCAGGATACCAGCGTTTTTTCCGAGTTTAAAAATGCGGCGGTGACGTTCGAACATATTCAGCAAAATAAATATGACGGTCTGGTTCATCCCTTGATCAGCTTTAATCAACAATCGACAGCGATGATCAAATCCTTGCGGCTGAATTTTTCATCGGAACGGCACATGCTGCTGATGGGCCTGTATTTCAGTGGTTTGCTGAAATTTCACGCCCGTGACACGTTTGTTGATGACCCACGGAAAGACCGTGGCACGGGTATCCGCTATCTTCAGGGAATTGATTTTACAAAAATATACGAACGCCTTGCCAGAGACGAAGTCCCGGTCCGGGAAATTTTCAATTACATTATTCACCGGATCATTACCAAGGCCGGGTTGAAGGGTTCGTTTATCGGTGAAAAAACGCCGTCCCATGCATTGCTGTCAATTTTTTTGGCGGATATTTATGAAAATGCCAAATTTATCAATATTATCAGAAACCCGATTACCTTTATTGGTTCCAGACGGCAACGGCTGGACACCACGATTGAACGCCATTGTTATTATTATAATTATAACATTGAACAAATGCTGGATAACCCGGAGAGGGCGATTTTTGTCCGCTATGAAGATTTACTGAGCGATGCCGATAAGCAATGCAGACGTATTCATAAATTTCTTGGCCTTAGGGAAGCGGAACTGGACGGGTCGCTGGATGCGGGTGTCTATCCAAAATATGTCGGCTCGAAAGTGGACCCGGACAGGGACCGTAAAAACCTGGAATTCACATCCGAACAGGAACGCGAAGAAATCAAAAGCCGACTGGCGCACATTTATGAAAAATTTTATCCGGAGTTGCTGTCCGGTTAAAAAGGTTGCGGAAAATCCGTATGTGTTGTGGTGCCCCCGGGGAGAATCGAACTCCCACTCCCTTGCGAGAATTGGATTTTGAATCCAACGCGTCTACCAGTTCCGCCACAGGGGCACATGCGAAATCGGGGACATAATACCGACGCCGTCCCAATGGTCAACCGCCTTTAACAACAGTCGTGTTGATTGCCCGTCCAAGGGCTGATAAAAGCCTTGGGGTTCATAGCTTCTTCTAAAGGTTTTTTTTATTTTGCTTCAATCCTTGTACCAGTCGACCATGAAACTGGCGACAACGCGCCATGCCTTGCTGGCCTTGGCTTTGGTGGCTTTTGTTGAAAGTTCGGTTTTTCCCATACCGCCCGATGTGCTGATCATTCCGATGGTTCTGGCAAACCGCAAAAAAGCCTGGATGATTGCCTTGATTTGTACGGTCGCCTCGGTTCTGGGCGGGATTTTGGGCTACGGGATCGGTGCCTATCTGTTCGAAGCCGTCGGTCAGCCTGTTCTCGACCTTTATCAATATTCCGATAAATTTGCCGAATTTCAGGCAACCTATAACGAATGGGGTGCATGGGCCGTATTTATTGCCGGGATCACCCCGTTCCCGTACAAAGTGATCACGATATTAAGCGGCGTCAGCGCCCTTGACCCAACCGTTTTTGTTATCTCATCCATATTGGCGCGCGGTATCCGGTTTTTTCTGGTGGCCGGATTGTTGTGGTATTTTGGCGATCCCATAAGACAGTTTATCGAGAAACGGCTGGGGTTGTTGTTTACATTGTTCTGTATTCTGCTGGTGGGCGGATTTGTGGCCGTGAAATGGCTGTTGTAGGAAAATGAAACCGGTTATTGATATGATATGGCCGCAACGGCTGGGCTGGGTGGTGTTGATTGCAAGCACTTTGGCGTTGACAACGGCCTTTACAGCCCAGTTTGGGTTTGACATGGAACCTTGCCAATTGTGTTTGCTCCAGCGTATCCCCTATGGTGTGGCTGTTGTGTTGGCCTTGTTGGCGATCCGTATGGCCGGGGTCTGGCGGGTAAGGCTGTATTGTCTTTTATCGCTGGTGTTTGTGTCCGGTGCGGTTTTGGCCTTTTATCACAGCGGTGTTGAACAGCATTGGTGGGCCTCGGCGACGTCATGCGGCGGTAATCTGGCCGATGATCTTACACCTGAAAATCTGATGGCGGCGTTACAGGTCAAACAGGCGAAAGCCTGTGATCAAATCAACTGGGCGATTTTTGGTGTGTCGATTACGGTTTACAATGTACTGGTATCGCTGGTTCTGGCCGCTTTGACGGGGTTGGGCGGACGGGCCTTGTCCCGGCGATTGCAAGGAACGGGTTAAGCGCTTACAATGAACGCATGACCAAAACAGATCCTGAAAAATCAGAAAAACAGTCAGCCGGCCGGTTGCCGGGGGACGGCACCCCCGATCAGGTGGTGGAGCAAATGGTCCGGGTTGATCACGCCGGTGAATATGGCGCGGTGCGCATCTATCAGGGACAGTTGGCGGTTCTGGGCCAATCCAAATCATCGGCGGTTATCCGCCATATGCTGGATCAGGAAGAAAACCATTTAAAAACATTTGACAAACTGGTGGGCGGGCGACAGGTCCGGCCCACGGCATTGTTGCCATTGTGGCACGTAGCCGGGTTTGTATTGGGGGCAGGGACTGCGTTATTGGGCGAAAAAGCCGCCATGGCCTGTACCGTCGCCGTTGAAGAAGCCATTGATGAACATTACAGCGGCCAGATCGAGACGTTACAGAAATTAAAAACCGAACCTGAATTGCAGAAAACGTTTGCAGATTTTCGCGAAGAAGAATTGCAGCACCGGCAAACCGGACTTGATCACGGCGCTGAAAAAGCCCCCGGCTATGAAGTGTTGAGCGCCACCATAAAATCCGGATCGAAACTGGCGATCTGGCTGTCAACCCGCATTTAGAGCGTTTCCGGGCATCAGATCCGGATCAGGGATGCCGATGGCGTGATAGCCGCCATCGACGTGATGCACCTCTCCGGTGACGCTTTTTGATAAATCCGAAATCAGATAAAGTGCCGTGCCACCGATGTCATCGAGACTGGCATTGCTTTGCAACGGGGCATGGGTTTCCGTCCAGCGGAAAATATGGCGTGCGCCACCAATGGCGCTGCCGGCCAATGTGCGCATGGGTCCCGGTGAAATGGCGTTGACGCGAATGCCTTTACGGCCAAGATCGGAGGCCAGGTAGCGCACGCTGGCTTCGAGGGCGGCCTTGGCAACGCCCATGATATTGTAATTGGGAATGACCCGTTCCGCCCCGGCAAAAGTCAGGGTTAACATCGAGCCGCCGTCGGTCATGAGTTTTTCCGCCCGTTCCGCCAGCGCCGTCAATGAATAGCACGATATATCCATGGTTCGGGCAAAATTTTCACGGCTGGTGTTCAAATACCGGCCTTTCAGTTCTTCTTTGTCGGAGTAGGCGATGGAATGAACGAGGAAATCAAGACTTCCCCATTTTGATTTAAGGGTGTCGAAAACCTTGTCCATGCTGTCATCATCGGTGACGTCACAGGGCAGGACGACGTCGGAGCCGATTCTGTCGGCCAACGGTTTGACGCGTTTTTCGATGGCCTCGCCCTGATAGGTAAACGCCAATTCGGCACCGTGTTCAGACAGGGTCCGGGCGATTCCCCAGGCAATGGAACGTTCATTGGCGACGCCCATAATCAACCCCCGGCGGCCTTTTAACAGTCCCGTTGATGGCGTTGGCTTTTCAAGTGACATAGATGTCTCCGTTGTCGGTATGATGTTCTGAAAAAATAGGCTGAGTTAATCCGCTTTGGTAAATACCAGTGCGGCATTGGTACCGCCAAAGCCAAAACTGTTTGAAAGCACGCAGTTCAGGTCCCGATCATCCAGACGCTCAAGAACAATCGGCATATCGCCGACATCCGGGTCGAGATCATCAATATTGGCCGATGCGGTGATAAAACGGTGCTTCATCATCAGAATGCTGTAGATGGCTTCATGTACACCTGTCGCGCCCTGCGAATGACCGGCCAATGATTTGGTTGAACTGAAATATGGAATTTTCCCAAGCGGTTCGAACACCGCCCGAATGGCTTCCAGCTCTCGCAAATCCCCGATCGGGGTGCTGGTGCCGTGGGTATTGATGTAATCGATTTCCGGCAAACCTTTAACGGCCATCTGCATACAGCGCACCGCCCCTTCGCCGGACGGCTGCACCATGTCATACCCATCCGATGTGGCGCCGTATCCGGCGACTTCGGCATAAATCGTGGCGCCGCGGGCCTTGGCGTGGTCATAATCTTCGAGCACAACAGCACCGCCACCACCGGCGATGACAAAACCGTCACGGTTGGCGTCATAGGCACGCGACGCTTTTTCCGGGGTCTCGTTATAGCCGGAACTGAGGGCGGGCATGGCATCAAACAATACCGATAACGACCAATGCAATTCTTCGCCGCCACCGGCAAAAACGATGTCGGCTTTATCCAGCTGGATCAACTCCGCGCCATTGCCGATGCAGTGAGCGCTGGTCGAACAGGCCGAACTGATGGAATAGCTCAGCCCCTTGATTTTAAAGGCCGTGGCCAGTGTCGCAGAATTGGTGGATGACATGGCGCGCGGCACCATAAAAGGCCCGACTTTTTTAGGTCCCTTGTTGCGGGCGTTATCCGCCGCCTGCACCTGATTCATGGTCGATGGACCGCCGGATCCCATAATCAGGGATGTGCGTTCGTTGGAGACCTGATTTTCTTCCAGACCGGCATCTTTGATGGCCTGATCCATGGCAATATAGTTCCAGGCCGCGCCGTCGCCCATAAACCGGCGCCAGCGCCGGTCAACATGGTCTTCGATTTTCAGGGTCGGTTTGCCGTAAACATGGCTGCGAAAGCCCATTTCGGCCTGTTCCGGGCTAAAGGTGATGCCGGACTTGCCGGATTTCAGGGATGTGAGAACTTCATCAACAGTGTTGCCGATGCTGGAAACGATTCCCATTCCGGTGACAACGACACGTTTTTTTGTCTGGGTCATATTATTCGCCTTTAATATGGTAATATGGGTTATTCGCTATCTTCGCTGTAAAGGGTGACGCGCAAGCCTTCGGCCTCGTATGCGGTTTCCCCGTCAACTTTCATCACCCCGTTGGCGATGCCTAAGGTAATTTGCCGGTTAACGACACGTTTGATATCAAGATGATAGGTAACCAGTTTGGCATCCGGTTGCACTTGTACGGTAAACTTTACGGCCCCGACACCCAATGCCCGGCCACGCCCCGGCGCTCCGGTCCAGCCCAGATAGAATCCCAGTAATTGCCACATGGCGTCCAGCCCCAGACAGCCCGGCATGACCGGGTCGCCTTTGAAATGGCAGTCAAAAAACCATAAATCCGGTTTGATATCAAATTCGGCGTTGACTTCGCCTTTGCCGAAAGCTCCGCCACCCGAATTGATCAGGGGAATGCGGTCAAACATCAGCATCGGTGGCAGTGGCAGTTGCGCGTTTCCCTTGCCGAAAAGTTCGCCGCGCCCGCAGGCAAGGATTTCATCATAATTATAGCTGTCTGGCTGGCTCAAAACGGATTGTTCCCTTTACCACAAGGTTTCATTACAGTCGGGTTCCGTATATTATACGACATACGCAACCGATAAATATACATAACCGGTATATACTTATAACTTAGCCTACCCGGTGCGCCTGGCAAACACTGTTTGTAAAAAAAACAATACTTTTTATGAATGAGTACGGAGCTTTCACGAAATGGCTTTCAATTTATGGCAAACGTTGCTTCGTCCGGACCAGGAAGAGCAGCAAGACCATGAACGCACGGAAATCGTGCGTGCGGCGAATTTGCTTGAAATCGGAGAGTTTCAGTTGTTGCAGGTGGCCTATCTGGAATGGTTTGGGGCGGAAATGCCGGACGGCATGATCGATATCGTGTTTCAGCAATATATGGTAAAAAGCCAGGTTCCCCATTGGGCACGACATTTTGCCCGGGAGGTTTTGCGTCTTGATCTGGTGGGCGAACTGAACTGGGAAGACAAGCGCTATCATGTTTTTGATCATCAACATTATTCGGCCACCCCCAAGCCGGGTTTCAGGAAAATGCTGATTGCGGTTCTGTCAATCATTCTGTTTATGGGTGGATTGCTTGTTCTTGCCAATGTTTCAATTGATAAATCGATATCTTTGTTCCCGCCTTATCTGGATGAAAATGATTTTGGCACCAAATCCAATCCATAATTTTTATGGACGACAGTATTGATTGCATTGCGCGTTTTCGTTTTTGCCGATAGTATTCCG
>Ga0316207_10001674_pt1 | contig 25952 bp, 24 predicted proteins | sample 6weekpyrite_MG_FD_204943 | JGI IMG/M metagenome (GOLD analysis project Ga0316207, IMG submission 204943) | Microbial mat bacterial communities from mineral coupon in-situ incubated in ocean water Damariscotta River, Maine, United States -... | ecosystem: Environmental > Aquatic > Marine >... | reverse complement strand
GTGCCATCTGCTCGTCAGTCAGCCAAAACAAATCACGCATCCTTCAGGCTCCTTCGCAGCCGCCTGAATCACATCCATCGCCCCAAATCAATGGGTCCTGACCCTAGGAAAAATGCGCTTCTGCGCTCCGGGGTCGGAAACGCCGACCCGCGATGGCCCGCACCTGCGGCCCACCTATCCATCTTGAGAAATATTATAGGATGACCAAAATCGACTGCATGCTTTTCGTGGTTAATTTCACGTTGAGGATATTTTTGCGGGCAATTACAGATTTTGGCTGCCGCACCCAGCCCGCTCCTCCACCCGGGCTCCCATAGGGTACAATAGTTGGGGAACGAGCTGGTGCCGTGATTCCACGCAAGTGAAATAAACTCTAGCCCGTCAGTCCCACTGCGGAGGCCAGTCCGAGGAAAGCCAGAAAACCCATTGAATCGGTAATCGTCGTCACGAAAATAGACGACGCTACAGCCGGATCAACATCGAACCGGTCCATCGTCAGCGGCACCGCAGCTCCTGCAAAACCTGCTGTTACAATATTGATTACCATCGCTGCGGCAATCACAAGCCCTAGCATTGGGTTGCCGAAAAAGGCGGTTACACCCACTCCGATCACCACCGCTACCGTCGAGCCATTGAGCATAGCCAAACGTATTTCGCGCAAGATCGTGCGCCAGCTGTTCGAGGCCGTAATCTGATTGGTCGCCAGCGCACGCACCGTCACGGCCATCGTCTGACTACCCGCATTACCGCCCACGCCCGCAACAATTGGCATGAGTGTCGCAAGCGCGACCATCTGCTCAATCGTGCCCTCAAACTGACGGATGATGAAGGACGCGACCAGCGCCGTCACAAGGTTCGACAGCAGCCAGCGCACACGCGACTTGTAGCTGTCCATCACGGGCTCGTTAATGTCCCCATCGCCAGCACCGGAAAGCCGGAGAATATCCTCGCCTGCTTCTTCCTGCACAATGTGAAGGACATCATCAACCGTGACCATACCCACCAGCCGCCCGCTATCATCAATAACAGCGGCGGAAATCAGGCCATATTTCTGGAAGCGCAACGCCACTTCCTCCTGATCCATATCGGCTGAAATCAGTGTCTGCTCACGCTGCATAACATCGGCGATGGAAACCGAGCGCGGGCAGGTCAACACCCAGCTTAGCTGACAGGTGCCAATCGGCTTGTGCGCCTCATCGACAACGAAAATTTCCCAGAAATCATGCGTCAACGATGGGTTGTCACGCAGATAATCAATCACCTGACCGACATTCATATATTGATGCACCGCGACCAGATCGCGCTGCATAATACGACCAGCGGACTCTTCCGGATAGGCAAGCGCACTCTCGATAGCTGCGCGGTCTTCCGGCTCCATCGCATCGAGAACGGCCTGTTGGTCGGCCTCCTCCATGTCCTCGATAATGGCAACCGCATCGTCCGTATCCAGCTCGGCCGTCAGCTCTGCCAGTTGCTCAGGCTCCAGCGTATCGACCAAGCCCTCACGGACATAGTCGTTCAGCTCAGAAAGCACCTCCGCGCCGACCAGATCACCCAGCGCATTAATGATCTCACCGCGTTCATCATTCGGCGTCAGCTCGATAAGGTCAGCAATATCAGCAGGGTGCAGCGGCGACACAAGCTCGCGCGCGGCTTCAACATCACCTGCCCCCACTGCCTCACGCACAGCAGAGACATATTCCGGTTTCAGCCGATCATCTTCATCATGACGGGATTCTTGTTGTGCACCCTCGGCAAGCGCTTCAGCCGCGGCGCGGCGCTCTTCCTCTGACATAGCAGCAGCGTTGCTCTGGTTCATCGCCACCTCCGTCTTTTGCGCTCAAGTCTTCCATAAAGATGCTTTCGCTCATGCAACACGGAATTGCAATGACGATCTGGAGCATTCTGGCACGATTTGGCGCGTTACAGGGCATTTTGCCTTTCCCTCAGGCGACAAGCGGCTATATGGGGCGACAATCTATTCCCAATCCGAAACGGAGACGACTTATGGCCGACGAAACGCTTACCCTTTCCCTCGACAGCGGCGGCGATGTCGTCATCAAATTGCGCGCAGACCTCGCGCCCGGCCATGTTGAGCGCATCACCACACTCGCCAAGGAAGGCTTTTACGACGGCGTCATCTTTCATCGCGTGATCGATGGCTTCATGGCACAGGGCGGCGATCCGACCGGCACCGGAATGGGCGGCTCCGAACTGCCCGATATCAAGGCCGAGTTTAACGCTGAGCCACATGTGCGCGGCGTCTGCTCAATGGCACGCGCCATGAACCCGGACAGCGCCAACAGCCAGTTCTTCATCTGCCTTGATGATGCGACCTTCCTTGACAAACAATATACCGTATGGGGCGTTGTCGAGAGCGGCATGGAACATGTCGATGCGCTGCCCAAGGGCGAGCCGCCAGCGACACCCGGCACAATCCTTAAAGCGACGGTTGCCTGATTATAGGAAACGGGCGGCAGCGTTTGATGGCGCTGCCGCCCTTTCATATCTGCCATAACGCTCTATTCCCCACCCGTATGAACAGGCGTCACTATGGCCGAACCCCATAAATTTGATGCGATAGTCCTCGGCGCAGGCGCCGCTGGGATGATGTGTGCGGCGACGGCCGGGCAACGCGGCCGAAATGTGCTGCTCATCGACCATGCACCAGAGCCGGGCCGCAAGATTCTGATCTCCGGCGGTGGGCGCTGCAATTTCACCAACATTGATACGCGCCCAGACCGTTACCTCTCATCCAATCCGCATTTCGCCAAATCCGCGCTCAGCCGTTACACGCCGCACGACTTCATCGCACTGGTCGAGCGTTATGGCATCGCATGGCATGAAAAAACGCTGGGGCAACTCTTCTGCGACGGCTCCGCGCAACAGATTATCGATATGCTGATTGCCGAATGCAAAGCGGGCAATGTCACGCCCGCTTTTGGTCAGGCCATCAGCGCGGTGGACCATAGAGACGGGCAATTTCATGTAAGCTGTGGCGGGCATGATTTCGAAGCACCCGCGCTGGTGATCGCAACAGGTGGCCCGTCCATCCCCAAAATGGGCGCAACGGGTTTCGCTTATGACCTGGCACGACAATTTGGATTGAAAATCGTGCAGCCACGGCCTGCCCTCGTGCCGTTCACGCTCGGGCCAGACGAAGCGCTTTTCTGCGCGCTCTCTGGCGTCTCAACACCTGTGCAAGTCCGCTGTGGCAAGACAAAATTCGAGGAAGCGGCTCTCTTTACGCATAAAGGACTCTCCGGCCCGGCCATGCTGCAAATCTCCTCTTACTGGCAGCATGGTGAAGCGATCCACGTCAACCTGCTGCCGGATCAAGGCAAAGAATGGTTGCTCGACCTCAAGAAAGAAGCGCCCAACACTCTTTTACGCGCTGCTCTCGCCCGTCATCTGCCCGTGCGCCTTGCCGAAGCCCTGTGCGAAAAGCTCGATGAAACACGCCAGCTCGGCGCGCTATCTGACAAGGCACTGCGCTCCATCAGCGAGCGCATATCGGATTGGCCTTTTGTCCCCAATGGCACCGAAGGGTTCGCCAAGGCAGAAGTCACCGCAGGCGGCATTTCAACCGACGGCCTGTCTTCCAAGACAATGGCCGCCAAGCATATGCCGGGGCTCTATGCCATCGGCGAAGCGGTGGACGTTACCGGCTGGCTTGGCGGCTATAATTTCCAATGGGCCTGGGCCAGCGCATATGCCGCTGGCAATGCCCTCTGAAGTCGAAAGCGCGGCTGTCAGGGTCAGCTATTCTTTAGCCAACACATGGCGGACAGCGCTGTGCCAAGCGCGCCGCCAGTCAGTGCGTTGTGGTTCATCAATTGTCGAATGAAACCGGGTCAACTGGCTCGACACTTCTGCCGGGCCATATTTATCAGGCCATACACCAACCGTCATTCCCGCCAGAATAGCAGCGCCGAATGCCGTAGTTTCGTGGTTGGCCGGTCGCTCGACCGGAAGCCCGAGCAGGTCCGCAAGAAACTGCGCGAACCAGTCATTCGTCGCCATCCCGCCATCTATACGGACCAGAGACGGCGCGGAAACACCATCCGCCATAATCGCATCGAGCAGCTCTCCCGTTTGAAAGGCCGCCGCCTCCAGCGCCGCGCGAGCAAAATGCGCAGGGCCAGTGTCCAGCGTCATACCGGTGATCGCCGCTCTGGCATCATCGCGCCAATGGGGCGCCCCCAAACCGACGAATGCCGGAACAAGATGCACGCCATGATCGTCTGGTACGCTGGCCGCCAGCCGTGCCGTATCTTCCGCACTGGCAATCAGGCCCATCGTATCGCGCAGCCATTTAATCGCCGCCCCTGCCACAAAGATAGACCCTTCCAGCGCATAAGCCGCATCATCGCCTATCCGGTAGGCGGGAGAGGTGAGCAGCCGGTTCGAGGACAAGGCAGGTTCCGCGCCGATATTCGCGAGCAGGAAACAGCCCGTGCCATAGGTTGATTTGATCATGCCCGGCGCAAAGCAACGTTGGCCTATCAGCGCAGCCTGTTGGTCTCCCGCCATGCCAGCAACAGGCAGCGATCGTCCCGTCAGCGCCGCGTCCGTTTCGCCAAAAATATGCGCATTGTCGCACACCGTCGGCAGCACGGATTCGGGGATATCAAATATCTCCAACAGCTCATCATCCCAGCAATGACGATGGATATCATAGAGCATAGTGCGCGATGCATTGGTGACATCAGTGGCATGAACCCGCCCGCCGGTAAGCTGCCAGAGCAGAAAGCAATCAACCGTCCCCGCCGCCAGCTTGCCCTGCGCCGTTTGCTCTCGCGCGCCATCAACAGTGTCGAGCAGCCAGCGGAGTTTCGTGGCCGAAAAATAGGGGTCGAGCAACAAGCCAGTTTTTTCGCGGACGACCGGCTCCAGCCCGTCGTCCCGCATAGTCGCACACATTTCTGCCGTGCGCCTGTCCTGCCAGACTATGGCATTGGAGAGCGGGCGCCCCGTCTCCCTGTCCCACACTATAATGGTTTCGCGCTGGTTGGTAATGCCGATCGAGATGGCATCATCATCCATGACCGCGCGCAGGCAATGGAGCGTACCTGCCCATATTTCTTCCGGATCCTGCTCCACCCAACCGGCATGCGGATAATATTGCGGCAATTCGCGTGCTTCGCTCGCCAATATCCCACCATCTGCGCCAAAGCGGATGGCGCGTGTCGATGTTGTTCCCTGATCAATCGCTATGACGCTTTTCTGGCTCATGCCTCCCGCCCTTCAATATAGGCCTGCACCCGCTCCACTTGCGGTACACTCAGGCGCAATCCCAGCTTGGAGCGGCGCCAGAGAATATCTTGTGCACAGGTCGCCCATTCCTGCTCGATCAGATATTCCACTTCGCGCGCATATAGCCCGGCACCAAAATCTTCCCCCATCTCCTCGCGGCTCTGGGCATCGCCAATCACGCGGGCAATATGCGTCCCATAAGCGCGTACCATACGCTCAACAGTGGCGCTCTCCAGAAAGGGCCATCGCTGCTGTGAGGCATCGCGCAAATCAGCAAAACTACTGAAGTCACCGCCGGGCAATGGCCGCTGGCGCGTATCACCCCTCTTGATTCCAAGCCGTGCCAGCACATCGTCCGCCAGGTGGCGCGCGGTGGTGATCTTACCGCCAAAGACGCTCAGCAGCGGTGCCCCTGCCTTGTCAATATCCAGATGATAATCGCGGCTGACAGCGCTGGCAGCCCCGGCGCCATCATCATAAAGTGCACGGATGCCTGCATAGCTGCCGACAATATCCCCCGCGTTCAGGGGTGCGTTGCGATAGCGGTTAATTGCAGTGAGCAAATAGTCCGTCTCCTCGACGCTAATATGTGCATCCGCCGGGTCATCCACTGGCGCGTCCGTAGTTCCGATCAACGTGTGGTCCTGCTGGTACGGAATGGCAAAGACGATCCGTCCATCAGGTTGTTGAAACAGCCATGCATGATCCCCCTCAAAGCAACGCTTTACGATGATATGACTACCGCGCACGAGCCTGAGGCGGCTGGATGCTGCGCTGGCGGCAAAGCCATTGCGTAACACCTGCTCCACCCACGGACCAGCAGCGTTGACGATCATAGCCGCCGAAACATCCTCCATACCTTGAGGCGTTTCCAGCGACACCGTCCAGCTATCCCCTTTGCGTGTGGCATCAACAAAGCGAGTTCTGGTCAGGATTGTCGCGCCAAGCTCGGCCGCATCCTGTGCATTCACAACAACCAGACGCGCGTCATCCGCCCGCGCATCCCAATAGCTGAAACCGCGCCGCTGCGTATCTCTCAGTGCCGAGTCATTCAGCGTGACAGACCGGGACCGGGGCAATTTCCCCCGCCACGCCAGCAGATCATAAAGCCACAGGCCAAGCCGCATAATCGGCCATGGCCGCATGTCCGCGCTATGCACAATGTGAAATTCAAGAGGCTGCACCAGATGCGGCGCCATCTGTAACATGATGCCGCGTTCGGTCAGCGATTCATGCACCAGCCGAAACTCATAATGCTCCAGATAGCGCAATCCGCCATGCATCAGCTTGGTCGAGGCAGAGGATGTCGCTTGCGCCAAATCATCCTGTTCGACCAGCAAAACCTTCTGCCCTGCCACCGCTGCGGCGCGAGCAATGGCGCTGCCATTAATACCGCCACCAATGATCAGGAGGTCATATGTCATGCGCGCTGCGGGGAGTGGTTAGAATATCCATGTGGCGATGGACTATAGCCGCCCATCGCCAATTGCGAAGCCCATTTTCTATATGCAGGCAGCGATCTAGGGGCTGCATACAAATATAATCACCGCCTTTTGACGCCCGCTCCACTGCCAATCGAAATGAACTATATCAGGCGATTACAGCAATCCATTGCGATGGCGTATTAAACCATTGATTTTACTGGTGACCCCTACGGGAATCGAACCCGTGTTTCAGCCGTGAGAGGGCCGCGTCCTGACCGCTAGACGAAGGGGCCATCTGGCGCGGCGAATGCATCGCGCAGGTGGTGGAAACGCGCATTAGCGGGCGGCGCATCAATAATCAAGGTATTCCGGCCTTGCCCGCGCTATCATCACTCTATCAATATTCAGGCGACATTCATGCCTCGATAGGTTAATCAGGCCTCGTCGATCCAAGCATAAACATAGCCCATAATATTAAGGCATGAGCATTGAGAGCGACAGCGAACCATAATAAACAAGTCGCAATAGTAATATAAGCAACATTATCATGCGGGATTATTATGTCTTCGAAACATGCGACCCCAAAGCACGGCAAATATCATATGCGCCGCCTCGCCTCACTCATCACATTATTAAGTACAAGTACCGCAGCCTCTGCGCAGGTGCCGCAACAGCCCAAAATTCCATATTGTGAGGCTAGCATTGCGCATGGCAGCTACAAAGTACGAGTAAACATCAGCAAACAAAGCAACGGTGAACCCTTTGCTGTTTATACTGTACCGCTCAGGAGGATAGAGCTTCGTTCCATGCCAGGCATTAATATGACCAATGTCAGCACATATATGAAGCAAGGCCAGAGCCTCACAGGAAAAATCATATCGACAGGCGTTACTATCAGGCTGGACAAAAGCGCCCGCAACTTCCTGGCACGCCCGACCGGTTGTTCTTTCTCGGTCAATGGGCGCTCACTGACCAGCTACAATAATGCCAGTAAAATTATTGAGCCCATGCAAATGAAAGGCATAGACAGAGGCGGCAAAAGACCGGAATGCAGTTTCAGAATGGGTGCCACCCATAGACAACTGGTGGGCGCCAGAGAGTTTCAGATACTTGTGCATGACGCGTTTGACAAAAACTATATGCAGGCACGCTATAGCATGCTTTTGGATAACACGCTCAAACGCCAGATAAATAATGGTATCGCCGGTCTGAAATCAGAGATGAACGCTGGAAAATGTAAGCCGGCGCCAACCAGTGCAGGCTGCTTCCTCACCACTGCGGCTTGCGAAATTATCGGGCTGGAGGATGATTGCTGGGAGCTGCAAAGCCTGCGTCACTTCCGCGACAATTGGCTACAGCATCAACCAGAAGGCATGGAGGATATTGCGCGCTATTATGCTCAGGCGCCAGCCATATGCGAAGCGTTGAAAAGCAGCTCTGAGGGAAGGCACAAGCTGCTGAAGCTGTATTGGACACGGATTATGCCCAGCGCCATTGCCGCGCGCCTCGGCCTCAACAGATTGACCCGGCACTTATACACTAAAGGCATGCGCGAAGTGCAGGGAGCAGTAGCATGAGCAGTATCATTGCAAAAACCACGCTTGCCAGCACCATGTTGATGGTCGCTATTACTCCGGCTCATGCAGCAAAATCATGCTATAGCTATGATATTACCAAGCCATATACTGGTCATGTTGTCAGGCACAAAATTGGTAAAACAAGTGGTGGTAAGCTAAACCATATAATCACCGTTAAAGTACCGCCTGCACAAAAAGCAAAATTAACCCCTTCTTTCGCAAAATATTATTTCCCCGTTCCGGAGTTTCTGGAAATATCTTCAACGCCGCTCGATAACAGCGCACGCCCCACGTATAAATTTTCTTTCTCATTGAGAGTAGGGCGTCAGAACAACAAAAACCTCCCGAAATGGGCAAAGCCAGTCAAAGAGCAACCCTTTGCCAGATGTGCGCTCTATGGCGACGGCACACGGCTAATAATCAGCAAAAGGGTATATGGCAAAAACCCGAAATGCCGGTTTACAGTGAATGCCAAGACACTCCCTAATGTCAAAGGTGCAAAATTTATCGAAGCGCGCGCCTATGACTATGATAATGCGCTTATGTACCGTGGTCGATATTCGTTACATTACCCCAAGCAAGTTGCACAATCACGCATCACCGGCGGTAATACAATACGTGCCAGACTGAAGGCGGGTCAGTGCAAACCGACATAAGCAAAGCGCGGTCAGTATTATATAACTGACCGCGCTGCTATATTGTCTAAAGCGTTACAAGCCGTCAGGCAGCGTCCTTGCGGCGCTCTGCCAACTCATCATTGAGCATTTCTGCGAGCAGGAAGGCCAGCTCCAGCGATTGCGCCGCATTAAGCCGCGGGTCGCAATGGGTGTGATAGCGATCTGCCAGACCTTCGTCAGTAATCGCAATCGCACCGCCAGTGCACTCCGTCACATTCTGGCCAGTCATCTCGGTGTGAATACCACCGCCGAAACTACCTTCGGCGCGATGCACAGCGAAGAAGCCGCGCACTTCAGCGAGAATACGCTCGAACGGGCGCGTCTTATAGCCATTACTCGCCTTGATGACATTACCGTGCATGGGGTCACAGGACCACAGTACCGGATGCCCTTCGCGCATGACCGCACGCACCAGCTTGGGCAGGCCGTCCTCAATCTTGTCATGCCCATAGCGGGTGATGAGCGTCATCCGTCCTTCGATACGATCCGGGTTAAGCGTGTCGAGCAAACGCAACAACGCATCAGGCTCAAGGCTCGGCCCACATTTCATGCCGATCGGATTACCGATACCGCGCAGATATTCGACATGCGCGCTACCCTCAAAGCGGGTGCGATCACCGATCCACAGCATATGCGCCGATGTATCATACCAGCCGCCGGTCAGGCTGTCCTGACGCGTGAGCGCCTGTTCATAAGGCAGCAGCAACGCCTCGTGGCTGGTGTAGAAATTGGTCGCCTGCAGGTGCGGCACAGTGTCAGCATCAACACCGCAGGCCTTCATGAAGTCGAGCGCTTCACCGATACGGTCTGCGGTTTCTGCGAACTTCTTGGCCCAGGGGCTACGGCCCATAAATTCCAGCGTCCAGCGGTGCACCTGATGCAGGTTCGCATAACCACCCTGCGCGAAAGCGCGCAACAGGTTCAGCGTCGCCGCCCCCTGATTATAGGCCTGCACCATACGCTGCGGGTCTGGCTCGCGGCCAGCCGCTGTGAACGCAATATCGTTGATGATGTCGCCACGATAGCTGTCCAGCTCCACGCCATCGATCGTCTCGGTCGGCGAGCTGCGCGGCTTGGCGAACTGGCCAGCCATACGCCCGACCTTCACAACCGGAAGCTTGGAAACGAACGTCAACGCTACGGCCATTTGCAACAATACACGAAATGTGTCGCGGATATTGTTCGGATGAAACTCAGCAAAGCTCTCAGCACAATCGCCGCCTTGAAGCAGAAACGCTTCGCCACGCTGCACCTGCGCCAGCTCAGTGAGCAATGCGCGCGATTCGCCCGCAAAAGTCAGCGGCGGGTAGCTGCCAAGCTGTTGCTCCGTCGCAGCCAATGCCGCTGCATCACGATATTCAGGCATTTGCAGCCCTTCATGGCTGCGCCAACTATCCGGCGTCCAGTTCGCCACAGTCACGTCTTTGCTCCTGATATTATATAGAGTCATGCACTATAGCATGCCCTATGGGGACTTGGCACCCATAGAGCAAGAGCTAGCGTATATGACTAAAGCAAAAGCGCTTAGTGAGAGAGGGCAGGTGCAAGCGCTTTCTTCTGTCGCAGCCGGGCACCAATAGCGCCAAAACCGAAAATCATCATCGCCCAAGTAGCAGGCTCGGGAACACCACCTGCAACGTCGACATAAGTAGCAAAAACAATATCGGCAGGGCCCGGATAGATATCAGAAATATCTTCTTTCTCAACAAACTGAACTAACTGCCCACCTTGATAGTTTGTAGAATAAAATTCAGTATATATTTCTGATGCCGGATCATATGTACCAATACCAACCGCAAACGTAGCTAATCCGGCCGGAGCCGTAACCTGCAGACTGAACTTTTGCCCTGCACTAACAACATAATCAAAGTCACGTGTATCAAAAGTGAATTCAGGTGGAGCTGTTATTGACTTTTGGGTGACGAAAAACTGAAAATCTACTGACGATTGACCAACTATTTCTCGCGCACCAGTAGCATAATCTCCGTCTATTAAGGATATAATGAGCTCGCCAGACCCTGAGAAGGGGTTGCCCTCACCAAAAAATATAGATGGAGACAAATCAATATGGTCCAGCTTTCCTTTTGTTCCAGCTGTGATAGTTTGTACAAAGCTATGGTCCATGCCAACATATGGCCCCGAAACGTAAGTGGGATCCAAAACGCCCGCAGCAGCGTTAGCACCAGTATTAAAGCTTATGTCTGTCGGAAGCAAAGACTGCTGATCGAGCACCACTACAGCTTGGGATTGGGTGGGTATTGCCATCGTCGCTGCCGCGAGCGCAGCGAACGCCATTATTTTTTTCATATCATAACCTAAATATCAGGGCGCATAATCGCCGGTTAGCTCCCCCCCTATTGGGGAGCGGCTCCGGCGACCTCAATGTCACTTTCATCCATAATGGAGGAAAATAGGCCTCTGTCAGCTTTTGGGACATTCCCCAATAAATTTTCCGCTGGTTTTAAGCGTCATGTTCATCTTCATGTCACCCGCTGCAGCGCCTGCGATACCGGCTGCATTCATCATCATAGTCATGTCATAGCTGTCGGGCGTGTAAGAGCCGTTCATCGAGATATTGGCCATGCCACCCTGCTCGCCAGGGCAAGAAACCGTGCCGCGCATCGTGCCGCCGCTCATCTCAAAACCGCTGAAGGTGCATTTGTTATCTTTCCGCGCCGTCAGGAAATCCGCGCTCGGATTTTCCGCCTGCTCAGGCGTGATGCAGCTTTTTGATTTGGTGACACGCCCTTTCATCGCCTGAAACATTTCGGGAGGAACACCCTCTGGCGCGCCTTCAACCTTGATCTCTACAATTTCCTGCGTGGTTTCCCACTGGCCAGGCTTGAGTGAAACCTTCTTCATCTGGCTGGCCACATCTTCAGCCGATTGCTCACCTGCGGACGTGCCGGCTATCGTACTATCCGCAGCTTCTTCTTCACTTTTGCCACAAGCGCTCAAAGCCAACAGAGCCGCAACTGATGCCATCCCGGTAAGCAATCCGATATTTCGCATGATATTCCCCAATTCGAATCCGTAATATTGTCCTGCACAAAGCCATCGCATTATCGATGATATGGATCAACCAAACTGTGCCGCACATCATATATCATGCAGGTTCTCACACAGAGGAGACCACCATGAAGATCGCTCATATGCTGGCAACTGCTCTCGCCATGCTTGGCGCAATATGGTCCACCAACGCCTCGGCAGCTATTCAGCTAGACTCCGGCGTGTTGCAAACCAGCAAGGGCGAAATTTCACCGCTCAGCCTTGGCCTGAACAGGCTGGATACTCAAGGCTATGATATCCTCTGTCATGCGGAATTTTGCGATGGCTTAAGGTTTGGCGGCGCAACATACGATTATAGCTGGAGGTTCACGGTCACTCCCGAAACAACCCTATTTCTGTTCCGTGGGTTTCAGGGCAGCGACCTTGGCTATGTCGCCGACGATTATTATTTCGAAGCTATCTTCTCTGCACCCCGTGAAATTATCGCACGCTCCAATCATGTTGTTACTGCTTCCACTGAAAATTGCGGGAACTGCACCCGCTCTTTCAATGCCCATGTCAGCACATGGGAAGATGCTGGCCGCTGGTATGCCGGAATGAGTGGTTATGGGCAGGGAGCGGTGTCTGTAGGCGAACAATCGCTGGTGCAGTTCTTCTCTGTCAAGCTGGTCGAAGTGCCTGAGCCTGGCACATGGGCAATGATGATTTTCGGTTTTGCCGCCATTGGTGGTGCGATGCGGCATAAAAGAGTGAACAGCACCGCATTGCAGATAGGCTGACCAGCCCTTAATTGGGTGTCATGGCCATCCAGATCCGCACCACGCTTGAAGAACCGGAAACCGGACAAAGTTTCATCCCACATCGCCCGGACCGCCCGGAGAAAATAGAGGGCGGCAAGCCGTTCAAGATCGTCTCGGACTATCAGCCCGCTGGTGACCAGCCCGCCGCTATCAGCGAACTGGTAGAGGCCGCGAATAATGGCGAGCGCGATCAGGTGCTGCTCGGCGTTACCGGCTCGGGTAAGACCTTCACTATGGCCAAGGTGATCGAAGCGGTACAGCGCCCCGCGCTCATCCTCGCGCCCAACAAGATCCTTGCCGCGCAGCTTTATGGCGAGTTCAAGAGCTTCTTCCCGGAAAACGCGGTCGAATATTTCGTCAGCTATTATGATTATTATCAGCCCGAAGCCTATGTGCCGCGCTCCGACACCTATATCGAGAAAGAGTCGAGCGTGAATGAGGCGATCGACCGGATGCGCCATTCCGCCACGCGCGCGCTGCTGGAGCGCGACGACGTGCTGATCGTTGCCTCTGTCTCGTGCATTTATGGCATTGGCTCCGTCGAAACCTATTCGGCCATGACCTTCGCGCTCAAAAAAGGCCAGGTGGTCGATCAGCGCGACATCATCCGCCAGCTCGTCACCCTGCAATATAAGCGCAATGACGCCGCCTTTTATCGTGGCACTTTCCGCGTGCGCGGCGACAATCTGGAGATTTTCCCAAGCCATTATGAAGACACGGCATGGCGCATCTCCTTCTTTGGTGATGATATTGAGGATATTGTCGAGTTCGACCCGCTTACGGGTAAGAAAATCGCCTCGCTCGATTATGTGAAGGTCTTTCCCAACAGCCACCATGTCACCCCCGGCCCAACGCTCAAACAGGCGATGGAAGCGATCCGTTTCGAGCTGGCCGAGCGACTGAAAGACCTGAATGCGCAAAACAAACTGCTTGAGGCCCAGCGCCTTGAGCAGCGTACCAATTTCGATCTGGAGATGATTGCGGCCACCGGCTCCTGCGCAGGAATCGAGAATTATTCGCGCTTCCTCACGGGCCGCGCGCCCGGCGACCCGCCACCAACCCTGTTCGAATATCTGCCAGACAATGCGCTGCTCTTCGTCGATGAAAGCCACCAGACCGTGCCGCAATTGAATGCGATGGCGCGCGGCGATCATCGCCGCAAGGTGACGCTGGCCGAATATGGCTTCCGCCTGCCCAGCTGCATCGACAATCGCCCGCTGCGCTTTAACGAATGGGACGCCATGCGCCCGCAGACCGTGTCCGTCTCCGCCACGCCGGGGCCGTGGGAGATGGAGCAGACCGGCGGCGTGTTCACCGAGCAGGTAATCCGCCCCACCGGCCTCATCGACCCGCCGGTCGAGATCAAGCCGGTCGAGGATCAGGTGCAGGACATCATCCACGAGGCAACGCTGACCGCGCAAAAGGGCTATCGCACGCTCATCACCACGCTTACCAAGCGCATGGCCGAAGACCTCACCGAGTTCATGCATGAGGCAGGCGTGAAGGTGCGCTATATGCATAGCGACGTCGAAACGCTGGAGCGCATCGAGCTGATCCGTGACCTGCGGCTCGGCGTCTATGACGTACTGGTGGGTATCAACCTGCTGCGCGAGGGGTTGGACATTCCCGAATGCGGGCTGGTGGGTATATTGGACGCGGACAAGGAAGGCTTTTTGCGCAGCGAAACCTCGCTTATCCAGACCATCGGCCGCGCCGCACGCAATGTGGACGGGCGCGTGATCCTCTATGCCGACAAGGTGACGGGCAGCATGGAACGCGCGCTGGCCGAGACAGGGCGCAGGCGGGAAAAGCAGGAAGCCTATAATGCCGAACACAGCATCACCCCGCAGACGATCAAGCGCAATATCAGCGATATTGTCGGCGACGTCGCCAGCAAGGACGGCGTGGTGGTCGAGATAGGCGACGACACGCCGCATCTGGTCGGCCACAATCTGCGCAGCCATATCGAAGATCTCGAAAAGAAAATGCGCACAGCGGCGGCCGACCTGGAGTTCGAAGAAGCCGCACGACTACGCGACGAGATCAAGCAGCTTGAGGCCCAAGAACTGGGCCTGCCGTCAGAAGAACGCATGGCTACCCCAAAAGGCCGCGCGCGGGAAGGCAAGCCGGGCACACGGAAATTGCGATATGGGAAGACGGCGCGGAAGGGGCGGTTCTGATATTTAGCTGTGATTAGGCTAATCACAAGTGCCGTCGATTCAAATCGGCAAAAATCTGTGATGAATGGGAGGCTTCATATCAATGGAGGCCCTTATGCTATTCAAATACTCATCACGCATCGGCAAACATAAATCAGGCAAAAAGTCTCGCAAAAACATCAGGCGCTCAGTACATATCTGGCTCTCGCCCTTCAATTTATGGACTTTATTAGATCAAATTTATGCGCTGATCGAAGCGCTCTTATGGCCTTCGTGATAGCTTCCAAAGCCTCACACTGAACATTCTCTGCAATGCTCAATCTGTCGCGCAGCCGCAATCACCGCTTGAGCGCGCGCCGCCTCAGCGCCATAAAGCGGCTATGACTTCGAAAAAGCTGATCCTGTCTGCTGCTGTTGCCGTAGGTGCAACCCTATGCCTCACTTGCTGCGTGCCCGCGCCTGAAGCCCCACCACCGCCGCCTCCCGCGCCGCAAAAGACAGCCGCGCCTGTTCCCAAGCCCGCGCCACCGCGCCCTGCGCCGCTGCCCTCCGCCCCTGCCGTTACGGACTGGCGCAGCATCTCCGCTGCCGCCGGGGACTGGACGTATCAACGCAATGCCAGCACAAGCGCAGCGCATTTTGGCCAGACAGGCCAAGCCCCGCTGCTCGTCTTTCGTTGCGACACCGCCACCAAACGCCTCATGGTCGCCCGCGCGAGCCGCTGGCCCGCCAGTCATATCGGCGGGCAAATGACCGTGCATACCAGCTATGGCAAAACGCAATGGCCCGTAGTTGCCGGAAGCGAGGCGGGCGCACCGGGCGCCTATGCCATCGCCACCCGCGCCGCCAATGACGGCACGCTGGATCATATCTCGTTCAGCCGCGGGCGTTTTGTTATAGAGGCGCCGGGAGCGCTACCACTCGCCGCCCCAAGCTGGGCCGAAGTATCGCGGGTTATCGAGGATTGCCGGGGGTAAAGCGCGCCTATCAAGGCCAGCGCACCGCGCAAATCACGCGAGCGCCGTAGTATGATTCGAAAAAAGAAAATTACAAGCCTTGATCGTAACGCTAATATGACTCACATTCGATGTGTGGCCAGTGATTTTAAGCAGGTCTGCTAAAAACTCCGGTTACGCACTAGGCTTCAACAGCGCGAAAGGAGGTGATCCGATGTCTCATGGTTCAGCAAGAGGGTCGGACAAGTCCATTCGGAGAATGCGCGGCTAAGCGGCATACAAGCGCCGCCTCGACAGCCCCCTTCGACAGCGCGGATGACATGAGCACATGTCGCAGGGTTCCGTTGAGCAAGCGCGAGTTCCATTTTCCGAACAGGTCAGCTTCCGACCGCTGACCATGTCATGACGGGCCGTCAGGGCGTTTATCGACGCTTTGGCGGCCCCTCTCATTGGCGTTTAGGGAGAAGGCAGGTGCAGCATGTTCCGTATCAACGGAACATCAAACCATAATCACTTCTTTTTCTTACTGTTCTTACCGCGCCGTTCCGGGCCTTTATAGTTCACATCAGAGCCTGCAGTGCGGCGATCATGCTTCAAGAGCACCTGCCCCAGCCAACCAGTAGAGACATTCTCGGCATCCGCCACAGCCTGCAGCGATCCCAGCTCCTGATAGCGCGCTTTTAATCGCGCGGCTTCCTCATGCGTGATAACGGGCTTCCAGAACATAGTTCACTCCACAGAACCGAACGCCTCGAAAAGTGCCGGAACAAGGTTAACAAAGGGTAAATATTTGTCGCCGTAGGGTGGCATCTGGCAGGTTTTCTGCCCTTCTCACCTTGCATCTGCCCCTGAAAGGTCGTTACAGCCCCGCCTCATGTTAGCCCGCCTGCTTCCTCTCTTGCTGATATTTGCCTTTACTTTCAGTGCACCAACTCACGCGGCCGAACCAACCAACCGCCCGACAGCGGGCTATGTGCGCGTGTTGCTGGAAACGAGCAAAGGCGATATTATTGTTGCTGTGGATTTACGACGCGCCCCCAAAACCAGCCGCAATTTCCTTGCCTATGTTGATGACGGGCGACTCAATGGCACAGAATTTTATCGCGCTGCGCGGCGCAAGGCGAACCATAGGCTCGGCTATATTCAGGGCGGTATCCGTACCAATCTGCGCCGCGCCCTTCCCCCTGTGAAGCATGAACCGACCACACAGACCGGCATCCGGCATACTCATGCAACCATCTCTATGGCCCGCAAAAACCGCCTTGGCTCAGCCACCGGAAACTTCTTCCTGACCGTAGGCGACACCCATTATATGGACGCCACAGCCAATTATGCGGGCTATGCAGCCTTTGGCCGCGTGGTTTCCGGCATGAATGTGGTAAAGCGCATTCTCGCTGTACCCACCAGCGGTGGCACAGGCCCGATGAAGGGACAGATGATCGACACACCAATCACGATTATCCGCGCCAAACGTCTAGACGGAAAGCCGCGCCCAACAAGCTACCCCAAAGCATGGCTGATATGGGAACGATGAGCGGCGACTTGCCTATCCTCTACAGCTTTCGTCGCTGCCCTTATGCGATGCGCGCGCGCATGGCGCTCATGGTGAGCGGTCAAAAATGTGAGATCCGCGAAGTTGTGCTCCGTGACAAGCCGCCGGAAATGCTGGAGGCCTCACCGAAAGGCACAGTGCCCGTCTTGGTCTTGCCGAACGGAGAAGTAATCGACCAGAGCCTTGATATCATGCGCTGGGCGTTGGACCGCAATGACCCGGAAGGCTGGCTGGAGCATAGTGACGATGCACTCATCACGCAAAATGATGGCCCGTTCAAACATCATCTCGACCGCTATAAATACCACACCCGCCATGACACCGACCCGCTTGAGCATCGGGATGGCTGCATGCGCATTCTCGCACAACTGGAAGAACGCCTGACCCGGCATGCCAACCTCTGCCGCGAAAACCGCGCCCTCACCGACATGGCGATCATGCCCTTCGTTCGTCAATTCGCGGCGACGGACAGAGAATGGTTCGGCGCGCAACCTCTGCCACAGTTGCAAGCATGGCTCAAAGCGCATGAGAGTTCTGAGCTATTCAACCACATCATGATCCGGCTGGAGCAATGGCAAGCCGGCGATGCTGTCACCTATTTTGGCTAAATCAGACTCAATACTTAGCTATTAAATATAGCAATCAGTAATTAATGTGCTGATGGATAATGTCATATTAACCAATTGCTCCTAACAGCTCTATCACCATAGCGGGTGATCGTGGGTAAGCCTGTATACACAACAAAACATCCTCAAGTGAGGCGGCCCATGTTTTTTATACAGAACCTATCTCTTCGCACCAAAATATTGGTCGCATTCGCTATTCCGTTCATCGCGTTTCTATTTGCGGCGTATTTCATCACCACTGATCTGGAAAAATCAGCACATGCTGACGAAGATGTTGCACGATACGCACAAATAGCTGTTGGGGTAGATACGTTAGTCCATGAACTGCAAAAAGAACGCGGTATGAGCGCAGGCTATACTGCATCGCGCGGTACGAACTTTACTAAGAAACTACCTGAGCAGCGTGCATTAACCGAACAAGCCTATAATGAATTACTGACCCTTCTCGCAGAAATAAAACCTGACCAGAACAGTAGTGATCATTTCGTTACATTCCATAGCACTGTCTCTAAATCTTTATCGGCCTATTCCCAATTACCAGAGAAGCGCCAGTCTATAGATGACTTGGTGCTCTCTATCCCCTCTATTGTTGGCTTCTATACCGATTTTAACCTGATATTGCTGGAAGATGTCCGTCTGGCTGAAAGCTATTCAGAGGATGCGGAATTTGTCCGCCACTTAGGCGCATATTATTTCCTGTTGAGAATGAAGGACATTGCCGGGCTGGAGCGGGCCGTTGGCACAGTTGGTTTCGGTTCATCCTGGACTCCGCAAAGCTTGCAGAATTTTCATGATCTCGCCGCAAAGCAAGACGCGTTTTTCGATGCTTTTGAGGCGCTGGCCGACCAGAAGGAAAAAAATGATCTGACTAAAACCAGAGCCAGTCAAACCTTTGAAACAGTTAACAAATTGCGCAAAGCAGCCAATGACGACACTCAGGTCATTAACCCAAATCACTGGTTTAAGGTCAGCACCAGACGCATCAACGAACTGCAGGAGCTTGATAAAACCATCGCCTCCACAATGCTGAAGACCGCCAAAGATCGCGCAACACAATCCCGCAACAAGCATAGAACTCTTTTATGGTCTACCATTATCGGCAGCATCGCTCTGAGCCTGTTCATCCTGTATATTATCAGGGATCTGATCAGCAGCCTGAAGCGCCTGCAGCACGTAATGGAAGACATAGCAGACGACCATTTGGACGTTACGGTAGAAGGCCATAAACGCCGTGATGAAGTCGGAGCAATGGCCCGTTCGGTTGTGATATTTCATCAGACAGCCATCGATAAAAAGGCTGCTGATGACGCGCTTGTAGCGGAGCGTGCCGAACAGTCCCGTATCATACGGACAGAACTGGGCGGAGGCCTGCAAGCCTTGCGCGAAGGTGATTTGCGCCACCGCATAGTAGGAGATTTTCCGAATGAATATGCAGAGCTGAAAAGCAACTTCAATGAAGCAATGCAGAGCCTTTCAGTAGTTATGCGGACCGTGACTGAGAATGCTGATAGCATCAACAATGGCGCGTCGGAAATTCGGACGGCCACTGACGACCTGTCTCAGCGCACAGAATTGCAGGCCAGCAACCTGCAGGATAGCAGCCACACGATGAAGAACATTGTCAACACAATGCAATCCGTTGCGCAGAACGCATCATCTGTAAATCTGGCCATTAGCGACGTGAATGAGGAGAGTGAACGCTCATCGCTCATCGTGAAGCAGGCCATTGATGCAATGGGCACGATAGAAGAAAATGCGGGCCAGATCGCTCAGATCACCAGCCTGATCGAAGGCATTGCTTTTCAGACCAATTTGCTGGCGCTCAATGCCGGTGTAGAAGCCGTACGCGCCGGGGAATATGGCAAAGGCTTTATGGTTGTTGCCGGTGAAGTCAGGGGTTTGGCAAACAAAACCTCTGAAGCGGTGCAGCAAATTACCGGCCTGGTCAGCAGGACCCATAGCAACGTCAATAATGGGGTCGAACTGGTTGGTAAAACGGGAACCGCACTGCAAACTATCGCCAATCAGGTCGCCGAGATGGCAGCTGGTATGAACAATATGGCGGAGCAGGCCAATGCCCAGTCTGATGCGATAAAAGACGTCAATACTCTGATGGACGGCATTGATGGCGTGGCTCACCAAAATGCTGCAATGGTAGAAGAAACCAGCGCTGCTACGGTCAACTTATCGCAACAGGCAAATGGACTGGCCCAGACGGTAGCCCGATTCAAAATATAATCGGGCACCACAAACCTTAGAACCATTTTGACGAGCACTTAGCGCTATGTGTTTGGTCCCGGCCTTAAATCGGGTTACCCATTTCATCGCGGAGCACTTCACGACGGCCGACATGGTTAGGCGGGCCAACAAGGCCTTCCTCCTCCATCCGTTCAATAAGGCGTGCAGCGGTATTATAGCCGATACGGAGCTGGCGCTGGAGCCAGCTGGTTGAGGCTTTCTGGTTCTCGAACACAAGCTGGCAAGCCTTGCGATATTGCTGCGCTTCCGGGCTGTCATCACCCAGCTCCACGCCATCAAGCGCAAAACTGCCTTCTTCCGGTTCTTCTGTGACAGCGCTGATATAGTCCGGCTTGCCCTGCGCGCGCCAGTGATCCGCGACAGCGCGCACCTCATCATCGCTCACAAAAGGGCCATGCACACGGGTAAGGCCCTTGCCACCCGCCATATAGAGCATATCGCCCTTGCCCAAAAGCTGCTCGGCGCCCTGCTCGCCCAATATGGTACGGCTGTCGATCTTGCTAGTTACAAAGAAGCTGATGCGTGTCGGCAGGTTCGCCTTGATGACGCCGGTGATAACATCAACCGATGGACGCTGCGTCGCAAGGATCAGGTGGATACCTGCCGCGCGCGCCTTTTGCGCGAGGCGCTGGATCAGGAACTCGACTTCCTTGCCCGCTGTCATCATCAGGTCAGCCAGCTCATCAACCACCACGACAATCTGCGGCAATGGCTGAAAATCGAGCTGCTCTTCCTCATAGATCGGCTGATGCGTTTCCGGGTCGTAGCCGGTCTGCACCTTGCGGCCCAGCGGCTTGCCCTTGGCGATGGCAGCGCGCACCTTCTCGTTATAATTGGCAAGGTTGCGCACAGAGATGGACGCCATCATGCGATAGCGATCTTCCATCTGCTCGACCGCCCATTTCAGCGCACGGATCGCCTTTGCAGGCTCCGTCACCACAGGTGAGAGCAGATGCGGAATGTCGTCATATGTCGACAGCTCGAGCATCTTCGGGTCGATCATGATGAGGCGCAGTTCATCCGGCGTCATGCGATACAGCAATGACAGGATCATGCAGTTGAGCCCAACCGATTTGCCCGATCCGGTCGTGCCCGCGATGAGCAGATGCGGCATCGGCGCAAGGTCCGCAATAATCGGCTCGCCACTGATATTCTTGCCGAGAATGATCGGGAGCTGGTGGGTCTGATCTGCGAAAGCATCGCTGGCGATCAGCTCGCGCAGCACGACGCTCTCACGCTTGGCATTGGGCAGCTCAATCCCCATGACCGTGCGCCCGGGTATCACCGCGACACGCGCCGACAGCGCCGACATGTTACGCGCAACATCATCAGCAAGCTGAATGACACGGCTCGCCTTGATCCCCGGCGCAGGCTCCAGCTCATACATGGTGACGACCGGGCCGGGGCGCACCTCGGTTACATTACCCTTCACATGGAAATCATCGAGCACGGACTCGAGCAGCCGTGCATTGCGCTCCAGCCCGGCCTTGTCGATCGTCGGCGCGCTGCTCGGCGGCGGCTCGGTGAGCAGTTCAGCCGACGGCAAAGTCGCGGCAGACGCCCCATGCCCGAAGAGATCCTCCTGCTTGGCGGCAGGCGCAGCGGCAGCCTTTTTCGCAGCAGGCAACTCAGGCGAGCGAATATTGATCGGCGGTTTGGGTTCAGCGCTGACTTGCGGGCGCGGCTCCGCCTTGCGTGGTTCGTCTACGACCCGCTCGGCCCCATCTTCAGCCTTGCGCCCTCGCAAGAAGGAAAAGCTTGGGAAAGCAGGTGCACTCAGCGTGAAAAGCGGTCGCTCCAGCTTCCATGAACGATAGCACATCATAACACCCACGAGGATCAACACGCAGATGAGCGACCACTCAATCCATCGCGCCCAGCCATCCGGGCTATGCGATGTAAGGTTTAATATCTGGCGGCCAAAAAGCTGCGCGAGCAGCCCGCCGCGCCCCGCAGGCAAACCAACAGGCGTATCATGCGCAATCAAATCCAGCCCGGTGCCAATCAGCACTATGCCGCCAAGGCATTGGCCAATCTGACGACCCCAGCCTGTCATCTCATCATCAATCCACAGCCGCCGCCCGAAGGTAGCAATCAGCGGCAACAGCATGACAATGCCTAACCCACCTATGAATAATAGCAGGCTCGCAACAAAAGCGCCGGGAGTGCCCATCACATTGGCCACTTCGCCACCAGCCGTATTCATGGAAGGGTCGCTCTCATGATAATCCAGCAAAGAGAGCGCTAGAAAAACCAACAGCGCAGCCAGCACTATCGCCCCAATAAGCTGCGCAGCGCGCACCAAACTGCGTTTCAGCATGATGCGCCAGTCTGCGTTACGCTTTGCCGTTGCGCGGCTGGCCATAATATGTTCCCGATATTTCCGATTTGTTCCGTTTTTGCACAATGCCCTTGAGCGGGACTCCCCGTCAAGAGTCGAGCGGCTAAATCAGGCAGTATCTGCCTCGACATGCGCCGCAAGGCGCGGTTTTTCCCGCGCTGCCATGAAACAAGCCGCGACAATGAAGGCAACGCCGGTGACAACGCTCAGCGTCAGGCGCTCGTCAAATACCAACCAACCAAATAACGCAGCCCACGCAAAAGCACTATATTCTATAGGGATAAGGCGGCTCGCAGGTGCGCGAGCATAAGCTCTGGCAAGCAACATCTGTGAACTGGCAACAAGGCCGGCGGCCAGCAGGATGAGCGACCAATGCTCATAAGCTGCCCTTGAGAGAAACCATGGCGCAAAAGGCAGCAAGGTCGCCAGCACCAGCAGATTCTGGTAAAAGCTGATCTCAACAGCGCTGGCCAATTGAGCCTGTTGACGCTGCAAGATCAAATTTACGGCAAACAGGACTGCTGAAACCAATACAGCCCCGGCCCCCAGAAGCGCATCTTCATCATAATGTCCACTGAACCGGTCCGAGAGAATGACGGCCAGCCCGACCATACCAAGAACCGCTGCTATTATTGAATAACGACTGATTTGCTCCTTGAGCACAAGTGCACTGAGATAGAGCGCAATGACAGGCGCAATGAAAGCTATAGCTATGGCTTCCGCTATCGGCAGACGCGTCAACGCCCAGAAAAACAGCACCGACATAGGCCCGATAAGCGCCGCACGCATTATATGGAGGCGCATCACCGAAGCGCTGGGTTTAGATGGGCGCTGGGCAATCATGCCAACGCCACTCAGGAGCGTGGCTATAACATTGCGCCAGAAAACAGCGCTGTAAGCACCAATAGCCAGCGCAAGCGCCTTCATCGCTACATCCATGATAGAAAAGAACGCAACGCCTATCAGGCTCAATATGATGGCCACAAGCACCGTACGGCGCTCGGCTTCGCTGCTCATGCCCCGTTCCGCTGCGCGATAATGCTTTCGATCAATGTAACATCATCAGGCTTGTCAGCATCGATACAGGCTTCGGCAATATTCATGGGGACGACACGCGCATCCACGCCCAGCCTGCGCCCTGCACCAGTTATTGCCTGATGAATCGTCAGTAAGCGCAACGCCGCGCCCAGTAAAAGCAGAGGGCCAAAGGCGGAAATGATCTTCCAGCGCTTTTTGCGATCCTGCTCAATCTCGCGCCACTTGCCAAGCGCCGCTTTTGCCCGCGTGCTGCCCAGCCAGAACAGATTTGCGCCAGACCAGGCCCCCTTACGAAATTTAAGCCATGTCCGTCGCGAGGCCGGGTAACGCGCCAGCAATACATCGCGCTCGACCATAGCGGCCGCAATATCAGTCTCTCCCACCTCAGCGAGAAAAGCATCAATCATCTCGGCGCTAAGCAAGATATTATCCGCTGTTGTCACCAGCGCAGGCAAAGCACCGGGTGTAGCGTCTACCCAGTTAAGCAAGGACTGGCTGATCCCGCTATCGCTGTGAACGAACTGAACTTTCTCATGCTGCGTCAACCAGTCGGTCTGCGGATTATCGACGAGCAACTCAGGCTGTTGCGCCATGATGATGACAGAGGCAATGCGCGGATGATCGACAAGGGTACGCGCCACATGGTCCAGCATTGGCCTGCCCGCAACCGGCACCAGCGCCTTTGTCGGCACGCCTGCGGCATCCGCCAGCGGGTCACGCCCCGGCCTGCTCCCGGCCAGCAACACTGCATTAATGCCAGCATGACTATGGTGCACCTTGTTCATGGGCGCTGCATAACCGGGAAAAGTGCAGAGCGCACGGCACTTTTTATGCTCTTGAGAATTATAACCGCATGACACACCTCTGGTTGATCACCAATTCCATGAGCAGCACAACGAACGCCTCGGTAATTGACGCGGTGCGCGCCCATTTTGAGGAGCAGGGCGGCATAATATCCCGGCGGGTTGATCTGGCTCACGAGACGCTACCTGCGCTCATGCATGATATACCCGAAATCATCGCCAGCCTTGGGGGCGATGGCACCGCCAATGCAGTGATAGACACCTATTCCAGAGAAAGTGCTCCACCACTGTTGATCCTGCCAGGCGGCACAATGAACCTGCTCGCAACGAAATTGCATGGTAAGGCAGGTATCGAGCAGGTGGTCGCAGCCGGGCTGGCAGCAACGCACGCTGAAAACAGCATATGCACCTTGCCGCAAGTCAACGGCCCTGACTTTCGGTCACTGGTTGGGATAATTGCCGGGCCGACTGCACATTGGGGCACCGTGCGAGAAGATATGCGCCAAGGCGAAGTGGGCGCGCTGGCAGACGATATTTCTACCGCACTACAAGAAACTTTCAGCGGAGCGCGGGTGCGCCTGAACGATCAGGATGCAGACCATGCTGCCCTGTTCATCGAACCACAGGACAACGGCTTATATGCCCATGATATTGTGGCCGAGAATATGGCTGATCTTGCGCGCCATGGCTGGGCATGGCTCAATCGCGATTTTTTGGGTGGTCCGACAAAAAAGCTGAAATGCGCGCCCGAAATACAGATCATATCTGATGATGAGCGCCTCGAACTGCTCGTCGATGGCGAACAAATGTCGGCGGCTTCACCGTTGCACCTGAGCCTTAGCCAGTGCCCGGCCCGTTTCATAAGGACAGTAAAATAGCGTTGATAATAACGGCAACTGGGTTTAGGCGCTCAATCCATGACTGAGTCCGAAAACACCCCAGCCGCCAGCGAACCAACGACAGGCACAGACACTCCGCCCGATCACCTGTCGGTCAACCCACGCAGCCCACATTTCAATATGGATGTGCTCAAGCGCGGCATTGGTATCCGGTTCAAAGACCGAGTGCGTACCGATATTGAGGAATATTGCATTTCAGAAGGCTGGGTCCGCGTCGCCGCAGGCAAAACGCGCGATCGCCACGGGCAACCGCTGACGATCAAACTCAATGGCACTGTTGAAGCCTGGTTTGAGGATGTGCAGCAGGATTAATCAGCCGCGCTGAAAGGGTCAAAGCAACACTAATACGGGCGGCTGTGCAACACATACTGCGCATATAGGTCTACGCGCAAAGTGCGGCCATAGAGGAAACCCAGCACAAAATTCACATCTCCGGTCAACCCACTCTCAGGGTCAGGACCCATTGATTTGGGGCGATGGATGTGATTCAGGCGGCTGCGAAGGAGCCTGAAGGATGCGTGATTTGTTTTGGCTGACTGACGAGCAGATGGCACGGTTGCAGCCCTATTTTCCGAA
>Ga0316207_10001673_pt1 | contig 25975 bp, 17 predicted proteins | sample 6weekpyrite_MG_FD_204943 | JGI IMG/M metagenome (GOLD analysis project Ga0316207, IMG submission 204943) | Microbial mat bacterial communities from mineral coupon in-situ incubated in ocean water Damariscotta River, Maine, United States -... | ecosystem: Environmental > Aquatic > Marine >... | reverse complement strand
TGCTTCATCGCTTCGAGAATGGCGGTCTTGGTGATGGCGTTAAAAGCAACGCGCTCAATGGTGACGTTTTTCAGTACGCGCCGTTTCTGCAAGGCCTCAATCAAATGCCAGGAAATCGCCTCACCTTCACGATCCGGGTCAGTGGCCAGTATCAGGCGGTCTGATTCTTTGACGGCATCAGCGATGGCTTTGACACGTTTTGCCGAGGCTGTGTCGACTTCCCAAGCCATTTCGAAATCTTCATCCGGTTTGACCGATCCATCCTTGCTGGGCAGGTCTCGAACATGTCCGAAACTGGCCAGAACGGTATAGTCTGAACCGAGATACTTATTGATGGTTTTGGCTTTGGCAGGGGATTCGACGACGACGACATTCATCAGTGTTTTTCCAGACAGGCAGGGGAAGATCGGCTTTGGTATTGGCGCGGGAAAGTGTGCGAGGCAATGGGTTGTGTCAACTGAAGGACAGTGAATCACACTGTGTAGTACTGGCCATTTGAGAAATTATGCGCCCGGTGCGACGGTGAAACAGGCTTCATTCAAGGATGATAATAAGTCACAGGCCCGTTGGGCTTCAAAAGCTGTCAGCGTTTCAAAGCGGGCGCGCCACAGGCGTCGCCCATTGACCTCCACGGACCGGGCGGCTGGTTGAGCCTGGCTAAGTGTGTTGGAGGTTGAGGCCAATTGAGTCAGGCGATCCCGGGCAGCATCTGCCGTGTTATAGGCCCCGACTTGAATAGACCAATGACCTGATCGCGTTCTTGGGCTTGATGGAACATCAGTCGGGTTATTTAGATCGCTGCTTTCATCTTCCAGTAAAATCCGAACTGGAGGGGCTGACTGGGCTGAGCCCATTTCAACAGGTGGGTCTAAATTCAAGCTGGCGACATCGTTCGCGATGGCGTCTTGTTGTCGCACCGGATTTAACCGTGGAGAAGACAGTTCGGCAAATAAACGCCTGTCTTCGCGGCGTTCCAGGGATGTGAAGGCAGCTTCCAGCAATTCTTCAGCATGGGCATCACGCGATGCAGCGGTTGGTCCTCCAAGGACGACCGCAACAAGGTTGTGCGATCCACGTTCAGCCGTGACGACCACATTAAACCCTGAGGAGCGGATATACCCGGTCTTCAAACCTGAAACGCCATCAACACGGCCAACCAATGAGTTGTGATTTTGAAAAGTTGTTTCACCCCATGTGAAGCGGGTTTCTTGAAAATAATGGAAGAATTGGGGGAAGTCGCGTTGCAGGGCAACAGCAAGGCGGGCCATGTCACGGGCCGTGGTGATTTGTTCAGCGTCTGGCAGGCCAGAGGCATTGCGAAAGACTGTTGTGGACAGGCCCAGTTCTTCTCCACGCGTGGTCATGTGTTGAGAAAAGCGGCTTTCATTGCCCGATAAGCGTTCACCAACAGCAATGGCTACATCATTGGCGCTTTTTATAACCAAAGCGCGAATGGCGTTTTCTACCGAAAGAGTAGAGCCCGCAGAAATGCCCAATTTGGATGGTGGCGCTGATGCAGCGTTTTCAGAAATACGAATTTGATCATTAAGCCCAATTTCGCCCTCTTCTATCGCTTGGAAGAGAAGATAAAGTGTCATCATTTTGGTCAGGGAGGCGGGATGTCGTTCAGCCTGTGAGCGGCGAGAGTGGAGAACGACGCCAGTATTTGCATCAACTACAAAGGCTGCATAGCGCGATGTATCAGCCTGTGCGCTGACGGGCAGAAGATATAATGCTGTCGCCAAAATCAGGCGAGCCATAAAACCAAAAGGACCAAACATGGACACTATAGTGAACCGGGCTTGTTTCCACACCGTTAAGCTTGACGATCAGTTATGATTGAAATTTGCGATAAAATATGTGGTTGGTCACGGTTTGGTGCCTTCTTTCCGTTGAAAATGATGAAAAGAGTCATGAGTTCAACTTTTTATCGCCCAAATGCAGGTATAGGTAATAAAGATGGCTCAAGCGTGGTATCCTGTGGCATGGAGCATCTGCTTGTCGTGTCTTTAAATGGCATGTTTTGTACCTATCTGTCGCTTTGTATGTGTTTGTCAGTAACTGAATGCGGATAAAAAATGACTGAAAGAAAACAACCGCGTAGAGAGGAATTTGAGGAATCTGGACTGGCGACAAAGACAAGGCCGGCCACAAAGAAACCTTCGCTTTACCGTGTTCTGTTACTTAATGACGACTACACGCCGATGGAGTTTGTGGTTGAAGTCCTGGTCCGGATTTTTCGCAAGTCTCCTGAGGACGCTGCCGGGGTCATGTTACATGTCCACCAAACCGGTGTCGGAATGTGTGGTGTGTATACATATGAGGTTGCCGAAACAAAGGTAGCCCAGGTCATGGATGCTGCGCGGCAATCTCAACACCCGCTGCAGTGCACGATGGAAAAGGATTAGTGTGGTGCCTTCATTCTCAACAGACTTGGAAGACTCTCTGCATCGCGCCTTGGGATATGCCAATGAGCGCGGCCATGAATTTGCAACTTTGGAACATCTCCTGCTTTCGCTGATTGATGATCAGGAAGCCGGATCTGTGATGAAGGCCTGTGAAGTCGATCTTGAAGAGCTACGAACCACACTTGCCGAATATATTGATACCGAGCTTACAGAGCTTGCTGTTGATGACGATGAAGATGCCAAACCCACAGCTGGCTTCCAGCGTGTTATCCAGCGAGCCGTGATCCATGTCCAAAACGCCGGGCGTGAAGAAGTGACGGGTGCCAATGTTCTGGTGGCCTTGTTCGCTGAGCGTGAAAGTCATGCCGCTTACTTCCTCGCTGAGAGGGATATGACCCGATATGATGCGGTCAATTACATCTCACACGGAATTGGGCGTAAGCCGGGAGCCAGTGAAGAACGAGCCGTACAAGGTACAGAAGAGCCCGTAGCAAAGCCAAAAGAAGGCGAAGCGCTTACGGCCTACACGGTGAATTTGAACGAGAAAGCCAAAGCGGGGGGTGTCGACCCTCTGATCGGTCGCGAAAGCGAAGTCGAGCGCTGTGTTCAAGTTCTTTGCCGTCGCCGGAAAAATAATCCCCTTCTCGTCGGTGATCCGGGAGTTGGCAAAACCGCCATTGCAGAAGGCTTGGCCCGAAAAATCATTGAGGGTGAAGTCCCCGAAGTGTTGTCCAAAGCGACGATTTATTCGTTGGATATGGGTGCCTTATTGGCTGGAACACGCTATCGCGGTGACTTTGAAGAGCGCGTGAAGCAAGTTGTGACAGAGCTTCAGGCCACAGAGGATTCGGTTCTTTTCATTGATGAAATTCACACGGTGATTGGAGCTGGTGCGACGTCTGGCGGCGCGATGGATGCCTCCAACTTGCTCAAGCCTGCTCTGCAATCGGGTGGTCTGCGCTGTATGGGATCGACCACTTATAAAGAATACCGTCAGCATTTCGAAAAAGATCGTGCGCTGGCTCGCCGGTTCCAGAAAATTGATGTTGTTGAACCCTCGGTTCCCGACACAATCAAGATACTGCAAGGCTTGAAGTCTTACTTCGAGGAGTTTCATGATGTTCGCTTCACAAACGAAGCTTTGAAATCAGCCGTTGAGCTTTCAGCCCGCTATATGGGTGATCGCAAGCTGCCGGATAAAGCCATCGATGTGATCGATGAGGCTGGGGCGCAAATGCGTCTGATGCCCGCGTCCAAGCGCAAAAAAACCATTAGCGTGAAAGAAGTTGAAGGTGTTGTTGCGACGATGGCACGCATTCCACCTAAATCGGTTTCCAAAGATGATGAAGCTGTACTGAAGTCTCTTGAGACAGACCTGCAGCATGTTGTGTTTGGTCAGGATGAAGCGATTTCCAAGCTTTCAACGGCGATCAAATTATCTCGCGCCGGTTTGCGTGAGCCGAACAAACCGATCGGCAGCTATTTGTTCTCTGGCCCAACAGGTGTTGGTAAAACAGAAGTCACAAAGCAATTGGCTGATGTGATGGGTGTGGAATTACACCGGTTTGATATGTCAGAATATATGGAGCGTCACGCCGTTTCTCGTTTGATCGGTGCGCCTCCAGGCTATGTCGGGTTTGATCAGGGCGGCTTGTTGACGGATGCGATTGATCAGCACCCACATTCGGTACTTCTGCTCGACGAGATCGAAAAAGCCCATCCGGATTTGTTCAATATTCTATTGCAGGTCATGGATAATGGCACGCTGACGGATACCAATGGCAAGAAAGTTGATTTCCGCAATGTTGTTCTGGTGATGACAACCAATGCCGGGGCTTCTGATGCACAGAAAGAATCGATCGGCTTTGGTCGTGGCAAAAAGGATGATGAGGCTGAAAAGGCGGTCGAGCGTCTGTTCACACCAGAATTCCGCAATCGCCTCGATGCGATCATTCCGTTTGCACCCCTGCGTCCTGAAACGATTGCCCGCGTTGTCGAAAAGTTTGTTCTGCAACTTGAAGCCCAGCTGATTGATCGCGGCGTGACATTTGAACTGACCGCTGATGCAACGGCATGGCTTGCGGACCGTGGCTATGACAGTCGCTTTGGTGCCCGTCCTTTGGCCCGTGTGATCCAGGAACACATCAAGAAGCCTTTGGCTGACCAGATACTCTTTGGTGAGCTCAAGAAAGGCGGTCTGGTCAAGGTGGACACGGATCCAGCTGATGATGATCGACTTGATTTCCATATTACACCGGGTGACCGGCTCTTGCCCCGAAATGGCAAAGGGAAGAGTGCCAAAAAGGGCCCCAAAGGCCCCAAGGGTAAAAAAGGAAAAAAAGAAGAAGTCTGATTTCAGGTTTCGACTGAACTTAGAAAACGGCTCTCGAAAGAGGGCCGTTTTTCTTTGTTCTAAAGTACGGCTCTGATTTTGGCGGCTTGTGATTCAAGAGCTTTCATATCCGCCATGCCGCTGCCGTGTGACCCCAATACTTCGCCTTCAGTGCGGGGGATAATATGAAAATGAACATGAAAAATCGTCTGCCCCGCCGGCGCGCCATTAAATTGTGTGATCGTGATTCCATCAGGAATGAGGGCCTTTTTGACCGCATTGGCGATCTTATTGACGCTCAGAATAGATGCTTGAAGGGCTTCATCTGACATGTCCAGCATGTTGATGACGGGCTCTTTGGGTATGACCAGGACATGACCAGGTGCTTGTGGGAAGACATCCATGATTGAAAGGACGTGATCGTCTTCAAATACCTTCACGCAGGGCATGTCACCCCGAAGAATTTGAGCAAAGATATTTTGCGGATCATAGGGGGCATCGATGCTCATAGGGTGCCTTTGAAGATTGAATCGAATTCAATTCTTATAATCTGTTTCTCTGGCTTTGTGGCCAGAGTTTTTGAGAGTTTTAATTAGTTTGGTGAAATTTATTTTGCCGATATTTGGTGATTTTTGATTATCCAGAGATAAGTACGGGTCGTAGCCCAATTCTTCTTTTGTCCAAGGCTCTGGCGGCGCGGGCTCCCAAGTCCATTTACAAGTCCAACATCGTCTCGATTTTTTGAAAAATGGCCAAAAAACACCAAAAAATCCGTATAGAATTAATGTAACTGCCCAGCGACGGACTTTTCGTGTTGAGCCATTACATTTTGGGCAAGCGTGGATAGGTTCGAAAGTTCTTTGAGAGGCGTTAGAAATAACTTCTCGTGCCGCTTCCTGACAGGAAGGCGGTATAAATATTCTGTATCGATTGAACCCATATTCGAGATGTGGGTAACAAAAATGGATATGATAATCGACTTGTTCGGCCGGAATGCCCGCGGCATGCAATGCCGAAGAGAGTACGCGGCCTTCACAGGACCATGGCGATACAGGGTTGTTATTCGTCATAACTACACAGATTTAAACGGGCTCTCGTCTTCCAGCAAGGTAATATCATGCCTTATGGCTTTGCGTTCTTGATCCAGATATTCACTGACAGCGCTGCGCAAGCCTTCATGGGCGAGCCAGTGTGCGGAATAAACAGGAACGGGGCGATAGCCTCTGGCAAGCTTGTGTTCGCCTTGTGCGCCAGCTTCTACACGGTCCAATCCGCGTGAGATCGCAGCGTCTATGGCCTGATGATAACACAATTCGAAATGCAGGTGAGGGCGGTTTTCCAACTGCCCCCAATATCGACCGTACAAGGCATGACTGCCGATAAAGTTCAGGGCTGCTGCGATATATCGTCCCTCTGATTTGGCCATGACCATCAAGACTTGATCAGCCATTCTTTGGTGGATTAATTCGAAGAAGGCACGATTGAGATAGGGGCGACCCCATTTTCTGGAGCCGGTTTGATGATAGCATTGGAAAAACACATCCCAGTGTTCAGGACGCAAATCCTTCCCGGACAGGTGCTGTATTTCAACACCATTTTGCGCTTCACGTCTTTCTTTTTTTAATGCTTTTCGTTTTCGCGAAGATAAATCAGCCAGAAAGTCGTCGTAAGTTTTGTAGTCTTGGTTGGTCCAGACAAATTGCCTGTCCATGCGTTGCAGAAGATTTTGTTGGTGAAGAATTTCCCACGTTTCTTTGTCAGGGAAGTTGATGTGCCAGCTTGATAAATTCCACTGCTTGGCAAGTTGGAGGGCCCCTTCGATCAAGGCTATTTTGACAGCTGGGCTTGGAGCACAAATGCGCCGACCCGTAACCGGTGTGAACGGGATGGCCGTCAAAAGCTTGGGAAAATAGTCTCCGCCGGCACGATCAAAGGCATCTGCCCAGGCGTGGTCAAAGACGTACTCACCCTGACTATGGGATTTGATGTAAAGGGGAAGTACACCAACAAGTCGTCCGGACTTGTCCTCGGCGACCAAATGCCGTGGTCCCCAACCGGTTTCTTCAATTGCACAGCCACTTTCTTCCAGCGCCTGAAGGAAATTCCAGCTAAGAAATGGATCAAATTCCTGTCCTGCAGAATTACAAACCGCATCCCAAGAAGCTTGTTTGACTTGAGAGAGACGCAAGATGGAGCGTATCGTCACGTCATCACAGATATCGGTGTCGTCAGTTTGTGTCTGCTCCATCAAAAGCTAGTTTTGCTGTCTTCGACGAATTTGCCTCATTTCAGCGCGGGTGAGTTGGCTGGCACTTTCAATTTCTGTGGCCCGAAACCAGGCGGGTGTCCCGGTTTCAAGCGAAGTGCGGGCACGCATTGCGAATTGATTGGCTCGCATTTTATTACCAACGGAAAATGCTTGTTCTGCTATGGCCAATTGGGCCATGGCTGTTTCCCCATTGCGCTCGTGGACGATTGATAACTGATACCAGGCAAAGGAATTGTCAGGTTCAATGTTGAGAGCAACACGCAAATGTTGGCTGGCTTCCTCAAGGTAATCAGGATTTTCAGTAGCAATCATGGCGATGGCCAAATTAATCCGTAACAGCGGGGCTGAAGGCTCTAGTTCTACAGACAGGGCATGGTGGGGGATTGATTCGGCTATCCGGCCACTTTCAAACAACATCTGGCCATAAAGTTCACGAAAATAAGGGTTTTCCGGCTCTTCTTCGACCAGGCTTTCTATTTCGATACGGGCTTCATCGAGTTTCGCCTGTCGATAATAAGCCACGGCACGGGCATATCGCGCCGGAAGGGATATATCTTCTACCGGATAGCGGTAAAAAACCTGATCTGGTGAAGAGATGAAGCCGTAAATTTTGGCCTGAATGCGCTGTAATTGTTCAATTTCTTCAGGGCTGTCCGTGACGCCATAATTTTCAGCGGCAATCACATTGTCTCTGAGTGCAACAATTCGGGCCGATGATAAGGGGTGTGAGCGAAAATACGGAAAGCGCCGGGCTTGGGACATCACTTCCTGATAACGAAAGCGTTCAAAGAAAGAGACCAGACCTTCTCCGGATTGCCCACTGGCATCCATAAAGTTGAGAGCGGCTTGATCTGCTGCCGATTCCTGTGCGCGGGTATAAGTGAAAAACTGAAGGGCCCCAAATTGCTGACTTGAAGCCAGCAAGGCACTTGCTGCACCACCTTCACCTGCCATTGCAGCAAGAAGCCCAAGGCCGATAGACACATACATAGGTACTTGAGCGGCTTGCATGCCGTCACTCATGCGCGCCAAATGGGCACCGGAAATATGTCCGGTTTCATGTGCCAAAACGCCTTTGAGCTGATTGGGTGTTTCAGCCTGAACGATGGTTCCTGTGTGCGTGAAAATGTTTTGGCCGCCAGTGACGAAGGCATTGATGGTCGGATCAGCAATAATGTAGAGATTCACATCATTGGGCTGCAAACCCGCTGCAACAAGAAGGGGGTCTGTATAATCGCGCAGCATATGCTCGATTTCAGTATCCCGGATCAGGGATTGGGCCCAGGCCGGTGATACACTCGCTGCAGCTGTTACACACGCTACGGCGAAGGCTTTCAGGAAACGCATCCTGCCTCCATTACTTGGTCCCCGCAGTGGTATAATAGCAGCCCTTTCCCCAAGCGCTACCCATGGCATTGTAATCGGCGAACCTTTTTTAAAAGGTTCGCCGATCAGGCGTTTAATCGCCGAATAATCCGGTCTTGTTCCACCAGCCTTTTTTGGCCGGCTTCTTACTCTCAGTTTTGGTTTCTTCAGCGTTTACAGTTTCTTTTGGCTCAGGCTTTTTTGTCGTTTCCTTGGTCGGTGTTGCATCCGATTTTGGTTCCGTTTTTGGTTCAGCCTTTTTGCGCCGGGTCCGTGGTTTGGGTTTATCCTTTGCCGCTTCTTCTTCTTTTGCGCTTACATCTGTAGGGGTTTCATCAGACTTGGCGGGCTGATCTGCAGATACTTCTGTAGACTCTTCAGGTTTTTTGCGTGGTCGCCGGGCCCGGCGTTTGGGCTTCTCGGTTGCAGCGTCTGCCTTGGCCTCATCAGGCTTTGCCGTGTCTTCAGTTTTACCTTCAGCTTCAGTTGTGGAGGTTTCAGCATCTTTAGCAGATGTTGTTTCGTCCATTTTTTTACGACGACGTGGTGTTCGCTTGCGCTTGGGTTTGTCGTCAGAGGTGGCTTCAGATGGTGTTTCACCCGTTGTATTGCTCTCGGCTTCGGATTTCACACCTTCAGCGTCTGGAGATGGCGATGCTTCGACATTGGCATCAGCATTTTCAACGGTATCAGCGTTCGTTCTTCGACGTCCACGCCCACCCCGACGCCCACGGCGACGGCGACGAGGGGTTTCCTCACTGTCGGAGGCTGTCTCTGGGGTGGAGCCTTCTTCAGTGGCGTTTTCGCTTGTGGTTTCTAAGCTGGCTTCAACCGAAGATGCAGCTTCATCCTGATTGTTGTTTTTACGGCGACGGCGACGGCGGCGCTTGCGACCTCCACCTTCACGGCTTTCTTCTGATGCCTCTTGGGTATCGCTATCTTCCTGTGGCGACGCATCGTCTTGAACGGACTCAATGGAAAGCGGGGCGATAACCCGTTCTTCGCCGGGTTTGCGACTTTCAAGCGGTTCAATGTTGAAGTCAGGCAGAATAATTTCATCGTCGGCAGCGACACTGATCCGCATTTCGAATTTCTGCTCAATCGACAACAGATGATCTCGCTTGTCGTTCAACATATAGAGAACAACAGACGTTGGTGCTGACAGCCGCAGGCGTTTGGCGCGTCCTTTCAGGCCTTCTTCTTCAAGACCTCTCAGGGCCACCAGCGCACTGGATTCAACAGACCGTACATGACCCACGCCCTTACAAGTCGGGCATGTCGTCGTTGAGCCTTCAATAATGCTGGCTCGGCGACGTTGGCGCGAAATTTCCATCAGACCGAACTGCGAAATGCGAGCGACCTGCAGGCGGGCCCGATCACGTTTGAGGGCCTCTTTCATGCGTTTTTCAACGGCGCGATTATTTTTGTTTTCATCCATATCGATGAAGTCAATAACAATCAGGCCAGCAAGGTCACGCAGGCGCATTTGACGCGCCACTTCTGTTGCCGCTTCCAGATTGGTTTTCAGCGCCGTATTTTCAATATTGCGTTCGCGCGTGGACCGTCCTGAGTTCACATCGACAGAAACCAGAGCTTCTGTCGGGTTGATAACCAGATACCCGCCCGATTTCAGTGACACATTGGGTGAATAGTTTGCTTCCAGCTGACTTTCGACCTGATGCCGCAGGAAAAGCGGGACGCTGTCTTTGTAATGGTGAACATTTTTGGCATGACTAGGCATTAGCATGCGCATAAAGGCTTTGGCTTCTTTATAAGCCGGTTCTCCCTGAACCCAGACACCCTCAATTTCTTTATCGTAGAGATCACGGATGGCACGTTTGACCAGATTGCCTTCCTCATAAATCAGCGTTGGAGCCACAGATTTGAGGGTCAGCTCGCGGATGGTCTCCCACAGCCGTGTCAAATAATCGGCATCCCGGCGAATTTCGACCTTGGTTCGCTTGGCACCGGCAGTCCGGATGATCAGGCCAACGCCCTTGGGAAGTTCAAGCTCACTAACAACGGACTTCAAGCGCTTGCGGTCCGCCACATTGGAAATCTTGCGGGAAATGCCGCCGCCTCTTGGTGTGTTTGGCATCAAGACGCAATAACGGCCTGCCAAAGACAGATAGGTTGTCAGGGCAGCACCCTTGTTCCCACGTTCTTCTTTTGCGGCCTGAACAAGGATCACCTGACGACGCTTGATAACTTCCTGGATTTTGTATTTGCGATAGAGCTGCCTGCGTCTGCGTGAGGCTTTTTGATCATCGATCTCGTCCTCATCATCGTCTCCGATGGATTCGGCTGCTCCATCCTCATTATCTGCGTCATTGTCTGTAGCATCAGTCGCCGTTTCAGTATCAGCGTCTTCGTCTTCAGCATCGCTTTCGTCTGAAACGTCTTTTGCTTCAGACTTGGTGTTTTCTGATGCGGGTGCAGTTTCGGCCTTTGCGTCGGCTTCAGCTTCTTCTTCGGCAACAGCTTCAGCTTCTTCTTCAGCCAGCGCCAGCCGATCCTCGTAGGGAATTTGGTAATAGTCAGGATGGATTTCATTGAAGGCAAGGAAGCCATGGCGATTGCCGCCATATTCGACAAAGGCCGCTTGTAGAGAGGGCTCTACACGCGTGACCTTGGCCAGATAGATATTGCCGCGAATCGGTTTGCGAGAAGCCGATTCAAAATCAAATTCCTCAACTTTAGAACCATCTACGACGACGACGCGGGTCTCTTCCGAGTGCCCGGCATCGATCAACATTTTCTTGGACATAAAAGGGGTCTCCTGCGCGCGCAGACGAATTTTGCTCCATTGAAACCATGGGCATAGGTGTTCGTCGCGGCGAAATCGCAGAACGCGAGCTCAAGCCGTTTGTAGGTGTGACAGTCATGAGACGCGCTGAGCGCATGAATAACTTTCCAAAAGCGCCATTCCTTGACACGGGGTCAAAACGAAGAGGGCGCGGCGGTCGGGACTGCAGGACAAGACAAAGTCTGCAGCTGATGTAAGCGTTCGACAAGACCATAACTGGCTTGCCTCATCGCGCTTCGCGATCAAACGAATCTGCTTTCGAAAACAGATCGGTCGCCAAAGCGACATCAACATGCAACATTCGTTCAGGGAATGAAAGCCGTTCACGCGGTAGAAGTGTTATTCAAATTGGATTGTGCATATCAACCAAACGTCAATGTCCGTCAGATAACATGCTAAAAAAGCCGTGTAGCGAATCACGGCGTATGCGATGGTGTGAAAATGCAGGTTCAACGAATTTTGACAGCAATGGTTGTGGGAGTGGTTGCTAGCGCAAGTGCATTTGCCGACCAAGCCGTGAACAAAATACGCTTTGGCGTCGAAGGTGAGCGCACGCGTATTGTTATAGAGCTTTCGGAAGTTGCTGATTTTCATGCCTTTACGCTGGACGGATTTTCCGACCGGCTCGTTGTGGATTTGCCTCAATCGGCCTGGACTGTCACAGGTCTGGAAAGCGGTGAGGGGGTTGGTCACGGCTTGGTCGATGAGTTTCGGTTTTTTGATAATTCAGCAGATAGCTCGCGTGTTGTTTTCGAATTGGAGCATCCCGCTGTGATCACAGCCCAGTTTGCCCTGGATCCAGTGATGCAAGGTGGAAATCATCGTCTGGTTATTGATGTAGAACGCGCTAATTCTGAGGCCTTTGCTTCCGCATCGGGGTTTCAATATGCCCAAGGTCTGGATTCGTTGATCGCAGAGAGAGCTGAAGCCGTATACACACCCCCCGCAAGAGAGAGGCGTGTTATTGTTCTGGATGCAGGCCATGGCGGTCATGACCCAGGCTCTTCCGGTCAAAATGGAACGCATGAAAGAACGGTGACTTTGGCAGCGGCCAGAGAGCTGCGCCAACAACTTATAGCCACGGGCCGTTATGAGGTTTTCCTGACGCGCGATAGCGATGAATTCAAGACACTGCAACAACGTGTTCAGGTGGCTGCTGATGTAAGGGCTGATTTGTTCCTGTCGATTCATGCGGATTCGGTTCCAACCAACAGAAACGCTCATGGTGCCGCGGTTTATACGCTCAATGACAGGGCTGAAAACCGGGCTCGTCGCCTGGCTCTTGATGAAGCAGAGCACTCCAACCAAGCGGATGTGAATAATATTCTTGTCTCGCTTGAGCTTCGGGAAAAGCGTAACCAGTCATCTGCATTTGCGGAAATTATGCTTGAGCATTTGGCTCGCTCGGGTCCCTTGCTTTCCAATCCGCACAGGCAAGAGAATTTCTACGTTTTACTGGATAGCCGCGTTCCAGCCGTTTTGCTTGAAATGGGCTTTTTGTCTAATCGAGAAGATGAGCGGAATTTGAACTCACCATCATCCCGCCGTCGCCAGATGCGGGCTGTCACATCATCAATTGATGCGTATTTTGCCGGTCGTGGTGATGAGGGGGAAACCCAGGAAATCCACACGACACTGCGCCCAGCACCCTGAAGAGCTTTCAACTTGGCCTTTGGGTGGTCATAATGTTGCCCTTGGGCAATGATCTTAATCCCGATCATGCAAGATAGACGGCTTTGAGGGCGTAATGAAGATTTTTACTTTGCGTAATTTTATGCGTGTTGCTCTCTGGGGCGGCATATTTGCGGCTGTCTCTGCCTTGATAGGGTTCATTGTTGTTGCGATCTATGTGGTTCGTGTCACTGAAGATTTACCCGATTATGAGCAATTAGCAGATTATGAGCCGTCTATCATGAGCCGGGTTCATGCGGGTGATGGTCGCTTGATAGCAGAATATGCTCGTGAACATCGCGTCTTCGTGCCGATTGACAATATTCCCCAAAATTTCGTCCAGGCGTTTATTTCTGCCGAGGATAAAAATTTTTACGATCACGGCGGGTTGGACTTCAAGGGCATTATCCGTGCTGCGCTGGCCAATGTCCGACATGTTTTGCTCAATGAGAGGCTCGAAGGCGCTTCTACCATTACACAGCAGGTGGCGAAGAATTTTCTTCTCGATTCAGGCCAGAGACTGGAGCGTAAAGTCCAGGAAATGGTCTTGTCTCGCCGGATTGAACGCGCCTTTACCAAAGATCAGATACTCGAACTTTATCTCAATGAAATCTATTTTGGCCAACGGGCCTATGGTGCGGCTGCGGCGGCTTTGAATTATTTTGATAAATCACTGGATGAATTGACTTTGGCTGAATCGGCTTTGTTGGCCGCCGTGGTCAATGGGCCCGCGCGTTTCCATCCTATTCGTCACCCTGAACGGACCATAGATCGTCGAAACTGGGTGCTTTCGCGAATGGCGGCCAATGGCTTTGTTACCGAAGAGGAAGCTCGCTTGGCAGCCAGTGAACCTTTGGAAATTTCTGATCGTTTACGCGGTGATGATTATCTGGCGGCCGAATATTTTGTTGAAAATGTGCGGCGTGAAGTGTTTTCGCTTTATGGCGAGGATGAGCTTTATGAAGGCGGACTTTCTATCCGTACTACGCTTGATACCAGCATGCAGCTATCGGCTCGAAGCGCTTTGCGAAATGGCCTTGAGAGCTATGATCGTCGTCATGGTTACCGTGGTGCTTTATCAACGATAGAACTGGGCGAGGGCTGGGTTGATCGCCTTGATGAAGCTGAAGCCCCACGAGATCTGGATGATGGCTGGGTGAAGGCTGTCGTGCTTTCTGTTTCCGATTTGGAAGCGACACTTGGATTTGTGGACAGGGAGGCGGGAAAACTCCCCCTGTCTGAGCTTGAATGGGCAAGGGAAAACTTGCCTGATGGTGAAGTGGGTCCGACCATTTCAAGTGCCGGTGATGTTCTGGCTGAAGGTAATGTTATCCTTGTTGAGGCCTTGGTGGGAGATGGTGTAGAGGCTGGGACATATGGTCTGCGCCAGGTTCCAACGATCAATGGCGGTATCATGGCCATGGATCCCCATACGGGCCGTGTCCTGGCCATGGTCGGTGGATATTCTTTCCAGCAGAGCCAGTTTAACCGGGCAACACAGGCCCGACGGCAGCCGGGTTCATCATTTAAGCCCTTTGTCTATGCGGCGGCCCTCGACAATGGATATACACCAGCAAGCCTCATTCTGGATGCCCCGTTTATTGCGACCGGTGGTGAGGATGAACGGTTTTATATGCCGTCCAATTATTCCGAGCGATATTATGGCGAATCCACGCTTCGTCTTGGCCTGGAGCGTTCACGAAATGTGATGACTGTCAGGCTGGCGCAGGAAATGGGTATGCGGCCCATTACCGATTACGGCATTCGTTTTGGAATTTACGATCAGCTTGAACCGGTTTTGGCGATGTCGCTGGGTGCAGGAGAGACGACGTTATATCGGCTGATCTCGGCCTATGCGACTTTGGTCAATGGTGGTCGCCGTGTCGAACCAACCTTGCTTGACCGGGTGCAGGACAGAAGTGGGGAGACCATATATGCCCACGAAGTGTTGGAATGCGAAACCTGCGATGTAGAGGCGTGGAGTCCAGAGATCAGGGAACCTTTCTTCCCTGAAACACGGGAAGAAGTGATTGATCCGGTAACAGCCTATCAGATCGTCCACATGCTCGAAGGCGCAGTCCAGGGCGGGACGGGAACAGCGCTTCGTTCGCTGGGCCGCCCACTTGCCGGCAAGACGGGTACGACAAATGACTTTCGCGATGCCTGGTTTGTCGGTTTTGGTCCGGATTTGGTCGTGGCTGTGTATGTCGGCTTTGATACACCCTACAAGTTGGGCCGTGGTGAGGCCGGGGGGCGTGTTGCAGCGCCTATCGTCAGGGACTTTCTTGAACCGGTTTTGCAAAACTACCCGGTTGCCCCTTTCAGGGTGCCTGAGGGCGTACGCCTGGTTCCGATTGACCATGTAACCGGTGAGCCGGGCATATTGGGCCAGCCAGGCGTTATTCTGGAAGCTTTCCGCCCGGGAACAGAGCCGTCCCGCCAAAGCATGGAAGAAGAAAGTGGGCTGAGTTTTGCCAGCTCTTCCTTGCTGGATGGGGAGCTGGACACGGATCAGGAAGACGAAGACGAATTGGAAGACGATGATGAGTTGGGCGGTTTGTACTGATAGTCCTGACTGATCGCCTTGTCTGGTGAAGTTTGTCCCTGTATCTCCTTACAAAATCAAGAATAACGATTTAGGGAGTTGGAAGTCGCCATGCGAGCAGACATCCAGAATTTATCGGACGAAATCCAGCAGGCAATTGACCTGCTGAGGAGGCGTCTTTGACTGGGATACGTCCCAGAAACGCCTTGATGAGTTGAATGCGAAATCAGAAGCGCCAGAGTTTTGGAATGACGCCTCCAAAGCACAGATTTTGATGCGCGAACGCAACAAACTTGAAGCCTCTATCAATACCATCAATACAGCAACGACTGATCTTGAGGATACTCTTGAGTTGGTCGAGCTGGCCGAGATGGAAGAGGATGAGGCCATGGTCAATGAGGCTGTGGCGACCTTGCAAGCCCTTGCGGCAACCATGAGGCGGGCTGAATTGGAAGCGCTGCTGTCTGGTGAAGCAGACGGCAATGACAGTTATATAGAAATTCATCCTGGAGCAGGTGGAACCGAGGCTCAGGACTGGGCTGCGATGGTAACGCGCATGTATGCCCGCTGGGCCCGAGCCCATGGCTACAAAGTGGAAACCATTGAAGAACAGGCTGGTGATGAAGCCGGTTTGAAATCATGCACATTGCTGGTCAAAGGTGACAATGCCTATGGTTGGCTGAAAACCGAGGCGGGTGTCCATCGATTGGTCCGTATCTCGCCTTATGATTCAAATGCTCGCCGACATACCAGTTTTGCCAGTGTTTGGGTTTATCCGCTCGTCGATGATAATATTGAAGTTGATATCCTTGAGAGCGATGTACGAACTGATACCTACCGGGCATCCGGGGCCGGGGGGCAGCATATCAACAAGACTGATAGTGCCGTGCGGTTAACGCATGAGCCGACCGGAATTGTTGTTCAATGCCAAAATGATCGTTCACAACACAAGAACCGGGCAACGGCTTGGGATATGTTGCGTGCGCGTATTTATGAAATGGAATTGCAAAAACGCGAAGAAGCGGCCCAGGCTGAAGCTGACAGTAAAACCGATATTGGATGGGGCCATCAAATTCGCTCTTATGTTTTGCAGCCCTATCAGATGGTCAAGGATTTGCGCACGCAGATTGAAACTTCTAATACATCGGCCGTTCTTGATGGTGATCTGGATGATTTCATGGCCGCGGCGTTGGCCGCACGTGTCGGAAATGATGATGATCAAGAGGCCTGAAGTTTCCAATAATCAGAATGTAAAAAGCCAGCAGAACAAAGTTCTGCTGGCTTTTTAAAAGTCAAATTTTGACTGGCTGGAACTGGCCGTTCAGCCGCTGGATTTATTCATACCCAGGGTTTGATCCAGTGATGCGACAGCGGCAGGCTTTCCTGGTGCAGGTGGCTTTGCAGAAGTCTTGCCGTCATTGGCCGGACCGGATGAAGATGCCTTGTCATTCAAAGGATCTGATGCGTGGCGACAATGACCGTCGAAGAATGCGCCGCTCTCAACAGACAGGGCTGCATGGACGATGTCGCCCTCGATACGGGCTGAAGAAGACAGCTGCACCTGACGGGCGCGAACGCTGCCATTGACACGGCCTCGAACCACAACGGTTTCAGCGAACACTTCGCCATTCACAGAGGCTTCTTCGCCAATGATCAGTGATCCTGCTCGGATATCGCCTTCTACGGTTCCGTCCAGCTGAACTTCACCTTCAGAAACAATGGAGCCGGTGATGACAATGTCGCCGGATAAAATGGAGGGGGCTTTGGATTTCATGTTGGACCTTTTCGGTGCTGCGCTCGACTGTGCCTTCTGGTCGGGTGGTGCGAGGTCTTTGTTAGCCTTGCTGAACATATTGGCCTGCTCTCAGTAAACGTACAGGATCCAGTGTGGATCCATTATACCAGATTTCATAATGCAGATGCGTTGCGGTACTACGCCCTGTGGACCCCATCCCCCCGACGGTTTGTCCACGGTCCACAATATCGCCACGCCTAACTGCGATTTCATGCATGTGACCGTAACGGGTAACAAATCCATACCCGTGATCGATCTCTACAACACGACCATAGCCGCTCCGCCAGCCTGCGTAAATAACTTCTCCGGGCCCGGTGGCAATAATTGGTGCTCGGCGGTATGCGCCAAAGTCCAGACCGCTATGTGTGGCCAAGCGACGTGTGAACGGATCGCGGCGTGTTCCATAAGGGCTGGTTTGACGGTATGGGACGCCAACAGGCGGCCCAAATGGTCCGTTGAGGATAAACTCTTCAAGCTCTTCCACTTCCATGAGACGAGAAGCGATACGGGCTATTCTGGAAGAAAAAGCGTCTTCAAGGTCAAGGCCATTTGAAAAAACGGTGCTTTCAGAAATTGGGATATAAGGACCGCCTTGTTCTTCTGTATCAATGTTCTCGGTGATGACTTCTTCGATATTCAACCCGGTTAATCTCAGTACGGCTCGCAGGTTTTCCAGTCGTGCTTCTGTTGCATCTTCAGCCTGTGCGAGGACCGAATCCTGTTCGCTGATCAGGGAATTGATCTGATTTTCAGGCGTGTCTGAATCAGCGCTCGCCAAAACCAGTGGATCTCGTGATTGTCTCGGTGTTGGATCGGCAGGTGTCGCCGCCATCAAAACCCGGCCATCTTCAAGTGCCGGGGAAGGTGACATTTCATTGCCGCTGAGTTGTTCGGCAAAATCAATCAGTCGGCGGAGTGTTTCGTGTCGGACCTGAAACTCATAAGCTGTGCGGTCAAATTGCTCCAGCTGAGACTCATAAAAGGATAAGGTGGTCGCTTCATTGGCCCGGGCTTCAGCAATCATTTGCCGTGATTCGGCACTGTTTTGCTCCATCTCGGCTTCTTTTTGAGCCAGAGCCTGGCCATGAAATGCAACAGAGACAGTCGTGAAACAAAGCCAGCCAGCCAAGATCGCTGCGCTGACGAGCGCACTTATCTGCATGCCAGTGGTGACAGCGAAATAACTGACCTGACCATCACTACGATGATAAATCTGGCGGTCAGGGAACCAACGTTCCGCTGTACCCCAAATAATCTGTTTTACGCCTGCCAGCATGAATTATTTCGCTTCGCTCTTGATTGCCCTATAGCCCCAATATCTATGTGACACACAAGAGCCCAAATTATCAACAAATAGTTATGCAAGACCTGAGCCTTGTACAGAAAGGGGCTCATAAAAATCTGCACTGAGATCAGCGAGATCACGCGCTTCAGTATTGAAAGGGGGTTTAACCAAACCTTTGAAGTGCTTTTTTACAAGATTTTGAAAATGATTTTTTGGGGGTAAGTTTCTATTATTGCATATATATTTAAACCAACGTGCTCCGGCTGCGACGTGAGTGATCTCTTCCTTGTAAATGACACGCAGAATATCCGCACTGCATGAATCCCCAGCTGACATTAATTTTTCAATCATTGGCGGCGTGACATCCAGACCGCGGGCTTCAAGTACTAGGGGTGCGATAGCCAGGCGGGCAGAGAGGTCATGGCGTGTTGATTCTGCCGCCTCCCAAAGTCCGTTATGGGCGGGCAAATCCCCGTATTTGGCATCCAGATCGTTCAAACGGTTTTCAACCATTTTGAAGTGCCGGGCTTCATCTTCACCAACATTGATCCAGTCCGTTATGAAGTCTTGTTGGTTTTCTGGTGAGAAACAGGCCTCGTTGCCGAAACGGGCAATCAGGTCGAAAGCCAGATCAATGGCATTGAATTCTATGTGGGCGATGGCATGCAAAAGAGCGATCCGTCCCTGTACACTGCTCAAGCGTCTTCGCGGTGTCTTTCCGGGAGGTATAAGTTCTGGATTGTCTGGGCGTGCTGGTTCGCCAATTGAGTTTGAAATTTTCCATGTCCCACCACAGTCCAAGGTTCCATTTTTCCACAGTTTTGCTGTCTCCAGGGCATTTTCAGCTTTTGAAGCGGGGTGGGCTGTTGCCAGTACAGCAAGGCACATGTCCTGAATGTGAGGGGAGGTATTTGTCATCAGGCGATCAATTGAGCGGCTTCGAGAACAGCATCCACATGCCCTTTTACCCTGACCTTGCGCCAGATTTGAGTGAGGATGCCGTTTTTATCGATCAAAAAAGTTGAACGATCAATTCCCATGTATTCGCGACCGTAAAGCTTTTTTAGAATCCATGAGCCATAAGATTCAATAACAGCCCCGTCTTCGTCTGAGGCCAGAATAATTTGTAATTCATTCTTGGCCTTGAATTTGTCGTGTTTTTGTACGCTATCCTTCGATACACCGATAATGACAGCATTTGCGGCATCGAACTGGCTTTTGGCCTGACTGAAATCAATGGCTTCTGTCGTGCATCCCGGCGTTGCGTCTTTTGGATAGAAATAGAGTATGACTGATTTGCCTTTGAGCTCCGATAAATCAATCTGGCCATTTCCATCAGTTGGCAGTTTGAACTTTGGAGCGAGGTCACCTGGATTGAGATCACTCATGAATTTTTGTCCTCCGTGGGCCATTGGCTTGAATCGACAGTGCGATAACGTGCATCTAAACACGCCTGCGTCTACTCACGTGTGTAGGAGCTACGCTGCCTGATGCTAAGAGTTTCTGCCAAATGGATCACAATTTATGTGCTCGAAGCGGTCGCCGTTTTGCTGGCAGTGGTGATTTTTGGTGTCGGTGCAACGCTATGGCGGTTATCGAGCGGCCCGGTTTCGCTCGATTTTTTACGTGAAGATGTTCAAGTTCAGCTGGCGACGGTCTTCGAAGGGGATTTCGTTGCCCTGGGAGAATTGGAAGCGCGTTTTGATACAGAGATTCATTCGCTTGTATTAATGGCACGTGATGTCACCGTTGCTGAAAATAGTGGGGAAGTGGTTGCAAGAGCGCCTTTGATTGAGGCTGGGCTTGCGCTGGATGAACTGTTGTTTGGTCGCCTCTCTCCGACCGTGGTCAATGTTGTCGGTGGGTCGGTCTCCATAGTCAGGCGAGCTGATGGCGCTGTCGGAGCGGGCCTTGGGAGTGTGGACCGGGTATCCGCTCAGGCCCGATTACCGGAACGCGGTGGTGATGACAGTGCCTCTTTGTTTGAACTGCTAAGAAATCCTGCCGGTTCAAACAGCATGTTTGGCCGATTGAGGCAGTTAAATATTGAACATGCTGCTGTACGCATTGTCGATGGAATAACCGGAATAGCTTGGTTAATTGATGATGCCGGCGTGATGCTTGATCGGGATGAAGATCAGATCCGGGCTGAAATTGGCGGGCGACTGGCGACGCCATCAGGCTTTGCCCCAATTGATATCAGATTACAGGCTGGAGCCTCTTTGAATTCCCTCTTGCTGGAGGCGCATGCAGAAAATTTATCACTGGCCTCTATTGCGCCTGACAACGGTTCTCTTTCCATCTTACAGGGTCTGGATGCGCCTTTGTCTCTTGATTTGTCGGTCAATGCATTCCGCGATTCTGGTATAAGATCGGCTGCTCTCGATCTTGAGATTGGTCGAGGACTTATAGTGGTGGAGGGAAGGCGGAGAGACTTTGAAAAGGCCAATTTGAGCCTCTCGTTTGATCCGATACAAGGTGAGTTGGTTATCGCCCACGGTGAAGTGCTTTCAGATGTGCTGTCGACGACATTATCCGGCCGGATGTTTGATTTTGGACAATATGTTGGAGCTCTGCCCACACAATGGCAGTACGAGCTGGATATTGGCCGTGGGATCGTGGATTTTGGACCGCTTTTTGAATTGCCGCCCGTCTGGGCCAGTATGAATTTTTCCGGCCAGGTCAATGTTTCTGAAAGGCAAATCATTTTTGACCGTTTGGATGTAGATCTGGGTCCGGTGACAACCCGGTTTGAAGGCGAAGCCTTCCTGTCTCAAGTGGATGATGGAGCCTGGTATCCAAATCTGCGCCTTGAGGGCGTTCTGGAGGGCGATATCAGTCCGGAGACCGTTTTGGCTTATTGGCCTGTTTCAGCGGCTGATGGTGCACGTGATTGGGTTGAAACAGGTATCGTGTCAGGGCGTTTTTACAATGCCCGGTTTGATATCGACCTGGATGCAGATTCAATTGCAGAGAGGCAATTGGACAATGATCGTTTGACCCTCAGCTTTGATTTTGAAGATGCTGTTGTTGCTTATGTTTCAACAATGACCCCGATCGTTGAGGCGAGAGGTAGCGCGGTATTGCGCGGCAATGCCTTCGAAGTTGATATGGAATATGGCCGCATCCGTGACCTGGTTCTAAGTGAGGGGTTTGTTGACATGCCTCGTCTCAACCCGAAAGGGGCCATGGCGCGCTATGGTGGGCATGTAACAGGGTCAGCTCAGGATGTCCTGCGCCTGATTGATGAAGAACCTCTGGGTTTTCCAACAGATTACGGGATTGACCCAAACAGTATTGGAGGGGAAGGCGTTCTCGATTTTGAATTGGGACGGGCCATGTTGTCTGAAGTGGATGCTGAGGATATTCCTTTTTCGGTTGAAGCAGACTTTTCTGGTGTAACCCTCAATATTCCAGGAACAGGGCTTACTCTTGAGAATGGCGAGGTTCACCTGATAGCCGACCAGGACGAATTGGTTGCCGAAGGTGATGGCTTATTACTGGATACACCGCTTCAAATTCGTTGGCGGGAAGATTTAGCCGCAGACGACGGAATTGCTTCAACGTCTTTTGAGGTGTCAGCGAATATGGGTGCGCGCGCGCTGGATGCTTTCGGCGTTCCAGCCAGACGGTTTCTGGATGGTTATATTCAGGTCGATGCGCGCGCTATTTCTGACGGCTTGGATATTCAAGAGATTGATGTTGATGCCAGTTTGCTTGATGCAACGCTTGAGGCTCCCGGAGGTGTTTGGCTGAAAGAGGCTGGAGTGCCGGGGATGGCCGGATTTACGCTTAGCACCAATGATGAAGGCAATTATGTTCTCGAGGAATTTTTGGCCCGCTCCGAAGGTTTGGAAATTTCCGCGAATGCCGAAATCACCAAGGAAGGCCGATTGATCAGCGCTGAAGCGGATCGTATTCATGTTGAAGGCTTGGTCGAAATGTCAGGGCGATTGGTGGCTCCTCGGGAAGAGGGGCAAGCCTTCATGATCAATCTTTCCGGCCAATACCTCGATGCGCGTGAATTTATCCCTCATATGCGCTCGCTCAATGGTGAGGGGGAAGACGTCCCATTATCCCTTAGTGTTGATGTAGGCAGGCTGATGGTTACCGATGAGTCTGTGTTCGAGGACTTTAGCGTTATCTGGCGTGGGGAAGAAGCAGGCGTCCGTGCTTTTTCTTTATCCGGTCGATCTCCTGAAGGCCCGTTTCATGCGAGTTTTGGCGCGCCTGAAGAGGGAGCAGAGAGAGAGTTTCGCTTAGAAGCCCAATCTCTTGGTCGTTTGACGCCCTTGGCGGGACTGACGGGATATGCGTCTGGCGGGCAAATATCTGTTCTTGGTGAGGCTCCACCTTTGGGGGTTGAAGGCCCCTTGATCGCCCGTGTGGAAATTCAGGATCTGACTTTGGTCAGAGTGCCCATTCTGGCCCGGTTGCTGGCAGCTGGGTCTTTTGAAGGTTTGGCAGCGTTACTCAATGGTGACGGGATCAGTTTTGAGACGATTGATGGCGATATCATGCTGGAAGATGGCTTGCTGACCTTGAGAGATGCGCGTGCAACGGGGGCCTCGCTAGGTGTAACAGCGGCCGGGACTGTAGATTTTACGGGTCAAACAACAGCAATCGATGGAAATTTGGCTCCATCCTATGTTCTCAATTCACTCTTGGGAGAAGTGCCCCTGATTGGTGACATGTTGGTGTCGAGGCCCGGCGAGGGCGTGTTCGGGATCACGTATTCGGTTGAGGGACCATTTGATGGGCTGACCGTATTTGCCAACCCGCTTTCTGCTTTGGCTCCCGGTGTTTTACGTCGGATATTTGAAGGGACTGCAGCAGAAAGAGCGGCAAGAAACCGGGCTGAAGAAGCTGAAAGTGAAGCGATTTCAGAACAACCAGAAACAACTGACGATGAGCTGTTACCGTTAGACGGCTCTGCTCCTGATGTTCCTGAAATAGTAAATTTTGATCCCGACGACCCGGGCGAAAATTGATCTGTTTATACCGGTTTTGCGAGGGCGTGTTTTTTCTTGCCAATGGATAGTTTGATCGCCCCGTCCTGAATGTGATCCTGTGTCGCTTTTGCTTGAAGGTCCTTGAGGGGCTGATCATTGACTTTGGCTGCACCTGCTTTGATGTGTCGCTTCATCTCACCATTGGAAGCAGCAAGACCAGCATCAACAAACAGGCTGATTAGGGAAATTTCTCCTCCAGCCAGGTTTGCAATTTCCACTGTGGGCAGAGCCTGACCACTTCCGCCCTGAGCGAAAGTCGCATTTGCGGTTGCTTCGGATTCGGTTGCTGCTTTGGTTCCATGCAGCAAAGCCGTTGCCTCATTGGCAAGCCGAATTTTGGCTGTATTGATATCTGCACCCTGTAGGGCTTCGAGCTGAGCAATGTCATCCAGAGGAAGATCAGTAAACAAACGCAAGAATTTCCCGACATCCGCATCTTCGGTGTTTCGCCAGAACTGCCAATACTCATAAGGGCTGAGCATATCAGCGTTCAGCCAAACCGCTCCATCGGCGGTTTTGCCCATTTTTGCACCGGAAGCCGTTGTGATCAGAGGCGTGGTGAAGGCGTGAACTTCTTTTTGATCAACACGACGACAAAGCTCTACGCCGTTGATGATATTGCCCCATTGATCACCGCCACCCAGTTGTAAATTACAGCTATAACGCCGGTTTAATTCCAGAAAATCGACCGCTTGCAAAAGCATGTAATTGAATTCGAGGAAGGTGAGAGGTTGTTCCCGTTCGAGTCGCATTTTGACGGATTCAAAGGTCATCATCCGATTGATGGTAAAATGTTGGCCGTAAAGGCGTAAAAATTCCAGATAACCAAATTTGGAGAGCCATTCATCATTGTCCACAACAATAGCGTCACTTGGCCCATCACCAATGGTCAACAGTTTTTCAAATGAGGATAGAATGCTCGCCTTATTTGCCTCAATCTGCTCTCCGCTCAGCATGGAGCGTGATTTGTCCTTGCCTGATGGGTCGCCAATTTTTGTTGTCCCGCCCCCCATCAAAATGATTGGCTTTAAACCGGATTGCTGCATCCGTCTCAGCATCATGATTTGAACGAGCGAGCCGACATGAAGACTGGATGCTGTTGCATCGAATCCGATATAACCGACGATAGAACCTGCTTTGGCGGCTTTATCGAGATTATCCAGGTCCGTTGACTGGAAGTGATAACTGCGCTCGACCAAGGTGCGCACGAATTCAGACTGGTATCCGCTCATTTATTCTCTCCTGCTATTAGGCTTCTAGGGCGAGAGTGAGCGAGAGAAAAGAGGGCGTAGGCATGAAACGGGTCATTGGCTTGATGAGTGGAACATCACTTGATGGTGTCGATGCGGCGCTGATCGGGACGGATGGTATCCAAATTTCCGCATTCGGGCCGGGCGAGCTGCGTCTCTATTCAGAGCTTGAGCGTAAAATTCTTCAAGATGCTGTCAGTGCTGCTCTTGCTTGGAATTTTGAGGGTGAAGGGCCTGATTTTCGTGAGGCAGAATCCGTTCTGACCCATAGCCATGCTGATGCTGTCAGCGCAGTTTTGAAAAAATCTGGGTTGGGGTCAGAAGATATTGATTTGATTGGTTTTCATGGCCAAACTGTTCTGCATAAACCTCCTGCAGATGGCAAGAATGGTCAAACGCTCCAGATTGGTGATGCACAGGCTTTGGCCAATACAAGCGGGATAGATATTGTCTACGATTTTCGTAGCTCTGATATGGAAACAGGTGGGCAGGGGGCTCCATTGGTGCCGCTCTATCATCAGGCCTTGATAACGAAAGCCGATGTGCAAGGGCCTGTCGCTATACTCAATCTGGGCGGTGTGGCGAACGTCTCATGGCTTGATGAGCATGGTGATATTGTTTCGTTCGATACCGGGCCTGCCAATGGTTTGATCGATGCGTGGTGTATGGAACGCATCGGTCGCGGATTTGATGCCAATGGCGATCTGGCTGCCGCAGGGCGGATTGATCCTGAGGCCATGACGGAATTGATGAAGCATCCGTTTTTCAAACTGGCTCCACCCAAGTCTCTCGATAGATGGGATTTTTCTTTGGAGGCCGTCAAGCATTTGTCCGATGCTGATGGGGCAGCCACCTTAACGGCATTTACGGCGCGTTCTATTGCGGATGGGCTTGCTCATCTGGGGCGTCCCCAGCGCTTGTTTGTCGCGGGTGGGGGGCGTCACAATCCTGTTTTGATGCGCATGCTGGCGGCAGCACTTGGTGTTGGCCCAGAGCCTGTCGAGGTGTTGGGGTGGCGCGGTGACCTTCTGGAAGCGGAGGCTTTTGCCTGGCTTGCCGCCCGGGTGGAAGCTGGTTTGCCGACCAGTCTTCCATCGACAACGGGCACGAGTGAGCCTGTTTGTGGCGGACAAATAGAGCGAACAAACACGCGTAATTCAGACCGTGAAACGAACCTTCGAGAGGATCAAGTCTGCCCTATTTGTGGGTATGAAGATAAAAGCGGCGATGCAAACCG
>Ga0316207_10001672_pt1 | contig 25981 bp, 23 predicted proteins | sample 6weekpyrite_MG_FD_204943 | JGI IMG/M metagenome (GOLD analysis project Ga0316207, IMG submission 204943) | Microbial mat bacterial communities from mineral coupon in-situ incubated in ocean water Damariscotta River, Maine, United States -... | ecosystem: Environmental > Aquatic > Marine >... | reverse complement strand
CCAAGAATGGCCGACACGTCCGGACCCCAACGCCCTAACCGCCCGTCTTTCTGGTCGAAAGCCTTTGGAAAAACGACTGTCTGGGTCGCTTCTACAACAGCTGGCATAGCCGTGATTGTTTCACTTTTGGCGGCAGGGCAAGAGGGCTGGAATGGTCTGGTCTTCCTGGCCGGTCTGTTGGCGATTGCCATGCTGGTTGTTTATGCGACCGCGGCGGGTGAAACAGCGGGACACAGAATTCGGGCCAAGGCAGCACGCAATTCGGGCCCCGATGCCTTAAGTATTGCCAGTTTTGCTATGGAGAGCTTTCCGGATCCGATTTTGGTCACGGACCGGCGCGGTGCGCCGCGCTGGGGAAACCGCGCCTATGGCGACCTGGCCAAACAAGTCGGCGGCAAGGGACAAAGTTTTGGCCTGCCGACGATTGATCGCATCTGGGCGGGGTCAGGTGGTGGAGACGGGACGGTTTACCGCTTGGCTCGTGCTGCGGCTCGCGGTGAGGGCGCGTGTGAATTACTTCCGCCTCTGGAATTGGAGGATGGCAGCACGGTTCGTTTTCAACTGGAAACCCAACCCCAGGACCATGATCTGACTTTGTGGCGTCTGTCGCCGATCAATGCATCGGATGCTGCAAGCCCTTCGGCTCAGTCTGATTGGTCACAAAATGCTCCGGTGGGACTGTTTTCCTTGCGGGCCAGTGGTGAGATTGCCAATGCCAATGCCACATTTCGCGAATGGTTGGGGATGGTGGAGGGTGACAAGCTTCCGGCCTTGTCCGATGTGCTGACCGGTGATGGCGCGCGCTCAGTCCTCAATACGCGGGGCGGCGATGCAGTGGCGCGGATTGATTGTCGATTAAAAGCGCGTGACGGCATTGAAAGCCCGGTGACCATTGTCATTGAATGGGCGGCTGGAGACCCTCCGGTTGGCCGGGCGGTGATTTACGGCCTTTCGTCAACGGGAGCGCCTCCAGGGGTTGCCCAGGCGATGAATGATGGCCGCAAGGCGGGCCACACACTCGATGAGATGTTTGCTAGTGCCCCCTTCGGTGTGGTGCGTTTGGACGGGGCTGACCCAGAAACGGCTGTGATCGAGGATGTGAATCCGGTTCTGGTCCAGCTGACTGGCGGCAAGGCTATTCCGGGCGTAAAGTTCAGCGATATGTTCGACTGGGATGATGGGCAATCTGCCACAGACGCCTTTTCGGCAGCGATGGCCGGGGGCGGCGATCCGGCCGAAGCCAAGCTGGCTGGAGACGAAGATAGCAAGACCTATGTCCATCTGGCATTTGCACCGGCACGCGGTGGTAAGCGCGTGGCCTATATCATTGATGTAACCAGTTGGAAGGAGCTGGAGCGCCAGTTCTCGCAAGCCAACAAGATGCAGGCTGTGGGGCAATTGGCGGGCGGTGTGGCGCATGATTTCAACAATCTTCTCACGGCCATTCGCTTGAACTGTGATGAATTGCTGAACAGGCACCCTGTGGGCGATCCCTCCTATGGGGAGTTGCAGGCGATCAATTCTACTGTGGCGCGGGCGGCCGGTCTGGTGCGAAAGCTGTTGGCGTTCTCGCGCAAACAAACCTTCCGCATGGAAACACTGGATGCCGGGGATGTCTTGTCTGATGTTTCTGTGTTGCTTCGCCAGATACTGGAAGAAACGGTCCGCTTGGACATTGTCCATGGGCGCGAGCTTCCGATGATCCGGGCCGATAAGGGCCAGCTGGAAACGGCCATGATCAATTTGGCTGCCAATGCCCGTGATGCGATGCGCGAAAATGGTGGCGGTGAGCTGACCATCAAAACCTCGAAAATATCCGATGAAGAAGTGCGCAAGGCCGGTGCGCCCAACCCGCGCCCAGGTGACTGGGTCTCCATTGCCGTTACCGATGTCGGTCATGGCATGGACAAGGAAACGCTGGGCAAGATTTTCGAGCCCTTTTTCACCACCAAGGAAGCGGGCAAGGGCACAGGTCTGGGTCTGGCCACGGTCTATGGCATCGTCAAGCAATCCGGTGGCTTCCTGTTTGCCGATTCAACACCGGGTGAGGGCACCACATTCACCATCTATCTTCCCGGTCATGAACCGAGCGAGGAAGAAGTTGTCGAGATCGAGGAGATCAAGGAGGCTAAAGCCGCTGAACCGGCTCCGGCTGATCTGGCTGGAACCGGGCGTATCCTGCTGGTTGAAGATGAGGGCGCTGTACGGGCCATTGCCGCCAAGACCCTGGTCAAACGGGGTTATGAGGTGGTGGAAGCGGAAGATGGCGAAGAGGCTTTTGAAATCCTCGAAGATGACGAAGATGGCTTTGATCTTTTGATCTCCGATGTGGTCATGCCGGGACTGGACGGGCCGGGCCTGTTGGAAAAAGCTCGCGATATGCTGAAAGACACACGTGTGGTCTTCATCTCCGGTTATGCCGCCGAACATTTCTCTAAAACCCTGTCAGAAGAACGTGAAGTTTCCTTCCTGCCCAAGCCTTTCACCCTGACGCAATTGGCCGAGATGGTGAAAGAGGAAATCGGTGGGGGCAAATAAGACGGGCATTGAGAATGCCTGTTTTGTTCTGTTTTGTTAACCATAAATGTTCTGCTTGCGTTCCGGGAACAAAGCGGGTACATAATTTCTCAAGACAGAAAGTATTCACCGCTATTGCCCCGGGCTTTGGGGCGTGAAATAAGGGAAATCGGTTATGGCTAAGGGCTCGATTCGACTCGTGAAAAAAGAAGATACAAACAAGAAACAGGCGATCGAGGCAGCACTCAGCCAGATCGACAAGGCATTCGGCAAGGGCTCGGTGATGAAGCTGGGCCAGAAACCGGCGATGGATATTGAAGCGATTTCAACCGGCTCGATCGGACTGGATATCGCGCTGGGCATAGGCGGTCTGCCCAAGGGCCGCATTATCGAGATTTATGGACCGGAAAGTTCCGGTAAGACCACGTTGGCGCTGCATGTGGTGGCTGAATGTCAGAAAAATGGCGGTGTGGCTGCCTTTGTTGATGCCGAGCACGCGCTGGACCCTGTCTATGCAGGCAAGCTGGGCGCTGATGTTGGTGAGCTTCTGGTCTCCCAGCCGGATACGGGCGAGCAGGCACTTGAAATTGCCGACACGCTGGTGCGTTCCGGTGCGATTGACATTCTGGTTATCGATTCGGTTGCCGCTTTGACGCCGCGTGCCGAGTTGGAAGGTGATATGGGCGATAGCCTGCCCGGCCTTCAGGCCCGTTTGATGAGCCAGGCGCTTCGCAAGTTGACCGGCTCGATTTCCAAATCCAATTGCCTGGTGATTTTCATCAATCAGATCCGGATGAAAATCGGTGTGATGTTCGGTAGTCCCGAAACCACAACAGGCGGTAATGCACTGAAGTTTTATTCTTCGGTCCGTCTGGATATTCGCCGCATTGGTGCGATCAAAAACCGTGATGAAGTGGTCGGTAATCAGACCCGGGTCAAAGTGGTCAAGAACAAGGTGGCTCCGCCCTTCCGTGAGGTTGAGTTTGATATCCTCTATGGTGAGGGGATATCAAAAATGGGTGAGCTGATTGATCTGGGCGTTAAGGGCGAAGTAATTGAAAAATCAGGCTCTTGGTATTCCTATAATTCAGAACGCATTGGACAAGGTCGCGAAAACGCCCGTAAATTTATGTTGGATCATCCTGATATTGCCGATGAAATTGAAATGAAGGTCCGCGCTAATGCTGGACTTCTCGACGATAAAATGCTGGCAGGCATGGATATGGACAAAGATGAAGATGAGCCTGCCATTGCAGGCTGACTTTCAGCGAGCCGAAGCGTGAATTTACGGCCTGCGCTTTTTACGAATATTAGACAGGGGTTCGATGCAAATCGGGCCCCTGTTTCGTTCCAGCTGGCAGGGTGTGCTGGCTAGATTTACTTATTTGCTTGAAATGCTGGATGGTCCGCTTCATTCAACACTCCAGTGAGGCGCGCCATTCATTCGTTTATATTTTCAACTAAAATGTGATTTTCAACTAAAGTGTGACATGGCTCCTTTCAGTTGAAGGATAATCAACTAAAAAGAGATTGTTTTTCCAGACCGCCGACACACAGGACTTTTCATGACCAGCTTGCGCGATATCCGCTCTACATTCCTCGATTATTTTGGCCGGAATGATCATGAAATCGTGGCATCCAGCCCGTTGGTTCCGCAGGATGATCCAACGCTGCTATTCGTCAATGCGGGCATGGTGCAGTTCAAGAACGTATTTACCGGTCAAGAACAACGTGACATTCCACGGGCTGTCTCCTCACAAAAATGCGTTCGCGCCGGTGGCAAGCACAATGATCTGGACAATGTCGGCTATACCGCGCGTCATCACACATTTTTTGAGATGTTGGGTAATTTTTCCTTCGGTGATTATTTCAAGGAAAAAGCCATACATCACGCTTGGGAGCTAGTGACACGAGAATACGGATTGCCTGCCGATAAATTATTGGTGACGGTCTATTCTGAAGATGAAGAAGCACGTGTTCTGTGGAAGAAAATCGCCGGACTGTCTGATGACCGGATCATTGGCATTTCCACATCGGACAATTTTTGGTCCATGGGTGATACCGGGCCGTGCGGGCCATGTTCCGAGATTTTCTATGATCATGGCGAGGATATAGCCGGTGGGCCTCCCGGATCGCCGGATGAAGATGGTGACCGGTTCATTGAGATCTGGAATCTGGTTTTCATGCAGTTTGAGCAATTGGCCAAGGATGAGCGCGTTTCCTTACCCAAACCCTCCATTGATACCGGTATGGGGTTGGAGCGTCTTGCTGCGATCCTCCAAGGCAAACACAATAATTATGAGATTGACCTGTTTGCCAATCTGATTGCCGCTGGTGAGGACGTACTGGGTGTGAAGGCTTCGGGTGATGCGCTCGGCAGTCACCGGGTGATTGCCGATCATTTGCGCTCAACCTGTTTTTTGATGGCTGATGGGGTCAGCCCGTCCAATGAGGGACGCGGATATGTGCTTCGACGGATCATGCGCCGGGCCATGCGCCATGCCCACCTTCTGGGAGCCAAGGAACCGGTAATGTGGAAGCTGGTCTCTGCACTGAAAGACGAGATGGGAGATGCCTATCCTGAATTAGTGCGCGCCCAGGCTTTGTTGGAAGAGACCTTGCGGGCGGAAGAAGAGCGGTTTCAGCGCACGCTGGGCCGGGGTATGAGCCTGCTCAATGACGCTACGGAACAGTTGGGCGAGGGTGATATCCTGTCCGGACAGACTGCATTCAAACTCTATGATACTTATGGCTTCCCGCTTGATCTGACCCAGGATGCCCTGCGCTCCAAAGGGATGAAAGTGGATGAGGCCGGTTTCAATGCGGCTATGGAGAAACAGCGCGCCGATGCCCGCGCCAGCCAGTTTTCATCGGGTCAGGAAGCACCCGAAGCGGTGTGGTTTGATGTGCGGGCAAAAACCGGGGCCAGTGAATTTGTCGGATATGACGGCACAGATGGTGTGTCCAAATTGGTGGCAATTGTCTCAGATGGCGTAGAGGTCAAGGCCGTTGAAGAGGGGCAACGCGCTGAGCTGATCTTTGCCGCGACTCCGTTTTATGGCGAAAGTGGTGGTCAGGCCGGGGATACCGGCATGATTGAGTTTTCCTGCGGTGCTGTCTTCCGTGTCGAGGACACCAAAAAGCGTGGCGGTGATTTGCATGCCCATATCGGTGTGATGGAAAAAGCCGAGGTCACTTTGGGCGATGAAGCCAGACTGATTGTCGATGCTTATCAACGCAATGAAAGCCGGGCCAATCATTCGGCAACACATCTGGCCCATGCCGCCTTGCGTTCCGTCCTGGGGCCGCATGTCGCCCAGAAGGGCTCCTATGTCGGGCCGGACCGGTTACGCTTTGACTTTTCCCATAACAAGGCGATTACCGCTGACGAAATTTCGGCCATTGAAGCTCAGGTCAATGCGGTAATCCGGCAAAACTTGGCTGTCTCCACGCGTGAGATGACGCCGGAAGCGGCTATTGAAGCGGGCGCTCTTGCTCTGTTTGGTGAAAAATATGGCGATGAAGTTCGTGTCCTGTCGATGGGATCATCGCTCAATGAGGCCGACAAGCCCTATTCGGTTGAGCTGTGCGGCGGTACACATGTTACGCGCACCGGGGACATTGCTCTGTTCAAAATCATTGCGGAAAGCGCTGTTGCCTCGGGTGTCCGCCGTGTTGAAGGCCTGACCGGGGAAGCTGCGCGTTTGTGGATGGAAGAGCAGATGAATCACGCCCGCCAGACGGCTGATGCCTTGAAAGTTCCGCCAGCTAAATTGCCGGAACGGGTCAAAGTTTTGAGCGATGACCGCAAGAAGCTGGAACGCCAATTAGCCGAGGCCAAAAAGAAACTGGCCATGGGCGGGGGATCATCTGCAGCCCCTGTCGGGCCAGAAGAGATTGCCGGAATCAAATTTTCCGGCCGTGTAGTTGAAGGTGTCGGTGGGCGCGACTTGCGCGGGCTTGTTGATGACGCCAAGGCCTCATTGGGGTCCGGAGTGGTTGCCTTTATCGGCGTCATGGAGGGCAAAGCCTCCTTGGCTGTCGGGGTCAGTGATGATTTGAAATCAAAGATTTCAGCCGTTGATTTGGTCAAGGCGGGATCAGTGGCTGTTGGTGGTAAAGGCGGCGGTGGTCGTCCCGATTTTGCCCAGGCGGGTGGTCCGGACGGGGCCAAGGCTGAGGCCGGTCTTGAGGCGATCAAAGCTGAATTGGCTCAGTAATGGCCAAATCAGATATTCAATTATTAGGTGATAAAGCCAAAGCTAGGCAGATCGCTGATGTGCGTGAAGGCTTCAACGAGGCCCTGAAAGCCCGTGACCTAGAAGCGATAAAGTCGGCACTGACTTCAGATGTGCTTCTTGTACCCGGTGATGATGCCAAGTTGATTGATGGCCGCGAGGCCCAGCTTGAGGCTTGGCAAAGCATCTTTTCCAACATGCCGGATGTTCAATACAAACGCTCCCCGCAGCGTATTGAAGTGGGTGATTGTCAATCTCTGGCTGCTGAAACGGGCCGTTGGCAAGGTCAATGGTCATCTGAAGGGATGGGCATAGCCTATAATGGTCGTTATTTCGCCAAATGGCGTTTTGATGGTCTCAATTGGCGAATTGAAGCAGAAACCTTTGTCACCTTGCGTCGTCAGGCTGTCTAAAAAGACGGTTCATTGTTGCCCTTATTTTGCACTTAACAACAAAAAAGGCGGAGCAAATGCTCCGCCTTTTTATGTTTGTTTCTAGAGGGCTTGATTAACCTGCCATGGCGGCCTGGAAGTTTTCATCGACTTTTTCGATAAAGCCTTCGGTGGACAGCCAACCTTGCTGATCACCGACCAGAAGGGCCAGATCCTTGGTCATAAAGCCGGCTTCAACCGTCTTGATGATGGTGTCCTCCAGCAGGAGCGAGAAATCAACCAACGCCTGATTGTCATCCATGCGACCACGATGAGCGAGGCCACGTGTCCAGGCAAAAATGGAGGCGATAGAATTGGTTGAGGTCTGTTCGCCGCGCTGATGTTGGCGATAATGGCGCGTAACAGTGCCGTGAGCGGCTTCTGCTTCGACCGTCTTGCCATCGGGTGACATCAAAACGGACGTCATCAGGCCGAGTGAGCCAAAGCCTTGGGCCACGGTGTCGGACTGAACATCACCGTCATAGTTTTTACAGGCCCAGACAAAGCCACCGGACCATTTCATCGCGGCTGCTACCATGTCATCGATCAGGCGGTGTTCGTAGGAAATGCCCTTGGCTTGGAAAGCATCCTTGAACTCTTCGTCGAAGACTTCCTGGAATAAATCTTTGAAGCGACCGTCATAGGCTTTCAAAATGGTGTTCTTGGTTGAAAGGTATACCGGCCATCCGCGTTGCAAGCCATAATTCAGGCTGGCGCGGGCAAAATCGCGAATGGAATCATCCAGATTATACATGCCCATGGCGACGCCAGAGGATGGGAAGTCAAAGACTTCACGGGTGACCGGATCACTGCCGTCTGACGGTTCAAACGTCATGGTCAGCTTGCCAGGGCCGGGAACTTTGAAGTCCGTCGCTTTGTATTGATCACCAAAGGCGTGACGGCCGATGACCATGGATTGTCGCCAACCGGGGACCAGACGCGGAACATTTGAGATCACAATGGGCTCGCGAAAGACGACGCCGCCGAGGATGTTGCGGATGGTGCCATTGGGCGAGCGCCACATTTTCTTCAGCTTGAACTCTTCAACGCGCTGTTCGTCCGGTGTGATGGTGGCACATTTGATGCCGACACCGTATTTTTTGATCGCCTCAGCGGAATCTATTGTGATCTGGTCATCGGTCTCATCGCGCTTGGTGACGGAGAGATCGTAATATTTCAAATCAATGTCGAGATAGGGCAGAATCAGCTTGTCTTTGATCATCTGCCAGATGATGCGGGTCATCTCATCGCCATCGAGTTCGACGACGGGGGTTTCGACTTTGATCTTCGCCATGGTGTATTGCTTTCTTTTCGGACGGATAGGGAAAGCGCTAGAAGGCGCTTTGATGTAAGTTGCGCGCTCTCTAGCATTGGTGCGCGACAAGGTGAAGAGGTGGCTCCATGAGCAAAACAGGCGATACGCCGTCCATTATTCTCGTCAACCCACAATTGGGTGAGAATATCGGTGCAGCTGCACGGGTTATGGGCAATTTTGGCTTATCCGACTTGATCCTCGTTGAACCGCGGGATTCATGGCCCAATGACAAGGCCGTATCCATGGCGGCAGGCTCACCGGTCCTTGATGCCGCGACGTTGGTGCCAGATGTATCGACAGCAATCGCGCCCTTTACCCGTTTGTATGCGACGACGGCTCGGCCTCGCGATATGGAAAAACCGGTTCTGACGGCCCGTCAGGCGATGGCTGAAGCCAAGACGGCCATAACGCAGGGCGAGAAGGTCGGGGTTTTGTACGGCGCTGAACAATCTGGCTTGTCCAATGAGGCGGTGACAGCGGCGGATGCGATTATAACCCTGCCGGTAAACCGGGCGTTTTCATCTCTGAACTTGGCTCAGGCCGTATCGGTGACAGCCTATGAATGGACGGCAGAGGAGGGCGCTCCTGCTGAATTTGAGCCGATAACAGATTTGGCCTCTCGCGAAAACTTGGAACGCATGTTCGAGCATTTTGAAGACGAGTTGGACCGGGCCGGGTTTTTCTATCCTCCGGATAAAACACCGCTCATGGTTCAAAATCTGCGCAATGGCTTTATTCGAGGCCGCTGGACCAATCAGGAAGTACGAACCTTTCGCGGGGCAATCAAGGCCCTAGCCCTGGGCCGGGGCAAGGCTCGTGTTGGGCGCTGACTTCGCGAAGCCGGTGAAAATTATACGCTGGACTCTTGCGATTTACACTTGTCAGATTGGCCGCAACACGGGCCGTGCTTACAACAACAAAACGTCCAACCAATCGGCTCTTTTCATAGACCCCATGATAAGACCTCTCAGGTTTTGGCGATGGCCCTAAGTCTTAAAATCAAGGCCTTCCAGAGGCGCGGCGAAAACGCTGTTCGGGCGCAGATGGTTGTCGCTCTTATTACCTATGTGATGGCTGATTTGTTCACGAAAACAATCGAATCTCTCAGAATTTTAACGGAGCGCGTCATGATGGTTCTCATCGCCGCACCCTGCTTGATTGCCCCGACCTCACAGGTCGATTGAATGGCCATCGATCCACCCGCTAGCAAGACCGTCTTGGTCGTAATATATGCTCTTGCAACAAAACTCCTGACAGTAGTGAACCTACGCAGGAATGACGGATTCTGCGTTCCAGTCAGGCCGCTTCTTCAGCTTCTGCCATGGCGGTGACGGCCAAAGCGCGATCAAGCGCGTCGCGAATTCGGTCGCGATCATAGGCCATGGTGATGATTTCAATCACGGTTCCGGTTTCTCTATCCATCAAAACCATAAAGCCTGTACGACCAACCATGCGGTCATAGAGATCGATTATGCCTTCCTCTTCGGCTTTTTCGCGCAAACTGGCGCGTTGGCCCATGGTGAAGTCGAAGCGGATAAATTCAACGGCCCGGTTTTCATAGTCTTCTTTTACATCATCAATGCGGGGTTCGATGATCCGGCAAGCACTGCACCAGGAAGATCGAAACATTGCGGCAACGAGGCGCGGGTCTTCCTCGATGATGTCTTCGGCTTGGGCCTGCCAGTTATCACGAAAGAAATTGGGGGCCATAAAGGCAATGAGCAGGCCGAGGATAATCAATGAAATGCGCATGAGGAAATTCCCGCTATGGATTTGAGACTAAACTAGCGCTGTTTGCCAAAAACGCTACGACACGGGTTTTCACGATCTCGTCAACGGATCGGACTATTCTGCTGGTTCCGGTTTGATCAGGCCAGGCAGGCCGTCAATGGATTGTGCATTTCCTTTATAGCGACGTGCGCTCCAGTCTTCATCGGACCTGTGCTCATTGGTTCGCACCAATTGGTCGCGTTCCGATTTGAATTCATAAAACGGAACCCCCCAGCCACAGCTATCCTGTATGCGGTCGATATCCACCGTGATGACAGAGCGAGCTTTGGGAAATTTCGGGAACAGGGCAAGCTTTTCCGCAAAGCCGGGTTCTTCAAAATTGACCACTTCGCCCTTGCCATACAGCCGCAAAATATTGGCTTTGCCCTCAAAGGCACAGAACATGATGGTAATGCGGCCGTTTTCGCGGACATGGGCCAGGGTTTCAATGCCCGAGCCCCCCAGATCGAGATAAGCAACTTTGTTGGGCCCAAGAATACGAAAGCTGTCATAGCCCTTGGGGGACAGATTGACATGGCCATCATCAGAGCGCGGTGCCGTGCCGACGAAGAACATCTTCTGGGCCTTTATGAAATCGGCGATTTTATCGTCGATATGCTCGTAAAACTTGGCCATGAAGATGTTGCTCCTGTCTGTTTCGTGGGCGTTTATCCAAACACTCTGTTGAAGATAGTGTCGACATGTTTGAGATGGTAGGCCTCATCAAAACATGTTTCGATTTGCGCATGGGACAGGCTGGCGCAAACTTCTTCATCGCTTTTGAGATGATCGACCAATTGACCGCCTTCATCCCAGGTTTTCATCGCATTGCGCTGAACGAGGCGATAGCTATCTTCACGGCTGACACCAGCCTGAGTCAGGGCCAATAACAAGCGCTGGGAATTATGAATGCCGCCTTGGGCATCGAGATTTTCCTGGCACCGATCTACATGAACAATCAGGCCTTCAATCATGCCGGCGCAGCGGTGCAGGGCAAAGTCCAGATGGGCGGTGGTGTCTGGCCCGATGCCGCGCTCAACGGAGGAATGCGAGATGTCACGCTCATGCCAGAGGGCAACATTTTCCAGCGCCGGGATGACGGCCATACGGACAAGGCGGGCTTGTCCGGTCAGATTTTCCGTCAGGATCGGATTGCGCTTATGCGGCATGGCCGATGAGCCCTTCTGGTTCTTGGAAAAGAACTCCTGGGCTTCGCGCACTTCAGAGCGCTGAAGGTGGCGCACTTCAACGGCGACATTTTCAATGGATGAGGCGATCAGGGCCAAGGCGGCAAAGAAATTGGCATGGCGATCGCGCGGGATGACCTGGCTGGAAATGGGCTCAACGGATAGACCCATTTTTTCGGCAACATGTTCTTCTACTTGTGGGTCGATATTGGCAAAGGTGCCAATCGCGCCGGAAATGGCGCAGGTGGCGATCTCGTCCCTTGCGGTGACCAGGCGGGTGCGGTTGCGGTCAAACTCGGCATAAAAGCGGGCAAATTTCAGTCCCATCGTCGTTGGCTCGGCATGGATGCCGTGGGAGCGACCAATACAGACCGTATTTTTGTGTTCCATGGCGCGCTTTTTCAAAGCCGCCAAGACCCGGTCCATGCCTTCGAGCAGCAAATCCGCTGCATCCCGCATCTGCACAGCCAGACAGGTGTCTAGCACATCCGATGAGGTCAGACCCTGATGCACATAGCGGCTTTGCTCGCCGACATGTTCGGCCAGATGGGTAAGGAAGGCGATGACATCGTGTTTGACCTCGGCTTCGATCTCATTGATCCGGTCGATGTCGAAATCAACGTCTTTGGCTTTACACACCGCCTCGACAGCGGTTTGCGGCACCACGCCCAAATCGGCCAGTTTTTCCGTGGCGTGCGCCTCGATCAGATACCAGATTTTGTATTTGTTGGCGTCCGACCAAATGGTGGCCATTTGCGGGCGGGTATAACGGGGAATCATCGGCGTGCTCCGGCTTGTGCATGACAAGCCGCGCACATGAGCCAGACCGGGCCAAACGTCAAGCTTTGTTCGATGCAAAGCGGGTTTGCGATGCCATCACCCCATCGCTCCCCAATCGACCTCTTGATGTCTATCCAGCGTCTTGGAGCTATCCGGCATGGCGTATTTCAGACCTGAACCGCAATTAAACAAGACGCATTCGGCATCACGTTCAATCTGGCCCGTGGCCATGGCTTTTTCCATCGCGGCGAGGGTGGCCGCGCCTTCCGGGCATAAAAGCAAGCCATCTTCACGGGCACATCGCGTGCGCGCGGTTTCGATCTGCTCTTCTGACACATCAATGGCAAAACCGCCGGATTGGCGACAGGCATCGAGGATCAAAAAGTCGCCGATGGCCTTGGGGACGCGGATGCCCATGGCCGCGGTTTGGGCATCGAGCCATTCTTCAGCGTGTTTGGTGCCCTCATTCCAGGCTTTGACAATGGGGGCGCAACCATCGGCCTGAACGGCGATCATTTTCGGGCGCTGCGATCCAATCCAGCCAAGTTTTTCCATCTCGTCGAAAGCCTTCCACATGCCGATAAGGCCGGTGCCGCCGCCGGTGGGATAAAAGATTGCATCGGGAAGCTTCCAACCCATCTGGTAGGCGAGCTCGATGCCCATCGTTTTTTTGCCCTCGATCCGGTAGGGCTCCTTTAAGGTGGAGACATCAAACCAGCCCATCTTGTCCTTGCCAGCCCCGACCAGAGCGCCGCAATGATGGATATAGCCATTGACCCGGAAGACATGCGCGCCCTGCAGGGCCATCTCGCGGATATTGACCTCGGGCGTGTCATCAGGAGCGAAGATATAGGTCTCCATGCCCAAACGGGAGGCATAGGCCGACATCGCGGCCCCGGCATTGCCATTGGTGGGCATGGCAAGGCGTTTAACGCCATAGGAATGGGCCATGGCAACCGCCAGAGCAAGGCCGCGGGCCTTGAAACTGCCCGTGGGCAAGCGGCCCTCATCCTTGACCCAAACCTTGCCGGTCGCGCCGGAGGCTTTTGCCGTGGCGGGAACGTCAATCATCGGCGTGTCGATCTCACCGAGCGCGCAAACATCGCTGTCATGGGCCACAGGAAGAAGTTCACGCCATTTCCAAAAACCGCCATCACGCGCCGCGATTTCATCGCGGTCGATCTCGGATTTAGCGGTGTCAAAATCATAGCGGGCCAGAAGCGGCATGCCAGCGTCGGACAGATTATGAATTTCGTCCTTTGAATAGGTTTTGCCGGTGTCAGAACATTCCAGATGGGTGAAGTAATTATTGGGCATGGTTGGACCTTTGACAGCGCGATAGGGGCAGTCGAAACACTCGATTGTTTCAATGCGTTTGATTGTCGTTTTTGGCCCCTCTGTCGAGTGTCAAAATAGAACCTGAGCCCTCAGGGCTCACATCAAGCCCAGCGTCTTGAAGCTGGCGGTGGTTTCGCGGCCAACAATCAGATGATCATGCACCACAATGTCAAAGGGTTTGCAGACATCAATCAGTGTGCGGGTCATCTCTATATCGGCTTGGCTAGGCGTGGGGTCACCAGAGGGGTGATTATGCGCCAATATGATGGCTGAAGCCTCATGGGCGAGGGCCATTTTGACCACTTCACGCGGATAGACGGGCGCATGATCGATAGTGCCTTTGCCTAGCACTTCATCGGCAATTAGCTTGTTCTTGCGATCCAAGAATAGCACGCGAAACTGCTCTGTGCTGGCGTGTTGCATGGCGGTGCGGACATAGCTGATCAATGCAGACCAAGAAGCGATGACGGGGCGATTGATCACTTGCTCGCGTGACAGACGTTCGCTCAAAGCCTGGATCAGCTTGAGTTCGGCGGCGGTTTTTTCGCTGATCCCCTTGATCTGGATCAGCTGTTTGACCGGCGCAGAGGCGACACCGCCCAGATCACCAAAGCGCTTGATCAAATCCTTGGCGATGGGTTTGACATCGCGCCGGGGTATGGAGCGAAAGAGGTATAATTCCAGCAGCTCATAATCGTGTAATGCTTCACCACCCGCTTGGGTTAGCTTTTCCCTCAAGCGTTCCCTGTGTCCGGTATTGAGCGAAGCATCTGCCATGAAAAATCAGGCGCTGAAAGGAGGGCGGTCGAGGCCGGTCGGGGATTTGGTGAAAATCTCGACGCCATCGGCTGTGACACCGCAGGAGTGTTCAAACTGGGCCGATAGGGATTTGTCCCGTGTTACGGCAGTCCAGCCATCATTGAGCACTTTGGCGTCCGGCTTGCCCAGATTAAGCATGGGCTCAACGGTAAAGAACATGCCTTCTTTCAGCTCCGGGCCTTCACCGCGTGTGCCGAAATGCAGGACATTCGGGCTGTCATGGAAGAGACGGCCAAGGCCATGGCCGCAAAAATCACGGACAATGGAACAGCGGTTCTTTTCGCCATATTCTTGGATGATTGCGCCAATCGTGCCCAAAGTAACGCCGGGCTTGATGGCATTGATGCCGGCCATCATCGCTTCATAGGTGATGTCGACCAGGCGGGTGGCTTTGCGCTTGGGCTCTCCAACATAATACATGCGGGAGGTGTCGCCATGCCAGCCATCAACCACGACGGTGACATCGATATTGACGATATCGCCGTCTTTCAGAGGTTTGGGGCCTGGGATGCCGTGACAAACAACATGATTGATCGAGGTGCAGAGCGAGTGCTTGTAGCCGCGATAAAACAATGTGGCAGGGGTTGCGCCGCGAGCAAAGACAAACTCACGGGTCAGATTGTCGAGATGTTCCGTGGTGACACCGGGTAGAACTTCAGCCGCCAGCATATCGAGCACTTCAGCGGCCAGACGGCCAGCTTTGCGCATGCCCTCGAAAGCTTCAGGGCCATGCAATTTGATACGACCATCCCGGGCTGGGGATACATCGTCCTCGGTTATGCTTTCATAGGCAGTGTTCAAATCAGTCCCTCCAACGCGCCCTTATAAACACAAGCGCTTGCCGTTTGAAACCACCAGATGTCAATTGGCTGAAATTATCCAAGAAATTTGATAGGTTTTCTGTCCTGGCAAAGAAAACGCGCACCGTTTTCAACGATGCGCGTTAACTGAAACGGTTTGTCAGGCTAGGTTATTCAGAGTCACCGGCAAACAGATTGCCGAAGAAGCTGTCTTCATTCCAAGCCGGACGCTCATCACTGTCGGCGATTTCACGGGCGATGAGATAATTGATATTGGCAAATTTTGCGCCCTGATCGAACAAGACTTCCAGCTCACCATCCAGCTGGTCGGTCTGGCGGTGATAATGGGTGTTCAAGAAGCCCATAAAGCCTTCGCCTTCATCCCAACGCGGATCAGGTGAGGAAAAGCCGGTCATCAGGAAGATCGACGGAACGCCTTGGCGGACGAAGTTATAATGGTCCGAGCGGACGAAAATGGATTGTTCCGGGATTGGATCTTCACTGACTTCAATATTCATCTGGGCCGCAGCACGCGCAGCGATCGGTCCGAGATTAGAATGCTCGCCTCCAAAAGCGACAACATCGGCAAAATCATAAACGATAACAGGCATGTCCAGATTGACATTGCCTACGATGCGTTCGCTATCGACTGTTGGATTGCGGGCAAAGTGTTCAGAACCCAAAAGACCTTTTTCTTCAGCGGTCAAAGCGACGAACAGGATTGTACGGCGCGGCGTGCCTTCGAGTTGGAAGTTCCGGGCCGTTTCCAACATGATGGAAACACCGGATGCATTATCGACAGCGCCATTGCAGACCGCATCTTCATCGTCAGAAGAGCGGCAGGCTCCGCCGCCACGCATATTCTCGCTGACCACTCCGATATGATCGAGATGCGCTGACAGGACGACGACTTCTTCGGACAGGACCGGGTCAGAGCCCTCAATCAGGCCGACGATATTGGGGCTTGTGAAGGGGGTGGAGAGGGTGCGCTGACGCATTGTGACGGTGTGGGGCAGGGCGAAACGCGGGTATGTTGCGCCTTCCTCGGCCGTCATGGCAGCCTGAACCTCTTCCAGGCTCATTTCAGCGCCTTCAAACAGGGCTGCGCTCATCTCGGCACCGACACGAGCTGTCACAGAGACCTGATCATGGGAGGACGGGCCGGTGGCGGACGTCAGCCGGACATTCGGGCGACTGGCATAACCGGACAGGAAACCGGCCAATTGCTCAACGGTCCAATTGGACAGATTGATCATGCCAACAGCGCCGTGAACGGCCGCCAGATTACGCTTGGTGGTTCCGGAATTGTGATGGGCACGTTCTTCGCTCAAACCGTCAAAAATTCCGCCCGGGACACCGCCCATGACAACGACGATTTTTCCGTCAACATCAATATCGGCGTAATCATCATGGCCGCGATTGGCTGCACTGATGCCATGGCCGACGAAGACCAGCTCTCCGGTGACTTCAGTCTCAAGGTTATTGGGATTGGTGGTGATATAGACCTGATCGCCTTGATCATGGGTCACACCATCCAATATCAGACGGTTATAGTCATTATCGGCCAGGACTTCATGGAAGGGCACTTCGGCAAAGTATCCGCCGTCATCACCAGCGGGTTCCAGACCGAGAAGCCGCATTTGTGAAGCGACATAATTGGCCGCAATTTCATAACCTTCAGAGCCAGTGTCACGGCCCTGGAGATAATCCGAGGCCAAAAAGCGGATATGGGCCTCTATGTTTTCTGCCGGGACATCCGGCATGAAATCAGCACTTTGTGTACTGGTTTCTGTCGGAACGTAATCACAGGCAACAAGAGCCAAGCCTGCGAGAGCCGGTACCAGATATTTCATAATGCGTGTCCCCAAAGGTGAATTTGTTTGGCCGGGAGTATAAGCAGCGCTCGCATCAGGACAATGCGAACGCAGCTTAATTATCTGTCATCAAAGCTTGGGCGACCGATGGCAGGACGCTGTAATGTTGTTTGAAGATATCGGTCATGCGGGCCGGGCGTCCGGTGGAAAGCTGAAAGCAAACCACTTTGGTCAGGGCCCGAAACACGGTTGCCCCATCATTGACGCGTTTGAACTGATAGCGACGTTCTGCACGAAGGAGTTGATCAGACTTTGAAATCCAGACTGCGCATTGCAATTCGTCCCCGGCTTTGACCTGACCGAGATAATCGGCTTCGGTGCGGATGATGGCAATGCCGCGATCAGCCTCTTGGCAGGCTTCGCGCGTAAACCCCTTCGACCACCAATGGGTCCAGGCCGCATCATCGGCCCAAACCAGATAGCGGGCATTATTGACGTGACCGAATTCGTCCTCGTCGTCTTTTGTGGCCGTGATCGGGTGAATGTATGGATCAGGCAAATCCCAGCCATTATAAGGCATCAGGTAATTCCACTTTCAGTGCGTGTGTAATGTCTATTCCAGCCGGGCTGACATCGCACCCATAGGCGAGAATTTCAACGCCGGCGTTATGAGCGTCCATCAATGATTTGGCATAAACGGGGTCGATGTCGGCCGCGGCGCGCAGGCGTGTGCAATCGCTGCGCTGGACGATGAAGAGCTGCACGGCGCGTTCGCCCGAGCGGGCCTTGATGGACAATTCTCCCAGATGTTTGGCCCCGCGCGCTGTCACACCGTCGGGAAATTCGGCAAGGCCTTGCTGGCGGACCCAGTGGACGTTTTTGACCTCAACCCAGCAGGGCGGCTTGCCCTCATTTTCCAACAGGAGATCAATGCGGGAATTATCGCCGTATTTTACCTCCCGGCGCAGGGAGTCATAGCCTGTCAGTTCGGTGATCACGCCCTGATGGATGGCCTCTTCAGCCAGCTGATTGGCGAGGCTGGGATAGGTGCCGATCAGCGTGTTTTGCGCCTCAACGATTTCCCAGGTGAATTTGAGCTTTCGTTTGGGGTTATCGCTGGGTGACAACCAGACTTTCAGACCTTCATCCTTGATACCGGCCATCGCGCCTGTATTGGCGCAGTGGGCGGTCACGATTTGGCCATCGTCGAGGCGCACATCAGCGAAAAATCGTTTGTATCGTTTGACCAAACGGCCTTCGATCAGCGGTGTTTTGTATTTCATGGCGTGGATTTTTCTCCCCGCCCTACCTATACCCAAGTCTGTCCGGTGAACGAGGGGGGATGACATGAGTGATGTGCAAAAGGTGACAGCGGCGGTGATCCTGATCGGTGATGAGGTTTTGTCAGGCCGGACACAGGATAAAAACCTTCAACAAATCGCCCGTTTTCTCGCCCCGCTCGGCATTTCGATTGTTGAATGTCGCACCATTCCCGATGATGAGGACGAGATCGTCGCGGCGGTCAATACATTGCGGGCGAAAGTCGATTATGTGTTTACCACCGGCGGGATCGGCCCGACCCATGATGACATCACCGCTGAGGCCATCGCCAAGGCCTTTGATGTGGGCATTGAAGTGCGGGACGATGCGCTGGCCGTGATCGAGGATTGGTATCACAAATCCGGTACGCCCTTGAATGAAAGCCGCAAGCGCATGGCCCGCATCCCCGACGGGGCGAGCATGATCGTCAACCCGGTTACGGGGGCTCCGGGTATTCATATTGGCAATGTGTTTGTCATGGCGGGAGTGCCGTCGATTACCCGCGGCATGCTGGAAGATGTAGCGCACAGGCTGGAGGGCGGCGCGGTGACGCGCTCACGTTCGGTCAAAGGTGATAATTTGCGAGAGGGTGATATCGCCATTCCGCTGGGAGAATTGCAGGAAAAATACCCGCAAGTGTCCTTGGGCAGTTATCCGTATTTCCTTGAGATCAAGAATGGCAAAATTCAACGCGGCACGCATCTGGTTGCCCGCTCGATTGATGAAGCCGCTCTGGATGCGGTGATCGAGGCGATAACGGCTCTGGTGGTTGATCTGGGCTTTACACCCATCATTGACCCGGAGGGGTAGGCCTCTCAGCAGAACTGGGAGCGTATTCTGCAAGGATTGGGGAATGAAAACCCTCCTTCCCCTTAGATGGGGAAGGTGTCCCGAAGGGACGGAAGGGGTGACGAATGAGTTTGTTTTGGTCACCCCACCCCCGGCTTCGCCGGACCCTTATCGTTTGGGCCCCAATCCAGGGGAGGGAGAAGGAATTGCGGTTTTTCCCTCAGAAGACGAGTCTGGGGAGCTCTTCATGAACAAAACGCCGCAAGATGGCCTTGATTTCGCCTTGCGGTTGCGCGCTTCCCATCTATTCTGGGCCTGGCTAGGGACAGGGAAGGGATAAAGATGACACGCAATCTACTCACAACGACGGCTCTGGTCAGCCTCGTTGCACTCTCCGCCACTCAGTTTCAACCAAATGCGGCTCAGGCTCAGGAAGCCGAAATGCTGAATGAGGCTGAAAAGCTGGCCATTCTGGAAAATACCCCGGAGGCCTGTCGGCGCTATGCAAGCTATGGTGAAGAAGACACGATATCGGTGACGGGGTCTCGTATCGGGCGGACTCAATTTGCTGCAAACTCTCCTGAGCCTGCGATGGAAGCCTTGGCTGGCAGCTCACCGCCTCCACCTGCTCCTCCGCCACCTCCTCCGGCCTCGACAGCAGATCGGGCACGCATATCGGGTTTTTCTTCTGCCCAAGCAATGCCCCAACCCCGACCCGGTGATATCAATCGGGATCGCTATGAACATGTCGAGATCAATCCGGTTCATGTGACCACGGAAGACCCGGTTTCTACCTTCTCGATTGATGTCGATACGGCGAGTTATGCTGTGGTGCGCAGACATCTCAATTCGTGCGAACTGCCGCCGCAGGATGCGGTCCGCATAGAAGAGATGATCAATTATTTTGATTACGACTATGACATGCCAGCCTCAATGGATGAGCCGTTTGAAACGCAAGTCAGTGTGACGCCAAATCCGTGGAATCCGGACACCCAGCTTCTGCATGTTGGCGTGCAGGGCTATGATCTGGCGCTGGAGGAAAGACCGCGCGCTAATCTGGTTTTCCTGATTGATGTGTCTGGTTCGATGAATTCGCCCGACAAGCTGCCATTGGCCGTACAGGCGATGCATATGCTGGTCGATGAGCTGGATCGCGAAGATACCGTTTCCATTGTGGTTTATGCCGGCGCTGCTGGCGCTGTGCTGGAGCCGACGCAAGCGCGTCATTCGAGGCGTATCCATCAGGCGCTGGACCGGTTAAGCGCCGGTGGATCAACGGCGGGCGGTGCCGGTTTGGCCTTGGCCTATGATTTGGCGGAGCAGAATTTCGATGAGGATGCGGTCAATCGGGTGATGTTATTGACCGATGGGGATTTCAATGTCGGCGTGACCAATAATGAGCGTCTGGAAGATTTTGTTGAGCGCAAGCGCGAAAGCGGAATTTATCTCTCAGTGATGGGTTTTGGTCGTGGCAATTATAATGATGCGATGATGCAGACGATTGCCCAGGCTGGTAATGGTGTGGCCGGGTATATCGACAGCCGCGAAGAAGCACGGCGGATGTTGGTGGAGGAAAGCTTTGGCTCGCTTTTCCCGATTGCCAATGATGTGAAAATCCAGGTCGAGTTCAACCCGACCCGTGTCGCTGAATATCGCCTTGTCGGTTATGAAACCCGCTTGCTCAATCGCGAAGATTTCAACAATGATGCGGTCGATGCCGGTGAGGTCGGTTCAGGCCATTCGGTGACGGCAATTTATGAGATCGCAGGACCGGGATCAGACGGGCTTCTGGTTGAACCGCTTCGCTATTCCGACAATGCGGCCATTGCACCTGATATTGCCGGGGAATTTGCCCATCTTCGTATTCGTTACAAACAACCCGGTGAGGATGATAGCCTGTTAATAGAACGCCCGATTGGCGACCGGGACAGCTATCAGCAATTGGAAAATGCTTCGAGCGAAGCGCGGTTCTCCATCCAGGTGGCGGGCTTTGCCCAGATGCTGCGCGGCGATCCCTATATCCGGGACGGCTATGGCTATGATGAGATCATCGATTACGCGTCCGGCGCGCTTGGCGATGATGAGTATGGCTATCGCGAGCAATTTGTGGAGCTGGTTGAAATTGCCCGTTATGCTGCTGCGCGAGACGGTGTGAAGGTCAACTAACGCCTTTGCTTCCAGCAAAGAAAAGAGCCGCGTCCGATAAGGGCGCGGCTCTTTTTTGTCCCAGATCAAGTCTTGGGGAGGGCGGTGTGATTGACGCCGACGGGCTGTGGAAACGCAGCTGATACAGGACGTGTCAATCGGGCTGGAAAGCGCAAAGAACCTGTGTAGGATCGCGCCAATCCATCCGGCGCGGGCGTGGCGGAATTGGTATACGCAGCAGACTTAAAATCTGTCGGTCGCAAGGCCTTGCCGGTTCAAGTCCGGCCGCCCGCACCATTCCTGTTTGTTTCCGCTGCGCTCGACCCGAACGTGTTGCAGATGTCAATTTCAGGGTCGATGCTCACATGAAACACGGCTCAAGGCTGTCTGTTCCTCTGGGGAGGTGGTCGATTGAGGCTCCATTTGATCTCACGCGAACTCATTACATTCGTCGCTCCGATGGGGAGCGCCCGGTCGGGCTTGCGAACACTTTGTGTTCGGTAATTGATCTCACGCGAACTCACTTCGCTCATGTCTCCGATGGGGCGGGCATGGGCCCGGTGCCCGTTTTTTGGTGAATGGCACGCTTGCGAACCCTAAGGGTTCGGGGTGATTTCACGAAAATTCACTCAACCCCAATCAAGGCTGGCGTTGAGACATGAACTGCGCTTAAGCTTGTGATCATGAGACCCTACATCTTTTCTTTCAAAATCGGCGGTGTGATTGTTCGCGCCGAGCCGTCTTGGTTATTTCTGGCTTTGCTTATTGGCTGGTCGCTGGCATCGGGATTTTTTCCGGCACAACTCGAAGGTCTTGAAAGCTCGACCTATGTGGCGATGGCTGCTCTGGGTGTTGTCGGCCTGACCTTTTCTATCATTGCCCACGAGCTGTCGCACACCTTTGTTGGCCGGGCATACGGGTTAAAGATCAACCGGATCACCTTGTTTATTCTGGGCGGGGCCGCCGAGCTGGAAGAAGAGCCGGACCAGGCGTCTGTCGAATTGGTGATGGCGGTGGCCGGGCCTGTAATGAGCCTGTTTCTGGCCTTTGTCTTCAGCCAGGCCTCCAATCTGGAAGTCTTTGCCGAGGACATGGCTCCTTTAAAACTGGTCCTGTCCTATCTGGGTTTGATCAATCTGATACTGGCCGTGTTTAACATGATCCCGGCTTTCCCGCTGGATGGCGGGCGCGTGTTTCGAGCACTGGTATGGTTGATCAATAAGGACCGCCTGGCCGCCACACGTCTGGCTAGCCGGGTCGGTGAGGGTTTTGCATATGCCTTCATGACTGCGGGCGGTTTGATCGTGGTTTTGAGCGGGTCTCTGGCTGGTCTGTGGTGGGTTTTTATCGGATTATTCATGCGCACGGCGGCGAAATCCTCACGCTTTCAGTTGGAAGCCCGTCAGGCCCTGAAATCAGTCCGGGCAGTGGATTTACTCACACCGGAGAGTGAAACCGCTGAGGCGGCGATGCGTGTATCTGACTTTATCGAGCAGAAGCTGATCCGACATCACCGGGACTGGTTTGCCATTGTCGATGGTGGCCGACTGATTGGCGGGGCCGGGCTGAAAGAGGCGCAGGCCATTGCCGTTTCAAAACGAGGGCAAACGGCCCTGGGCGATATCGCTATCGCACCTGCACCCGGTGAAGTCATGGCAGGAACTGACAGTGCTGATAAGGTCTTCATGTCGATGCAACGCCATCACTTGGCTCGGATTTATCTGGTTGAGGGAGACCGTTTTGTTGGGGTGCTTTCATTGGCAGATCTGGTTGAATATGCCCGGATGAGAAATCTGTTTGAGCAAGCCAAGATGAACTAGTCTTCTTGATCCGGGTGGCCGCCCATTCCACGATAGAACGGGCGGCGCAAGCTTCAGTTTGTGATTTGAAGCCGGATAGACAGGCTGCGTTCTGGTCCGGGTAAACGATCACCGGCGGCCAAAAAACCGCCTGTGTTTCGATTGTATCCGGCCAGGTGCTGGCGGTAGGTGTGGTTGAGCAGGTTTGATATGCCTGCTGAGACAGTGACCTGATCAGAAATTATCCAGTCCCCGTAAAGATTGACCAAGGTATAGCCCGGTGTTTCAATCTCTGAATTGGTTGTGGATACATGGTCTTGCCGGGCAATTAGTATCGCTTCCAAACTGGCTGATACGGACCCGGTTTCATACGACGCAGACAGGGTCAGATTGGCTGGTGAGATGCGATATAAATTATCGTCGATATCGCTCCTTTTTCCGCGCACAAAAGCCGCATTTCCATCGAGGCTCCATTGTGGGCTCAGGCGATGGCCGAAATCGATGTCCAGCCCGTACATGTCGGCATCGACATTGGCAAAGCGCAAGGGCGTGGGATCGCCATTCATGGCAGAGACGCGCTCGACCATCGAATCGACCAAGCTTGGCGTATTATCAAAAGGCGTGCCCTGAATATAATTATCGACCATGCGATAATACAAGGCAGGCCTCAGATAGCTGCGTTCATCATGCCAATCGAAACCGGACTCGATAATCCAGGCAGTTTCAGCGCTCAGTGCCTGATCGCCGACATAGGTATTGCCGTCGGCCAGACCGCCACTGGCAGGCGTGGGCAGCCAGGCGAATAATTCGAGGTATCCGGGAGCCCTGGTTTTACGGGCCAAGCTGAAACGTAATGTGGTCTGATCATTTATGGGTCGCCAGAGCCTGGCCATCACATCATGGGTCACGCTGTCCCAATTTCGCTCCGTTGCATTGAAGTGATTGGCGAGCATGTGAGGCATGGCCGGGACACCCAGACCCAGTTCAGCGGTGTCGGCGCTGGCTTCATGCCAGTCATTACGCAAACCAAGCTCACTATTCCAATTGAAAAGCTGTCCTTGCCATTCCAGCCAGAGCCCGGTGCGATAGGTGGCAATGGCGGGGAGGTTGTTGAGGAAAAAATTCGAATTCCCCGGATGTGTGATGGTGACATCGTGATTGGCGTTTTCAAAATCGACGCCTAAACGAATATCGCCGTCCCATTGGGGCCATTGCAAATCAAAACCGCCTGATAATGTCTCCGCATAGGCGAAGGTTTCCCGATCACGCATCCTGTTGGTCGGGGCGGGCCGCAAATCGAAATTATTCATTGCATGGCTGACATCACTTAAGCCTAGATGAGCCCGGATTGCGGCCTGTCCAATCTGTCCTTGATAGTCAGCAGAGATGAAATCGGTATCGAAGTAACGAATGTCCATGGCGAAGGCTGGATTGCCGGTTGCTCCGGTTTCCTGCCGCCTGGCGTTGAGAGCAAACTCGTTCTGACCGTTTTTAAAGCCCAATCCCAGACCGTAAACGAGACGCCGGTGAGCCGTGCCGACAATTGATCCCAGGGGCGCTTGAATGTCTCCCCCGTCTTCAAGAGAGAAAAGGGTCTGGATCCGGAATGTCTCTGAAGCAGCACCGATGAGCCCGCCGACGGCTGAGTTGTTGTCTGCGCTCCGACTGGCCAGGGTCAGGTCATAGTGAGTTTGGACACTTTCGCTGTCGGTAAAGTCGACTCGTTTGAATCCAACATTCATACCGCCCGCAAGACCAGGCCCATTGCGCACCGGGCTGATGCCACGATCGACTTCAATATGGCTGATCAGGGGAAGCGGGGCGTAATGCAGGGGCGGGTCCATCAGATTGGGTCCACCCGAGGCAAAGGACTGACCATTGATGCGCAAGTTCACACGGCTACCAAACAGGCCGCGGTATTGGACTTGCCCGGACAGAGGGCCGTTTGCCAGGGCATCGGCACCGGGAATACGGGCGATGATATTGGCCGCATCTGCGCCAAAATTGGGGAATTGATCTGGATTTAATTGATCGGAGTTGGCGGTGTTGTTTTGACTCGAAGTGACAGTAATGACGTCCGTCAGGGCTGAATCGTAATTTTGAGCGTTGGCATGTTGGATAAATGGGCTTGATGCAAGACAAGCCAATGCGATAGCGCGCTTAGGCGCGAAGCTGGATTTAGGCATGGATTACTCCCTTGCCACAAAGACGTGGCGGTCTGATCTGGTTGAGATGATGTTTGAAAATCAGATTTTGACGGGAGGAGCCCTAGAGTTTTGGCGGCCAGGGGCTTGAAAGAGGGGCCTGGTATTGGACTTTTGAAGGAAAACAGGGACGCTTGTTAGATGCGCCTTATGAAGAAGGGGGCTGACTTCCAGCTTTAATAGAGAGGAAGCGTTAGCCGAGAAGGCGCAAGGCTGAACTTCGCTTTGCCCTTGTTCTGCCGGTGATTTGTCGAGAATTTTGCCGCTGGCAAAGTCGACATAGCGTGTTTCGGTGCTGTGGCCGGTGCAGATGACAACCGAAACGGCACCGGTGGCCGCATTGCGATCGAGCATGAAGCCCTGCGGCAGGGCGGCCTGTGTGCCAGCAGCGAGCAGCGCAAGAGCAAGGAGCCATTGCGCGAAAACTGTTTGCCCGTATCGCAAGGTTCTCAACATGGAGCGGCGGATATCATGGGAAGAATGGCAAATCCATGTGACAAAACGGTTCTAAATCAGAACCGCTGATGAGTGCCTTTGTGCTGGAGGGTTTAATCGGTAATCTGTCTGCATGCCACACCGTCAAGTCCATACAAAATTGCTCGATATTGCCGATGATTTGTCGCCGGATCTGCATGGGGCCTTGATGCGGTTAGGGCCTCTGGAATTTCCCACCCGTGAAGACAAACCCTTTCCTGATTATCTGTGTCGGGCGATT
>Ga0316207_10001671_pt1 | contig 25985 bp, 20 predicted proteins | sample 6weekpyrite_MG_FD_204943 | JGI IMG/M metagenome (GOLD analysis project Ga0316207, IMG submission 204943) | Microbial mat bacterial communities from mineral coupon in-situ incubated in ocean water Damariscotta River, Maine, United States -... | ecosystem: Environmental > Aquatic > Marine >... | reverse complement strand
TAAAAACTGTTTCTCAAGGATGTGCAGATATTGGTATCTGTTATCCACCTCAAAAACAAGACATCGCTTTTGCGCTCATTCCTGAAGACGACACCAGCATGTTTAAGCCCAAGAAAACGGGTGGCTTAGCAAGTTTGACTAGCATGAGTAAAAGTCTTGGTGTGAACGGTGAGCTCGAAGAGTTTTTGCCTGCCAACAAAGCGTTTGCAATGGGTTCAGAAGTCGTTGATGGAAATCTGATTATTCTTAAGTGGGATATTGCTGATGGCTATTACCTTTATCGGGATAAGTTTGAATTTTCCATTGATGAAGGTGAAGGTGTAATACTCGGGAAGCCGAAATACCCCAAAGGTAAAATAATAACCGATGAAACCTTCGGTAAGATGGTTGTGTTTTATCAGAATGTTGGCGTCAAAATTCCGCTTAGCAGAACGGACTCTTCCCCCGCCAACTTAACGCTTCGTGTGAAATATCAGGGTTGTGCTGATGCAGGGTTTTGTTATCCGCCAGTAACGACGACAACTTTTTTAAAGCTGCCAGCGGGCGAAGTTTCGGATCAGATTGAAAAATCTCAGATAAATAAGACAGCTAAAGCAGCAATACTTCAAAGTAGTAATACGAGTGCACCTGTTGCTTTGTCAGAGCAAGATAGTATTGCGGACTCATTGGAAAATGAGGGATTTATTATGATTGTCCTAACCTTTTTTGGTTTTGGATTGTTGTTAGCATTTACTCCCTGTGTGTTTCCGATGATTCCCATTTTGTCGAGCATTATTGTCGGGCAAGGTGAAAAGGTCACGACAAGGCAAGCCTTTAAATTATCTTTGGTTTATGTGTTGGCGATGGCTTTGACATATACCGTAGCAGGTATTGTAGCTGGCTTGTTTGGCGCAAATTTACAGGCTGCATTTCAAAATCCATGGATACTCGGCAGTTTTAGTATTGTTTTCGTTTTACTTTCTTTTTCAATGTTTGGATTTTATGAATTGCAATTACCGGCTTCATTGCAATCTAAATTAACCGAAATTAGTAATAAGCAAGAAGGTGGTACTGTTGCAGGCGTTGCGATTATGGGTTTTCTCTCTGCGTTAATTGTTGGGCCATGTGTTGCTGCGCCATTAATGGGTGCCTTGATTTATATTGGTCAGACGGGTGATGCGGTGCTCGGTGGTGTTGCTTTGTTTGCTCTGAGTATGGGTATGGGTGCGCCACTGATTGCAATTGGTACCTCTGCGGGTAAATTGATGCCGAAAGCAGGTGCTTGGATGGACGCGATAAAAGCCGTGTTTGGTGTAATGCTGCTTGCTGTTGCCATCTGGATGTTAGAGCGAATTATTCCTGCACCAGTTGCTATGTTGTTATGGGCGTTGTTGTTAATTGTGTCCGGTGTGTTTATGGGTGCTTTACTGCAAATGGAAAGCACCGTTAGTGGTTGGCGAAAATTTTGGAAAGGCATTGGTGTCGTATTAGTTATTTATGGTGGATTGTTATTAATTGGCGTAGCCAGTAATGGAACGGATCCATTGCAACCATTGCGAGGTCTGAATTTGGGCGGTGGCGGTTCCTCGGTTGCTGTGGCGCAAAAAGGAATTGAATTTAAAAAGATAAAATCGGTGGATGACTTGGAGCGCGAACTAAAAGCCGCAAATGCAGCTGGTAAACCGGTCATGTTAGATTTTTACGCTGACTGGTGTATCTCGTGTAAAGAAATGGAGCGATATACTTTTTCAGATCCAGCAGTAATCAAGGAAATGTCAAAAGCGGTTTTATTGAAAGCTGATGTTACTGATAATGATGATATTGATAAAGTTTTGTTGAAAAGATTTCGCTTGATCGGTCCGCCTTCAATGATTTTTTGGGATCGAAGCGGAAATGAATTGAAAGGTCTTCGGTTGGTTGGTTTTATGGAAGCGGAACCCTTTCATGCGCATATAAAAAAGGCATTTAATTAATGAAAATGTCAAAGTCAGTTCAATATGGTTTGATGGGAGCTGCGTTAGTTATCGCATTTTTTGCGGGTGATGCGGTGATGAAAGCTTACCTGGAGACAACCCCCGCCGTAAAAGAAGCAAAAGCCGTTATTTCCAAACAGCGCCCGAGTTTTGTATTGCCTGATCTTGAAGGCACTATGCAGAACATTGAACAATGGGATGGGCAAGTGCTTGTGTTGAATTTTTGGGCAACTTGGTGTCCACCCTGCAAAAAAGAGATGCCGGCTTTTCTTGAGCTGGAAGAGCAATATGCAGCTAAGGGATTGCAGTTTGTTGGGATTGCATTAGATGATCCCGGAATAGTGCAGGATTTTGTTGATACCATGGGTGTGGATTATCCAATCTTAGTCGGTGACGATGAGGCAACGAAGGTATCAACCGCTTATGGAAATCGTCTTGGTGCTTTGCCCTATACAGTAGTTGTGGCTCGCGATGGGCAAATCGTTAGCACTTTTCGAGGTGAAGTGACTAAAAAACAGCTGGAAAATGTGATTAAACGTCAAATTTCGCTTTAATTTATTTGTCTTGCTAACCTACTGGTTTTTCCCTGAACTGGTGTCTAATTGTTGCGAAAGTCCGTAATTCTCTGGACATCTTTCAATATCTCGTGCAAAATCTTACTATTCATTGTAATTGTTGGCGGAAATTCCCGAAAATTTATCTATGGGCAGTATTTTAGTACTAAATGGACCAAATTTGAACCTGTTAGGAAAACGGGAACCTGACCATTATGGTCAACAAACATTGGACAATATCGTTCAAAATCTAGAAAAAGTCGCCAAAGCTGCAGGTTATGAGCTGACATCAAAGCAAAGTAATGCTGAGCATGAATTAGTAGATTTTGTACATCAAGCACAATTAAACCAGGTAGATTTTATTATTATTAATCCTGCGGCGTTTACCCATACCAGTGTGGCACTTAGAGATGCGTTTTCCGGTGTGGCAATACCTTTTATAGAAGTGCACTTATCAAATGTGCACGCAAGAGAATCTTTTCGTCACCACTCCTATTTCTCGGATATAGCAGTAGGTGTCATTTGTGGTTTGGGTGCAAAGGGTTATGAACTGGCGCTACAAGCTGCAATTTCTATTATGGATACGAGGACTTAGTCTTAGCAATGGACATTCGAAAAATTAAAAAACTCATTGAGTTACTGGAGGAATCCGGTGTTGCGGAAATTGAGATTCACGAAGGTGAGGAATCAGTTCGCATAAGTCGTTATGGTCAATCTGCGCCTGTTGCGGCAGCACCCATAACTTACGCGGCAGCACCTGCTGCACCACAAGCTGCAGTTGCGCCTACAGGCGCGGATGCGTCTGTAGCAGTTGACAAAGAAGAACCCGCGGTTACAGGACATCATGTAATTTCACCCATGGTAGGAACTTTTTACACATCGCCAACACCGGGAGCGAAGGCTTTTGTTGAGGTTGGGCAGCGAGTAAACGTGGGTGACACGCTTTGTATTATTGAAGCGATGAAGATCTTGAATCAAATCGAGGCGGATAAAGCTGGTGTCATTGTTAGTGTTAACGCAGACAATGGTCAGCCCGTAGAGTATGGCGAAACACTTTTTGTCATTGAATAAATCTTATAATTAAAAAACACTAAAACCTATGTTAAGTAAAATTGTTATAGCCAATCGCGGTGAAATCGCTTTACGCATTTTGCGTGCTTGTCGAGAGCTTGGAATTAAAACCGTTGCGGTACACTCATCTGCAGACCGTGATTTAAAACATGTACGTTTTGCTGATGAATCTGTTTGTATCGGTGGTGCAGCCTCTACGGAAAGTTATTTAAATGTGCCAGCAATAATTAGTGCAGCAGAAATCACTGATGCTGTTGCCATTCATCCGGGTTATGGCTTTTTATCCGAAAACGCGGACTTTGCTGAGCGGGTGGAAAGCAGTGGTTTTATCTTTATTGGACCAAAACCAGAAACTATTCGTATGATGGGTGACAAAGTGGCAGCAATTGATGCCATGAAAAAGTCTGGTGTACCTTGTGTACCCGGATCAGGCGGTCCTCTGGGCGATGATTCAGAAGAAAATGTCCGTATTGCGCGTGAAATTGGTTACCCCGTAATAATCAAGGCGGCTGGCGGCGGTGGTGGTCGTGGCATGCGAGTTGTGCGCAGTGAGGCGGCTTTGCCCAATGCAATTTCTTTGACCAAAAGTGAAGCGAAGCAATTTTTCGCTAATGATATGGTGTATATGGAGAAGTTTCTTGAAAATCCCCGCCATATTGAAATACAAATAATAGCTGATGAGTTAGGTAATGCAATCCACTTAGGTGAGCGAGACTGTTCTATGCAACGTCGGCATCAGAAGGTCGTTGAAGAAGCGCCTGCCCCTGGAATTACCGAAGAGCTTCGTCGTGAAATAGGCGAGCGCTGTGCTGATGCATGTCGTCAGATTGGTTACCGTGGCGCAGGTACTTTTGAATTTTTGTATGAAAATGGTGAGTTTTATTTCATCGAAATGAATACTCGTTTGCAGGTAGAGCATCCTGTAACTGAAATGGTGACAGGTGTTGATCTTGTTGCTGAACAGTTAAAAATTGCTGCAGGTGAGACTTTGTCCTATCAACAACATGATATTAAATTACGCGGTCATGCCGTCGAATGCCGCATAAATGCGGAAGATGCAAAGACTTTTTTGCCGTCACCCGGCAAAATTACGCGCTTTCATCCACCAGGTGGCCCTGGAATTCGATGGGAATCGCATATTTATGATGGTTATGTTGTCCCTCCCTATTATGATTCCATGATTGGCAAATTAATTGCTTTTGGAAATACCAGAGACAGTGCTTTGGCACGAATGAGAACAGGGTTAAGTGAATTAGCGATTGATGGCATTAAGACAAACATCGGATTACATGACGAGATTTTAAAAGATGGTGGTTTTAAAGCTGGCGGTACAAATATTCATTATCTTGAGAAAAAACTCGAGAGTTAATTCGCGCGCACGCTAAATGGCCTGGAACCAAATAACCCTTTACGCTTCTCAAACAGTAGCTGAGACGTTATCGGACTTTTTAAATGAGCTAGGCGCGGTCGCGGTTACTTTGAAAGAAGGTGGCGCCGAAGAAATTTTAGAGCCATTACCCGGAGAAACACCTTTGTGGTGTGATACACAAGTGGTGGGTTTGTTTGAGGATGATCTCGATATTAATCTCATTGTGACGATGTTGAAGCAGATGTGCAATGAGATTAAGTTTCCTGCCTATGAGGTGGAAGCTGTGGCCGACCAGGATTGGGAAAGAGCATGGCTTAAAGATTTTCAACCCATGAAGTTTGGTGGCAATTTATGGATTGTTCCCAGTGCTTATGAGCCTGTGGATAAAACAGCGATTAATATATTTCTGGATCCTGGATTAGCATTTGGAACTGGGACTCATGCGACAACGGCTTTGTGTTTAAAGTGGCTGGATGAGCATAAAGCCTTGAATAAAGATGTTATCGATTACGGCTGTGGCTCCGGAATTTTAGCAATTGCTGCGGCAAAACTAGGTGCAAATCGAGTTTGTGCGGTGGATATAGATCCACAGGCAGTGGTAGCAACAAATTTGAATGCAAGCAACAATGAGGTTGCTCTTAACATCGAATCTAGTTTGGTTAATGAATTTGATGAAAAGGCGGCTGATTTATTGCTTGCAAATATTCTAGCTAATCCATTAATGGAATTGGCGGAGTCATTTTCACAATTACTTAAGCCTGAGGCGCCGATTGTTTTGTCAGGTATTTTGCTGGAACAGGCTGCGGATGTTTTGAGAGTATATGAGCAATGGTTTGATATGAATGAACCTGAGCAGCAAGACGGATGGGTGATGTTGAATGGCACTAAAAAAGTTTAGTAGTATTCAGAAATAATCTGAATCCTTACGTAGGTAGTATGTAGTTGAATTGATTATCATGGAATAATGCATGTACACGGAATGCCCTGAATGCCAGACATATTTTAAGATTACACCTGAGCAACTAAAGGCTGCTGAAGGCAAAGTTCGATGTGGTAATTGTAATCATGTGTTTAATGCCTTAACCAATTTAGCAGAAAAAGTCCCACCTGTTAGCGTGCCGGATGCGAAGACTGATGAATCATCTGCAGATTCTACTGCTGTTGAAATTAGTAAACCCTCCTCGGTTGAAATTGATGATGGTCCTGAAAGCGTAATAGCCTTTCAAGTTTCTGACCCTGAGTCAGAAGCGGCGTTAAGTGAGTTTTCGTTACCCTTAACTGCTGATTCATTAAGTTTGGCCGATAGTAAAGTCCTTAGTGAAAAAGAAGAATTAGCTCTGGAAAGTGTTTCTGAGCCACCTGGGATGGACCTTGTAGAAGAAAGTAAGGTCCAAACAAGTGAAGTTGTTAAAGAAAACACATTTGTACCTGAAGTTTCAGAAGCTGACTTATCTGTCTTAGCCAGTCAAATAGACGAATCCCCCGAGAAATCTGGTATGTCTTCAGTGGAAACTGAACTATCGGGTTTTTCTGAATTAAATTCGATGCCAGTGGAATTGGATGTTGACGCACCTAAAGCTGATAAAGTTGAAAACCCATCAGGCATGAAAAGTCAGTTATCTGCATTTGATAGTGACGCTGAAGTTGATGATGTTGCAGAAATGCGGAGTTCTGATTCGATATCCTTCGCAGACGTTGAAGTTCCGGGTGTTGAATCTGTTGAGGGCGTTGCTGATGATAACCTTGATGATATAAATAAAGATATTGATAATGCATTAGATAATTTATTCGATGAAGATGAATTACAAATGGAAGGCCCAGTTTCCGCTGCTGACCCATTGTCAAGCGAAACACCAATATCGGAAGTAAATAATCTTAGCGGAATTGATAACGTAGATGAGAGTATTACATCAAAAGTAGAATCGAGAATATCTGAATTAGACTTAAGCGATGTGAGTGATGAAATACCTGCCCCTAAGTCTAAGGAAAAAAAGCCGGTAGAAAAAGAATCAGAATTTGATCTTGATGATTCTTTTTTAGTGACTGAGCCATTAAAATCGGAGGTTGTCGATTGGGAGCCTAACGACAGCGCTATTAATAAAGCCGATGCTTATTCAGGCGACAATTTTAAGCTTGAAGAGTTAGAAGAAACTAAGTCTGTGTCGGGTGGTGGGGCTTCTCGTCTCCTGTGGATAATCGTTATTGTCGTGTTGCTGTTTGTATTGTTAGGGCAATTCGCCTATTTAAAGCGGGAAGAGCTGGCAAAATATCCATCGGTACGTCCAGTTCTAGAGCAAACTTGTGCAATTTTGAGTGCCATTATACCCTGTGAGGTGCCAGCGCCGAGAGATGTCAGTGCTATTGTGATCGTAGAGCGTAATGTCGTTAGCCATCCAAATGCCAAAAATGCGTTATTAATAACCTCTACCATAAATAATGAAGCAGATTTTGATCAACAATTCCCTGAACTGGTATTGACTTTTTCTGATATAAATCAGGAAGTATTGGCTCGTAGGACATTTAAACCTGAGGAGTATCTAGCTAAAGGTGTGGATATCCACAGTGGCATGAAAGCAAAAGTACCTGTCAAAATTATGCTGGAAATAGTGGATCCTGGTGAAGCTGCGGTCAATTTTAAGTTTGATTTTCGTTAACTAGACTATCCTGCCTAAAAAATCCTATATTTCTAGAAAATATAGGGTTAATTTCAAAAATGTACATAATAACGATTATTACAAGTGTATGATTGTTCTTGAAGCCCAGTTGGTTTTTTGATGTATATGAATATTAGCTTTCAAAGATATTCAGTCGCGGTATTATAGATGTATAGAAATTTGCTTGCTTCTGGTTATCTTGCTTGTAATATAACCGTTATTGGTAAAAAAATTAATAAATTGTACAAAAAGTAGTTCCAAATTAATTTCGAAATGGTTATGATTGGTGACGGTTTCAGCAAATATTTTGAGTAAAACTTGATTAGTATTGGCCCTTATAAATTAACTAGTCAGGTATTGCTTGCCCCAATGGCGGGCGTGACTGATCGACCTTTTCGTGGTCTCTGCCGACGTTATGGCGCTGGCTTGACTACTAGTGAAATGGTGGCATCAGACGCAAAATTGTGGAATTCAGAGAAAACACGGCAAAGGCTGTTGTTTTCAAAAGATGAAATTCCCGTTAGTGTGCAAATTGTTGGCTCTGATCCTACTAAATTGGCGGAAGCTGCGCGTTTTAATGTTGATAATGGGGCTCAAATTATTGATATTAATATGGGTTGTCCAGCGAAAAAAGTTTGTAATGTTGCAGCTGGCTCGGCTTTGCTTAAAAACGAAAAACAAGTGTTTAATATACTAGAAACAGTAGCAAAGTCTGTCAATGTGCCCGTTACATTGAAAACGCGGACCGGCTGGAGTATATCGAATAAAAATGGTGTTCGTATAGCCAAAATCGCCGAAGATAGCGGTATTTCGGCAATTGCAGTGCACGGCAGAACACGTGAGTGTATGTATCGTGGTGAAGCTGAATATGAAGTAGTTGCGGATATTAAAAGCAGTGTGTCGATTCCTGTTATTGTTAATGGTGATATAGATTCACCGGAAAAAGCGAAGCAGGTTCTTGATTTTACAGCTGCGGATGCAGTAATGGTGGGTAGGGCTGCACAAGGTAATCCTTGGTTGTTCAGAGAGATCCAGGCATTTTTAGATACTGGTGTAAATTTGGATGCACCTGTATTATCTGAAAGATGCGCGGTTTTATCGGAACACCTAAAAAGTTTGTATGATTTTTATGGGGAGTATAGGGGGTTGCGTATAGCGCGCAAGCACATTAATTGGTATTGTAAGCGAATTGAGGGATACTCTTCATTTCGAAAAGTAATTAACAAAATTGATTCTGCCAATGAACAATTGGAGCGTGTAAATCTTTTTTTTCAACAATTAATTATTCAAGGGGACAAAGCGGCATGACCGGCATTCCAACAGAAAGTACAACTGAAAACGAAATTTCTCAACCACAAGAGTCTCAAACTACGTCTGGGATTCAAGAGTGCGTTCAAGAGTCTATGGAAACTTATTTTGCAAATCTTGACGGTCAAGGTACTAACGAGCTTTACAAAATGGTAATTAGTGAAGTTGAGCAGCCATTACTTCGTGTTGTTTTAAAACACACACGTGGTAACCAAACTCGAGCAGCCGAGATTCTTGGCATTAATCGTGGAACATTGCGTAAAAAATTAAAGATGTATGATCTAGGCTAGTTCATATATATTTAGCGTTATTTAGTAAGGCCGAAAGTCTTTGATTTTCGGCCTTACTTTTTTGGTTTAAAAAAATAAAGAATTCAATTGGATAAAAGATATGGTGAAGGTAAAACGGGCATTAATCAGTGTGTCGAATAAACAGGGAATTGTTGAGTTTTCAAAGCAATTGCAATCACTGGATATAGAAATATTGTCAACTGGTGGAACTGCAAAGCTACTCGCTGATAATGGTGTGCACGTGACTGAGGTTTCTCAGTATACAGGTTATCCTGAAATGATGGATGGACGTGTTAAAACGTTACACCCAAAAGTTCACGGTGGAATCTTGGGTCGGCGGGGTATTGATGACACTATTATGCAAGAAAACGGTATTACCGAAATAGATTTGGTTGTGGTCAATCTATATCCATTTGAGTCGACAATTGCAAAGCCAGATTGTTTGCTTACGGATGCTATTGAAAATATCGATATTGGTGGCCCAACAATGGTGCGTTCGGCTGCAAAAAACCATGCTTCAGTGGCGATTGTTGTCAATCCTGAAGATTATGATGAAGTCATTTCTGAAATGAATGCAAATAGCGGATCTCTTTCGAAAAAACAGCGCTTCGAATTGGCAGTAAAAGCCTTTGAACATACTGCTGCATATGACGGTGCAATAGCTAATTATCTTGGAGCCATTGAAGAAAACGAAGAAGCTCGAGAATTTTCCAATACTTTCAATCGCCAATATCGTAAAGCTCAAGATTTACGTTATGGCGAAAATCCCCATCAAAATGCTGCATTTTATATTGAAGAGCGTAATACTGAGGCATCCATTAGTACTGCTCAGCAATTGCAGGGGAAAGAGTTATCTTACAATAATATTGCTGATACCGATGCAGCACTGGAATGCGTAAAGCAATTTGAAGAGCCAGCATGTGTCATTGTCAAACATGCAAATCCATGTGGTGTTGCAATAGCAGGTGACATAATGAAAGCCTATGACTTAGCGTTTGCAACCGATCCAACTTCTGCATTTGGTGGCATTATTGCGTTTAATCGTGAGTTGGACGAAGTAACAGCTAAAGCAATAATAGATAGGCAATTTGTCGAAGTTATTATTTCACCATCGATTTCTGGTGCTGCAAAGGAAATATTGGCCAGTAAAACGAATGTTAGAGTGTTAACTTGTGGTCAGTGGGATGAAGAAAATTCTAATAGCCTAGACTTTAAGCGTGTTAATGGTGGTTTGTTAATACAAGGTCGTGATGCAGGTATGGTAAGCCGTGAAGATTTAAAAGTGGTGACTAAACGTCAGCCCACAGAACAACAATTTAATGATTTACTTTTTGCATGGCGTGTTGCTAAATTCGTTAAATCTAATGCAATTGTTTATGTGAACAATGGTCAAACAATTGGTGTAGGTGCTGGTCAAATGAGCCGAGTATACAGCGCTAAAATAGCGGGCATTAAAGCTGCCGATGAAGGCTTGGAAGTTAAAGGTTCAGTGATGGCTTCTGATGCATTTTTTCCTTTTCGTGACGGATTGGATGCGGCAGGTAAAGTAGGAATTACAGCGGTGATTCAGCCGGGTGGTTCTATGCGAGATCAGGAAGTGATTGATGCGGCTGATGAACATGGAATAGCAATGGTGTTTACAGGAATGCGTCATTTTAGGCATTGATGTTTTATTTATTGGATCTGTTTTTCCTGGCGGCGAGATTTAATTTTAATTGGGATTTCGACCCTAAACGACGAGCCTCATTTTTTGCACGGCCAAAAAACGAGACGCAAAAAAGGCCGCCCGAAATCTTGCCCTGCGGGTTCCCTCGTAAAGTAGAATAATCAAGCGTGAAGGCGAACTCACTACGCTCAAACAGGTCTTCACTTTCTCTTGATTATTCTACTTTGCTCGGCTTCGACTTAACGGGATTTGGGGTGTCAGCCGAATATTTATTAATGACTCAAATCTAAAACAAATCGTAAGCGTATTTTATTCCGATGCTAGTGTTCAGGCCGTTGAACGTATCATTTTCATGAGCAACGATGAAGCCTGACTCCAGGTTGATTTTAAAGTTGTTTGATACAGGAGTATCAACGTCAACTGAAATAAACAAATTTAACGCGGTGCCACCTATGTACATTAAATCCATACCGATAAATACATGGTCGCTGTGCCCCATACTTTGCATAACACCACCAGAGGCATATATTTCTGAGCCTGTGCCCATGCCAGCTTTTAATCGATATACCATGCTGACGTTAACTAATGAATCTCGTTGATACATAACAGTAGCAATTTTTCCGCTGGTTGAACCATTGACATTTGTCATCATTTGATTCATTCCCCACATGTTTTTTCTTGGGGATTCTACTTCTTCTACACGATCACCTTTGGCGATAGTGAATTTACTTAAATCATAGGTCTCTGAAATTGAAAGTTCGCCTTTGGAAAAGTTTTCGAAGACTTCATTGACTTTGATATGTCCAACGGGTTGCCTAAAGGCTTCTTTGTCATTGATTGTCTTTATGTCGCGAAAAACGCCATAATAAGATCCTTCTTCTACACCGGCGTTTTTCCCGATATTAATAGCAATTTGATTTTCTAATACGGCAAGAATTTTACTGTCAAAAGCGTTTTTTTCAGTTTCAGTTGTTCGTTTGACCCACTGTTCTGTGTCGATAGAAAGTTGACCAACAATAATCTCAGCAATTGAATATACAGCGGTAACTTTTTTAACTCTAACTATGCCTGTTGTGACCTCGAGGTTTCCATATGAGTTTCCATCATCGTCTTCAATGGGATCACCTTCTTCATAAACTTGATAAGTATCATCTATTTTGATTCCAGCAGTTTCTCCGAGATCGAAATAAACCAAGCGTTTATCTTTTTTAATGACTCTGCCTAGTTCTAAAAACTTAGTTTTTAGTTTTAGTGGCATGCTATATTCTAGTTGTGCTAGGAATGCTTTAATGCTTTTAATTTTATAATTTTCTTCCCATCGAAAAATTAGTTCGCCATTGTTTCTGAAAATTTGGAATTGTAATTTTCCTGTTTTCTTTTCTGAGTCCAATATGACATCAGCGACCCAAGGCACATTGCCTTTTGCTGCTGCTTGTAGTCTGTCTTTTAATGGTTTACTACCAGAGATTGTGCCTTTAAGACCATTGATCACTTTAAATCGATTGAGGTTGTCGATGCTCTTCTTGGAAATTGCACGAAAATCTGCTGATAAAGCGCTGTGATGTCCCTTTAGATCGGTGTATACAACAATACCTTCATCAGCTGCAAAAGAAGGGTTGCTAATAAATAATATGCTTAATATCCCTATTAAGAAAAATTGAGTTTGATGGCGTTTATTTTTCTTTTTATTAATAATTCGATCTGTCATGACTAGTCCTACTACTTTTATAGCAAATTGGGTGTTAAATATTCGATTTGTCACAGGTTAAATTGAGACATACTGGTATCGACAGATTGTTGAAAAAGCTTGATAAGACGTGGGGTGTAAAGGGGAAAATAGTGCTTGAGTACTAAGTTTAGGGTGGATTTTGTTCGATTTCTTCGATTTTTTCCATGAGATTGAAACATTCTTCTTCAGTTGCTTGAATATTTTTATTAATTTCAGTTTGTTGTTGCAACAAGGATTTTAATTTTTCCTTATTTGCCTCCTCATATAATGACGTGTCAGTCAATTGATCTTCAATGTTGGATTGTTCAAGGTTGAGCTTTTCCAAGCTAGCTTCAAGCTTTTTTAATTTGTTTGAGTAGGGCTGGGTTAGTTTTCGACGTTCAGCATCAAGTTTACGTTGGTCTTTACGTGATACTTCAGTTTTAACGGAATTGTTGTCTAAAGTACTATCTTTTGAGTCGTTTTTTAGAGTGTTTCGGTAATCTGATAGTGTGCCATCAAATTCAGTGACTTTTTTGTTCTGGACAAGTAAAAACGTATCACAAACCGTATTTATCAGGTGTCTATCATGTGAAACCAACAACATTGCCCCTTCATAACTTTGTAATGCAATGGATAATGCATCACGCATATCGATATCCAGATGATTGGTAGGTTCGTCGAGTAATAAAAGATTAGGTTTGCTATAAACAAGTGCAGCAAGAACAAGTCTGGCTTTTTCTCCCCCAGATAACGTTGTAATTTTTTGTTCTATTTTGTCATTCCTAAAATTAAATCTTCCAAGATAATCTCGAAGGTTTTGATCTGAAGCGTTGGGATCCAAACGAGACATATGATTTATAGCGCTATCATTGCCATCGAGTTGTTCTAATTGATGTTGTGCAAAATACGCAATTTTTAGGTGTTTGTGTTTCTCGCATAAACCACTAAATGCTTCAATTTCCCCAGCAATGAACTTAATAAAAGTCGACTTGCCCTCACCATTCGCACCTAGAACACCTATCCGGTCATTAATGAATATATGACGAGAGATATTCTCGAGTATATTTGTATTGCCATAACCTAAAGTAATGTTGTCCAGATTGAATAATGTGTGAGGGGTGTTGTCTGGTGTACTGAAAACAAAGTGAAATGCAGAATCAATATGTGCAGGCGCTATAATTTCAAGCTTAGCTAATGCTTTAACGCGACTTTGTGCTTGTTTGGCTTTCGTTGCCTTTGCTTTAAATCGAGTGATGAAACTCCGTATATGTTTTATTTCTCGTTGTTGTTTTTCATAACTTGATTGTTGTAGTGACAGTTGTTCGGCGCGTTGTTTTTCAAAGCTGGAATAATTTCCATTAAACAAAACAGCTTGATGTTGAGAAATGTTAACAATCTGATTAACAGTGTTATTCAAAAAATCTCGATCATGAGAAATCAATAATAGTGTGCCGGAATATGTTTTTAAGTAGTCTTCAAGCCAAAAAACCGCTTCCAAATCTAGATGATTCGTGGGTTCATCAAGCAATAACAAGTCGGATCGACACATTAAAGCTCTAGCCAAATTAAGGCGCATTTGCCAACCACCCGAAAATGAAGAGACCGGTTGTTCAAATTGTGCTTGAGTAAATCCTAATCCATTGATGAGTTTGGCAGCTTTACTTTTTGCAGTGTAACCATCCAACTGATCCATCGTTAAATGAAATTTTGAAATTTCATCAGAACTGAGTTGCGAGTGGTCAGATTCAAGTGTCTCTAGTGTTTTGTATAACTCAGCGTCTCCAGATAAGACATAGTTAATGGCAGTTAAGTGTTGATTGTGAATTTCTTGAAAGACTTGTGCAATTACTACATTGTCAGGAATTTGGTAGTGACCGCTATCTAGTTCAATTTGATTGAGAATAAGTAAAAATAAACTGGATTTTCCGCTGCCGTTAGCACCAGTAATTCCAACTTTCTTTCCTGGATAAATGGTGAAATTAGCATCTTCGAAAAGTGTTTGTGTGCCACGTTTTAAGGAAGCGTTTTTAAATTCCAGCATTTAGTTCTACTTTATTTTTTAATTAGTACCCATTTTATCGGATATTAAATCGACATGCAGCTGGTTTATTATTCTTTTTACATGACTTTGTGACACTTTCGTGAGAAATGAGTGAAATTTATGTGAACTTTTAGGCGTAATTTAATGATGTTCAAACGACAAAAGCTTTGAGTGCGAGTTTCATGTGTTTTTGAAAACGTGACTCAAAGTTTTCATCGTGCTTATTTATAATTAAAATGTAAAGGATAAGATTATGCATCACTCAATTAAGAAAAACTTATTAGCTATAGGGGTAACTTTAGGTCTTGCTACAACGGCTTCTGCAGCTGACTGGGAAGTTAAAATAACCAATCTTACACACGGAAATCATTTCACGCCTCTGCTAGTAACTGCGCATGATCACGATACGCATTTATTTAAGGTAGGTGATGCAGCTTCTACAGCAATTGAACATATGGCTGAATGCGGACATTTGGACCCACTGTTGGCAACGACGGAAGTTGGGGCAGCCGATGCAGATACAATTGCAAATCCAGCCGAGGGTGTTTTAGCCCCTGGTGCAACAACGACGGCGATGATTACTACGAACGATACACATCTTTCAGTGGTTGCGATGGTTTTACCTACGAATGATGGATTTTTGGGACTAGAGTCTCAGCATATTCCTGCTGAAGCGGGGAGTTATACCTATTGGGTAAATGCGTATGATGCGGGCACAGAAGAAAATGATGAAATACTTGCGGCGTCAGGCAGTACTTGTACTTATACCGATAGTGGGATGATACCTGGAGCACCGGGTGGAGATGCTGGTACTGGAGCGACAGGTGTATCTTCTGCTGATGGTAATACGATGATTCATGTTCACCGTGGCGTTCTAGGTGATGACAGTTTAACAGATGGTAAAAGCGACTTAGTGAACACTATTCACCGATGGCAAAATCCTGTGGCAAAAGTTGTTGTTACGGTGACACCATAAGGGGAGTAGTAAACAATGAAACCAATAAAACGATATTATAAATTTCTATGGACTTGTATGTTGCCAGCTTTATTGGCACTTACCGGGTGTTTTCATGATGAAGACGACGAAAATATGTCACCTACGGCCGATGCTGGGCAAGCGCAAACTGCTACTGAATTAACGACGGTTACTTTAACAGGTAGTGGAACTGATAGTGATGGAACCATTACTTCTTATGAGTGGATGCAATTAAGTGGCTCTACGGTAAGTTTAGTCAATGCAGGTATGTCGACATCAACTTTCGTGGTTCCTGCTATTGATGCGAATGAAGACTTAGTTATGCGATTAACTGTAACGGATAATGATGGTGCTACTGCTACGAACGACGTAACGATTACAGCTGAAAACTTGGCTACATCATATGATTTAACTATCAAGGTGACTAATATTACTAATGGTCAACCATTGACACCTGCTGCGATAGTTTTACATAAATCCGGATATAGTGGTTGGCGTATTGGTTCAGCAGCAAGTGTTGGACTAGAGAAGCTCGCGGAAGGTGGCGATACCACTGATTTTATCAGCGATGCGAATGCCGATACAAATGTTCTGACTGCCGGTGTTGCTGGTAGCGCTCCATTTGGACCAGGTGGATCATCCACAGTGGATGTGAGTATTATGGAAAACAAAGACGCACTATTATCATTGGCATCGATGCTTGCTAATACCAATGATGCTTTTGCTGGCAATTCACAAGTTGCGGTTGGCGCGTTGAGTGTTGGTGATTCTATGACAGTGTATAGTCATGTCCATGACGCAGGAACTGAATTGAACACAGAATCGACTGGTACGCTCGCTGGTCCTGCTGATACGTCAGCTGCTGCAGATAAGGCATTTAGTGCTGTACGTGATGATATTCATGACTTTGTCACTTTACATAACGGAGTGGTGACGGCGGATGACGGATTAACAGCTTCTGTTCTAAATGAGTCGCACCGTTGGTTGAATGTAGCGGCAAGAATTGATATTACTCGTACTCAGTAAGTTTTTGTTTGGTGCATCGTAGCCCGGATTTTATCTGGGTTGCATGCATTTTTAGTTGTGATTTAGTGGATGTAAACACATTAATTTTGAAATGATTTTCTTGAATTCCGCGATTGTCTGATTTTTTCCATTAAATTTTAACGCTTTAGCAATATCTTGCCAGCCCTTGGCATAAATTGTTTTTAGAATTATCAATCTCAGTTCTTTTTCATGAAGCTTATTATGCGTGTCATTTTGACATAAAGCATAGTGTGAAAAAAGATTAATGAGGAATACATTGTCTTCATAAGTACGGTTGTGCGTTGCAAATGATTTAAGTGTTGACCAATCATTATTGGATAGTGGGGTTGCTGCTAGAGGCATAAAATCTTTGTATATCTTTAGACTGATATCAGGATCAAGCTCGTTTAAGCTTTCTTTTAATAAATAGCGAAAATTTTGACTAAAATGTGTTAAAGCTAATTTGTGTGGGACTTGGGCGGCAGTCGATAAGGGTTGAATCATAAGTGCTGCGTGAGCACTAATTAGTGACTTTTTATGGTGGCCGATTCTAACTAGTGAAAAGTCGTGTTTATGCCAAAAATTTAATAACTCCTTGCTTGCACCATAGCTGCATGATAGTAAATCAAACTTTTGATTTATTGCGTCAGTTTGTATCTTTTTTAACAACAATGAGCCTATACCGCAGCTTTGTATCTCCGGCCTAACAGCAATTCGCATGATGCGCAAATAACTAAGGCCTCCTGCATTTTTAATCCCTAGGTGCATGAGCAACGATTGGGGAGCTAGATGGCCTTTGGGTCTGCGCTTTCCTTGATAAATTTGTTCGGAAATCTGTGGATTGAGCTGCCCTTCTTTAACGGTAAATGCCGCTGCAATAAGAGTAGATTCTTGCCTGACGATGTAGATAATAATCTCTGGATTATTGATGATTTGTTTTAAGTCAGAAGGTTGTGTTTTATAATGAGCAGAACTAAGTAAGTCATAAAATTCTAATAATAACGATTCATTTTCAATCAGTTCTTGTGTCGAGATAATTTCAATTGTTGGTGAGTCTATATTGGTTTTTTCAAAAAATATGCTTTTTTCTGGTTTTAATAGGAATAGTTGATTGATAAGCTTTTCTAATGGATCAGAGCTACTCCAGCGTAAAGGAGCGCCTAAATAGAACTTTTTCCAGCTAGGTGTTATTTTTTCTAAGTATTTAAAAAATTTAATAGAAAAGCAGTGACCACTGCCTTCGTAACCATGTACGGTTGAAGCAAATACAATGCGGGAATACTTTTTCAGTAATTGTTCCAAAATAGGGGGTGGTATGCCTGCGGCTTCGTCAATAACTAATAAATCTGTTTTTATCTCTGAGGCTATCAGTTTATCGGGCGCTACAAACAAAAGCTGTGAGTTTTCTAGTTCAACTTTTCCAGGTTGATGAGTAGCTTGCGGTAATTCCAATTTAATATGTTTAAAAATAATTGAACAGGCTTCAAGAGAAGGTGCGGTTATGATAATTTTTTTCAGATTATTATTAAGTAATTTACTTGTCGCAATGCCAAGTGCTGCTGATTTTCCTCTACCTCGATCAGCTAATAAAACCAGAGGTCGGTTGCGATGTCCTTTTATTACGTGAATAATTTCTTGAATAGCCAGTTCTTGTTGGTGGGAAGGTTGCTGTTCAGATTTATAACTTTTAAAGCTTAGTTGATTCGTATTGATGTCTGGTTCATTTGGATCTAGATTGACTTGCGTAATTAAACTACTTTCATTAAGCTTGCTAATGAACCGCCACATAAACCAATCGTTATTGGATTTACAGGATGTAAGCCAGTTTGGTATTGAAGGAGTAAGTATGAATAGCAATCCACCGCCACGTAGTGTGCCGCACAAAGCAGTAAATAAGTTGGGGTCAAATTCGTTGTTAATCTCATAAACTACGAATTGATATTCTCTGCCAATAACATTTACGGCTTTTAAGTGTTGAATATTTTGATGAGACTCTGGTGTTTTGTCAGATACCCAGGCAATGTTATTAGTTCCCTGTTTGTTAAGGAAGCTTTCAAGCAATTGAAAGCTATGCGTGTCCTGCATATTGAGTAATACTGGATAGCGACAGTAATTCGTTTCAGCTAATTTAAGTAAGGATTCCAGTTTGCTGAGTTGTTTCAATTTTGCGTGATTCCCTATCGAGTTTTTTGCATATTAGTGCCAGCACTTGGCCAATTATACTATTCTTGGGGCAAAGAATGCGTAAAAGATTTGTTTTCCAGATATCCGATTATGAATCAGTTAGAATGTTTTGCATCAATGCGCTAGTGAAACATTGGTATAAATGGTTTCTTCGAAAATCAAGATGCGAAATTAACATATCAGTACCACCGGTCAATGAAATATCTTTACTTTAATAATGTCTACAGGATAAACCAGCAGCATTAACTTCACTATGTTTGTCATATTGATTGTAGAGGGCTTGAATGGCTACAGCTTTTATAACGTTCGATCGCTTCGTCTTGGTTAATAATTCGGATGCCGTCAGGCTCACAGTTGGCCATGTGGTCATTAATTGATAAAATTTTCATTGGGATACCAAGGCACATTATTGTTTATCTAAATCTGTTAAAAGTTTACAATAGTATAGTTAGAATCTTTAAAGCACAAAGAGGATAAAGGTTCGGTGATGCAAAAAAAAATCCTGACTAAAACACATTTTAATGATTTTATTCGGCTTCTGAGAAATCAGGGTTATGATGTTGTGGGTCCTCAGGTTAAAGATGATGCAATTGTATATGATAAACTGAATAATTCTGAACAATTTCCCATCGGTGTTCATGATGATCAAACACCTGGTTCCTATTCTTTGTTAAAAACTGATGAGACATCTTGGTTTTCCTGGGCTAACGGGCCTCAAGCTTTAAAGCCTTTAGTGTTTTCACCTCAGGAAAAACTGTGGTCTGCGACAAAAGATGAACAAAACAAACTCAGTTTTGTAGAAAATATTTCTGAATCTTCACCCATTGCTGTTATAGGTGTTAGAGCTTGTGATTTATCTGCCTTAGCGATACAGGATAAACATTTTTTGGAATCTGATTTTCGGGATCCTTATTATGAGTCGCGTCGAGAGAATCTTTTACTTATTGCTATAAATTGTAGTCATCCGGCCCAGACATGTTTTTGTGTTGCCGCCGATACTGGGCCCGAGGCAAAAACTGGCTTCGATCTCGTGCTGACAGAATTAGCAGAAAGTTTTCTGATTTCTGCTGGAACGGTTCGTGGCGATGAGCTTTTGCAGCAGCTAAATCTAGAAACTGCTACAGAAGAGAATTTATCCCTGGCAAAGCAGCAAGCGGATCATGCGAGAGAAATTCAAACTCGTGTAATACCTGAAGTCAAGTCGTTAAAAAATCTGGTTAATCAATTAGAACATAGTCAGTGGGATGAGATTGCCAAACGATGTTTGTCATGTGGAAATTGTACAGCAGTTTGTCCAAGCTGTTTTTGTCATAGTGAGAAAGACCAGCCAGTATTAGATGGAAGTCAAACCGATCATGTAAGATTGTGGGATAGTTGCTTTAATCAACAACATTCCTATATTCATGGAATTGTGATTCGTGCAGAAACGAAGACGCGCTATCGACAATGGTTAACGCACAAATTTTCTACCTGGTTTGACCAATATGGCCAGTCAGGTTGCGTGGGCTGCGGTCGTTGCATAAGTTGGTGTCCTGTAGGTATTGATGTGACTGAAGAATTGGCGGTGATCTGTGAATAATTCTGCTATTAATAATTATTTACCTCATGAAGTTGAAGTTGTTGAGCGTGTTCAGGAAACACCATCGATTTTTACGTTAAAAATGCAATTTACTGATCAAAAAATTCAGCAGGAATATCGTTTTTTGCCGGGTCAATTTAATATGATGTATTTATATGGTGTTGGTGAAGTGCCAATATCCATTGTGTCTGATCCGCAGGATGATAATTTGCTTGAACACACGATCCGAGATGTTGGTCGAGTTACCCATGGTCTTTCTCAATTAAAAGCAGGTGATCGATTAGGGGTTCGTGGACCATACGGTCGAGGTTGGCCTTTGTCAGTAGCAGAAGGTAAGGACGTTATTTTAGTGACTGGTGGTTTGGGTTGCGCTCCATTAGTCTCTGTGATTAATTATGTTGTAAGACGTCGGGAATTATTTGAACGCTTGGTTATTTTGCAAGGCGTGAAACATTCTGATGATTTAATATGGCGAGAGCAATATGAAAAGTGGCAAGAATTACCAAATACCCAGGTGATGGTAGCTGCTAGTGAAACCGCAAAACCAGGTTGGCCCTGGTATTCAGGACATGTCACCAATTTATTAGATAAAGCCGTATTTAACACAGATAACGCTATTGCAATGATGTGTGGGCCGGAACCAATGATGCTAGCAGCTATTGAGCCGCTTCGTTTGCAAGGAATGATGGAAGAAAATATTTGGTTAAGCATGGAGCGTAACATGCAATGTGCTGTTGGTCATTGTGGTCATTGTCAGTTTGGTGAGAAATTTGTGTGTAAGCAAGGGCCAGTTTTTCCATATTCCGAAATTAAAGAATTATTTGGTGTAAAAGGTTTTTAATATGACAGCTAAACCTATTGTCACTGTTCATAAATTCTCATCTTGCGATGGATGTCAATTAGCGTTCTTGAATCTTGGTAGTGATTTATTGTTATTAACTGAGCTAGTTGATATTGTTCATTTTGCTGAAGCTGGTCCATTGGATGAAGATCGTCATGCGAATATTGCTTTTATTGAAGGCAGCATCTCAACCAAGAAGGATGTTGAGCGTATTCACAGAATTCGAAAAAATAGTGATTACCTAATCACCATTGGTGCTTGCGCGACTTCTGGTGGAATTCAAGCGTTAAAAAACATCAATCATGGTGATATTTGGGTTGAAGCGATTTATGCAAGTCCAGAATATATTGACCTTTTAGATCAAGTATCTCCAGTGGCGGAATACGTTAAGGTTGATTTTGAAATATGGGGATGTCCCGTTTCGAGTGAACAAGTTGTTGCTGTTGTTCGGTCTTTATTATCTGGCGTGAAACCGATAGAGAATAGTGAAAAAGTTTGTATGGAGTGCAAGCGTTCACAAACAGTTTGTCGTATGGTAACTCGAGGTGAACCTTGCTTAGGTCCCGTCACTCGTGCTGGTTGTGGTGCGATTTGTCCTAAATTTGGTCGTGCTTGTTATGCCTGTTATGGCCCTGCCGTTGACAGCAATACAAATTCTTTGGCTAATCGATTTTCAGGTCTAGGTTTAATGAATGAAGATATCTCTCGGCAATTTCAATTGTTTAACAATAATGCGCCAGTTTTTAGAAACATTGCAAATAAAGTTGTGAGTGAAAATAGTGAGTAACAAAGAAATAAATATACGAGTGCCGGTTTTAGCGCGTGTCGAAGGTGAAGGTGCGCTTGAGTTAGATATTCGTCATGGAAAAATTGAAAATTTGAAACTCAATATATTCGAGCCTCCACGTTTGTTTGAAAAATTCCTTGAAGGACGGCATTTTACAGAAGTCCCCGATATCGTAGCTCGTATATGCGGCATTTGTCCTGTGGCATACCAAATGAGCGCCGTTCATGCATTTGAAGACTTATTTGAAGTAGACCCAGGTCCTTGGGTAAGAGATATGCGCCGCTTGTTTTATTGTGGGGAATGGATTGAAAGTCATGCTTTGCACATTCATTTATTAGCAGCGCCAGATTTTTTAGGGTATGAAAGTGCGCCAGCTATGGCTAAAGATTATCCGAAGGAAGTTAGACGCGGAATTGAATTGCAAAATGTTGGCAATGAGATAGTGAAATTGTTAGGAGGGCGGTCGGTTCATCCGGTTGGCGTCAAAGTGGGTGGTTTTTTTCATGCGCCATCAAGTTTAGAAGTTAAGGACTTATTGGAGAAACTCAAACAACTTTTACCTTTAGTTGAGGAGTTGTTGCCGTGGACTGCTTCTCTAAATTTGCCTCAGGATGAACAGGACTTTACCAGTGTTGCATTACGCCATTCCTCTGAATACCCAATCAATGAAGGGCGAATTGATAGTAGCGATGGTTTGAATCTTGGCGTGAAGTCTTTTAGTCAACACTTTGTTGAACATCATGAGCCTCATTCAACTGCATTACATTGTTTGTTGGATGGAAAGCCATATTTGGTGGGACCACTCGCTAGAGTAAACTTAAATTTTGATCGTTTACCAATGGACATTAAAATCCCTGCATTAGCGACGGGTATAAAATTTCCAAGTAGCAACGTTTTTAATAGCATTGTCGCTCGCGCTATTGAAATATTGTATGCATTTCATCAAAGTATTCAAATACTGGAAAATTATTCTCGACCAAAGGAGCCATTTGTAGAAATTAAAACGAAGGCAGGTGTTGCATATGGATGTACAGAAGCGCCTCGTGGGATACTTTGGCATCGTTATGAAGTTGACGGAGATGGATTTATAACAAAGGCTAGAATTGTTCCACCCACAAGTCAAAATCAAGCACGTATGGAAGAGGATTTGACGAATGCTTTAACCAAGTTTGGTTTAGAGCAAGCAGAAGATAAAATTCAATTTCGAGCAGAACAAATAATTCGTAATTATGACCCTTGCATTTCTTGTGCAACACATTTTTTGGATTTAAGAATCAATCGTTAATGAATGTATTGATTGTTGGATTTGGATCATATCAAGCAGATGATCAAATAGGCTGGTTGATTGTGGATCAGTTGCAGTCTCTAGAAACCCTACCAAACAACGTTTCGTTTTTAAAAATAGCTGGAAATGCCATGGTCTGGTTGGCACAGGTTGAAGTAGAAACCCAGCTTATTTTTATCGACGCTGTGCGTTCTGAAAAAGCAATAGGTTTTATTCATCGCTTAGAGTTTAGTACAGATTTACCTTTAACACTGAGCACCTTTTCTAGTCATGGATTGGGTTTAGTGGAGAGTTTAAAATTGGCACAAAGTCTTAATCTGCTGAATGGGTCGAGTCTATTTTATGGTGTTGAAATCGGTAGAGATAAGTCTTTTGAGCTGATCAGTAAAGATGTCATAAAGTCTATCCCTGAAGTAACGGCAGAAATTGAAAAATATTTGCTATCTGATTGAAAAAATACGGTTTAGAAATTGTTTTAACTGGTCGATACTCTGATTGTTGAACGAGGGCTCATGTAAAATAGTGGATAAATCAATTGTTTAGAGAAATTTTAGGCGCATTTGTTGTAGGAACTGTCATAAATCTCGTGAACCAAAGGATGGTCATTACGGATGGTGCCACCTTATCGCTCGAAAATGCGCTATTAACCTATGTAATTCTCGCTATCTTTGTGGTTTTAGTTAGTCGATTCAGTAATAACACTCAAAAAGCAGATAAGCCGAATCATGTTTATTTCGAAGAAATGAGTGGTGGGTGTGGTGTACATGGAGCGATAGAAAACCTTCAGAGATTATCGAGTCAAGTTCATGAAAATGCATCACGAGTTAATAAGGCATCGGCTGGTAGAGTCGCATTTGCGGATCAAGTTGTTGAAATGTCTCAGCATGTTGCTGATTCGGCTGAAAAAATTGCTGAAAGCAGTCAGCAATGTGAAGAAGTTTTGAGTGATGCTGCAAATAGTCATGTATTGGTTTCAGATAAAATAGAGGAATTAAATAATCTGCTTCATAGTTCGGCGGGATCTGTAGCAGATTCTATGTCGCTTATTGGTGATTTTCACGAGTCCTTCGATAAAATAAGCGGAATGGCTGATGCTATTACCGCAATTTCTAGCCAGACAAATTTATTGGCTCTCAATGCAGCAATTGAAGCAGCAAGAGCAGGAGAATCTGGGAGGGGGTTTGCCATTGTGGCTGAAGAGGTGAAAGAATTGGCATCAAAATCTGGGAAGTCTGCAACTGATATTTCCGGATTGTTGGAAGAGATGGCAGAATCTGTCGAAGCTTTAGTGGCTAAACTTTCCGGATTAAACAGTAGTATGGAAAATGCTGTTGGTCAAGGGGACGTGGGTATTCATGTTATTAATGAAGAAATATCGAGAATGGCGAATGCCATTTCAAATGTGTCATCTTCTGCAACCCACACTACTGAATTAGCGGTGTTGCAAAAAAATGAAATTCATTCAGTAGTTGATCAAGTGACTTCCTTAGCCGGGGACACCAAGAAAGCGGTCGAAGGTTCTGCTGCAAATATGGAAATCGGCTGTCAGTTATTGGTTCAGTTGGATGAAATTAATGAGGGAAGTAATTAAAATACGGTAAATACTTTACTTCGCTTTTGAGTAACGTTCTCTTATATAATTATTAAATATATTTACCCAATATTCATCAAATTGTGTTCCCCCATTATTATTTATTTCTGCAACAATACGTATTGCTGTGCGTCGATGTTCTCGGTCAGCTCGCGAGTGAGACATAGATTCGAATGTATCGGCGATAGCGAGTATTTTGGCACCTTCAGTAATTTGAGCTTTTTCCAAATTGCCAGGATAACCCCGTCCATCAACTCGTTCGTGATGCTGTTTGACTATGATACTCGCGGTTTCCCAGTTTCCTAATCCTTGTAGTAAATTTGATGCGTCACTTGGGTGCTCAAGCAGTTTTTGCCGTTCTAGGTTAGTGTACTTGTCAGTTTTATTTAACAAACTTAAGGGTAGAAAAGCCATTCCTATATCATGTGTTAATGCGGCTGCACGCAATTGAATTTCATCTACGGGTTTGCCAGCAAATTCATTCATTTTTAAAGCCATTTTACAAATTCTATGGCTTTTGCCTAATTCACCAACGATGCGATGCTCCATTGTTTGAGCGAGGTCGTTAAAAAAAACTAGATCGCGTTCTATGTAATTTGTGTTGGTTGCTGTTGTTTTTGGTGGTTCGGATGTGGAAGTTTTGTATTCAGGGTCAAATATTTTTATGCCATCGACTAGCATCGCATCGTCATATTTTTCAGCTGAAAGATTCTCCATCTTAAAAAGAAGTGAATCTAGTTGTTGGGACACATCGTTATAATCAAAAATTTCAACACAAATGTCATGGACTGTTTCAATATTGAGTAGAATTAAGTCACTAAAGAGTGGTGTGAATTCCATCTGATTTTTTCGGACAGCATCGAGTAGGTCTTCCAGTTTATGGATTAGGTCAGAAACCCGCCCTAGTCCAATCATTTGTAGATTGCCTTTGATAGAATGTACAGATCTGAAAAGTGCTTGTGCGGCTTTGATATTGTTAGGATTTTTCTCAAGTTCAATTAAAGTGCCGCGGATGTCGTCTTGTGAATCGTGGAAGTCCTCCATGAATTCACCAGTTAACGCTTCATTAAATTCTTCCTGCATTATTCGACCTGCAACCA
>Ga0316207_10001670_pt1 | contig 26005 bp, 19 predicted proteins | sample 6weekpyrite_MG_FD_204943 | JGI IMG/M metagenome (GOLD analysis project Ga0316207, IMG submission 204943) | Microbial mat bacterial communities from mineral coupon in-situ incubated in ocean water Damariscotta River, Maine, United States -... | ecosystem: Environmental > Aquatic > Marine >... | reverse complement strand
GGGAGATGGTGGCTCCGGTGGTGATCCGCAAGGCCATGGGCAGAATACCAACACCTTGCTGGGTTCTTTGCTGCGCATCGATGTAGGCGATGGCACATCCGGTAGTTATACTATACCGGCAGATAATCCTTTTGTCGGTGGTGGCGGTCAAGCCGAGATTTATGCCTATGGCTTGCGAAATCCATGGCGGTGGAGTTTCGATAGTGTAACAGGACAACTCTGGCTGGGTGATGTCGGCCAAAACAGCTTTGAAGAAATCGACATTATCACCAAGGGTGCCAATTACGGCTGGAACATCATGGAGGGCGCCAGCTGTTATAACGCTACAAGCTGCAATCAAACCGGTCTGACCTTACCTGTCGCTATATATGGCCGTAGCGAGGGCCAATCAGTCACCGGTGGTTATGTCTACCATGGTAGTAATGTAACATTCCTGAATGGGAGGTATATCTATGGCGACTTTGGCAGCGGCAAGATCTGGTCACTGCAACAGAGCGGCCCCGGACAATATACTTCAACCGAACTGCTGGATACCAGCCTGAGTATTGCTTCTTTTGCCGAAGATAACCTCGGTGAACTTTATGTCATCAATATCGGTGGCAGCATCAGCAAGATAATGCCCGGAAGCAATACAGGAGGACAAATTCCTGCGCTGTTATCTGGCTGGGGCTGTTTTCAGTCTGGTGACCCGACATCTTTTTCTGCCAATGTCATCCCTTACGACATCAATAGCCTGCTCTGGTCAGACAATGCAGACAAGGGTCGCTTTATGGCCATCCCGAATGGAGCCAATATCAGTATTGACAGTGAAAGCCGCTTTGACCTGCCAGTAGGCAGTGTGGTTGGAAAACATTTCTGGATAAACAATCAGCTGATTGAAACCCGGCTTTTATTACATCATCAACAACCTGATGGCTGGAAAGGTTACACCTACGAATGGAACAATACAGGAACGGATGCCACATTACTTTCCGGTGCCAAGGACATCATCGTAAACAACCAGACCTGGCACTTCCCTTCAAGTGCCGAATGCGATTCCTGTCATACCAGTATAACCGGGTTCACACTCGGGCCCGAGATCGCACAACTAAACAGACCCTACATCTACCCGGGAGCAAGCAGTGCTGCTAATCAGCTGATTACCCTGGAAAGTATCAATATACTGGCCAACCCGTTGAGTGAGGCCGAAAAATCCTCGACCCTGTATGCCATTGATGACACCGCCTACTCTACGGCACTTCGTGCGCGCAGTTATCTGCATACCAATTGCGCTAACTGTCACCAGCCAGGTGGACCTGGTGGTGGTAACCTGGACTTGCGCATGGCAACCAGCCTTGCAAACACGGGTATCTGTAATCAGGCACCTGCCGGTACTGACATGGGGCTCATCAATCCTGTTATTCTTGCGCCTGGTGCGCCGGATGCATCTGTGCTGGTATTGCGCATGGAAGACCTCGGTCAGAATCGTATGCCGCCACTGGCTTCCAGTATAGTCGATAGCCAGGCCATGTCAGTCATCAGGAACTGGATCAGCGGAATATCTGATTGTATGTGAATACTTACTCTGAAAATTGGCCATCGCCTGATGGCCTTTACAGGTAGTCATTGGCTTCATTCAGATCAAACAGTTCCTTGAGTACAGTTGTAGCGTATTGCCCTGATGCCAGTTCGAATTCAATGGCTAGCAACCCTTTATCAAGCCAGTTATAACGAAGCTTTTGAACCTGCATTCTGAGCGCCCTTCTGTCCATTTTCAGATTGGCGCTTTCCAGTCCTTGCATAATTGCCTGCTCATTTATTAACACTTTCTGCTCCAGCTGCAGAGCTGCAAGACTGACGACTGATTCGCCTTTACCCCACATAGGGCCACTGGGATGGATATCGAATTCATTTATTCTTTTTTCTATTTCGCGATCAGGCTCAGTCATTTTGAAAAAACTGTTACTGCCATCGAGCATCATACAATCACCTGCAATGGCCTTGTCCCAGGTACCCAGTCGCACTCGCTCTGCCAGAACCCGGTTAAACAGATAGCTTCGCGCCGCAGATAAATAAATACCCTTTAGCTTTCGGTCCCTGATTTTTATATCGCCTGCAAACATTTTTCTGGCCTGGGTTATATTTTCCTCGCCATGTCCAAACCTCTGCCGGCCAAAATAGTTCGGAACACCCAGTTGTTTTATCAGCGCCAAACGCTCAGCCAAGGCAACATCAGTGCACATGACATTACCCAGCGTAATCACAAAACGGTTTTGCTTAACCATGCCTGGTCTTAATTTACATCGATGACGAGTTGACTGAAGTATTTCAATATTATCCAGCTGTACAGACTGCCACTCAGGCTCATTGGCAGTCTGCAGAATTAGACTAAACCATTGAGTCGTAACAGCATGACGGTCTTTTAAACCTGCATAGCTGACATCACGAACCTTTATTCCACTGATTTTGGCAAGTTGCTTTGCCAACCATTGCGTATTGGTATTACGTTTTCTGATCTGCAGATAGACATGCTCGCCCTCACCATCGGGCTCGAAGATCAACTGCTCATCAACGATAAAGCTTTCAGGCGATTGTCGAAAGTCAACAGCACCGAGTGCTTCACCGTGCGCGCGTGGCAGAGTCTCACTTTCTTGCATTATGCTTTCCTGGGTCTATTTTTGATGTTTGCAACAGGGAAATGGACTACGATTCATTGATCAGGACAACCGCCTGTGCTGCTATGCCTTCACGCCGACCAGCATAACCGAGCTTTTCGGTTGTCGTAGCCTTGATATTCATGTGTGACATTTCTATCTTGCAATCCTGTGCAAGCTTATGACGCATGGAATCGATATGTGGCGACATTTTCGGTGCTTGTGCAATAATAGTGCAATCGGCATTGTGTAATGAAAAACCAAGCTGTTCGAGTTTGGCTATGACCGACCTGAGTAATTCGCGGCTGTCTGCATTTTTATAGGCGTCATCCGTATCGGGAAAGTGCCTGCCAATATCCCCCAGGCCTGCGGCACCAAGTAATGCGTCGCATAATGCATGGATCAGCACATCACCATCAGAATGGGCTTCCAGTCCCTGCGCGTGATCGATTTTGACTCCACCAATAACCAGCTTTCTGTCATCCACGAGACGGTGCACATCATAACCTTGCCCTATTCTCATACCGGAATTCGCCCTTGTTGTTGTAGTAAAAATCGCGCCAGTTGCAAATCATCGGGCCGTGTAATTTTTATATTATCACTATGACCTTCAATCAAGCGCGGATAGAGACCTGCCAGTTCTATAGCTGAAGCTTCATCGGTGATTAACTGATTATTATCAAGTGCCTTTTTGATCGCAGCAAATAGCACGCCCAGGCGAAACATTTGCGGAGTCAATGCATGCCACAAGCTTTCTCGATCTAATGTCTCAATCACTTCGTCGTCTGCATTTGCGCGCTTCATGGTATCTCTTACCGGAATGGCCAGCAAGCCACCCGTCTCGTCATATTGCAAACTCTGTATTAAATGCGTAATATCATCGTCGCGTAAACATGGTCGTGCGGCATCATGTACCAGCACCCAATCATTCTGGTCCGCTATTGGCATAAGATGAAGCAAGGCATTAAAAACAGAATGACATCGTTCCTGACCACCCTGTACTTTTATCAGCGTATCCTGCGACTCAAAGGCAAGTGCCTGCCAGTATTCATCGTGATCGCCCAGTGCAATACAGGTACCTGCGATTAACGGGTTATGCAGAAAACAATCGAGCGTGTGTTCAAGTACTGTTTTATTCTCCAACTGCAGATACTGCTTCGGGCGATCAGCCTGCATACGACTGCCTACACCCGCTGCAGGTATAACAGCCCAACATTTCTGCTGTGTATTCTGGACAATATCAGTCATGTTATTTTTTTTCTGGATTATTGTTTTCTTCAACAATCTGGTAAAAGGTTTCCTTGCCTTCTCGTATCATACCCAGCTCGGAGCGCGCCCTTTCCTCTACTGCCTCAAGTCCCTGCTTCAGGTCCTTGACCTCCGCTTCCAGTGCAAGGTTACGCTCCCTGGCTTTATTGTTTAGTTGCAGCTGAGACTCTACCGACTTGTTGAGCTGATGCACTTCAGCAAGACTGCCATCACCAACCCAGAGCTTGACCTGCAAAACAATAAACAAAACAACCAGTATGGCGAGTATCCATTTCATTGACTAAGACCTTTAGTCCTGGATGCGTGCAATTATGTCTCCTTACCGTCTAGCCTCTGCATGCGAGAGGGTAATAACAATAACACCAGCAGATGCTAGAATACATTAAATGCCTTTTTGCCTGCATAACTGGCTTTATCACCCAACGCTTCTTCTATGCGGATCAATTGATTGTATTTGGCAACGCGATCCGAACGTGACAAAGAGCCTGTCTTGATCTGGGTCGCCGTGGTGGCAACAGCCAGGTCAGCAATAGTCGTGTCTTCTGTTTCGCCGGAGCGGTGTGAGACTACCGCAGTATAACCTGCCTTGTCGGCCATACTGATGGCTTCGAGTGTCTCGGTGAGAGTACCGATCTGGTTAAATTTAATCAGGATCGAATTGGCAACCTTGTTATCTATCCCTTTTTTGAAAATCTCGGTATTGGTTACAAAAAGGTCATCACCAACCAGTTGCACCTTGTCTCCCAGTTTTTTGGTAAGCAAGTCCCAGCCATCCCAATCATTTTCTGCCATACCATCTTCGATGGTAATAATAGGGTATTTATCCACCCAGGCCGCCAGGTAGTCTGTAAACTCGGCAGATGTAAACTGTTTACCTTCCGAGGCCAGGTCATATTTGCCATCGGTATAAAACTCTGAACTGGCAACATCCAGTCCCAGGTAAATATCTTCACCGGCCTTGTAACCGGCCGCTTCTATTGCCTGCAATATAACTTCAATCGCTTCTTCGTTTGAACCCAGATCAGGTGCAAAGCCACCTTCGTCGCCAACCGCTGTATTCAACCCCTTGTCATGCAAGACGGACTTAAGCGCATGAAAGACTTCTGTGCCATAGCGCACGGCTTCCGCCAATGTGGGCGCGCCCACCGGTACGATCATAAACTCCTGCAGATCGACGCTGTTATCAGCATGTGCACCACCATTAATGATGTTCATCATGGGTACCGGTAGCTGATAATGATCACGGGCTTGCAACGATGCATATAATGGTTTGCCTGCATCCGCTGCTGCCGCATGTGCTGCTGCTAGCGAAACTGCCAGTAAGGCATTGGCACCCAGCTTGCTTTTATTATCCGTGCCATCCAGTTCCAGCATGGTTTTATCGATGCCTGACTGGTCCGAGATTTCCATGCCGATCAGGGCATCGCGGATTTGTGTATTGACGTTTTCAACTGCCTTCAAGACACCTTTGCCACCATAGCGTCCTTTATCACCATCACGCAATTCAAGCGCCTCGAGTTCACCGGTTGATGCCCCTGATGGCACCATGGCACGGCCCATTACGCCATTTTCGAGTGTTATATCTGCTTCCAGGGTGGGGTTGCCGCGTGAATCGATGATCTCCCGGGCATGAATATCTTGAATTTTGGACATTTTTTCTCCGCTTTTGCTTACTAATATCACCATTTACATGTGGCGGTATTGTACTTAAAAATGATGACGGTAGCGAGAATGTGCACGGGATTTAACAAGGCGGATGATTTTATCTGCTACAAGTGTGAGCAGTTCGGCAAGCTAACATTATATTTTAATTTAAAACAATATGTTATAACACACGGCCAGTGTAAACCGGGCTTTAGAGTGACTGCTCCAAAAAACCATTGGCCTTGCTGATCTTGTCCAGTTCGGCAAGCGTGCCGAGCAATGCCTCCATTTTGGCCAGCGGCCAGGCATTCGGCCCGTCACTCAGGGCCTTGTCGGGGTCCGGGTGTGTCTCCATGAACAAGCCCGACACACCGGCTGCTACGGCGGCACGCGCCAACACGGGTACAAACTCTCGCTGCCCACCAGAACAACTACCTTGTCCGCCGGGCAATTGGACAGAATGGGTTGCATCAAACACAACGGGGCAACCGGTATCTCGCATGACTGCCAATGAACGCATGTCAGACACCAGGTTGTTGTATCCGAAAGAAACACCTCGCTCACAAACCATGATTTGCTCGTTGCCAGTGGCTAATGCCTTTTCGACGACGTTTTTCATATCCCAGGGGGCGAGAAACTGCCCTTTTTTTATATTGACCGCTTTGCCCTGCCTTGCAACATTCTGGATAAAATTGGTTTGACGACAAAGAAAAGCCGGGGTCTGCATGACATCCACAACACTGGCTACTTCATGCAAGGGCGTATCTTCATGAACATCGGTTAGCACGGGCACGGCTATCTCGTCCTTGACCTTCTGCAAAATTTTCAGCCCCGCATCCATACCCGGGCCACGAAAACTGGTCGCTGATGAACGGTTGGCCTTGTCAAACGACGACTTGTAGATAAAAGAGACCCCCAGGCGCTGACAGATCTCTTTCAGTTGCCCTGCCGTATCCAGTGCCAGCGCCTCACTTTCAATGACGCATGGCCCTGCAATCAGGAACAAGGGTTTATCGAGGCCGACTTCAAATCCGCATAGGTTCATTTTTTTAATCCCTGGTCCAGCATCATTGTTTGCTTTCGTGATGCTTGAGCGCAGCTTCAATATAACTGGTAAACAGCGGATGGCCCTTGCGTGGCGTCGAAGTAAACTCAGGATGGAACTGGCAAGCAATAAACCAGGGATGATCGGCAAGCTCAATCACTTCGACAAGCGTTTCGTCGATTGACATGCCGCCAAAGACAAGACCCGCTTGCTCAAGCTGCTCCAGGTAACGGTTATTAAATTCATAACGATGACGATGGCGCTCTACGATAATGTCTTCCTGGTAGACATCCCTTGCATGGGTATTGGGTTTTAGTCGGCACTCCTGGCCTCCCAGTCTCATGGTGCCACCCATATCAGAAGCTTCATCACGTGTTTCCAGTTGCCCGCCGGCATTTAGCCACTCGGTAATCAAGGCAATAACCGGATGCGGTGTTTCTGTATTAAATTCCGTGCTATGAGCATTGCTCAGCTTGGCAACATTTCGGGCATATTCAATAACTGCGACCTGCATACCAAGACAAATACCCAGGTAAGGGATCTTGTTTTCACGTGCATATTGCACAGCCATTATTTTGCCTTCAACTCCGCGCTCGCCAAAGCCGCCCGGAACCAGAATCCCGTCCAGCTCAGCCAATGGCTCCATACCGTCTGTTTCGAGTTTTTCCGAGTCGATATAGACAATGTTAACCTTGGTCACGGTCTTGATACCCGCGTGTGCCAGTGCTTCATTAAGCGACTTGTACGATTCGGTAAGATCGACATATTTACCAACCATACCAATGGTAACTTCATGCTTTGGATGGGAAAATGACTCGACAACGGCCTGCCATTCAGACAGGTCGGCTTTGGCAACATCAAGATGGAATTTATCCACGACAATGGAATCCAGTCCTTGTTCGTGCAGCAATAAGGGTATGCGGTAGATATTATCTGCATCAATCGCCGAGATAACCGCCTTTTCCTCGACATTGGTAAACAGGGCAATCTTCTTGCGTTCGTTTTCCGGTATTTCACTTTGTGCGCGACATAACAGGATATCCGGCTGGATACCGATCGAACGCAGTTCTTTTACCGAGTGCTGGGTGGGTTTGGTTTTTAATTCGCCTGCCGTGGGTATATAAGGTAACAGGGTCAAATGCATGAACAGGGCCTTGTCATGCCCCATCTCCACTCCCATTTGACGAATCGCTTCCATGAAGGGTAAGGACTCGATATCACCTACCGTACCGCCAATCTCGACCATGGCTATATCGGCATCGCCTGCCCCTTCAATGATATTCTGTTTAATCTGGTCAGTAACATGTGGAATAACCTGCACCGTAGCACCCAGGTATTCGCCCTGCCGCTCCTTGCGAATGACGTTCTCATAGACCTGCCCCGTGGTGAAGTTATTACTCTGGGACATCCTGGTATTAATAAAACGCTCATAATGGCCCAGATCAAGATCGGTTTCAGCCCCGTCCTCTGTAACAAAGACCTCGCCATGCTGGAAGGGACTCATGGTACCCGGGTCTACATTAATATAGGGGTCCAGTTTAAGCATGGTGACCTTCAGACCACGGGCCTCAAGAATGGCAGCCAGTGAAGCCGAGGCTATACCTTTACCCAGGGAGGAAACAACACCACCAGTTATAAAAATAAATCGAGTCATAAAAATCTCAATAAAGACAACATACAAAAAAACACAGAATTACTCACATAAAACATCTTGGTTCGCGTTCAGAGAGAAGCATGCAAATCAGACTATTCATACTCGCGAAAATAACGGCTCGCTGGCTGCCTGGTCTGCCTTAGTGGTATATGCGAATTTATACCACGGCTGGGATTACAAATTACCAGAATGCAGAGCATTCCTCAATGGTTGAGTTCAAGAAAAGTCGGGATTCCATTCAAGGATCAAACCGGGTTGGTCCTTTCCAGCCTGATAGGGCTCACAAATACACAAACCGGCTATCGCAAGGATTTCATCTCCCTTGTACAGAATGGGAGTCCTGTCACGTTCCCAGGGGGGCACGCCTGCTTCCTGGAACAATTTTTTGAGCTCATGATGATGCCCTCTATTGACGGGCTGAACCCTCTCTCCACCCTGACGAAACCGGATATCGTAGCACTGCCCCATTAGTGAAGCTGACAAGCCTTCTCCCCGCGTTTGCCTGACATCCAGCCTGCCGACACCATTAATCTGTACGGGCTTTGACATATCCCAGTTTACTGTTTGATGACTGTCATGAGATGACATCGAAGACAGTGCATACAGCCTGCCCTGGTATTTCCTGACGTCAACGCCTTGCCAATGCACACAGGCGACCGCATCTGGCGAAGAATACAGCACATCACTGATGACCTGCTGCAACTGGCTTTGAGATGGCACATTCAACCCACGAGCACGCAGCCAGTATCGCAATGCATTTCGTACACGCGGCTTGGGTAACTGCTTAAGCCGGCCGATCTCCAGACTGGATGCGTTATCCAGGCCACAATGCGCCAGATCCTCTATTGCCAACTCATCGAGTAGCGTGCCAGCCTCTGACATGTGACTGGCGGTTCGCTGCAGGTTGGCAATCGCAGCCGGCCAACGCTCAACCAGCGCAGGCAAAATATCGTGACGCATAAAATTGCGGTCATAGCTTTTGTCCAGGTTACTGCCATCCTCCACCCAGCATAACTGCCTTTCATTCGCATAACTTTCCAGTTCTGCGCGACTGAATCCCAGCAGAGGACGTTGTAGCTTGCCGCAGGTAAAATCTGTTTCAAATGGCATCGCAGCAAGCCCGGGTACACCGCAGCCTCGCATTAATTGTAATAACAGGGTTTCAGCCTGTTCATCCTGATGATGCGCAGTCAGCAACACATCCCCGGCTTGCATAACACTGGCCAGGGCTTCATAGCGTAGTTCGCGTGCCGTTTCTTCCGGGCTTTGGCCTTTCACGGGCGTGGCATCGACATTAAATTGCTGATAGGTAACATTGTGCCTTTCGCATTCATGCCGGCAATGGCTGGCCCAGGCATCGGCCTCCGGGTTCAAACCATGATGAACATGCAATGCAGAAAAGGACAAGGGCAGGCTTGCTTGCAATTCGACCATGGCATGCAGTAAAACCGTTGAATCCAGCCCGCCGCTATAGGCAAGCCGGTAATGCCCTGCAATATCTTGATTCAGGATTTCAGCAAGTGCATTTGGAGAAAAACGGGGCATAGGGCGATACTATCATGGGCAGATAATCAGGCCACCACAAGCAGCCTAATCCTTGAATACCCCAAATTGCATTAAACGGTCATACCTTTTTTCCAGCAATTCCTCGACCGGCATCTGTTCAAGCTCGTTGATGGTATCTTCAAGGGCACGCCCCAATGCTTTCGACATGGCCGCAACATCACGATGCGCACCACCCAGAGGCTCGGGAATGATGTTATCAATCAGATCCAGCTCCTTCAGGCGATTGGCCGTTATCCCCAGTACTTCGGCTGCATCTGAAGCCTTGTCAGCACTCTTCCATAAAATGGCTGCACAACCTTCCGGGGAAATGACCGAGTAAGTACTGTATTGCAACATCTGCACGCGATCACCCACACCAATGGCCAGAGCACCGCCGGAACCACCCTCGCCTACAACAGTGCAGATAATAGGTGTTTTAAGTTGCGCCATAACAAACAGGTTTCTGGCAATCGCTTCACTCTGCCCACGCTCTTCGGCACCGACCCCGGGATAGGCACCCGGAGTGTCAATAAAGGTAATAATCGGTAATTTGAATTTTTCAGCCATCTGCATCAGGCGCAATGCCTTGCGGTAACCTTCCGGCCGCGGCATACCGAAGTTACGATGGATCTTGTCATTGGTATCACGACCTTTCTGGTGTCCAATCACCATAACGGGCTTGCCATTCAGTCGCGCGATACCACCCACAATGGCCTTGTCATCACCATAGGCCCGATCGCCGTGTAGTTCTTCGTAATCCGTGAAAATATTGTCGATGTAGTCATTGAAATAGGGGCGCAGTGGATGGCGAGCCATCTGCGAAATCTGCCAGGCAGACAGGTTGGAAAATATTTGCGAGGTCAGGCTCTCACTTTTTTCCTCCAGGCGAGTAATTTCTTCACCAATATTTACTTCATGGTCGTTACCCACCAGACGAAGCTCATCGATCTTGGCCTGCAGTTCTGCAATCGGCTGTTCAAAATCAAGGAAGTTCATATTCATTTTCTATTCCGCCAATGTTCTGTTAAGCACACAAGTTTACTTTAATAACAGTAAATTAGTCTAATTTTATCATATCGCGCATTAACCTGCATATTCCATCCAGACACGAGACTCATCTGCCAGGCCGCGCAAGCGGTGCAGTAATTCATCGGTCGGATGCACCTTCCACTCCCCGCCAAGCGGCATTTTGACCTGCGCGCCTTCCCCCTGATACTGCACCCAGATTGGACAACGCCCTTCCTTGAAAGGCCCCAGTACCTCGGCCAGGGATTGCACGAAGCCATTCCTGCCGCGAGTCTGGTCGAGCTTGATAACCAGTCTTCTGGCAAAATATTCCCGCGCCATGTCCATGGTAAACAACTCTTCTGCGGTCAGACGAAAATTTCCCGTGTAGTCATCCAGTGCCAACTTGCCCTTGACCACCAGCACCTTATCCTTGTTTATCAAGCCTCGCCCGCCCTCGAACAGATCGGCGAACAGGGTGACTTCCATGCGTGCAGTCCGGTCATCCAGGGTGACGATAGCCATCCTGCCACGTCGGGTATTAATTACCCTGACACCAATGACGAGGCCTGCTGCCACCACCTGTTTCTCCTGGCCGCTGCCCAGGCGGAACGAATCAGCGGAATCTGCCCCCCCACTACCCCCCATGAGGTCGCTTACCCGGGCCGTGATCATACTCGACAATTCTTCTTCGTAGCGTGCAATCGGGTGACCTGTCAGGTATAAACCCAACGTTTCCTTTTCACCGGTCAATCGCGTTTCATCATCCCAGTCCGCCAGCTCGACGACATCCAGCTTGGCATCTCCCGTATCCGGCGCTGCCCCTCCAAACAAATCATCCATCCCTACGCTGGCATTGCGATTGTGTTGCTCGGCTGCCTGTACCGCATCGGGCACCTGCGCCATGAGGCTCGCCCGGTTCGGGCCTAACTGGTCAACCGCACCTGCACGAATCAAGGCTTCAAGTACGCGTTTGTTGACCTTGCGCAGGTCAACACGCTTGCAAAAGTCAAACAGGTCTTTATACGCGCCATTGGCCTCGCGTTCTTCATAGATGATTTCTATAGCAGCCTGACCGACTCCCTTGATCGCACCCAGACCATAAATAATTGTATCGTCGTCGTGCGTGGTAAACATGTAGAAAGACTCATTCACATTCGGCGGCAACACCTGCAAACGCATATCGCGACATTCCTCAATCAAGGTCACCACCTTGTCCGTATTATCCATATCGGAAGACAACACGGCGGCCATAAAGGCTGACGGGTAATGCGCCTTTAGCCAGGCAGTTTGGTAGGACACCAGCGCATAGGCTGCGGAATGGGATTTGTTAAAACCATATCCTGCGAACTTTTCCATGAGGTCAAAGATATAGGTCGCCGTCTTTTCTTCGACACCGTTTTTGACCGAACCTTCCGTAAAGATGTCGCGCTGCTTGGCCATCTCTTCCGGTTTCTTTTTACCCATCGCACGACGTAGCAGGTCCGCACCACCAAGCGAATACCCGGCCAGCACCTGGGCAATTTGCATAACCTGTTCCTGATACAGGATAACCCCGTAGGTTGGCTTCAAAATGGGTTCAAGTGCAGGATGAGGATACTCGACCTTGGCGCGGCCATGCTTGCGTTCTATAAAGTCATCTACCATGCCAGACTGCAAGGGACCCGGACGAAACAGGGCAACCAGCGCGACAATATCGTCAAAATGATCTGGTTGCAGCCGCTTGATGAGGTCTTTCATGCCACGAGATTCAAGCTGGAATACCGCCGTGGTGGCGCATCGCTTTAACAGGTCAAATGACGCCTTGTCATCGGTCGGTATAAAGGCAATATCAAGCAAGTCTTCATTGGTTTGCTGGCGTTGCCGGTTAATAGTCTGCACAGCCCAGTCGATGATCGTCAACGTACGCAGGCCGAGAAAGTCAAACTTGACCAGACCAACGGCCTCGACGTCATCCTTGTCAAACTGGGAGACAATATTGCTGCCGCCCTGCTCACAGTAGACCGGGGTAAAATCCGTTAATTTGGTTGGCGAGATAACCACACCACCGGCATGCTTACCGGCATTTCTGGCCAGGCCTTCCAGCGTTCTGGCCAGATCCAGCAGGGCCTTTACCTCTTCGTCATCATCGTACAGCTGTTGCAGCTCGTCTTCCTGCTCCAGGGCCTTGTCCAGCGTCATGCCGATTTCAAAAGGAATCAGCTTGGCTATCCGGTCAACAAAGCCATAGGGATGTGACAATACTCGTCCCACATCTCGTACCACCGCCTTGGCCGCCATACTACCGTAGGTAATGATCTGCGAGACTTTTTCCCGCCCATAGTGCTCTGCCACGTATTCGATCACGCGGTCGCGCTGATCCATGCAGAAATCAACATCGAAATCCGGCATGGAGACACGTTCGGGATTCAGGAATCGCTCGAATAACAGCTCCAGCGCAATGGGATCCAGATCCGTGATAGTCAACGCATAGGCCACCAGTGAACCCGCACCCGAGCCACGCCCCGGACCGACCGGTATGGCATGATCCTTCGCCCATTGAATGAAATCTGCAACAATCAGGAAGTAACCCGGAAAACCCATCTGGATGATAACATCGAGCTCAAGCTCCAGTCGGTCATGATAGACCTTTGCCTTTGCTTCGTATTCAGGATCGTCGGCCGCAAGTATCGCATCAAGCCGTTTTTTCAGCCCCTCACGTGATTGCGCCTGCAGAAAACTGTTGGCATCCATACCTTCCGGCACCGGGAAGTCAGGCAAATAATTCTTGCCCAAGGTCAATTCCAGGTTACAACGCCGCGCAATTTCAACGGTGTTTTCAACCGCCTCAGGGATATCTGAAAACAGCCCGATCATCTCCTCGGGAGTACGAAGATACTGTTGCTGGCTATACAATCTGGGTCGCCGCTTATCGTCCAGTGTACGACCATCATAGATACAGACACGGGCCTCATGTGCTTCGAAATCTTCTTTATTGAAAAAACAGACATCATTGCTAGCAACAACAGGAAGTCTTACTTTTTCTGCTAACTCAATAGCTTGCTGAATATATCTAGATTCATTCTCACGCCCGGTTCGCTGCAATTCCAGGTAATATGAATCAGGGAACAGTTCTGCCCAGAAACGTGCCTTGGTTTCTGCCAGGGACATATTGCCGGCCAGCAAGGCGCGGCCAACGTCACCATCACGACCGCCAGACAAGGCAATCAGCCCCTCTGTTTGTCCTTCGAACCAGGCTTGCTCAAGCATGGGAATGCCACGATGCTGTCCCTCAAGATAAGAACGAGAAACAAGCTGACTCAGGTTCAGGTAACCCGTTTTATTCTTGCACAACAGGATCAGTCGGTAAGGGCGTTCGGTCTCATTATCATTGGCAATCCAGACATCGACTCCCACGATGGGCTTAATACCTGATGCAATGGCGGACCGGTAGAACTTGACCATGGAAAACAAATTACTCTGATCTGTCACCGCCACCGCGGGCATACCTGCTTTGGCAACCTCCTTGGTTAAGGTCTTTATTCTTATTAGGCTATCGACTAATGAATATTCTGAATGCAGATGCAGATGTACGAATTGACTTGGCATCGGATTATTGTACTCAGCATCCCGTTTTACTGCGAGCCCTGCCCGGTTATTTTTTTAGAATTAAAAAGAACACAACCAGCACAAGAAAATTTCAACAACGGACCGCTACATTTCTACACTAAAAACATAAACCCAAATAAAATCCTGCACTTAAAAATGTTATTGCGCGTGCGTCAAAAATAAGTTACTTTAAAATAGCACTAAAAAACTTGTGCCTGTTTTATAAAGTCGTCCGACAAGCACAAGTAAAAAAATAATGGCTTAAAGCCAGTAATATAAAAATAAATAAAAACAATAACTTATAAGGTGATTCAGGAGGATGTTATCATGTCGATAACTCAAACAGCATCGCTTGAGCATTGGTTGCTGCTCTGCGTGTTTTTTTTACTATTTGCAATCTACGGGTTTACCAAAAACACCCGCAAAGCAGGTTGCCGCCCCTGCTATTATATAGCATTCGGTATGCTCGCCATTGTCGCAAACAGCCTGGTACTGTTTATTGCTAACCGCACCGGGGTAGATAATTTCAACCTCGTGCAAATGCTGACACTGAAACAAACAACTATTGAATCCAGTTTTATCGTGTTTGGTTACTGCCTGGTCATCCAGGGCACTGCCATGTTTTTCCGTTCCTTATTCATACCTGCTTCAATCAGAGCCAGCCGTAGCTTTTTATAGTCCTGCCTATGATATGCTAGAATCAGCCACCATGGAGTACAACTCTATGGTGGCTGATTTTTTATAAAATACAGTTAATTAAATAAACTACATAAGGTATTTTATACTATTTGGGGTATATCCCCAGCGAAGTATTTATGCATATCCTCATTATCATTCTGATCCTTCTGCTGCTTATGCTGATCTACCTGCCCGGTGCATGGTTGAAGCGCACGCTCAAAAAATATGAAAAACCCGAAGACAAGTTCCCGGGCACTGGTGGCCAGTTTGCCAGCCACCTGCTTAAACAATTAAAAATACAGGATATTAAAGTCGAACAGACTGAACAGGGGGATCACTACGACCCGGTTGATTACTGCGTAAGGCTCAGTCCACCGAACTATAACGGCAAAACACTGACAGCCATTGTCGTCGCCGCCCACGAAGTAGGACATGCAATACAGCACAAAAGCCACTATGGCCTGTTCAAGCTCAGAACATTCCTGGCCGTGACCGCAGGCATTACTGAAAAGGTGGGTGTACTCCTGTTCATGATCATGCCCCTGCTCTCTCTGATATCACGTTCACCCATGGTTGCGCTGATATCAACCCTTGCGGCCATCGCTTTCATGGGAATCGGTGTGCTGGTACACCTGATTACCTTGCCAGTAGAGTGGGATGCCAGTTTCAAACGTGCCCTGCCGCTTCTGCAGGCCGGAAACTACCTCGAAGAAAAGGACTACCCAGCTGCACGAAAGATCCTCAAGGCAGCAGCTCTAACCTATGTTGCTGGCGCATTGAGTAGTCTGCTCAATTTTACCCGCTGGTTAACCATCCTCAGACGCTAGATACCCTGATTGGTAAATATCAGAAGCAAATACTATAAATTTAGCTTAAATATCTAATAAATAGCATTAACTTGCCGACACAGGGTTATATTCAACAAAAGGAGCATGTTATGACAGCTAAAGAAACGCTTAGCTTCAGCCAGAGCGTCGATAGAATGGTAGAAAAGGCTTTCCAGGTACTGGAGCTGGACGAAGGCACCGCCAACGCGCTCAGAAGTTGCAACTCTGTCATCCAGGTCCGATTCCCGGTAAATATCAAAGGAAAGACCGAGGTCTTCACGGGTTGGCGTGCCGTTCACAGTACGCATCGATTACCTGCCAAAGGCGGCATACGCTTTGCTCCCTATGCTGATCAGGACGAAGTAGAAGCTCTGGCGGCACTGATGACCTATAAATGCTCCATCGTTGACGTACCCTTTGGCGGCTCGAAAGGTGCGCTACTGATCGACCCCAGAAAATATGAACGTGACGAGATGCAACAAATTACCCGGCGGTTCACACTGGAGCTCGTCAGGAAAGGCTTCCTGAGTCCGTCAACCAATGTACCAGCCCCGGATGTGGGTACCGGCCAACGTGAAATGGCCTGGATAGCCGATACCTATAAACACCTGAACCCTGAAGACGTAAATTACCTCGCCTGCGTAACAGGTAAACCGGTTCATCATGGTGGTATTCGTGGTCGCACTGAAGCTACCGGCCGAGGTGTTCAATATGTGCTGCAGGAGTTTTTCAGACACCCGGATGATGTAAAGCGGGCAAATATGTCCGGCGGACTGGATGGTAAAACGATCATCATGCAAGGCCTGGGTAATGTTGGATATTATGCATCAAAGTTTTTAACTGAAGAAGACAATGCAAAAGTCATCTGCGTTATTGAACGCGACGGTTTTCTCTATAACGAAAACGGCATCAATATTCAAAACCTGCATGAATACATAGTCGAAAACCGCACCATCAAGGGATATCCAGATGCCGAATTTGATGAAAATGGCAAAAAGGCCCTCGAACTGGAATGCGATATCCTCATCCCGGCAGCCCTGGAAGCACAAATCACCATTGAAAATGCCCACAACATCAAAGCAAAACTCATCGCTGAAGCTGCAAATGGCCCTATCACCTTCCAGGCAGACGAAATACTGAACAAAAAAGGCGTTGTCATTCTGCCCGATGCCTATGTCAATGCCGGGGGCGTTACCGTGTCCTATTTTGAGTGGATACGTAATCTCTCCCATATTCGCTTTGGTCGTATGCAACGGCGCCATGATGAAATGCGTAACAACCAGTACATCTCACTGCTGGAAGAAATAACCGGCACACCTGTTTCAGATACTGCGCGCCAGAAAATGGCGAATGGCGCGAATGAAGTTGATATAGTCCGCTCAGGGCTGGATGACACCATGCGCCAGGCCTACCAGGAAATACGTGAATTACTCATTACTAATGATAAAATAACGGACTATAGAACAGCGGCCTATGTGCTCGCCGTTGAAAAAATATCCAGGTCCTATGTTGATATCGGATTGTATTAGTCTTCCAGTATTTTACCCCTCGTTTGTGAGGGGCGTGTGAGCCTGCACGAGCCTGCCTACAAACCGCCATTACACAATGGCCTGGATATCCTCTATAGGGACACATATCTGATTGCTGTTAACAAGCCTTCTGGCCTGTTATCGGTGCCCGGCCGTGGTGACGATAAACAGGACTGTATGATAAGCCGGATACAGCTGGAATACCCCGATGCATTGACGATACACCGACTTGATATGGAAACCTCGGGCATCCTGTTGGTCGCACGCAGCAAACAAAGCCAACGTGAGATGGGCAAGTTATTTGAAAAGCGGCAAGTTGAAAAGACATATATCGCCGTGGTTGAAGGCGAACTCAACGAAACCAGCGGAGAAATCAACTTATCGTTATCAGCCGACTGGCCAAACCGCCCTCGACAGAAAGTCGACATGGAAAATGGGAAAACTGCCAGGACACACTTTCAAAAACAGCATTATGACCCAAATACACAAACAACCCGCGTCATACTCACACCGACTACCGGACGCTCACATCAACTCAGGGTACACATGGCTGCCATGGGCCATGCCATAGCGGGTGATAGGCTCTATTCGATTAATAAACATAGGCACAAATACACACGCCTGCTACTGCACGCAACTAAAATGCGATTCATACATCCACATACAGGGGAAAAAATCCTGATCGAATGCAGGGAAACATTCGATCTCACTGGCAAGCAATAAGCCGTTAAAGCTGTAACAGCTTGGATACCTGTTCATCGATATTACCGCTATCTACTTCGCTCAGTTCAACCGTATCCATATCATCGATAGATGGTTTTCGGCCATCCTTGACGGAAATATTAAACCGCAACCCACGTGTCGAAAGCTTGAGTTTGCCAATATAGAAATCCTCGCCCTCTTCTACCTTGAAAGTCTTTTTGACTTTCTTGTTTTTAAACCGAATACCATTCCTGCTATCGGCATCAATAACAAACACCCCTTTCCTGGCGACAATGATATCGGCATGGTAACGAGAGGCATAACTATCCATTAACACAATATCCGAAGTGGGGGCCTTCCCAAGCGTATGTCGTCCTTCACCCAGCTGGTGACTGATGACATTCCCACGTTCGTCTTCAATTAATAGCTCAATCACGAGTTAACCTGCCAATTTCATCTTTATAGGGTTTTGGGGAAACAAAATCTACTGATTCATCACATAATTCTGAACTCTGTGAAATAGTAATATACAGCGCGTTGCTTACATTTGACTTACATCAGGGTATATACAAAATACCAGTACTTACTGGTGAGATATTAACCATAGTAAAAACAATGTGTTATTGAAAGTGGTTTTTTATCGCATATTTAAAGTGTTAATTTTATGCTAACACATTAAATAATATGATCTTTTTGTAGAACTTTTATACAGACAAAGTAATTTAATATATACCTTGTTGGCGTTATCAACTGGCTGCAATACGACCCGACCATCCTGGAATTAACAGTCTGCTGATTGAATGACTTGTAAAAAATTGTAAAAAATCGACGTGCCGTTTGCACGTGCCAAAATAGTAGCAGCAATTCATTTATTGACCAACCTGAACAGGCCTGAGAATACTTTTAATTAACCAGACTCCATATATCGCAATACATATAACAGGCAGGTTTACCGAAACAAACATCCACGTAACAGCCCCACTCCATAATAAAGCGATAATGAGGAATAACGCATCAACAATACCGATCAGTATCAAAACTGTAACAATCCAGTTTAAGTACGTAATCCTGGTTAAGAGCCTTTCCTGGAACAGAAATCGAAGCCAGAGACCCGCAAGCCCCAAAAGCCCTGCCAAACTAGTTAAAAAAAAGGGCCAGTTTGGTTCTTTATTATAAGAATCTTTTGCGAAATAAAAACGAGTAATATCATCGAAACCAATTAACATTCCGATAAATGCCAATGTTCCGTAATAGACTGACAATGGCAATGCAATGATAAGTGCTTTTACCCAGCCTCTGGCAAAAATGGTTTTGAAGCTCATCTACGATAACCTCTCTTCAATCCAAATAGCAGGTAGCGTTAATCATACAACAACCGGGAACAGTTAATAAAAAACAGCTAATTTAAATATTTGCAAATAAAGAATGAATGAACTTCAACTAGTCATCCTCAAAAATATATAACCCTTCAATAAATTCATCAAAATTGTTGGCAACAAAACATATGTTATTATAGCCTGGTACCATTTCATCATGCGCATCTTCTGTTTCAAAAAGATCATTAGCCCAAAAATAGACTTTTCCGGTATGCTCACCATCAATACAAATCAATAAGTGATTTCCGCCAGGACCATCACCTATCGCGATCATTTCATTTGGCAGCCACCCGCGTTCGCGTTCAGCAGAACTCATATCTTTATAATTATCATCCAACTCTTTTATAGAGCAGAATACATCTACTAATGCTTCTTCCCACTCTTTCATGCTATCCAATTTGCCTGGCTTCCCTATTCTGTAACACCAATCTTCAACGGGAGTGCTTCCAATATTGCCTGTAAGTAAGTACTTACGGAATGCATTTGGTAAACTCAAGCCAAGTTTTTTTTCGAATTTTTGAACCCGTAATTCTGTCGGATTTTTAGACTTATAATGAAACGCTACTTCCATGTTAAAATACTCACATAATAATTGACACTAAGGGAGATATTGCTATTATCTTTGAGATGCTTTTCTACAGTAATCCGCTCATATTATTACAAACAAAGATAAAAACCGCCTAGATATTTGTCAAAATCATTAGCAACAAGAACAGATATGCTGGTAGGTTGATACCGCTTCATCATTGACATCTTCCGTAGTAAACAAATCATTCATCCATAAATATACTTTCGATTTATGCTAGCTCGTAACGCACAACAGTAGATGCTACTCCCCTGGTCCATCACCAATCGCTATCAATTCGATCTTTATAGCTTAATTACACTGACCCTGTTTTTTCCTTGTAGTCAATCTCGTCCTTCAGTCGACCCTCCCATTCAGGTTTTACAGCGCACATCATTTGCAAGGCTAACTTATACTTATGATGATTCAAAAGGTTATTTGGCTCCTCGGCGGTTTCATATTTCTTCCTGAATCCTGGATTATTCCATATGATATCTTCTGCTCTAAATAGCATAAAATCATGAATTAGATCGTAAATCAGATCATCCAGTTTTTTATATTTGCGGTGTTCTTCAACATTGTAAGAACGTTCCGCATATGTAACAAGATGCCATAGATTATTCTTATGACTTACTGCCAGGCCAATGACTGTCCTGCCGTCAACTGGCTCATCATTATGCATCATTGAAGGTATCGAATATTCTGGTGGAAAACTGTCATCTGGCGGTGGAAACAAGCGGTCGACCTCCCTGAGGAATTTAAGAATAGCATTGTAGAATTCTAGCAATTCCGGCGTCAGGTTCTCTACCTGTATTTTCTCACTCAGGTTCTGCCGATATTTCACCATAATAATTTCTCCACTAAACGGCAGGCAGCCCAAGTAACCTGTAATACCCGCACTGGAACGACTTCCAAGGTACAATATTGTGCATAGTATATTCTACAGCGATATCCTGAAATCATACCTTTTGGCTAACTGGCAATAAGTGATACGAGTATTGTCTGTAAGTAAGTGTAAGTCCGCTCAACTAATTACGGACAAAGGTAAAAGCTGTCTAGAAACTCGTCGAAATCATTAGCAACAAAGCATATATTTTTGTAAGTTGGAACCATTTCATCGTTTACATCTTCCGTAGTAAACAAATCATTCGCCCAGAAATATACTTTCCCTTTATGTTCACCCTCAATGCATAACAATAAATGGTTCCCTCCTGGGCCATCACCAATCGCTATCATCTCATCAGGCAGCCAGGCGCGATCCCGATCATCTGCATTAAAATCTCTATAATTTTGCTCCATTTCATATACTGAACAAAATATATCGACGCCAACATTTTCCCACTCTTCCATATGGTCAAGCTTGCCAGGCTTACCTACTTTATAGCATAAATTTTCTTCTGGCTTACCTCCTATTTCACCGATGAGTAAATATTCCCTATAACGTTCAGGTAATGAAACCCCTATCATTTTTTCGAATTTTTTTATCCTTTCTGACGTCGGATTTTTTGATTTGTCTCGAAAATTTAAAATCATATCTCAACACTATATTTTAAGATCACCTGCGACCCAGTCTACTGTATTTATAAAACATTAGCCTTACAGACAGAACAGCCTCCACGATGCCTTACATTTTTATGTATTGGCGTCGGTATTAGCATCATAGTCTTACCATTTTGATGATGATGCCACGTCCATCCTTTAGGTTCTATCCATTTCCGAGCTTGTGCATCTGATAAACCTAGTCTTTTCCCATATTCGAATCTTGCTTTTCCGAAATCACCATCAGGTCCTGTTCCATAATCCCCTTTCATACCTTCTATCCTTACTGATGCTAGACGACCTGTTGTGGGATCCTTGTATACGAATGGCTTAAATACCGGATAGCCATTTCTGAATGTCACCTTGTTTGTATTATAATTCCTAATCAGATATTTATAAAGAGCAGTAGTTTTGTGTGGCAACCAATCAGAATTACCCTGCCTATTCATGTTAGACCATTGACCTGAACGCCTACCCTTTGCTGCACACAGTGGTATTGGCCACCCTGGTATTTTCTTATAATTTCCACTACAGTTTTTATACTTATCTTTCTTTTTCGTCTTATTTTCTTTCTTTTTCTTGGCTATTTTCTTCTCTAACTTTTCAATCGCCTTATCAATAGCTTTCAGTTTTTTGCTCAAACGTACGCCGCTACAAATATCGCCTGCGATCGGTATCCATTCAAATGCGTCCCAGAACCAGGAACCGCCGGAATTAACAACCTTATCGACTAGCTCATCTGCTTCTTTCATTAACTCCTTGTAATCTTTTGACCCCTTAGGAAAAGATTTTCTAATATCCTTTTTGACAACATCATTGATATATTGCTTAAAGTGCTTAACACCTATTTTCTTGGCACCTTTCTTGAGAAAATAGGAAATAATGGATTCGCCAGTAGGGTCAATATTTATTAAAGGATTATTATTAACATAGGCAAATAAGTTGACACCCCCTTCTATCCCTATTGGGTCAGTCGTAAGATACCGACCTGTCTCAGGATCATAGTCCCTTAAGTAATTATAATGTGTACCTGTTTCTGCATCATAGTATTGCCCGGGAAAACGCAGGTTCATACTGACCTGTTGCTTTATAATGGTGGTTTTACCAAATGGGTCTTGCTCTGTTGACCAAACAACATTGCTGTCATTGTTTGTCAGTTTTCGAGGGGTGCCTAGTCGGTCAGTATGCATGGCATAAATAGAACTGCCTTGCAGATTAGCTATTGGCCTGTAATCATCAATGAATACATATTGATGGGTAATGTCTCCATTTTCATTCGCCTCAGCTATTAATTCTCCAGCCGGATTATATAGATAGTAAGTGTCATTTTTACCTTTAGCATCATAAATCGATTTTTTTATTCGCTCGCCTATACTGTTGTACTGGTATTCTGCTATCAGCTTATCATCTTTAAATACTTTTACAGGTCTTTGATCAGTATTGTATTCATATATGAGATTGCCAATGCTGACAGGGCTCCCTGCTGAGTTATAATCATAATTCGTATCACCTGCCTGTAGAAGTTGATTACCTTCGCTTGGCTCGGTGTAGATATACTCGTTGACTATACCATCTAATGATTCTGATATTCTGTTACCGGCCTCGTCATAGGTATACTCCATAACACCCTTTGGCATACTGGCATAACTCAGACGTCCCAGAGAGTCATAAGCGAAGTCCTGGTTGATACCATTCTCAGTAACTTTACTGATACGACCCTGCTCATCGTAGTAGTAATGTATTTTTAGCGCCTGTTCTGCATTGATTGTAAGAAGCTGACCTGTGGTGTCGTAAACATAAGATGAAACTATGCCATTACCGTGTGTATACTTTTCAATACCATATTTGCCATATTGAATCTCACCAACAATAGTGGTTTGTCCCAGAAAGTCTTTACGCGTTACAGCGCGTAATTTATCTTTATCCTCTCCTGTTTCATAGTAGTGGTATAGCAGGGTCTGCCCATCAGGTAATATCTTTTCCTGTAACTTTCCATCATCACGATACGCATATTTTGATATAAATGTTTTTCCATCAATATTACGCGTATGCGTTTTCACCCTACCTTTATAATCATAATCATACGACTCAGCACTATCAGGACTCTTGATCTCACGTATGCGACTATCATTTACTCCATATGTCAGCCTTGTCGTGCCTTCATAATCACCCCACATGATAACTCTGTTAGCTGCATCATATTGATAGGATGTTGATTGACCCTCTGCATTGGTTTCCTTTATGACATTACCTGATTTATCATATTCAAATGTTCGCAGCCCTTCATCCGGGCTCATAGTTGCCACTAAACGGCCAAAATCATCTTGCAGGTAAAGTGTTTCGTTATTTCTCTTGTCTGTAAATTGGCTTAAACGTTGACCAGCGTCATCTCCAGCGGCCGGGGTTTTGCCTTTTGCATGCAAAGGATTAATAATACTGGATACTGTATTACCATAGCTGTACTTTTGACTGTTACCGTTTTTATCTTGTATTTTTACCAGGTCATCATTGCTGTCGTAGTGGTATATATTATTAATACCACCATCAGAGGACCGTGTCGTTTTTAGCCTGCTATATGCATCATATAAATAAGTGACAGCTTCCAGTGTGCCACGCTCCATAATCGTACTTTTAGTAATACGGTTTTCTGTATCAAGATCAACATTAATACTTGCACCATTATCCTGATTTATACCAATCACACGCAAGGCTGAATCGTATTCAATATTTATACTTTGGCCATCAGATTTTGATATTTTTTCTAGTTCACCTGTTTCATTATATTTATACGAAACCCATTGGTCATCTGACTTTATTAGCTTAATTTGTCCAGAATAGTCATATTCAATATCGATTATGTCGTCATTACCAACTGCTACTTTTACAGGCCTTCCATAACTGTCATATTCAAGTATTTTTTTACTTGACCCATCTGGATAGGATATTTTCTCGAGCCTGTTTTCTGTGTCGTAAGCAATGCGGATGATATCCTTGACGTCATCACGAGGTCCGTCAATTTCAACAAGGTTATTATTTATATATTTAAGACTTGTCGTACGTACTATTGACTTGTAGCCTTTACCGATAACCGGTGAAAAACCTGACTCTACTATTTCCTTAACCCTGCCTGATTGTGTCCGCTTGACATTTATTTTGTAACTACCCGTGGAATTAATACTTGGGCGTGATATTCCATTCGGCTGCATCGAATTACCTGCATAACTGTATGCAAGCAGCAGCTCCTCTTTTCCATCGACAATTGTTTTTATGCTTTCAAGGCGTGCGTTGTTATCATATTCATATTTTTTTACGATGCCATTCTTATTTGTACTTAATACTAATTGAATATTTTCATTGTATTCATATTTAATATCTCCCTCGCCACAAGTAGAGCACCCCGGCCCTTCTATTTTTAAAACATGAGGTATGCCATTTTTCGCCGCAGTGTAGTACGTGCTTTTTTGACCCGTGCTATTGGTAATTTTTCTGATACCATCATCCAGGTATTCAATTTTAACCTTGATTACATGGTTGGCATGTTCGGACAGTATCGCGCGGTCATTTTCATCATATGAGTAATTTGCAACACGCACGCCTCTTTCATCCGTAATTCCCGTCAGATTGTGTTGATCATATTTATTTTCGTAGTGATAGGTCTTTTCAGTCTGATTACCACGCAATACCTTAACCAGATTGCCAATTTCGTCATAGCTGTAATGTGTTTTCAGGCCCGTTGGATCACTAAGCGCACTTATCCTCCCTTTATCGTCATAGTTGAAATTTATCTGACGTTTCAATGCATCGATAACTGACAACAAATAGTTATCTTCTGTGTAGTACAGCTGGATGACATTACCGTGATTATCCCTTATTCGCTCCAGACGTCCAGTAGACGTAAATTCGTAAACTCTTCCGCTCGGCCAATTCCAGTTATATCCGTTATCCAGCTTATCAATATAGCCATCCGAAACAAGTGGAGGACTATATGAGCCACTATCAATGTGTGTAAAGACTATTACTCTTCCGTCTGACTGACGTAAATTGATCGTCTCATCTGTAACATTACTTAGATTAATGTCATAGCTATGAGACCAGCCAAATCCGATAAACTGGTTGTAATCTGTTTGACTATTATATGAGCGTGTAAACTCCAGTCCCAGTTTACCTGGTAATGGCCTCATATCAGTTTCATGCTGGTATTTATTTCCAGTTACAACATTAATAGGGTTAGAGGCTGATATACTGGGCAAACTATTAGGCAAACTGGTTGCACTCGGTTGCGATTTAACCTTACAGGAATTACCTGGATTGCCATTTCCAGTGCCATTACAAGTACCTAGCAGTTTACATAACGGGTCTGATCCGGTATTTCCACCGCCACTACTACCCCCTCCACCACCAGGTAA
>Ga0316207_10001669_pt1 | contig 26012 bp, 27 predicted proteins | sample 6weekpyrite_MG_FD_204943 | JGI IMG/M metagenome (GOLD analysis project Ga0316207, IMG submission 204943) | Microbial mat bacterial communities from mineral coupon in-situ incubated in ocean water Damariscotta River, Maine, United States -... | ecosystem: Environmental > Aquatic > Marine >... | reverse complement strand
GTGGCTGGTGGCTGGTGGCTGGTGGCTGGTGGCTGGTGGCTGGTGGCTGGTGGCTGGTGGCTGGTGGCTGGTGGCTGGTGGCTGGTGGCTGGTGGCTGGTGGCTGGTGGCTGGTGGCTGGTGGCTGGCAAAGTATAAATCTGTTCCACGTTTTTACCAGCAAGCAGCAACTAGCAACTGGTCTTATCCCGAATAAATTCCAGTAAATCATCAAACGGCATGGGCCGGGCATACATGTAGCCCTGGCCTTCATTACAGCCCAGCTCTTTCAGATAATCATATTGCGCCTGGGTTTCCAGTCCTTCGGCAATCACATGCAGGTTCAGGGCTTTGGCCAGCGCGAGGATCGCCTTGACGATACTGGCGTCATCGCTGTTGAGGGTAATATCGCGGATAAAGGCGCGATCAATCTTGAGAACATCGATGGGGAAACGCTTCAGGTAGGCCAACGATGAGTAGCCGGTGCCAAAATCGTCAATCGCGACCCCGACGCCGATACTTTTCATGGTGATCAGGTTCTCGGCCGCCAGCTCCGGATTCTGCATGATGCCGCTTTCGGTAATCTCCACCTCCAGCACATCGGCGCCAAGATTACCGGTAGCCAGCAGTTTGCGCAGGGTGTCCTGTGTTTCATGGTGATATAGCTGTCGTGCGGAAAGATTGACTGCAACACGCGGCAGAACAATTCCGGCTTCGCGCATGCGTGCGATATCATCAACGGCCTGCTGCAGGATCCATTCCCCCAGCGGAATTATCAGGCCGGTATCCTCGGCGACCGGGATAAATTTATCCGGTGGCGTCATTCCTCGCTGGGGATGCAGCCAGCGCACCAGCACTTCGACGCCGGTGATACTGTCATCCTGCAGTGAGAACTGGGGCTGATAATGTAGCAACAGTTCAGAGTTTTTTATCGCCACCCGCAGCTCATTTTCAATCGTAAACCGATCCACGGTCGCAGACTGAATATCCCCGGAACAGAACTGATAATTCTTGCCCCCCTGCGCCTTGGCATAATACATGGTCGCCTCGGCGTTCTTGAGCAAGGTATCCGAGTCCTGGCCATTGTCCGGATAGGCGGCAATACCGACACTGACATCAAGATAGATACTCTTGCCAGACAATTCGAAGGGGGTCTCAAACAGCGCGAGCAGTTCCTGGGCTTTTTCTTCAAGCGCCGAGGTTTGCTTGATATCCGGCAGCAACATAACAAAATCATCACCGCCCAGACGGGCAATCGTATCCCAGGCGTTGAGGACTTTTTTCAGCCGATCAGCCACAGCGCGCAGCAGATGGTCCCCCACCAGATGCCCCAGTGTATCATTGAGATTCTTGAAGCGATCGAGATCCAGAAACAGTACGCCCATATGCAGATCTTTCTTACGCACATAGGCGAGCGCCTGCTCCATGCGATCACGCAGCAGCCAGCGATTGGGCAGGCCGGTCAATACATCGTGATAGGCCTGGTGACGCAGAGTCTGTTCCGCGATACGCCGGGCATAGCGTTCATTGGCTTCGTGGAGCTCCCGCTGGATGGCCGGCACCAGGCGAATCAGGTTATTTTTCATCAGGTAGTCATGCGCACCCAGACGCATGGCTTCTACAGCAACCTCCTCGCCGATGGTGCCGGAGATAATGATAAAGGGGAGATCGAGATTCTGTTCTTTCAGTATATTGAGCGCGGCAAGACCGGAGAAACCCGGCATGGAATAGTCTGACAGCACCACATCCCAGGTTGAATTCTCCAGCGCCTCTTTCAGATCCTGCTCATTATCAACTCGTATAGAGTCAAGGCTGTAGCCACCCTTGCGCAGTGTTCGCAGCACCAGCTCGGCGTCGTCCGGATTGTCCTCGACCAGCAGTACACGCAGTGAGACATTTGAATTGAGACTATCGAGCATTCGGCGCCTCATTCAATTTCAGCCAGTAACGCTCGACCTGGACGATCATGTCACTGAATTGTCTGAAATCAACCGGCTTGCGGATATAGCTGTTGCAGCCATAGTCATAACTGCTGGAAATATCCTTCTCCTCTTTAGATGAGCTCAACATCACCACAGGCAGGAGATGGGTCACGACATTTTCCCGCAGGCGCTTGAGAACTTCGAGCCCGTTAATTCTGGGCAGGTTAATATCCAGTAGCACAAGCGCAGGCAGATCCGCGCCGCTCCTGTTTTGCTCCAGCAAATAATCCAGTGCTTCCACCCCGTCCCGCGCGACCACAAGATCATCGGCAATAGCGCTCTTCTTTAGCGCCCGCAGGGCAAGCATTTCATCATCAGGATTGTCTTCAACCAGTAAAATTTGCTGGGCCACTATTTTTCACCTTCATCCACCTTGATGCCTGCCAGGCTCGACTGAGTATTCATTTATTAATTATTCAACTTCTGCCAGTACACGAGCGCCACTTTTGACTCTGAGTATTCCAGAAAATCCTGAGCTAATCCACACTTACCCGGGCAAATCGACGCTTGCCAACCTGATAAACATGGGTCGTTCCTGGCGCAATCTCCAGCTTGCTGTCTTCGATGCGCTCGCCATCAATTTTCACCGCCCCCTGCCTGATCATGCGCAGTGCTTCGGAGGTGCTCTGAGTCAGGCCCGCCTGTTTCAGCAGGTTGGCGATGGCCAGTCCGCCGCCTTCGCCGCGCAGTGTTTTTTCCGGTATCTCGTCCGGCATCGCCCCTTTCTGGAAGCGGGCGATGAAATTCTCACGTGCGGCTGTGGCCTCAGCCTGAGAGTGGAAGCGAGCCACAATTTCTTCGCCCAGCAGGAACTTGATATCACGGGGATTGCGGCCGTCGGCCATTTCCTTTTTCAGGCCCTCGACTTCAGTTATCGGCCGAAAGCTCAGCAACTCAAAATAACGCCACATCAGATCGTCAGAAATCGACATAATCTTGCCAAACATCTCATCCGGCGCCTCACTAATGCCTATATAGTTGTTGAGCGACTTGGACATTTTCTGCACCCCGTCCAGTCCTTCCAGTATAGGCAAGGTAATCACCGTCTGCTGCGACTGACCATACTGCTTCTGCAATTCACGTCCTACCAGGAGGTTAAATTTCTGATCGGTTCCCCCCAGTTCCACATCGGCTTTCATCGCCACCGAATCATAGCCCTGGATCAACGGGTAAAGAAATTCATGAATGGCAATCGGCTGACCACCTTTATAACGTTTGGAAAAGTCATCCCGCTCCAGCATCCGCGCAACCGTGTGCCGCGCCGCAAGCTGAATCAGATCCGCCGAACTCATTTCATTCATCCAGCTGGAGTTGAACATGACCAGGGTTTTTTCCGGGTCGAGGATCTTGAAAATCTGTTGCTCATAACTGCGCGCATTTTCAATCACCTGATCCCGCGTCAATGGCGGCCGGGTGCTGCTCTTACCGGTGGGGTCGCCAATCATGCCGGTAAAATCACCAATCAGGAACAGCACTTCGTGGCCCAGATCCTGAAACACCCGCAGCTTGTTAATCAGCACCGTATGACCAAGATGCAAATCCGGGGCCGTTGGATCGAATCCGGCTTTTATCCGCAGGCGTTTGCCGGACTCAAGCTTTTCAAGCAATTCTGATTCAACCAGAATATCTTCGGTTCCCCGCTTTATCTGCGCCAGAATTTCCTTCGACTCCCCCACCTTTACATATCTCCTGCCAAAAAATGGGCGTAGATTATCACACAGGCGTCTGAAAATGTGTTCCAATTCGCACTCGAATTCATGTCGGATCCAATTCCGCCCCGCTTCAGCTTATGGAACAACATTTCCAACATGACCACAATTTTGATATGAATAATATTTGACCTGTTCACATATTCCGGCTATCTTTGCTTCAGCGCTTAAAATATTGAGAAATTTCCGTGAATTACAACTCTTTCTTAAACCGAGACTATAAGTCTCTGCTGGATACGCCCGGTCCGGTCAAACATCCCGGATTTAGTTCTATTCACGTCCTCATATTGATCGTCTCGCTTGGGGTCATTTCCAGCCTCCTGATTTTCATGTCAGCCGATGCATCCGCAAATAAAAACAGTGCTCTGCAGGCGCATACTTCCAACATTGAAACCGCACTGAAAGAAACCTCCAGGATTACCCTGCCGCTGTCCATCCCGCAGGACACAAACCCTGCCGGCGACCCTGTAGCCGTTTTTAATTATGATAAAGACAGAACATCCGACCAGGTTAAATCCTATATTGAACAGAATGAAGATGATTCACAATGGCTGACTGTAAAAGTCAAAGCCGGGGATGCGCTGGCCAGCATTTTCAAACGTCATCAGCTGAACCCGCGTGAACTACATGACATCATGAGCCTGGGCGAGAACACAGCCTGTCTGAAGAACCTGCGCCCCGGTGAGGTATTCAAGTTTAAGATCGATGAAAATCAACATCTGCAGAAACTCGTTTATGAGATTAGCCCGCTGAGGAGCCTGCATATACAGCGTCAGGAACAGGGCTTTGCTGCCGCTATTCAGGTCAGGAGCATTGAAAAGCGCACCAACTACGCAATTGGCCAGATTAATTCCTCGCTCTTCGAAGCAGGTAAGGAAGCGGGGCTTAGTGACACACTGATTATGAAAATGGTCAATATTTTCGGCTGGGATATCGACTTTGCCCTGGATATCCGCAAAGGCGATCAGTTCGCCCTCATATATGAAGAACAATTTCTTAACGGCAGGAAAATAAACGACGGTGCTATTCTTGCCGCCGAATTCATCAACCAGGGACGCACCTACCGCGCCCTGCGCTTTACCGATGCCAACAATCACAGCGATTATTACACACCCGAAGGGCTATCCATGCGCAAAGCATTTTTGCGTACCCCGGTGGATTTTCGCCGCATCAGTTCACGTTTTGGCAAACGCCATCACCCGGTACTGAACAAGATGCGCCTGCACAAAGGCGTGGATTATGCCGCCAGGAGCGGTACGCCGATCAAGGCTTCCGGCGACGGCAAGGTCATTTTCCGTGGTAAAAAAGGCGGCTATGGACGCACCGTTATTATCCAGCATGGTGGCCGCTACAGCACCCTGTATGCACATATGTCCCGCTTCAAAAAAGGCGTGTTCGCCGGCAAGCGCGTGAAGCAGGGACAAATCATCGGCTACGTAGGTCGAAGCGGGCGCGCCACCGGCTCACACCTGCATTATGAGTTCCGCGTTAACGGCGTACACCGCAACCCCCTGACCATTCGCCTGCCCAATGCAGCGCCGATCAAAAAACAGTACCGGGGCAGCTTTGCCCGTACCGCCAACGCCCTGCTTGCCCAGCTGGACATGCACAAGCAGACCCGGCTCGCCATGCACCAATAGGCGCCGGCTCAGGCGAGTCCGTTCCCTGCCTCCCGATACACCATTTATGAGTTACTACATCGGCCTAATGTCAGGCACCAGCCTCGATGCTATCGATGCCGCCATCGTGCGTTTCAACGATGGGCGTTGCCAGTTGCAGCAACGCCTCGCCCTGCCCATTAGCGAGGATATCCGCCGGCAGGCGCTGTCCCTGTTAACCCCGGGAGAAAATGAACTGGCGCGCCTGTGCCAGCTGGATGTGCAACTGGGCGGGCTGTTTGCCGAAGCGGTGCAGACGCTGCTAATACATGCTGATCTGGATGCCTCGGCTATCAGCGCTATTGGCAGCCACGGCCAGACCCTGCGTCATTACCCTGATACCGGGTTCCCCACTACCCTGCAGATCGGCGATCCCAATATTATTGCCGAACAGACCGGCATCACTACGGTCGCCGATTTCCGTCGCCGGGACATGGCCGCCGGTGGTCAGGGTGCGCCCCTGGCGCCCGCTTTCCATCAGGCGCTATGGCAGGATGACAAAGCCAACCGGGTCGTGCTCAATATCGGCGGCATCGCCAATATCACCCTGCTGCCTGCCGATCCAGCAGTGCCGGTCACAGGCTTTGATACCGGTCCCGGCAATGCGCTGATGGACTCCTGGACTCAAACACACTTACAGCAAACTCATGATTCAAACGGCGCATGGGCAGCCAGCGGCAAGATAAATAAAGCTCTACTTGAGCAACTGCTCAGTGATGTTTATTTTCAGCAGGCGCCACCCAAGAGCACCGGTCGGGAAATATTTAATCTGTCCTGGCTGGAAAAACAGTTGCAGCATTTTTCTGATTTAAGCGCAGAAGACATACAGGCTACACTGGCGGAACTCACCGCCATCAGTATGGCCAGGGCCATCAGCAAACACGCAGCCGACACCGAACAGGTGCTTATCTGTGGCGGTGGGGTCCACAACACCTATCTAATGCAACGTCTTGCCGCACATTTACCACAATATCAGTTGCGCTCCACTCAGGAACTGGGGATTGATCCCGACTGGGTCGAAGCCATGGCCTTCGCCTGGCTGGCAAAACAGACACTGGCAGGCCTGGCCGGAAACCTGACCGGCGTTACCGGCGCACATCGCCCGGTTATTCTTGGTGGAATTTATCCTGCCTGAAGGCTCCACTGGCCAGTGGCCGATTTGAAATAAATGACCCCGCCGCAAGCGGATGGGATATTAGTGCAGGCTCGCTGCAGGCAACGGGGGAATTAAACCATCAGAGATTGAAAGTTTATGATTTCTCACCTGTCGACAAACCCAGGGTGAAAAAGAACACCGCCCCTTTACCCGGCTTTGACTCCGCCCAGACTCTGCCGCCATGGCGCCGAATAATCCGCTCAACCGTCGCCAGTCCAACACCGCTGCCTTCAAAATCATCCTCCTTGTGCAGGCGCCCAAATACAGCAAACAATTTATCTGCATACGCCATATCAAAGCCAGCGCCATTGTCACGCAGAAAAAACACGTCCTGCTTCTCTTCGCGCTGCATGCCAAATTCAATAACCGCAGACTCAACTTTAGCCGTATATTTCCAGGCGTTAGCAAGAAGATTATCAAGCACAATGCGTAACAACTGGATGTCAGCGGCAACATATAAATCTTCATCAATAATAAATTCAACATCTCTTTGCTTATCGCTTTCCTGCAGATTATCAGCAATTGTCCGGGCAAGTTTTCCTATGCCTACAGTTACCGTATCCAGCTCCTGTCGACTAATGCGTGACAATTGCAACATAGCTCCAATCAATTCATTCATTCGTCTCACACCAGCACGAATACGCTGTATATAGTGGCTTCCCTCTTTATCCAGTAAATGTTCGTAATCTTCCTGTAAAATTTCCGTAAAGCCATCTATAGCACGTAAAGGGGCTCTTAAATCATGTGATACCGAATAACTGAATGCCTCCAGCTCCCTGTTTGCCTCACTCAAATTTCGAGTCCGCTCTTCAACCAGTTCCTTTAAGTGAAGTTCTTCATCTTTTAGTTCCTGAAATGCTGTCATCAGTCGCAAAGCCATGCTATCAAACGCTCGGGCGAGGTCACCCACCTCGTTATGACTATCAAGCAGGTCGGAATCAAGTTTTTTGCGAATTTCCTCGAGCGGAAGCGAAGTGACGTAATCGGTTAACTGTCTAACAGGGACTGTATGGCGGCGTACAATGAATAAAATTGCGATTAATAAACCACCCAGCAAGACAACCACAAGAATGACGATTTTTCTTATATCGTATGTATCACTAAATGTATCCTGATCCAGAAAATAGGCCACATGTGCATTTGCCAGATGATGGCTTCCGAGGCGGGCCGGATAGACAACCTCCATAACCGGTCGCCCCTGATACAGCAATTTTCGCGTTAGCGTATCTTTTAATTCACCCAGTGCTTCTGATTTTTTCGCAACCATGCTCAAATTCGTGTGGCTAAGTATTTGACCATTGGCCCGTGAATAATAGGCATACGCATAGTAATCACTAACCAGCACCGAATGTAGCCAAAATTCCAGCAACTCAAAATCTTCACTGACCAGGGCATCACGACTCCCGTTTGCCAGCATTAATGCACTTGCTGTTACCTGCTGAAGTCTTTCCCTGTCGAATTTTTTATTCGCATCAGAAATCAAATACGAGCCCAGAATAAACATCGCCAGGGCGATTAATATCATTACGCTCAGAGAAATGCGTGCATACAGGCCAAACCGCAGTTTGCTCATTTAAACTCACCCTGCTTTAGCAATCTTTCGGTGATTATTTCAATCCCCGCATCATAGGCGACAAATCGTTGAATCTTCATGCTATGCATCTTCGCCAGCGTCTGCTGGCCTTTAACGCTATCGGACATATCGATAACAACCCGCTGAAATTTTTTAACCAGTCCAGGATTCAGGTGTTTCCTGGCTGCAATGACATTTTCAGGATAATCATCACTAACAGCGATAGTTTTCAGTTCCCCCGTATTCATTTTCTCTTTCATCAGGCGAAAGTTCACGCCACACATAGCGCCGGCTGCGACATCACCAAGCAATACTTTATGCATTGAGGTAGACAGGTTTCTGGTAAATATTTCTTTAAGATCTTCTTTTGTACTAATGTGCCGGTTATACAGATAGGCCCTCGGCGCAAGATACCCTCCCGCTCCCATCGGGCTGACAAAAGCCAGACTTTTACCTTTTAGCTGTTCCAGCTTATTAAGCCCGGAGTCACTGCGCACAAAGATTTCACTTCTACTGGTCATCTTGCCCTCGATATTTTGCATCTGCAAAACACCATCAGCCTTTCCTGCTTTTTTTAGCCTATAAAAAACATGTGAATTTATATAGAAAAAATCCACTCCCCCCTTTGCTGCGGCTTTTTTCATTTTTTTAAAGCCACGCGGCACAACTATCTCTATCGGTTGACCGAGTTCTCTACTGAGATAGTCGACAAAGGGTTGCCATCTAAGGTAAATACGAGATGGGGTTGCAATAGACAGGACACCGAAACGAATCGGTTCAGATTCTGCGCTGACTGTTATTGAAGTGCAGAAGAAAAATATGAGCGGAAGAATAAAAATTCCTGGCCCACGCTTTATACAGGGTTGCATGATATAACTCCTGCCACGAATGAAAGAAGAATCAGGTATTCTGATCTTGACTTTCTTTTATTCCTGATTCTTTTCGACTAATCCACCTACTCGGGAGCCGACCCAGAGAGCCAGCTAATTGGTAGGATGTGCTGAGGAACGAAGCGCATCATTCCAAACTGAACACACGAACGATGCGCTTCGTTTCACTCAGCACATCCTACAGATTAATAATATCTGAACACCCTTCTTGAATTTTTCTTAGCGCTTGCTTATAGGCACATAACTGCGCCGGGGTTCGCCGGTATAGACCTGGGTGGGACGGAAAATCCGGTTATCGGACAACTGTTCCCGCCAGTGCGCCAGCCAGCCGGCGGAACGGGCAATCGCAAAGATAGTCGTGAACTGATCCGCCGGGATACCCATTTCTGAATACAGCAGGCCGGAATAGAAATCCACGTTGGCGTAGACGCCTTTTTTCGCCAACCTGTCTTCACAGACGGCTTCTACCGCCTTGGCCACTTCAAACATCGGATTGAGATCACCACCACGGGCAGCCATAAATTTGTCCATCAATCCCTGTAAAATGGTGGCGCGGGGATCCTTGGTCTTATATTCACGGTGGCCCATACCCCAGATAACTTCCTTGTTGGCGAGCCGCCTGTCCACATATTCCTCGGCCTTTTCCGGTGTGCCGATTTCCTCAAGCATTTCCAGCACCCGCTGGTTGGCGCCGCCATGCAGGGGGCCGGACAGGGCGCCGATGGCGGCTGCCATCACGGTATAGGGATTAGCAAGGGTAGAGGCATTCACCAGCACGGCAAAAGTCGAGGCGTTAATCGTGTGCTCGGCATGCAGGATCAGGCAGACATCCATAATTTCAGCCAGCAGGGGATCCGGCTCCTTGCCGTTCAGCATATAGAGAAAATTCTCTGCGTAGCCCAGGTCGGTGCGGGGCTCAACCGGATCATAGCCGTTACGGATATGCTCCCACATGGCCACGATACAGGGCATGCGCGCTATGATTTTGACCGTGGTGTTGTGAATGTAGTCCAGATCTTCACAGGTGTCGCTGCCGGTCAGGCAACCGCTACCGGGATAAAACATGCCCAGACTGGCCACCACCGTCTGCAACATTTCCATCGGATGGCCGCTGGCAGGCAGGTTTTTCATCATCCCGCGGGTGTGGAACTTGATACGTCGGTTGTCCTTTAGCTGTGAGGTAAAATCCGCCAGCTCGGCTGCCGTCGGCAGACGCCCATCCAGCAATAAACGCGAAGTCTCTTCAAAACTGCTGTACTCAGCCAGTTCTTCAATCGGATAGCCGCGATAGAAAAGGACACCGTTTTCACCGTCAATATCAGAAATATTTGACTGGGTCGCAGGCACCCCGGCCAGGCCGGGCAGATATTCGTTCATCTCAGACTCCGTGATCTCAACATATAGTTAAAGGTGTAAGGATAGCAAACTTCATACTCAGCGTGTCCCACCTGCACAACTTTGCGTGCATAAAAAAACGCGGTAAAAACCGCGTTTTTTCAATAAATTGCAAGTCTGTGTTTCAGATCATACGGAAAAAGACGATCCGCAGCCACAGGTTGTGGTGGCATTGGGATTATTAATTACGAACTGGGAACCTTCCAGGCTTTCCCTGTAATCCACTTCCGCCCCGCCCAGGTACTGGAAGCTCATGGGATCAATCAGTAGTTTCACTCCGCAGTTTTCTACCTCGGTATCGCCATCCTGGATATTTTCATCAAACGTAAAGCCATACTGGAAACCGGAGCAACCGCCACCCGAGATAAATACGCGCAGCATCAGATTGTCGTTACCTTCTTCGGCAATCAGGCTTTTTACCTTGTTGGCTGCAGCTTCCGTAAAAACTACCGGACTTTCGCTATCAGTCGCTGCTGTCATTTTCATACATCTCCCATAAAATTCTATAACTCCCGCAAGGGGAATGAGTCAGGTTTGATTATGCTATATCCCAGCATTTCGGTCAAGATTAACTGATGGTTTTTTCTTCAGCCTGTTTCTGGCCGCCGCCTTTCAGTGGCACCACCGACTCATTCGTCTTATGCACCAGGTTACCGTTAACCTCGGCGCCCATGGCCATTTCAATCAGACTATAGTAGACATTGCCATTGATACGGGCCTCGGCCGCCAGCTCGATATGCGCGAGGGCGTAGACATCGCCAATTACCTTGCCGTTAATCACCACATTCGGCACCTTGACCTCACCCTCGATAGTGCCGCGTTCACTCAGCGTCAGAAGAGAGTCATTGCCCTGTTCTGCGATAACGCTACCTTTGACGATGCCGTCCACATGCAGGCCACCGCTGAAAATCACGTCACCGTGAATTTCGGTGTTCTGGCCGATGAGCGAGTCAATCTGTGCCGTCTGTTTCGGTTTCTTTTTCATTCCCAACATGATTCTCTATCTCCTGCCCGCTCCAGTTAATGGTTTTCTCAATGCTGTTCCGTTTCCGGCTGCGAGGAACAATCTGCGCCCTGACCCGAAAAGGCGTGAAGCCTCTGGGCAAGGTTAAATTACCTTCCAGTTTCTGAAAATACTTGAACCGGTAATCGAGTTCCCTGACATGCTTCTCGCTTAGCTCTTTCAAGGTTAATGTTCGCGGCTGGTTGCGTATGGTGCCATCAATGCTCAAGCGAACCTTGCCCGTTGCCAGGCGATCATTCTTTAATACCTGGGTCAATACTATCTTATAGCGGTAACTGCGGGACTTTCCATTAGCCTCGATCCTGAATCGCTGCAGATGCAGGCCGCTGGAAGCGTCCTGAGGCGAAACAATACCGCGATAAAAAGCCAGTTCTTCCTTTAATTCCAGAATTTCTCCCTGCAACACCTTGAGCGTCGTATCCAGCTCATCGTAGGCCTGACGTTCGATCTGCGCAGCCCGCTCCAGCAGCGCTTTTTGCTCGCGCAAACGATCGACATCCTGTTCCAGTTTTCCTTTAATCGCCAGCAGCGCCTGTTGTTCCTCCGCATACTCGGTGCTGTTATAACCAGCCAGATAACGGCCATAGTCAAACAGGGTCCAGCCGCCGGTAGTCAGGGCGATAATAGCCAGCCCCAGTAACAACCGGGTCAGCCAGGGACGGTGTGGTTTAACAATAAGATTCATAGGCTGGACGGAAAAATACACTCATGGAAAAAATACATTCTCAAAAACTCACGCCTACAAAACCCGTTCATACTGGTCGTGACAACAAAGTGCTTCGCAATACAAGCTGCGGGGAATCAGACCCAAAGCATTCAAGGTATCAAAGGAATGCCCTGCAGGCCGCTGTCCTCGGCAAGGGCAAACATGATATTCATATTATGCACGGCCTGACCGGCCGCGCCCTTGACCAGGTTATCAATTACAGACAACACCACCAGCGTATCACCACCCTGTGGACGATGAATCGCTATCCGGCAGGTATTGGCGCCGCGCACGCTACGGGTCTCGGGATGAGAACCAGCCGGCAGCACATCGACAAACGGCTCGCTTGCATAACGTGTTTCGAACATGGCCTGTAAATCAGCCTTTGCCGATTTCAGCGTAGCGTAACAGGTCGCATGAATCCCGCGGATCATGGGCGTTAAATGGGGCACAAAGGTCAGCCCGATTTTTTCAGCCGTCGCCTGTTGCAGCCCCTGACGGATTTCCGGCAAATGCCGGTGCCCCGGCACCGCATAAGCCTTGAAATTTTCACTCGCCTCGCCCAGCAGGGTAGCCACATTCGCCTGACGCCCGGCGCCGCTGACACCAGACTTGGCATCGGCAATCAGATTGCTCGTTTCCACCAGGCCGTTCTCAATCAGTGGCAGCAGCCCCAGTTGCACTGCAGTCGGATAACAGCCGGGGTTGGCCAGCAACCGGGCGGCACGAATAGCTTCGCGGTTAACTTCAGGCAGGCCATAGACGGACTCCGCAATCAATTCGGGGCAGGCATGTTCCTGGCCATACCAACTGGCCCATTCCTGCGCATCTTTGAGGCGAAAATCAGCCGCCAGATCGATCACCCTGACTCCGGCATCCAGCAATTCAGCCACCATGGTCATGGCAATGCCATTGGGCGTGGCGAAGAACACCACGTCGCAGCCCTTGAGCACTGTCATGTCTGGTGCGGTGAAACACAGCTCAACATGACCGCGCAGATTGGGGTACATATCGGCCACCGCCAGGCCTTCCTCGGAACGGGAAGTAATCACCCCAAGCTCTACCTCGGGGTGTGCGGCCAACAAGCGCAATAATTCCACGCCGGTGTAACCGGTGCCACCAACAATACCTGCTTTGATCATGATGCCTAATGAACCTGCTGCGAAAGAATCTCACTGGCGCAAAGGCCAGACCGAATAATCAGAACAGGTAATGATAATTACAAGTTACAGAAATATAAAGACAAATTTTTGCTACCCATTGCCTGCCACCGCCGGCTTACCCCAAAAACAACAGAAAATCAGCGAAGCACAAAGGCCACAGGTACGATGAACTCCAGCTTCCGGCGTGGATCGTTTTCCGGCATGGGCGGAAACGGGTTGGCCCGCTGCGCCATCGCAAGCGCGGCTTTATCGAGCAATCGGTTACCGGTAGGCTGCGCCAGGCTCACTTGCTGGGTTTGTCCTGTGCGGTCGATCAGGATGCGCAACATGCCTTCGCCCTCGATACGCAAGCGTTTGGCGCGGCGCGGATACTTTTTGTGTTTTTCCAGCCAGGCAACCAGCAATTGTTCATAGCGCGCGGTAGCGGCCGCATCCAGGATGGTGGGGCTGGGTTCTGCCGGGGCTGGCTGGGCGATTTCCTCAACCGCTTCGGCGACTGGTTCATGGGGTTCCGGGGTGTTCTTGGCCGGCTGTAGTTCAATCTGCTGTGGTTCAGGAACAGGTTTAGCCGGTGCCTGTGGCTTCACTGGCGCCGGCTGAATCACAGGCTCGGGTTTTATTGGCGGCTCTGTAATTGCACTGGACACATTCGTTGTCGTTTCGGCAATAGCGGCCAGCAAGTTAATCCGAAGCGGTTGTACCGGTACGGGCTGTGGCGCAGGCTCGGGCAGCGAAAACCATATGGCTATGCCGCCATGCAGAAGCATAGCGACCAATATGGTTGCGCTCATGTGTAGCCGGGTGATGCTCATGGGACTTACTTCTGCATGGTTGCTAATGCAACATTACTGCCCCCGGCGGCGCGAATCTCGTCCATCACCTTAAGCAACTGCTGTACCTGGGTATGGGCATCGCTTTTCAGGGTGATGGCTGAGTCCGCATTCTGCTTTATCAGGGGTTTTATCGCCTGCCGCAACTGCTCCAGCTCAATACTTTCACCATTGAGGGCAAGTTGACCCGTTTGATTTAGCGAGACAACAATGGGAGTCGTATCTGTTACGCTGGCGCTGCTGGACTCCGGCAGCTCCAGTTCAATCGCTTCCGGCAGCATAAAGGTACTGGTAAGCATAAAAAACACCAGCAGCAAAAATACAATATCAATCAATGGCGCGATATCCAGATGAGAATGGATGCGCGCGCGACCTTCAAAGTCCATGGGTTTCATCCTCAACGCGTTCATCATCGCGGCTATCGATATGCGGGCTCTTACCGAAGTGGCGCAACGCCTGGATGCTGGCGTCTTTCATGGCGGCACGTACATGATCGACTTCACCTTCCAGATAATAAAAGGCCGCCATGGCGGGAATGGCGACGGTAAGACCGAAAGCGGTGGTAAGCAGCGCCTCCCAGATACCGCCGGAAAGAATCGAAGGATCGACTCGGCTACCGGCTTGCTCGAGATTCATAAAGGCGACAATCATGCCGGTCACGGTGCCCAGCAAGCCCAGTAACGGACTCAGATGGGCAATGGAAGACAGGCCGCGCAGCCAGGACTCCAGACTGCGAATCTGGGCGCTGCCCACCCGGCTCACCTCGGCCTCGACATCGCCGCTGGACATCGCCGGGTTAGCGCCAAAGCTCACCGCACTTTCCAGCACCCGGGCGACGGGGCTGGGTTGTTGCTGCAGATTTCGCAATGCCAGTTCATGCTCACCACGCGCGAGCGCCGCCACCGTGTCCTCAACAAAAGCGGTTTGTCGCAGGCCGCTACGATAGAACTGATACAGTTTCAGCAGAATGATGGCCGTGGCCAGAATGGACATGAACAGTAGCACGTACATTACCGTGCCGCCCTGCTGGAATAAACTAAGCATCATTTACACTCCATAAAATAGAAAAGGCAGCGTGCCTTTTAGCACGCCACCTGACTCATAAAACAGCTACATTAATCAGAGTTCCATCTCGATACCACCATAGGCAAACACTGGCATTCCCGGACGCGGACCATCGGGTTGCCGTGAAACGTTGTAGCGCTCATCAAGAAGATTCTGCACGCCGGCAAAGAATTTTACGCCGTCTTTAATACGGTAAAAAGCGGATACATCGACGACAAAATAGGCGTCAGTTTTGCCGAAACGAGCATCAGCGCCTCCAGCACCGTTGACCTGATTATCGACATTATTGGCGCTGGTGAAGGTCTCACTCACATAGCTGCCGTTGATATAGGCGCCCCACTGCTTCGACTCGATTCCTGTTCCCAGGCTAAGTACCAGTTCAGGAATATAAGGCACTTTGTTGCCACTCTGGCCATAACTGAAAATGGATTCTGCATCGGTGGAGGTCGCGCTATTCTGCTGAGTCGCATTAGTATACGTTGCGGTCAGATACCAGGGGTTACGGTATTCCCAACCGTTGGCGATACCCGCATCATACTGGGCGGAAAACTCCAGACCGGCACTATCCACCATGCCAAAGTTTTCCGTTGCACCGGTACCGGTGCCGCCAATGTTGTCGATTACGATCAGATCATTAAACTGTGTGTAGAACGCCACCATCTCGATCGCAAGCGCCTGTTCGGGGTTGGTATAACGTGCGCCAACTTCATAGGCGTTGCTGGTTTCTTCCTTGATGCCCTTCACTGCACTCTTTGGACTCGGCGGTGAGAAACCACGGTTGACACTGCCAAATCCGATCCAGGAATCATTGAACTTGTAGGTAACGCCCAGACTGCCCGCAGTCATGCTCATTTTATTGGTGCCGGACTTATTCGGGCTACTGAAGTCCTCGTAGGTCTGAGCCAGCTTTTCGTAACGAATGCCCGGAGTAAACGACCAGGCACCGGTCTTGATGGTGTCCTGCAGGAACAGGGCGAGCGCATCCGTTTTTTGCAGCCGGTTACCCGCACCACCAGGGGTGCCGTTAGTCATACCATCGATGGTGCCATTAGCCAGTTGACTATAATCATCATCCCACTGGAAGCGACGCACCTGATCTTTGTTAAAACGAATACCGGCGGCGAGTTCATGCTGTACTTTGTCCGAACCAAAGCGGTAATAGCTAACGGTATCAAGACCCTTTGAATTGTAGACACGGTTATTGGCGCGAACTCGCAGGGTACAGGCCAGGTCGCCCTTCAGGCAGGCCAGTCCTTCGCCATTCTGCACCCCGGCCAGAGCAGGGGAGAGCTTGAGGGTATTGCCGTTAACGTTGCGCAGATCCTTGAGCTTGTACCAGTTGCGCGAGAAATCGTTGTTGTACAGGGTTGCGATGATGTCCAGATTATCGTTTGGCGCGACGGCATAGCGCAGGTAGCTGCGTTTTTGCAAACTCTTGATGTTGTCAAACCGGGTAGCCGAATAGCGGCGGAAAGGATCAGCGGCGAAATCCGCTTCGCTCAGGCCCAGATAGGTCTCGTTGGCATCCAGACTGGAGGTACCGTACTTGAATTCGAGGCGCTGATAGATGGCGGTGTTGGGTTCCCAGGAGAGCTTGATCATGGGATCGGACTTGGTGAAACCAGTGTTGTTACCATTACGAAAGTCAGGGGTTTCATCAATGGTCTTGAAACCCTGATTCTGGCGAAAATAGCCTTCCACCAGAAAACCGAACTGGCCCGCGCTGGTATCAATAGTATTGCCGCCATAGGCATGGGTACGCAGATCGCCAAAGCTACCATAAGATGATTTCAGGTAAGCCGTTTCCTGCAGCGGGATCGCTGTGGACAGGTAATTGATCACGCCGCCGGTTGTTTGTGGACCATATTTAACCTGACTGGAACCTTTGAGGATCTCCATGCCGCTCATGCGGCCGACGGTGGGGGAATAATAGGCGGCAGGCGCAGAATAGGGCGCCGGTGCGGTCAGCACACCGTCTTCCATGATCGTTATCTTGGAACTGCGAGTGGTATCCACACCTCGGAGACTGATATTGGGGAACAGGCCAAAACCATCCTCCTGCCGGACATAAACCCCCGGCACCTTGCGCAGCACCTGGTTTACGTCGTCGTAGTTTTGCTCACGAATATCCTCCCTGGTGATCGAATACGCAGAGCCGGGCAACTCCTCAATATTGGCCGGATTGCCAATCACCATCACCTTGTCCAGCACGCTGGCGCCCCGCTCCTTGCTTGAATCGTCTTCTGCAGCGCCAACCGGCAAGAGCACTCCCAGCGATGCAACCGCGACGGCGCCGCGCAATAAATTAGTCTGTCTTTTCACGTTCATAACCTCATTAATCAGTTTCCAGATATACGGTAAAACCACCCTGTCTATGGCTTTATAAAAGCGGGAACTGGGGCGGATTGCTTGGCTGGCTACTGTCCGACATGCAGGTCGATTGGCTGGCTGAAAGGGATTATGCACAAACCAGAACAAATTGTAAATAACAATCATTATCATTAGCGTTGACTTCCAGTTGAGAACTGTTATCATTTGAACTCAGGCGCGTGACAGGTTTGCCGCCTGAAGCCAGAGAACACTTAAATTTAGATTTATCATAATGGAGGCGTTTGCCATGAAAACAGAAATGAAAACCCCGCCATTAGCCGGCAGGCGGTCGTCGAAGGAGTCCGTAGAGCGCAGATATGACAGCCAGGCTCTCTTTTGTGGCCGGCAGGAGATCCTGATCGAGCACGCCGGCCATGCCTATCGGTTACGAATCACCCGCCAGGACAAGTTGATTCTGACCAAATAATTTCTCAAGGACGCTTGCTTTGGGGCGTCCCGCCAGCCATCCATGTCTCCCGACAAAGGTAGCCAGCCAGTTTTGTATTTGCCCATTAACTATAAAGGCACCGATCTGGATACTTTATTGAACGAGGAGGCTTTTTATGTCGATAAGACAACCCGCTCTGAACGAGCGTCAATCTGATGCCATGCCATCAAAGCATGCATTGCCTGAGAAATCCGCTGATAAGCGCCACAGCCGACGGCGCAAGAAACTTTGGGATCTCCAAACCCATTTCCATTGTAGTGTGATAGGAACCTGTCTCACTCTGGATGAATTGCGCCGACTCTGCCGCAAGGCAAATATTGTCTTTGAAGCCGCAGTGAGTGATCACGAACTGCACAGTGCTTTTGTGAATGTCGCCGGAGAATCCGCCTACCCATCCCGCCTGTTGCAAAAACACCTGGACAGTAAATACAAACGGATCATCCAGCAATTCCTCAAAATACGCGTCGCCGACGAACTCCCGCGCCTGTGGAATGAGGCAATGAAGACCGGTGAGGTCGCCAGCGCCTTCTGGGCGCTACTTACTCATCCACGCACGTCTGACGAACTCCTGGATCAGATGTATGGCGACATTCATATGTTGTCTCATCTGGCGGGCGCCTCGGTGCGCGTAGACATGCAGGAGCTCACGCTGCAACGCCGACGCGTAGAAAACCTCGAAGCGCAACTGAAAAAGTTGCAGCAGGACTCAATACGTAAATTAAAGGAGAAGGACAAAACTATCCAGACCATGTCCGAACGTATGCAGCAGGCGCTGGTGTCGGAACAACGTTTACAGCATGCCGAGCAACAACGAGTAAAAATAAAGAGCGATACCAAATTGCCAGAAATGCGCAAGCAGATAGAAACGCTGTTAGCCAGACTGGCATCCGTGCAGGTACAGAGAGATCGCGCTGAGAATTCAGCCGCTGAATGGAAACAGTTCGCCATACGCAGCGAAGATCGCAACTTAAGACTGGAACAGGCTCTGACTGAAGCCCAACAGGAGCGGGATGCGCTGGAAACTTCGCTGGCAGGCTTTCTTTCCGGGAATTGCCGGGACTCCTGTCCGCAGGAAAACGGAAAAACGGATCTGGATCTGTGTAACCGTTGTGTCCTCTATGTGGGCGGTCGTTCTAGCCAGCACAGCCACTTCCGCAGCCTGGTGGAACAATGCAATGGTCGGTTTATACATCACGATGGCGGTCGTGAAAACAGTCGTCACCAGCTTGGCTCAATGTTGCCGCAGGCCGATGCGGTGATATGCCCACTGGATTGCATCAGCCACGATGCCGTGCGTCGAGTAAAACGGTTTTGCAACCGTTACGATAAAACCCTGATTCTGTTGCCTCGCGGCAGTCTCTCTGCGTTTACCCAGGGTCTCACCGAGGTGGCGGTCTGAGATGCACAGAGTCAGTCATTCAGTCACCGCGCCCGCATGGAGAAAAGAACCCTGTGCGTCTGCTGATGGACAGGCATCGTGCCTGAGCGAAAAAACCGAACATGTCCGTCTGGAAATCGATGCCATCAGGTTACGTGAACTGCTAAGTGCGGGGGTGCTTTGTGCAGCGGACTTCCGTTGTCTGGATTGCGAATCCAGGCAGTGTGTCTGGCGGAGTTGCCTGATGAACTGCATACAGATCAATAAATGAACAACTTAATGGAGAACAAATAATGAATCACGAAAATAAACAAACAGGAAAACTGCCGACAATCCGTGTTCAGGACACAAAGCGTTCAGCTGTCTGTAGCGGCTGTTGTCAGTCCTGCCCTAATTCAAAAGCCACAGCGCCTTCAGAAAAACACACAAAGAAACCTTGATCAGCAGGCTCTCCAGTTCTATCTGGAGAGCCTTCCAACATTACATCTTTGACTGCAGGTAATTGCTCAACCCTATTTTGTCGATTAAACCCAATTGGCGTTCAAGCCAGTAAGTGTGATCCTCTTCGGTATCCTTGAGTAGATCTTCGAGAATCTCCCGGGTTTCATAATCCTGTGCCGATTCACACTGGGCGATAACCTCCTTAAGCGCCGCGACGACCTGGTATTCCAGTTCAAGATCATTCTTCAGTATGCCTGGAACATCCGTGCCAATATTAAGAGAAGCCCGTTCAGCCAGATTTGGCCTCCCTTCCAGAAATAAAATACGCTGAATCAACCGGCTGGCATGCTCAGTTTCTTCCTGCATTTCATGCTGAATGTGTTCATACAGTTCATGGAACCCCCAGTCCTCACACATTCGTGAATGGATGAAGTACTGATCCATCGCGGTGAGTTCCCCGGCCAGTAGTTTGTTCAAGCTATCGATTATTTTTGAATTACCTTTCATATTTCTGCTCCCGCGCTGGTTACATCATTGACTGTAAATAATTTTCCAGACCCACCCTGTCGATCAGACCGAGCTGAGTTTCCAGCCAGTCGATATGTTCTTCTTCGTCTTCAAGGATGTCATCAAACAATTCTCGCGTGACATAATCGCCAATCGATTCGCAGTGGGTGATACCCTCGAGCAAAAACGCACGCGCATCCTGTTCCAGCGTAAGGTCGTTCTTCAGCATTTCCGGCGTATCCTCGCCAATTAACAGTTTGCCGAGATCCTGCAGGTTAGGCAGGCCTTCGAGAAACAGAATGCGTTCGATAAGCATATCGGCATGCTTCATTTCATCGATGGATTCTTTGTACTCATGCTCATTGAGTTTTTCCAGTCCCCAGTTTTTATACATGCGCGCATGCAAAAAATACTGATTAATGGCGATGAGTTCGTTCTTTAGTACGCCATTCAAATAATAGATTGCTTTGCTGCCGCCTTTCATGGCTCGGCCTCCATATTTAGTTTAGGTGTGTGATCTAGCTGGCTATCCGCTGGAGCAGTGTGCGAACAGAGCAGCAAGGCAATACTATAGCGTCTTCATTGGTTAATGCAAAGATCACGCTCAAGCTACTGATAATAAAGTAATAAAAAGTATTCATATCCATGCCCTGTGTCAACACCCTCCAGATGATATTGACAATGATTATCATTACGATTAAACTATGTTCACTATCAATTATAGATAACCCTAATGAGAGCAATACCCATGTATATATGTATTTGCAAAGCCGTAACGGATCGGGAAATCCGCAGCGCGGTAGTGGATGGCGCTGTAACAATTCGAGCGCTCCGCAAGCAACTTGGTTGCACCGGTCAATGTGGCAAGTGCACGCAGCAGGTGCGTGAAATCAGGAATGAAGTACTGGTAGAACAGTGTGGGGCACAACTACCTGCGCTTGCTTTGTCATAAACGCTTAACGTCTGTTAACCAGGACACCAACGACCACACCACCATGCCTGGCACAGCATAAAAAAAACCCGGCGCAAAGCCGGGTTAAAATTGCCCTTAAGAGAAAAGAAATCAGAAAACTATCAGTAATTGCGCTGACATCCGGTTATCCATGCCATCCAGTATCCGGTTAGGCGCTGCCGAACTTGCTGCATTCGGCGCTTCGGCATTACGCAGTTCATAGTTAACCAGCAACCGGCTCTTCTTGTTAAAGAAGTACTGAGCACCCAGCGTCAGCGTTTCAAACTTGCGCTCTTTAGCACTAAAATTGGTGTTGCGATTCAGGGTATCGTAGCGAATGTCGAGTTCCAGTTTCGGAAGAATCAAATAACCAAAATCCAGGTACCAGCTATTGGCCTCACCCATGGTTTCCACATTGAAATCGGCATAGGCACTACCCGCATTATTCTGCGCTCCAGCCACAGCCCCGCCATCGGTGCCGCTGAAGATCATGCCCTTGGCGACAAAATACTCGGCCGCAGCGCGTATCTTGCCCTTGCGCAGGGTGGTGCCGATACCATAGCGGGTGCGATCATATACCCCTGCGCCATCGCCTGCCGTAGTGAGTGTGCGTTTGCCGCCCTGGTACCAGCCATACGTCTTCCAGCTCTGATAACGGGCGCCGCGCGGGCCATGCTGATCAGCAGACCACGAGGGTGGCGCCAGATGACTGCCGGATGGAAACGGACTGACGCCAGAGAGCAGTAATTCAGAGGCCCAATAGGTGTAAACTTCCCGATTGCCGTCATTATCTCCGCGGGTAATGCCATTACCATTGCCCAGCATCAGCGCATAGCTATGTTCCCAGTTGCCAATAGTAACCCAGTCGAATACCTGAATCCCTATATCACGGAAAGCGCTGACTGGTCCGTTGGGTTTATTGACACTGCCCGCTGTCGTTTTGGCAGAGGAACCATCTCCATTGAAATAACGCTCCAGTAACAACTGATTGCCGCCGTTGGTAAAATTGATGTAATCGAATACATGGATTGCCTGCAATCCTTCTTCGCTGCCCGGAGTCTTGAACTGGCCAACACGAATCCGCGCTCCCTTGATATGATTGAGCGTAACACTGGCATCAGTGATTCTGCCGCTGCCACCACCCTGGCGGGTAATGCCGTTATTACCAAATTCAGCAAGAAAAAAATAGTTAACGTTGTTGTCCAGCGGAAACCCAGTGCCACGCACACCAATACGAGCACGCTTGATGCTGAACCCCGATTCACTTTTTAAATCAGGCCCTGACAGATTGAATATTGCATTCTGGCCACTCCAGCCGCCCGCCTGAATCTTTGTACCTTCAGTCTGCTTAAATTCTGGCTGAATAAACCCCCAGACCCGCGCCCGCGGAGCAGCATCTGGCGGCTCTGCCCCCTGCATTTTTAACCAGTTTATCGCTAAAGCCTCGCCACTGCTTGCGAGTAAGCCTGCTGCACACGCCAAAGCCAGTGTTGTTTTACGACTAGTTTTCATTCACTCCCCCCTCTTAAAAATATTAGTTATCATTACATCGCACATTACAAATCACGGCTTGATCAAAGCATAGCCGGCTTTTTCCAACTCAAGGATTCGTACTACACCAGCACTCACCTTTACCGCATTAGGATTCAACGCCGGATCATGTCCCAGCATCTTGCTCATATTCCTGAACGTATTGGAGCAGGCGCTGAAACGTACACCGTTATCCGCCAGACTCTGAATCCGGCCACTGCTCATATTGTCCTTGAACAACAGGCGCAACCCAGGGCCAAAGGCAACGATTTCAACTTCAACCTGATCCGGCCCGTAATGCCTTAGAATATTATTGGCAACATTGAGCACCAGCTTCTGTTTGAAAGGATTGGGATCGCTGATTTGCAATACAATTTTCTCATCAGCAAACTCTTTTCCCGCCATGGACGATGTGGCAAAGCCAAATAAAGACATTAGAATCACCGCATATAATGTGACTACCTTCAACTTGATTGTGGTCATGTATTCCTCCCACTGTTGCGTTGGTTATAAAAAATATTTAATCTCGTTCATCTATCCCTGAATGCTTTCTTTTGCAAACAATAAAAAGCACGCATACATCTTTTGCTTTCTCACAGCACAAATATCTTTAAGAAAACGTGCACATCCTCATGCGAAAATCTTTGTTTTAAACAAAGTATATTCACAGCAATATCAAGATCGCTGTTTTAACGCCACAGGTATTAGTTCCTGTTGATAAGAACAAACACAAAAGGTATTGATTTTATTCCCTCCTGATAAAAAATATTTTCCCGCTCGGAACCAGAAGCCAAACAAACTCACTGCCGTTCCAATATTTAGTAAGAAAGATGTGATTTTATTTCTTCTTACAATTATCAATGACGATGCTGGAGATAAACCACCCAATTGCAAGCGGCGGGGTATCAGTTATGCAGGTTCGCCTTCTAAATATAAGTGTTCCAAATTCCTGTCCGCTTTGCACCGTAGAGCCTCGCTGCGCGAGTTTCATTCGGCACTTCCTCAGCTTCGCCCCGGTCACGTTTTCGCGATAATAACTGGATACCCTTTTGGAGCTCTTAATTTAGCCGCTGTTTCAAACAGCCCGCTCTGTTATAGTCTGATTATTCTTTTGATTTTTGCAGGTTATAGTCAGTTTCTCATACTGCTTCTTGAACAAATCACTCGTTTTCACTACCCGCAAACAGGATAAAAGTCGCACCCCGACACAATACCGAAAAAATTTCATGAAAATTTTTATGAAACAGGGAATAATTCGCGATTTGCTGTGTCATGCCTAGTGGGAGAGTTACAAAACTAAATATTAGCTGCCGTTAATATATTTGATATTTGCTGTACACGGCACAACGACACAAAAGTATAAAATTATGGCCTGTCTCAAACTGTTTGGTAAAAATCGGGAATTTGTCTGCAAACTGGAAAATATCCGCCCGCGGCTGTTCCGGCTTGCCTATTCATGGTGTCATCGACGCGATCTCGCCGATGATCTGGTGCAGGAAACCCTGACCAAGGCCTTCAAAAGTGAAAAGCAGCTGAAAAATATCGAGCAATTTGATAGCTGGACCTTCCGCATCCTGATCAACACCTGGCGTAATCACCTGTCACGCACCAAAATCATGGAAAATATTGACGACTATATTTTTACAGATGAACACACGCCGGAAACACTGCATGAACAGTACCAGATGAATACCTTTGTACATTCGGCGGTGGACACCCTCTCACAGGGGCAGCGTCAGGTAGTGACCCTGATCGACCTGGAGGGCCTAAGTTATTCTGAAGTATCTGATATTCTTGAAATTCCAATCGGCACCGTCATGAGCAGAATCTGTCGCGCCCGCAAATCACTGGCCGGCAAACTGTTCCAGGGCGCCGATAGCGCTGAATACAACTCAACTTTTCTACGGAGAGTAAAATGAGTATTGATTTTTCCGATGAACGCCTGAATGCGTTTATTGACAATGAAGTGGATCTTTCTGACAAGCAACAGATTTATGAGGCGTTCCGACGCGATGAAGCGTTGCGCAAGCGCACCTGTGAATTACAGAAAACCCACGACCTGGTTAAAATGACTTACCAGTCGGTCGAACTACCACCCGGTTACGAGACGCCGCTACGCAAGCAATCACGTCCCTGGCTTCTGCGCAGCATGGCCGCCGGTATTCTGGTGCTTGCCGGCTCCCTGCTGGGCTGGTTTAGTCATCAGCAGATGCCCCCTAAAAACAGCCTGCTGAATCTGGCGCGGGTCGTGCAGGCGCCCCAGATCGCCAACGCCGATGCAGATCACAGGATCATGCTCCAGGTCAGCACCAATGACGAATACCGGCTCAATATCATGCTGGAAGAAACCGAACACCTGCTCAAAACCAGCCGGGAAGACGGTGAAAAGGTTTTTGTCGAGATCCTTGCCAATGGTCCCGGACTGGAGCTGGTAGACAAATCCGGTTCTGCTCCTGCCCTGCGCCTGCAGGAACTGCAAAGCCATTATGATAACCTGTATGTCACCGCCTGCGCCCAGGCCATCGAGCGCCTGCGAGTCGAAAAAGGCATCGAACTGGAATTAATCCCCAGTGCCACCGTGGTGCGTTCTTCCCTCAGCGAAGTGCTCAAACGCCAGCGCGAAGGCTGGACCTACATCAGGATCTAAGCGCAGAGAAAAGATACCGTGGTTTCTTCACCCCGGTATCTTTTCTCTTTCATCCCTGTATCTCCGGCTCACGCATAAAGCCCCCGCCGCAGCACCCGATAGGTCCACATCTTCACCACATCATTGATCAGGAACCAGAACAGCGCATAGGCCCAGATCCACAGCGCAGCTTCCCAGCCGACAGGCGTAATCCAGAAACCATAGACCGCGATCAGGGTGCCCAGAATTTCGGTGCTGAAAGTGGCGCCAAATAACAGCGACCACGGCCGTTGCCAGAACCAGCCCTCAGCACGGGTAATATAAAGAGTGCTGTGCCCGGCAATGATCAGTTTCAGAAACAGCAAACTACGAATTATGTCCTCGGAAAAACCGCGTTCACCTGGTCAGCGAAATGCCGGGCCTCGCGCTGGCTGACCTCAGGCTTGAGGCGCTGATAAATGGCCGCACTCAGGGCTGAAGCCAGGCTTAACAGTTCCTGGCTGCCGCTGCCTGAAAGCTGGGCTGAGCGGATGGTTTCCTGCTCCAGCCCCAGCAGGCGGCCAATCTCTCGCGCAATCGCCAGGTTATCACCGGTAACCATTTTTACTGTCACCCCGTCCCTGCGCATCTC
>Ga0316207_10001668_pt1 | contig 26026 bp, 13 predicted proteins | sample 6weekpyrite_MG_FD_204943 | JGI IMG/M metagenome (GOLD analysis project Ga0316207, IMG submission 204943) | Microbial mat bacterial communities from mineral coupon in-situ incubated in ocean water Damariscotta River, Maine, United States -... | ecosystem: Environmental > Aquatic > Marine >... | reverse complement strand
TTGATGAAACACTGGCTGCCAATAATATGCAAAAATCAGATATAAACTGGCTGGTTCCACATCAGGCCAATATCCGAATTATTAATGCTACCGGTAAGAAACTGGGTTTAAACCCGGATCATGTTGTAGTTACCGTAGATAAACACGGTAATACATCAGCTGCATCAGTGCCCCTGGCGCTGGATACTGCGGTAAGAGAAGGGCGCATTAAAGAGGGTGAAACCGTAATGCTGGAAGCCTTTGGTGGTGGGTTTACCTGGGGTGCAGCTCTGCTGAAATGGTAATGAAACTTGAAGGGTTGATTCCCGTTATTCAATGCCAGCATATAGAAAAAACGCTGGATTTTTATCAACAGGCACTTCGTTACATTATTATTAGTAAAACAGAGACAGATGAAGGCCTGCAATGGGCTTATATCAAGTCAGATAACACTTACCTGATGCTGCAAAAAAACACCTGCTCGGCAGAACAAACGCACAGAGATAATATTATTCTGCATTATTATACTGCTGATGTAACAGCTCAGCACCAGTTTATGGCCGCCAGGGGAATTAAAGTTGGTCAATTAGAAGACACAGCGTATTATGTTAGACAATTTTATATTAACGACCCTGAAGGCAACAAGATTGCTGTTGGCCAGGATTTGAAGAGCAATCCTGCATAAATTAAACTTCCAGTATTTTTAGAGAGTATTTATGAGAAAACTAAGCAAAGTACTAATTATTTCATCTATTTTAATAAGCGTATCAGCCTGTTCTGCGTTTACTGAAATATCATCAAGTACCAGTTCCACATTAGATACAGTTACACCAGATATAACATTGAATGATTTTGTAAATAAACGGTTTGTTGCAATACGACATGATGCTGCAAACGGCGGTGGTGAAAACCTGGATGCACTGGCACAGTTATTGGGCGAAGAAGATAAAATTGCTTTTGCCGATCAGATGAAAACTAATTTCGATACAATATTTAGAGGTATTGAAAAACCGGCTGAAATTATTGCCCGAATAGAAACCCAGGTGACTTCTAAAAAGGGTTAAGTATACCGCTATATAAATAGAAACGGACCTGGTTATCTCAGGGTGACCAGGTATTATGTTTCATATAAAATGTTAAAAAGCTGCATAAATCAGTTTGCAATGTAAAAAAGGGAGTAGACATTGTTTGAATTTCAACAAGACAATGATGCACAAGAATCAAAGCAACATTTTGATCAGAATATAAATCGTGGATTGGCGTTACTAGTTTTAATAACTGTATCAACTGTTGGTTCTAGCTGGTTTTTTTCACTCCCTGTTTATTTTGATATTAAAATTGCAGCACAAATTCTTCCGGTTCTATTTTCTATTGTTCTGTTGTTTTTAGTTACTAAAATTCAAAATGCTTATCTAAACAAGCTAGCACCGCTACTGGGTTATGTGTTTGTGTTTTGTTGCTGGTCATATGTGATTTTTTTAAATTCAAGTTCAAATGTATCTACAAAAACTAATAATGGCGCCGAAGTAATGCAAAATATCCTGGATGCGCAACATCTAGGTATGTCGAATGCTATGTACTTAATAGGCTTATGTTTTATCATATTATGGTTAGGGAAATATTTCAAATATAGCTTGTATTTGTCGCTCGTATTTATAGTGTCGTTAATTTTAATATTACAGTTGTTTACAAATACTGAAGTTATTCATTTGCTGGCACCATTACTATTACTGGTTTCAAGTGCTGTTTTTTCAATGGGTGAATTAAGCGTGGCTTCACCCGTGGCCCTGGAGGCAGCTCCCAGGTATATTCAGGATTCAGTACAGGAAGTTAATCCTGGGTCCTTAGATGATGAGTTTTTACTTCCATCTGAATTAAGCGACCAGGAATTAAAGCCAGAACTCGATATAAATGTTTTGCCATTGAATGAGTCTCATATAACCCATGACTGGGAATTAATTTTAAGGGAACTTCATGGCGAGTTAAAAAATACTACGGATGTTGATGAGTTATTCAAAAGTATGCTGTTGTTCTTACATGGTGCAATGGAATTTGATGCGGCGGCTGTCGGTATGTTGCAGGATAAAAGTATAAAAAGAATAGCAGCTTTTGGTGATGATGAATACCTGCACACACAAGCTCTTAACTGGACAAACCAGCGTGTTAAAGAACTGTTTGCATTAAGAGAACCTATACTAAGTACCCAGTCTAATTTGAGTGCCGCTACTGATAATGTGACAGAGCCCATGCACAGGCTTGATGTGCCCGTAATTTCGAATCAGAAAGTTGTTGGCCTGGTTACTTTTTTTAGAGACGAGCTATTATTTGATACACATGATGTAAAGCTTGCTGCAAGTATTGTATTTCATAGCATGATTGCTCTGAGGCAGGCTCGTTTACAGGATGAAATTAAGCGCCTTACTAGTAATACAAAGCAAACAAAATTAACGCTTTATAGTCGAGAGCAATTTGTAAATAAAGTAAAATTTGTATTTGAAAAACTCTCCAGGCCCAGAGAGTGTTCATTGTTTATAGTTGAAATTGATAATCTGGATTCAGTAATAGACACGCAGGGCAGAGATGCCGGTGCACTGCTATTTAAAGCAACGTCAAAAGTAATTATGTCAAATTTAACAGAACATGATGTATTAGGTCGATATGGTAATGAGGGGTTTGTTATTTTGCTGGATGAAACAGATTTAATTAATGCTAAAGCTGTTGCCGAAAAGATAAGACTCAAAGCCTCTCAAATTAAATTAAAATTTCAAAATAAAGTAATAACCACAACTATAAGTATTGGTCTTACCATTATCCCAGATGCGGATGAAGGTTTGCCATCAATTATGCGTAAAGCTGATATGGGATTGTTTGTTGCAAAAGAAAATGGAAGTAATTCAGTTAAAGTAAGCCTCTAAACAAGCATTCAGAGATGACGGTTTGAATTATTATCCAATATTGCTTAGCCCTTCAGTTTTCATGTCGAAGATAAATAAAAATAAAACTTATTAAATATTTTTATACTTTGTCATCGCTGTCCCGTTAAAAGAAATTAGTTTATGTTTAAAGCGCACTGTCATGTGATTAACGAACATTTCACTCTGATCGAGATACCCCCAACTTATGCCTCTAGTGGTTAACGGGAGAGCAGTGATACTTTGTTTTTTTGATGATCATGTGATTATTAATTTTATCTAAGCTTGTTTTAAATCAATGTGATTATTTTCAAAAGGGTGAGGATATTTATGAGGAGGGATAATTATGAATATCATGACTGTTGCGGTGATTATGGTGTTGTTTGTAGCTGTAGCTACATTGGTCTGGGGTGTCGGTTCAATGGCTCACGGCGGTTCTTATGATCGCGAACATAGCGAGAAGCTTATGTTTACGCGAATAGGAATACAGGCACTTGCTTTTGTTCTTATATTACTTGCATTGGCCTTCTCTTTTAGCTGAGACCGGTCAAGAAGCTGTTAGGAGAGAGTTGTGAAGACAACCTTTAACAGGGTCGTCCAGGGGAGGTCTGGCTTTATATTTATCACCACTGCTGTCCCGTTAAAAGAAATTAGTTTATGTTTAAAGCGCATTGTTATGTGATTAACGAACGTTTCACTCTGATCGAGACATGAGTTGGGGGTGTCTGTCTAAGACGCACCGTAAAACCCTCCCTGGTGGCTCGATACCCGCGTCCATGCGGGTGACGGTCTTAGACAGCTCTCAACCCCATGCCTCTAGTGGTTAACGGGACAGCAGTGATTTATCACAACACTTTTTTCATTATTTTAATTTAAGCATTTTTATATATAATTCTGTTAATTTTAATACTAACCCGAATGGTACTTATTTAAGACCAGTTAACCACAAAATAACTGCATAGAGACACAGAGAGAATAAGCATTTGTAGGGTGGATCAAGAGGCGGGTCCACCTGATTCCTTAAAAAATGCTGAATCCGCTTAATTAAGAGCCTCTCTGTGTTCTCTACTTCATTGTGGCATAAGCGTAAAACCAGGCACTTTACCCCCTGAAAAAGTATTTTTGCTTCAAATCTACTATATATAGGTTTAGGTGTGTGGTTTGAGGTGTCAGGTGGTTTGTTCAGGTTTATTAAAGTTATCTCCATTAGTTGCTATTAAATACCTGTTTTGTTTATGTATTTTCATCATACTAGCTGCCTGTGAAGGTTCTCATTCAGATTTAGCCAATTCAACTTCTATAAATATTGGGCCAACCGCTTCTTTTGCGGTTAATGTAAGTACAGGTGAAGCATCATTGATGGTTAACTTTGATGCCAGCGCTTCTGCCGATATAGATGGCAGTATTGTGTCTTATTCCTGGGGTTTTGGTGATGGCACTACAGACACAGGTGAATGTGACAGTGAAAGCCGTTACATCTGGGTTATAAAATAATGTAAGTGTTTATATTGCACTGTTAGATAACACGATAGATAGAAATGTAGTATCGAAAATACAATTAACAACAAGTGATCAAACACCTGACTTCACTGTAAACAATGTACCTGATGGCACCTATGTGATTTTTGCAGGTACTGATTTAGACGGGGATAGAATATTAGAGAGAACTGAAAATTATGCTGCCTTTGGAAATACGGGGGTTCCCATAACTATCACCATAAGTGATAGCAATGTCAATATGGGGTCTTTTATCCTGGATGGATCAGGGTTTGGAGCAGATATGACAGTTAATGTGCCTGATTTTTCTAGGTTTAAGTTAGAAACTGATTCTAAATACAATTTTCCCATAGTTTAAGCGGATTCAGGTTGTATTTAGTGATTTTGAATAGAAAAATAACAAATGCTCTACTATAATCTGCTGTGTATAGATTCAGCATAGATAAAGTCGCCCAATATAACGTCGTAGTACCCAGTATATATTTTTAGAATTATCTAATTAAATTACGATAGTGCGATTGATATTATTCATACTATTTATTTTTCCAGATTTTGCCGATGCTAATTACTTTGAAGACAACTATATTTTTGGTGTTTCATTAATTAAACAGTATGTAGATATTGAGTCCAGTGATACTAGCAGGACATCTAATACAGGCAGTGGAATTGGTTTTTACCTTGGTCGTTACTATCAACAATCATAGCGGGTTAACAGTACATTAAGTTATGTTGGATACAGTCAATTTGATATTGCAGAAATAACTGGAGCAGCTGATTACCTTATTCCAGTAACAACCCGTTTTAATTTGTTTACTGGTGTGCCCTCTGGCGGTGCTTTGAAAAATTTCATAATGACAATTTTAGCGATACTTTCGCAAGTTTGCTTTATGGTGCCCAGTTTGGTGGCATTAATTATCTAAGTGATAGTTATCTTATAGAGTTAGGTATTTGAGTAAGGACAACAAGTCTGGTTACTAATAATGACACAACAGGTAATATTGAATCGACGATTGATAACCTCGGTGAATTTTACTTCAGTTTATTGTTTATGTTTTAGTTTTTTAATTCATTAGATATAATATGGAAACAGATATTTAATAGTATGTTTAAATCAATTTTCATTTATTTCCTGAAATTATGGCTGGTTTTTCAGATATTGAATGTTACAGTAGCTCTTGCACAACAGACCCGGATAAGCAATCGTATACCGTGGATTAAGCCGGTCACAACTAGGATTGTTGAAACATCGTTTGAAACAGCCCATGAAATAGCGATGGGCATGGAATGTGATTCAAGAATAAACACTGAGTGTGGGTCTATATTATCTAATAACATTCTATCTATACAGTGTGATAAACTATCTAAACAGTGTGATGAGGTGTTATTTAAAAAGGCTTTTCGTAAATTAAAGAATGGTCAGTATCAGTTAGCCATTATAGAGTATGAGCTGATCTTAACGGACTACCCTGAAAGTAAATACTTAGGGGATAGTTATTACTGGTTAGCAGAAGCAACTTATCTTTCCGGTAATCACAAAGATGCTATTGATAAATACAGATATATATTAGAAAACTATCCAGATAATAAGAATGTAATTAATGCAGAATTTAAAATTGGCCAGGCATACTATCAAATGAAAATGTGGCCAGAAGCACGTAACGCTTATCTAGATGTTATTGCAAATCACTCAAATTTAATAATAACTGATTTAGCTCAAAATAAACTGAGAATGATGGAACGTGCTGGATATTATTAATTTAATTCAAAACATTGGGTATGCTTATCAGGTACAGGTACATCTTCACCAGTAAAGATTTTCAATATCAGCTTCTGCGGATGGAATTTAAATATTTGTTATTGGGGTGTTTGCAAGCCTGAATAATTTTTGGGTTTTATGAGTGTTAACAATAATGAAAAAATTTTATGTGAAAAAGTATAAGAAAAAGGGTGGCTTATGAATACAGTAGTTAAAAAATGGTTTAGTGATAAAGAATATGGATTTCTCGATAATGGGGGTGGTCCCGATATTATCGTTCGTAAAGCTGATCTAATTAAATGTCAGTATTTAAAAGCCGGTACGGTTGTTGAGTTTGAGTGCCATACTGATAAAAGGGGGCTTATCGCCAGGAAAGTTTCTATTTCACGTCAGGCAGATAAAAACAAATCCCATAATATGAACCGAAATAAAAAGATGCCTTATATTGGTGTTATGACATAGTTTTTATACATACCCTATCTCACGAGAGTCTCGTTAAAAAAGTTGAAATGACCTAATAACGCAGTGATTGATTATTTATTTAACGACATGAAACTGAGTGTAACAAAAAACATTAGAACCCTGTTTATATAAATATCAAGAATCTAGCTGAGAACGGTTTAACATGTCTTTAGCGTGATCAATTGTTTGTTGTGTGATTTCCAGCCCACCCAACATTCTGGAAATTTCATCTACGCGTTGCTCCATTTCTAAAGGAATAATTTCAGTGCGTGTTTCTTTTCCATCACTGTGCTTATAAACCTGCATGTGATAATGCGCCTGTGATGCAACCTGAGGCAGGTGGGTGATGCAGAAAACCTGACGACTTTCACCTAGCATGCGTAAGTGCTTGCCAACTATTTCAGCTATACCACCGCCAACTCCACTGTCCACTTCATCAAAAATTAAAGTGGGTATTCGACCCTGTTGAGCTGTGATCATTTGTATGGCCAGGCTGATTCTGGCTAATTCACCGCCCGAAGCCGTTTTAGCGAGCGCTTTAAATGGTTGTCCTGTATTTGTGCTTACCCTGTATTCAATCAGGTCCTGGCCATTACCTGAGGGTTTGTCCTTTTTAGTGAGTTGTATCTCGAACTTGCCACCCGACATGCCCAGGGTTTGCATGGATTCACTAATTTGTTTATTAAGTTTTAGTGAGGTTTTAGATCTGGAATCGGTTAATTTTTTAGCCAGGGTATTGTATTCTTTATTCAGTTTATCAACTTCAGATTCAAGTAGACTCAGGTTTTCATCCGCATTATCTAATTCATTAAGTTCGGCTGAAAGGGATTCGGTTAAGTTAATTAACTGGTCGGGGTCAACATGGTGTTTACGTGATAAGTCATGAATAACACCCAGTCGTGTTTCAACTTCTGCAAACCGCTCTGGGTCACTGTTTAAATTATCATTATAGTCACGTAACAGGCTGGCGGTTTCTTCAATTTGCACCATGGCTTCAGAAAGCATATCAAACGCCGGGGAAAGGCTATTATCTGTAGAGAGCATCTCTTCAATTTTTGCAGCCTGTTGAGATAACTGTAAATGAATATTGATATCATCCGCATCATATAAACTGTTTAATGCAGATGTGGTGTTGTCCCTTAATTGATCAGCATTTGCCAGGGTCTGATGTTCGTGTTGAAGCGTTTCTGCCTCACCTTCTGATAATGAAAGATCTTCCAGCTCGGTTACCTGATAACGTAATAAATCCAGGCGATCATTTTTATCCTGGCAGGCTGTTTGCAGCTCATTTAATTTTTCTTTTTTATTATTCCATTCATTGAATACTGATTTAATTTCACCTAAACGCTTTGCGTGTTGAGCATAATCGTCTAGCAACTGCCTTTGCATGTCTGGTTTCATTAACGATTGATGCTCATGCTGGCCATGTATATCAACCAGCATTTCACCCAGTTGACGCATGTCCTGTAGAGGCACCGGGCTGCCATTGATAAAGGCTCTTGAGCGGCCATCGGCACTTAACCTGCGACGTAATAAACAATCGCCATCCGCATCGAGTTCTTTCTGGTTTAGCCAGTTTTTAACATCTGATAAGGTGGAAATATCAAATTCAGCACTGATTTCTGCCTTACTGGAACCGGCTCGTACACTGTCTGAGTCTGCGCGATCTCCCAATAAAAGCCCGAGGGCACCTAATAAGATAGATTTACCCGCACCCGTCTCACCGGTTAGCGTGGTTAATTTATTTTTCAAATCCAGGTCGAGGTGATCAATAATAGCAAAGTTACGAATGCGAATATGGTTTAGCATTACAGTTGTTCACTCCAGTGTAATTTAGCGCGTAAAATTTCATAATAATCGTAACTGGTAGGGTGTATTAAATGAATATCATTTTGTTTTTTCTGAATAATAATTTTATCACCCGGTTTCACATCAAAAGCAGTTTGTCCATCAAATGTAACCTGTGAAGTTGACTGCTTGCTTTCAGCAATGATTATTTCAACTTTGCTGTCAGCATTTATAACCAGGGGGCGGTTGGTTAATGTATGTGGGCAAATTGGCACCATTACCATTGCATCGAGCGTGGCGTGTAACAAAGGACCACCACTGGATAATGCATAGGCTGTTGAACCCGTGGGGGTTGATACGACTAAACCATCAGCACGTTGATCGTTTACAAACTGCCCGTTGATATAGGTTTCAAATTCAATCATCCTGGCCACATCTCGAATATGTACTACCACATCATTAAATGCATCTGCCTGGGAAATAATTTCTCCGCTTCTTTCAACCTGTGTCTGTAATAAAAAACGGCATTCATCTACATATTCACCCCGCATAATTTGTTCGAGGTGTTGCAGCATGTCATCAGGAGAAATATCAACCAGGAAACCCAGGCGTCCCAGGTTTATGCCGAGCACAGGAACATTATGGTCGGCAAGGGAGCGTACTGCGCTAAGGAATGTACCATCACCACCCACCACAATAGCTAAATCAGATTGATTGGCCAGAGTTTCCCTATCAACATAGTTGACATTATCAATTAAACCTTCAATGCTTTTATCGTAAACCAGGGCGCAGTTTTTTTGTCTTATAAAATCAACAAGTCTTTTTACTGTGTGGTGTACTGCTTCGCTTTTGTCTTTTGCGATAATGCCGAAGGTTTTTATTTTTATTGTCATGGTCTTGTCAGTGTTAATTTTCGTTATTCCCGATACAGGCATTTAGGCGTAATTATTTAAACGTTAATGTTTATGAGATTTTTCCGCAAGCTCATATAAAAGTTCTAATGCCTGCCTCGGGTTTAAATCATCCACCTGTATTTCCTGTAGCTGCTCAATTATCGGGTGAGGGTTGTTATTAAATAGCTCAAGTTGTCCCGTTGAAGCTTCAACAAATACTTCATGGGAGTTGGCGGACTGACGTTCTAAAATTTGTAATTTCTTTTTTGCATTTTTTATCACAGAGGAAGGCACCCCGGCCAGTTTCGCAACTTGTAAACCATAGCTCTGGTTAGCTGGGCCATCTTTTACCGCGTGCATAAAAACAATACTTTCACCGTGTTCTACCGCATCCAGATGAACGTTTTTTACACTTTTAATTTCATCAACCATTGAGGTTAGTTCAAAATAGTGGGTAGCAAATAAAGTAAAGGGCTTGCAGTCCAGTGCAAGATTTTCAGCACAGGCCCAGGCCAGGGACAGGCCATCAAAGGTGCTGGTGCCGCGCCCAATTTCATCCATTAACACCAGGCTTTTATCGGTGGCATTATTTAAAATATTGGCTGCTTCGGTCATTTCAACCATAAATGTTGATCGCCCGGAGGCCAGGTCATCGGTTGCACCTATGCGCGTAAAAATACGATCAATAGTACCGATAACGGCTTTTTCTGCGGGGACATAACAACCAATGTGAGCCATTAAAACAATTAAAGCGGTTTGTCGCATGTAGGTTGATTTACCACCCATGTTTGGGCCGGTGATAATGAGCATGCGTTGTTGGTCATTTAATTTGCAGTCATTGGGTATAAAGTTGTTATCTGTAACCAGCTCTACCACCGGGTGTCGACCCGCGGTAATGCTTATGGAGGAACGGCTTTGAAATTCTGGTTGGCAATAGTTCAGGGCCTCCGCCCGTTCTGCAAAACAGCAAAGGGTATCGAGTTCTGATAATCCTTCTGCACAAAGTTGTAATGCTTTTAAGCTAAACAATAATTTATTTAGCAGTTCATCATAAAGTGATTTTTCACGACTTAGCGCGCGTTCTTTTGCGCTTAACACCTTGTCTTCGAACGTTTTTAATTCAGGTGTAATAAAGCGTTCAGCTGATTTTAATGTTTGTCGGCGAATGTAGTCATCCGGTGCTTTATCAGACTGGGCGCGGGAAATCTCAATATAGAAACCATGCACCCGGTTATAACTTACTTTTAAAGTGCTAATGCCGGTGCGCTCTTTTTCACGTGCCTCAAGATCAACTAAAAACTGATCTGCATTTTTACTTAAGTTTCGTAGCTCATCGAGTTCAGCATCATAACCTTCTGCTATTACACCGCCATCACGAATAACCACGGGGGGGTTATCTTTAATTGCAGATTGTAATAACGCAACCGTCTCCGGGTGTTCGCTAATCGACGTTGATAATTGTGATAAGCGTTCAGAGGTTAAATTATTTAACTGTTGTTGAATATCAGGTAGCTGCGCAAGTGAGTTACCTAAAGTATATAAATCACGGGGACGAGCCGATTTAATGGCCACCCGACTGATGATTCTTTCAATATCACCAATATGTTTTAACTGGTTTTGTATTTCTGTGTATTCGCGATTTGCCAGTAATGCGGCCACTGAATTATGACGGGATGCTAATTGTGACTGGTCACGTAAAGGTCGATTAATCCAACGACGTAAGCAGCGACTGCCCATCGCGGTGCTGGTTTTATCAATAACAGAGGCGAGGGTATTTTCAGGGCCACCGCTTAAGTTTATTTCCAGCTCAAGGTTACGCCGACTGGCCGCATCGAGTAAAACAGAATCTTCGCTGCGCTCAACCCGTAAGCCCTGGATGTGGGGCAGTGCGGTTCGCTGGGTGTCGTTAACATATTGCATTAAACAACCCGCGGCTAAAATGGCCTGGGTCAGGCCATCGCAGCCAAAACCGGTTAAATCTTTAGTGCCAAATTGTTCAGTTAATAAACGCTGGCAGGTATCAAACTCAAAATACCAGGGAGGTTGGCGTCGAAGACCTTTGCATGAAGCGAAGTGGTTATACAGGGCATCATCTTCTGAAATAAGAATTTCAGCTGGCTTAATGCGTTCAAGCTCGGTATGCAGTTGTTCCGGGCTGCTAAGTTCCTGCACAAAAAATCGGCCAGAACCGACGTCCAGTACTGAAATGCCAATTTGCTCATCAAATGAGGCAATGGCCATTAAGAAATTATCACGCCGTTCTTCAAGTAAATTCTCATCGGTCACCGTGCCGGGGGTAACGATACGCATAACCTGGCGTTCAACCGGGCCTTTTGTGGTGGCCGGGTCGCCCACCTGTTCACAGATAGCCACCGATTCACCCGCCTTGATCAGGCGAGCTAAATAGTTATCCGCCGCATGGTAAGGAATACCGCACATGGGAATAGGCTCACCACTGGCTTTACCTCGGGCGGTGAGGGTGATATCCAGTAGTTGAGAGGCTTTACGCGCATCATCAAAAAACAGCTCATAAAAATCGCCCATACGGTAAAACAGCAGGATATCCGGATGATCTGCCTTGATGCGTAAAAACTGCTGCATCATGGGGGTGTGCTGGCTAGAAGCAGGAAGCTTTGTAGCGGCTTTTGGGGCTTTTTCAACAGGTGGTTCGAGTGTGGGGTTGGTCGCTTCAGTCATGGGGCAAATTTTACTGTTAACAGACGCTCAGCGCAAAGATAAACATGAAAAATAGCTGGCTTAAATATCGCGGTGGCTAAGATGGCTCAAATACTCGTCCGGTTATATGCAAGGCATAAGAGGTTCTCGTTTTAGCCAGACGAGTCATTTAAGCAAGGGTTAGGCTTACTAAAGATGGAAGTGATAAATACCCAGTCAAATAAATTAACAACAAAAATTTACAGGCGTGAAAAAATCCTCTTTTAAGAAGTTATTAAAATATTAACTTGCCATCTATTGTTGGTTGGTGATAGCTTCACGCAAAATATAAAATTTGCTGCTTTTGGAGTAGTAATTAATACGGATTTTAAGGTTGTATAATGAAAAATAAGAATTTTTGGCGTCGTCTTTTTTCTGGACTGACGTTTATATCTGGCTTGCTGTTAGCAACATCCCTTACGGCTAACCAACAAGCAATAAACTGGCTTCAATTAAATTTACAGACAGATACATCAGTGGCTAGCAATAGTATTGCAACTGACTATCAGGCTGTGGCAGAAGCTTTAACAATTCCTCAGCTTTATACAAATACAAACCCTGCACCAGCTCACTTATTCACATTTCTAAATAATATTCAATATTCAGGTTGTGAATATGTTTCAAGAAATATTATTTTTGATTCACAGTCAGGTATTGATTTCACTGGGCTGGTCAATACACTTTTAACATTACAAAATGCAGATGGTGGTTTTGGCGAGCTAAGTGGTTATGCCAGTTCCTCGATAAACACGGCATTTGCATTGCGGGCATTAGCATCTGTTAGTTATACTGATAAGGCAATTGTAGAAGCTGCAATCAGCTATTTACTACAAAATCAAAATCCTGATGGAAGTTTTACTTTAAGTAATCCCAATTATTCCAGTGTCTATGAAACAGCTGTAGTGTCTGTAGCTTTACAAAAATATAAACTGGTTTTTAATGTTAACAATGCCATTAATGCTGCAAACAACTATTTACTTAGTCAAAAAATCAATGGTGCAGGGTGGCTAACTGATTGGGAAACAGCTGCAGCGTTGTTGGCAGTAATGCCTGCCACATCAGATTCTTCGCAATATTTTGATGCCATTACCAGGCTAAAAACTAATCAACAGGGAGAGGGTTCCTGGAATGGCGATGTTTATATAACGGCACTTGCCCTGCAGGCTTTGCTTGTTGCCGATAGTCTGGTATTACCTGTTGATAATCAATCAGGTGGTATTGCTGGGGTTATTATTGATCAGTCATCAGTGGTTCCACTTTCAGGCGTGACAGTCAGCTTAGTTGAAAACCCCGCTATAACAGTACGAACCGGTATTGATGGTCGTTTTTTAATAAATAATTTACTACCAGGAACTTACACCCTTGCTTATCAATTAGGTGGCTATGCAAATGCGTCACAACAGATTACTGTTAATACTGCTCAGATAGTTAATTTGGGAACGGTTGAATTAAATACGAATAGTTCAACGGGAGTATTGTCCGGCCTTATTACGGACGCTGCTACAGGTGCACCTGTTTCGGGTGCACAAATAGAGGTAACAGGTGTAACCACAAGCATCGTTACATCTGATGTGAATGGTGCGTACAGTTTAGTTCTGCCACCTGAAACTGTAGATATTGCTGTTAGTACAAATGGGTATCAAACCAGTTCATCGAGAGGCAATATAACAGCAGGTTCTGTTGTCACTTTCTCACCCTCATTAATCTTACTCGGAAATAATTTACCAGGAGCAACTGTAAAGCTCCGTGGTTATGTTGCAGCTAATCAGACAGGTGCACGACTATCAGGCGCAAGTATTAATATTAATGGTGCTGTGATGGGTGTTTCAAACACTAATGGTGACTTTGAAATTATCGATATTCCTGCTGGTGACATCAACATTGCTATAAGCAGTTCTGGTTATCGAACCAGTTTTTATACGGCAGTGGCTGGAAGTGGAAATATAATTAACCTGGGGGGCGTTCTGCTCTCTGAAGAAACAGGGGCAATCACGTCTACTATTAATGGCGTTGTCTTAGATACGGAGTTTTCTGCACCGGTTGTTGGTGCAACGGTCACGGTTGATGGTTTGAATACGGGTGCTGTAACAAATTCATCGGGTGAATATGAAATTAGCAACATCAGCACAACAAACTTTAATCTTACGGTTAGTGCAGTTGGCTTTGTAACAAAGACAACAAATGTAGCACTACAAAATCATCAAATACTTAATTTAGATGTCAATTTAAGTCGAGCAGCGCCAGGTGATTTTGATATTTCCGATGTTCATACGCATCAAACATCATTTGAAGCACTAACAGAAGTAGAAGTGGGGGCTATTCTTGCGTATACGGGTAATACGTCTATTAGTGTAAACCTGTTTATTAAAGTGATTAATTCTCAAAATGAAATAATAAAATATGAGTCTGCTGCAAAATTACCCTTACTTAATTCACCTGAAACAACAGCGATTACACTGACGCCTGCAAACCCGGTAGTTGAACAGGAAATTGAATGGCTTACTGAGCGTTACCCAGTGGGCAGTTACCAAATAATAATACAGGCATATGATGCGCTGTCTGGTTCCTTATTGGCGGAGCGAGATACACAGGTAGAAATATTACCAACACAAAAAATAGGGGGAAGTGGTGAATTTAGCCCTCCTATTACACAACTGGCTGCCCAAACTCCCATTAAAGTAACGGCGAGTATTAGTAACCAGGGTAACTTACCAATAGATGCAAGTTCTTTAACGGCTGAAATTAGAATGGCGGCAAAGGGCTACGCAAGTCGCAGGGGATTAATGAGTGTTGAACCCTATATTGCAGACCAGGGTTTAAGCCAGCCCCAGGGTATGGATACAGATATTAATGGCAATATCTATGTCGCGAATACCGGAAACAATACAGTCTCGAAAATTTCACCTAATGGCATTATTGTTGAGTATGCAAATAATTTATTAAGTCCAGTTGATGTAGATATAGACGCTACGGGTACCTTGTATGTATTGAATAAAAATAACAGTTTTGTTGCGATAACACCAGGCGGTGTAAAAACGGAAGTGACAACATCATTACTATCTCAACAGGCAATTGAAGTACTCGATGATGGACGTGTATTAATCATCGTTGCTACCGGCATGTTCGAAGTTGACCTTAATGGTGTTGTTACACAGCGGGTATATGAGTCAGGCATATCAAGACCTAATGGTATTGCCATTGATTCACTGGATCGTATCTATATCGCCAATACAAATGGCAATAATATTTTGCGATTTGCAAATAATCAGTTATCCATATTTGCTGAAGGTATCAATAGCCCTTACGGCATAACCGTAGATAATCAGGATTCACTGTATGTTACAAGTTTCAGTGATAATGCATTAATTAAAATTACCCAGGACGGTGTTTCCAGTATTTTAACCAATCAACTGGCCGGCCCTTACGATGTTAAAATTTCTTCCAATGGTGTGCCGACTGTTTCAAATTACACCTCAAGTCAAATAGTCGAAGTTGCAGCAGATGGCACAATATCGGTTGTTGTTGATGCAACGGTTCAAGGTCCGCAAGCTGCTGATTATGATGGCAACGGAAATTTGTTTATTGCAAATGCGGGCCGTATCAATATTGTTAAAGTCCAGCCCAGTGGCGAAAGTATTGAAGTTGCATCTAATGTGCGTGTGGTTGACCTGGTTGCCCAAAATACCGGCAGCGTTTATGTGCTCGACCGTGCAGGGGTTAGTCATATTGATTCGAGTGGCTTGAGGACACAGCTTGCAAGCATTAGAAATGGCGCAAAAATTATTGAAAACAGTGCAGGTGATGGACTGTTAGTTTCACAGTCAGTGCAGTATGGCGCAATTCAGAATATCGACACCCTGGGCACTGTATCACCCCATTTAGAAAGTGTGCTCGGCCCGGTTTTAGATGTCTTTAGTACACCGTCGGGTGAACAATATGTGCTGAACCGAAATTCAATTGTGAAAATTGACAGGCTCGGTAATTATAGCAAAGTTGTAACCAGTGGACTTAGCTTCCCCGCATCGCTGGTGGTTGATGCAACGGGCATCATTTACGTCGCAGAAACCAGTGGCAATAAAATACTGCAATTTCAAAATAATATTCTCACTGGCGAATTTCCACTAACGTTCAGGCCTGGCGCAATGGCAATCAATGCCATTAATGAAGTATTCATTGCAGAAAACAGCACCCCTAATGTTCATAAACTCAACGCTGGCGTCACCGGTTTATTTGCTACCCTAACGAGTAGAATCGGTAGTGGTTTATTTATTGACGAGGCAAATGAATTATGGGCGAGTATATCGGGTCGATCTGTATTACATCTGGATGTGGATGGCATACAGACAAGCTATAGCCTGGGCCAGAATGCGCTTGATATTTCAGGTGATAATAATGGCGGGGTACTTGTTAGTACAAGTTCAGAAATAAAACAAATCAATAGTATCAGACAAATATCTACCTATGTAGCTAAGCCTTTAAAAGCCTCTGGAAATATATTAAGAACAGGCCTTGATAACCAAAACCAGCTCTGGATGTTTACGGATACTTCAATTGTTCATGCTTTTAATATTGATAAATCAATTAAACAAACCTATGGCTCAATTACATATCCCTCAGGCATGTGTTTTGATTCGGATAATAAATTGATCGTGAGTGGTAGAAATGGGGTGTTTAAAGTCAATGCGCCTTCCCAATTACCCATGCTCTTAAACTCGGGTAGTTATTTTGATTTATCTTGCCTGGGTAGCAACAACGTTGCACTTACTAATAATGTAGCTCTTCGCCAACTGAATACTCTGGATAAAACATTTATAGATTACTCAACAGGACTATCAAAAATTAGTACCGCGGCTGAAAATTCAGTGGGTGAATTTGTGTTGATGGATTCTACTTTAAATGAAGTGGTTCGCTATAATGCTCAGTTTACTGAAGTGGAACGCTATGTAGGCTTAGTAAGGCCTAAGGGGTTAGTGTTTAATCAAAATGGTTCACTGTTCGTTGTTAATGACGGTGCAAATAATATTTTTCAGGTAAGTCAAAACGGTAATTTGCTCAAGCAGGTTAATGGTTTAAGCCCAACCGCTTTTGAATATTTGAACCTTGATGCGGCAGGTAACATCATTGCCTCAGGGCGTCGTATTCAATCGGGTGGTGATCAGGGATATTATGTATTTGATTCAAGCGGCGTGCTCATAGAGGAAGTGAATAATTTAAAGCGCATTTCAGGTGTCGCGGTTAGCTCAGCAAATGATGTGTATTATGTTGAGAGAGACGAGGGTGTTCTTTATCGGGCGGAAAATCGTTCGACAGATACTGCCGTTGCAAGTGGTATTGCTAATGCAAGTGATATTGAAAGCGACTCTTTAAATCAGGTTTATATTTCTGATAACGCTAAAAATAATATTCATATTGTGAATGAAGATAATTCACTGACTTTGTCGCTCAAAAATTTACCCTCAGTATCTAGAATGTTCATTGACCGTAATGATACTTTATTCGCGCTTTATAATAATCGGAATTTATTTTCAAATTCTAAGGATGGTGTATTTAACGATTTTAATATTTCAGCTTCTGTACAAGGCCGTGAGATAAGCGGGCTTGTGTTAGATAATAATGATCAACCTGTAATAGCTATTCCAGATGCCAATACACTATCAAAAATAGTAACAACAAATAACCTGGTAGAGTCTCAAATTGGTGATCTTGTTTATAATGCCACTATTAATATTCCTGCTTTATCAGTATCTGATCCTTCAATTAATCTAAATTTTGATAACTGGTTACCGAAAGAGAGTGGTGACTTCACGCTTACAATTAAATCAACAGATGGCTCCACAACGGGTGAGTTAATATCCTCAATACACGTAGGTGCTGTAACCGATGCCAATTTTTCACTACAATCAAATGCGGTTGCACCAGGTGACCAGAGTGTACAGGCCAATATTATCGTAAGTGGAATTGACTCAACGAATATTACGAGTATTGAAGCGGGTAATGCAACGGTGTTTGCTGAGTCGGGAGCGAATGGTTTTTCTGTTGCAGCTGATACAAAAGGAAATATTTATGTGCTGGATACAAGCCCTGAATATCGTATTTTAAAAATTACACCTGATGGTGTGATTAGCCCATTTGCGGTACTTGATAGCCAATACCAATATGGCAGAGGTATGGCCGTAGATTCATTTGATAATTTATATTTACCGGCTTCACAACATGTATTAAAAGTGACACCTGATGGTTTGGTGAATATTTTATCCTCATTAGACTCTACAGCAACGGCAGTGGCGGTAGATTACAAAGATAATGTCTATGCGGTTGGTGCTCAATTTAGTGGCGCTAGCACGCAACAGATAGGCGGACTTTATAAAATTAATAATGATGGATCAAATGAAAAGCTGATCAATATTGTTTTACCAAAAGCGCTCACTATAGATAGCTATGGTAATTTTTATGTCATTAATTCGACCAATACCATTTTAAAAATTGATCCGTCCGCACGAACCAGTACACCCTATTATGATCAGGCAACATTTGAATTTGAAGGTGTGAATTTTGCTTCTGATTGTTCTAATAATCTACTGTTTGCACCTACAAGATTACTACCCGCAGTATTAACCAGTGAAGAACAGGATATTTATCAGTTAGTGGGTGATACTGGTGAAGTTAGGCATATACTTAATGGCCCCAGTTCTGATACGCGCCTACGCGATTTAGATGTGTTATTTTATGACCGGTTTGCAGGTCGTTTATTAGTTTGGACGGGTGATGCAAATGGCGTAATTGCAACTCTACCCGTCACCTGTGGAGGTTTAGATGTTGAAGCACATATCATCACCCGTGCTGATGTCGATTTATCCAGCACTAACCCTGCACCGAGTAATATAACTACGCTCACCAATGGCACAAAAGAATACACCTGGGCGCTAACACAGGTAGATGCACGCGGCCAGCAAATCGAATTAAATATGCTGTTTAATGGCCTGACAGAAGGGGAGACACGCACAGCGGTTGAGGAGGCCTATTTAGTTTTTAATAACAGTTTTGATGCGGCCAATCCGGTACGTGTGCCGATTACTATTCCTTCATTAACCGCATCAACTCAGTTGACAACGCTAACCACAATAGATAAATCCCAGTATGGGCCAAACACAGATGTAAATATTAACGTGGTTATTAACAATGCTGCTAACAGTGCCTTTAGTGGTTCACTGAATGTGGACATTAAAGATGCATCCGGAGCTGTGGTTGAAACCCTAACACCTCAAGCCATAACCGATTTATCCGCGGGTACAACATCCACGCTTACCTCAATCTGGAATACAGGCTTAACCTATGTAGGTGACTATACAGTTGAAGTGGTTGTTTTAAATAATACAGACCAGGAGGTAAATAAAAGCACAGTCAATTTTATACTCACCACATCAGAAGCTGAAAACATCAAACTGGGTAGCAGTCTCTATGCAGATAAACCAAACTATGATGCCTGGGATACCGTAAGCCTTGAAGGCCGTGCGCGTAATATATCGGTTAATGCCATTAGCAAACCGGCTCTGGCCACACTTAGCATTACTGACCCACTCAATGCCGTTATACTTAATCAGCCATTTAATGTGCGCAGTTTATCCGCCGGGGCTTATGAAAACCTCAATTATCAATTTACATTAGCCGATGCCTTAACGGGCGCCTACACAGTAAGCCTTAATATACTTGATGAAACAACACAACAAGTATTAACAAGCAGTGTAGATACCTTCACCGTGGGGGTAACAGAAGCCAGCTCTATCACGGGTACAATAACGATAAATGCTAAACGCATTGATCCGGGTGACAGTATTCAATGCAACATCGAGTTAACAAATCAGTCTGCCAAGCCTGTACAAAACTTAAATACGCTTACCAGACTGGTGAGTGTCAACACAAACCAGGTACTTGCAGAAGAATCACTTATAATCGACTTAGAAGGTAATACCAGCTATAACCGATTGTTTGCCCCAGACACAAGTAACTTAACCGAGGGTAGTTACCTTTGCATTGCAAGTGTAGGCAGTGGCGCAACTGAAAAATCCATTGTCGCTAATGGTTTTAGTGTATTAAAAACCGCCCCTGACATTGTGCTTAACACTCAGGTGTTACCCGAAGGTAAAGGCCGACTCTTAATCCTGCTCGATAACCCGGTAACCAATAATGACAGTGACCCGATTGGGCCCGTAAACTTCCCATTACTGTCACAGCAAAGAAATTTTCTTGAAAACAAGCTTTCAAGCACTGGCTGGTCTTATACCATAACAAGCAATAGCCAGGACTTTGTAAACGCATTTCACCAGGGAGGCTACACCGACTACGCCCTGTTTAATGAGCGCATAAAACTCAAACCCCAAATTCAAAAAGAATTAGGCGAAGCCGTCTATCGAGGTTCAGGTTTACTCGTTGCCGGTGGCGTACACCAGAAAAATAACAAACTTGAACGAACCCTGGGCATAAAATTCAAAGGCCAGGATAATCATGATAATGTGCTCAGCTTTATTACCTCGCCCCTAAATCTGCTAGGTGACACTAATTTAGGTCGCTACGAGCATATGGCGCGTGCAATACCCAAAGGCTCAAGCATAGCCACCACCTATAAAGACACAATAGCCGATACCGAGGAAGACGCCGAACAGGAAGGGCATGAAGATAAAGATGCCAAAGAAGATGAAGACGAAGAACATGAAAAAGATAAAAACAAAAATAAAAACAAAAACAAAAATGAAGAAGACGAGAAGGATGATGAAAAAAATCATTATGACGAAGATGACGAGTTTGAACAGGACAGCAATGCCGCCGTGCTCATCTATCACTATGGAAAAGGTCGCAGCATTTACACCGCATTTGATCTGTTAGCCCAGACAACAGATCAGGTAGCAAACCTGGGTCACTTAACCCTGTTAGATCAACTCATGGATAATGCCTTAAGCTACATTGATCCACAGGAAAAAGAACAAATACCCAATAAAATGGTACCCCTGAAATTGACTGTGAATAACCAGGGTGATGAGATCAATACCCGATTAAAAATCACAGCCCCGATTTCAATGCAAATAGTCGATGGGAATGGAGGCACACTTGAACCCGGTAATGTCATTTACTTTGATAGCGCTCTGCAGAAAAATCAACACCTGGAAAAAACCATCTGGTTACAACTTGCAAATAATACACAAGCGGCATCCGTGTTAATACAAACACAAGTATTCGTCGATGAAAGTTGGACCGATTATAATGCACAAAGCATTATAATAAATCCAGTAACACTACCCTCAATTGCAGAAGCCGAACAGGCATTTGATAAAGCCCAGAATGCAGACAAGCCATTTAAAAAAGCCCGGTTGTATTTTGAAACGGCAAAACGAAAAATAAAGGATGAAGAATATAACAGTGCCATAAAATATTTTCTCGAAGCGACGGAATCCCTTGAGGAGTCAAGCCATGCTCAAAGCCATAACATACGCCTGATGATAGATAATGCCATCAGGGAAACCGCTATATTAATTCAATAGGTGCTTATGAAATATTGCAACCGGTTTACGGAGTAATTAATGAAATGAGACATGAAAATAAAAAGCTCTCTATCGTCATACCTGCGACAAAATCTTCTGGAAAGATTTTGAACGTGCTCTGCACGACCTGAAAGGCGAAGGGCAGGAGCCCGAAGTAAGGCAGGTATCCAGCGCCTTTGGAGGCTGAGTTAATGCCAGTAAGTTAAGGGGAAATTTTGATGAGGTAGGTTCGAATATATTCAAACAAAGCCAGTTTTTGAGTAGTCATGCGCGAATAAATTCATTTCTGCATTACTCAATTACTGGCATTGAATTGCACTTTAATAAGGGTGTACAAAAACACCGTCATCCCCGAATGCTTGTGTCGGGAAACCAGCGGCCTTAGGCACTGTAAAGACACTGGATGATCGATAAAAACATTCGGTAATGACAAGACATTATCCACGTCTTAAAGACGTGGCTTTAATACAAAATAAAAGTATAAAACAGGTTTATATATAAATGGACAACAATATCATTTCGAAAATAAGAACATCAAAAGGCTTTAGCCGATCAGTCACCCTGCTGATTGTTCTGGCACTATTGGGCCTGAGCCTTGAGCGCACAATTTATTATGTTTTAAATGACAATGAAATCATCGCCGATGAAAACCCACTAGAACGCATAAACCGCCTGGCACCCACAGAAGCCAGAAAGCTCGGCCTACCAAAATATGCCAACGCCCAGACTGAACCACAGGAACAAACTGTTGAAGCAAAATTTTCAAGCACGGCACAAAATATAAAAGAACAACTGGCCGCACTAGACAACCCCTATGAAACCACAGACATTCAACAACTGGCCGCAGAAATAAACAAACTCAGCAAACAGCTAGAAGGCCTTAACACAGACATAAAAGCACAATTTGCAAAAACCGCAGAACACTTAAAAACCAAAAACCTACCCGCAATTATCGAACAACGCCATACCGACATGGTTACCGCCTTCGAAGAAAAATACCAAATCTTACAAGGCAAACTAAAGACCATAGAAAGCGCCACCACAATAGATGAAAAAACAGCACAATTACATGACATAAAAAACTGGCTAGCCAACCAGCAATTTAAACGCAGCCAACAGGCATTCGACCCGGAAAACCTCGGCACAAAATCAGCAAAACCCAACCCAGAAAATAAACCCAAACTAAAAAGCCGAGACTTCGCCGCTAACGGATATTTCAACAGCCCCAACATACAACTCGCCGCCCTCGGTGACTTTACCTACGCCAACCTACCCGGCGCGAGTAACCCGGCGTACCTGGCGGCAACCGATGAAGTCGTCCTCACCCAGGCCATAAAAGACCAGGCCGCCGCACTCAATCACGACCCGGTAAAAATCTATCACTGGGTCAGAAACAACATACAATGGCAAGCCACCTGGGGCGCCGTACAAAATGCCGAACTCACCCTCGACGCCAAACGCGGCAACGCCATGGATATCGCCAGCCTAACCATCGCCCTGTTCAGGGCCTCACAAATCCCCGCACGCTATGTTCACGGCACCATCGAAATACCCGAAGCCAACTTCAGAAACTGGGCCGGCGGCTTCCAGAGCATCGAGGCCGCCGTAGACTTTGCCGCCTCCGGTAGCATCCCCACCGCAGCCGGTATCAGCGGAGGCAAAATAACTAACGTTCGCATGGAACACATCTGGGTAGAAATCGCCGCAGATTACTTTCCCTCAAGGGCTGCAAAAAATATCGATGCGGACAGCTGGGTACAAATCGACCCAAGCTACAAACAATACACCTATCTTCAAGGTTTAGATGTTGTCGCCATCGCCGGAATCGACACCAATCAATTAGCAACCGATGTATTAAACAGCGGCACTATAAACGAAGCCGAAGGCTGGATAAGCGGATTCGACCCCACGATATTACAAACCGCACAAACCCAGGCACAAACCAGTCTCACAGACTACATAACCAACAACATGACCAACCCCACAGTAGGGGATGTGATAGGCGGCAGACGCACCATAATAGAAGAGTATCCGGTACTCGCCGCCAGCCCAGCCAACACCATTATCGTCACCGGAAAACGCTATGACAAACTCCCCAAACTATTACAACAGGAAGTGACTTATAGTTTTAACCAAAACTTAAGTGTGCAAAACAGCACACCGACAACGCTTACATGGTCAACGGTTAATAATGAGAAGGTGACCCTATCATTTAAGCCTGCAACACCTGATGATGAAGCCGCCTTACAAAGCTTACTCCCCGAAGGCGACATAACCGAAATAAGCCAACTACCCACCAGCATCCCCAGTTATTTAATAAGCGTCGTGCCCGAGCTAAAAGTCAACGGCATCACAAAACTCACCGGCAGCCCAATGAACCTCGGGGAAGAGTTAAGCTTTAACACCCAAATCAAACACCCGGGAAGAAGCAGTCAATTAAACTATACTTATAAAATACCTGCGGGTAGTTATGTATCGGTCAATACAATCGCAGGCAATGTATCCAGCCAAAAACTAACAAAATTACAAACCCAACTACAACAAACCAAAACCATACTCGAAACCAATGACCCAACACAAATACAAAACCTGACAAGAGAAGACATACTAGGCGATATGTTTTATACCGGCACACTAGGCTACTTTGCGCAATTGATAGGCTTCAGTCAGATAGGCGCATTACAAGCAAAGACACAATATTATTTAAGTGCAGGCTATGGTACCTTTGGATATGAACCCAAAGTAAGCTACCTGTTTGGATTACCCGTATCAATAGGAGCAGGTGGGATTGCACTGGACATTCCAACCAATGTGGTAATCGCGCATAATAATAATGATAAACAAGCCGAAATAAATTTTAAACTCCAAAGTGGTATCATCAGCTCAGCTTTAGAACATGCCACACCGGAGCAATTGTTTAACACTGATCCAAATAATCCACCGAATGGATTTAGTGCCGTTAAGGGATTACAAATAGCATCCGCACAAGGGCAACGGATTTATCAGATTACGCAGGCCAATCAAATAACCACATTGCCCATGTTAAACCTGGATGCAGCCACCGAGGCGGAAATACAGGCGGCTGTTAGTGCGGGTAAGGAAGTCATAACCCATACGGATTTAGTGAGTGTGCCCGGGTATACGGGTGCGGGTTATATTATCTTTGATCCGGTTACAGGGGATGGGAGTTATAAGATTGGGGGTGGGGGGAATGGTGCTTATTATTTTAATGGTGTATCTCTTGCATTTCTAGTAATGACTTCACTATTATTGATTATAAACCCTGCTACGGTAACTTTAGCGGCATTGACGTTTTTGTCAGTTGTGGCAATCTTTGGATTAATTTTAGCAATAACTGATGGTACATCATCTCAGGATTGTTTTCTAAGTGGTTTTGTTGCTGGTCTTTCGGCCGGTGCATTATTAGCGGGGATATCAGGTGGCGCTGTTCTTGTAAAATATGAACTAGCTGTTATTGAAGGTGTTAATTTACTTTTAGATCAGGCCCGAACAAATAGCCCAAATTTTAGTAATTGTGTCTCTCTTTAGGATTAACTGATTATGGATCTTAAACCTTCGATAGTACCTGGTGTTATAATAATTTTAATTTTAATACTTCCAGGTATATCTAAAATAAATAGAAAATCGCCTTTAATGTATTTTTTGTATTTTATCGCTATAGTAGCGTTTATTTGGTCACAGTTAATTTAATAACGTGTGAGCTTCCCATAATATAAAAAGAACTAAAAACAATGATAAGGGTCAGGCTAAACCTACCCCAGTTTAACGGATACTTTTAATCAGAGACGTAAGGTCTCTGATTAAAAATCTCTGAGCTGAAGGTTAATGGGGTGACTAAATTAAACGGCAGCCCAATGAACCTAGTAGGTCAAGGTGAGGTCAAGGGGTCAGGGTCAAAGGTCAAGGGGTCAGACTCGTTGAAATTAAGTGGGCTTAGTTTCGAAATACAAGTCAACGGCATCACAAAACTCACCGGCAGCCCAATGAACCTCGGAGCCGAGTTAAGCTTTAACACGCAAATAAAACACCCGGGAAGAAGCAGTAAACTGAACTACACTTATAAGCTACCGGCAGGCAGTTATGTATCGGTCAATACAATCGCAGGCAATGTATCTAGCCAAAAACTAACAAAATTACAAACCCAACTACAACAAACCAAAACCATACTCGAAACCAATGACCCAACACAAATACAAAACCTGACAAGAGAAGATATACTAGGCGATATGTTTTATACCGGCACACTAGGTTACTTTGCACAATTAATTGGCTTTAGCCAGATAGGCGCATTACAGGCAAAAACACAATATTATTTAAGTGCAGGCTATGGTACCTTTGGCTACGAACCCAAAGTAAGCTACCTGTTTGGATTACCCGTATCAATAGGAGCAGGTGGGATTGCACTGGACATTCCAACCAATGTGGTAATCGCGCATAATAATAATGATAAACAAGCCGAAATAAATTTTA
>Ga0316207_10001667_pt1 | contig 26070 bp, 17 predicted proteins | sample 6weekpyrite_MG_FD_204943 | JGI IMG/M metagenome (GOLD analysis project Ga0316207, IMG submission 204943) | Microbial mat bacterial communities from mineral coupon in-situ incubated in ocean water Damariscotta River, Maine, United States -... | ecosystem: Environmental > Aquatic > Marine >... | reverse complement strand
CACCTAAGCCGCCGAGTGAACGTGTCTCGTTAAGCATAGATACGTTACAAAAAGCCCGTAGCCGAATGGTGTTGTCAGGTACAGCATCAAAAAGCGCTATCCTGAAACGCATTAAAGAAGGTGAGCCTTTACCCGTTAATTGTATCGGTAATATTACCTGGTTTGTTGATGATGATATTTAATTCAGGGCCTGCTGAATTTTCATCTATTGTTTGATTTAGGCTAATTTCAGCCATGCCTGCGTTATTTTCTACTATCAATGGAGTGCATTGATACGTAAAAAATGCCTTGTCATGACTAAAATTTTCGCAAAATCAACCTAACATCTGAAAGTTCAACAGGCCCTAGACTAAAAATAAATTTGAATATTTAAAAATCTGCACTATGTTAGATTTATATGAACAAGAATGGTGCATATAGTGAGGTGAGTTTGACTGAATAATTTGCTAACTGGTTGTTTTATTAATAAATATTATGTTGGCGTAATTTTTGCTCAGCTAATTATAACTGTCGTGTATTGATATAGTAATTTGATATTGCTTAGATTAGTAAACAAACATTTATATTTTTATGGGGGAAGTAAATAATGAATATGCAGGAAATTCGTGAACGGGCAAAAGATTTTGGTATTAAGACAGCGCGTATGAGCAAGCTTAAACTGATTCAGACTATTCAGTTGTCGGAAGGTAATTTCAGTTGTTTTGCTTCAGCAACTGATGGCGAATGCGATCAAGCTGGCTGCATCTGGCGTAAGGACTGTTTTGCCGCTGCAAAGAAGCTCCACAGTTAGATTGTAAAGTCTCAGCGTGTTTTAATGGCTTGTTGGTATAAATTAATATATTTTTTCGCGCTTGTTTGCCAGGAATAATCGCAACTCATTGCGGTTAACTGCAGTTGCTGCCAGACATCGGCGGGGGATTGATAGAGTGACAGGGCATATTTTACAGCCGTTAATAACTCGCTTGCGGTTTTCTCTTTTAATACAAAACCATTTGCGGTTTTATTTTTGATGCTTGCTTTGTTTGCATGTGTTACCGTATCTGCCAGTCCGCCAACGGGTGTTACAATTGGCAGGGTACCATAACGTAAACTATATAACTGATTAAGACCACAAGGCTCAAATATAGAAGGCATTAAGTATATATCACTTGCTGCTTCGATTTGGTGTGCTAGTTTTTCATTGTAGCCAATTATGACTTTAAAGTTATGCGCATGTTGCCTGGCCAGTTTGTTTAGCTCAATTTCATAATGTGAATCGCCGGTTCCCAATATAACTAATTGTAGCGGCAGATCTAATATGGCGTTTAGTGTCTGTAATATAATATCCAGTCCTTTTTGCTCAACCAGGCGACTGACCATGCCGATCATTGGAATAGCATCATTAACTTTTAAGCCCGTTTCCTTTTGTAAATCTGTTTTATTAATGGACTTCTTATTCAATGTCTTTTGGTTATATTTTTGAATTAAGTGTTCATCTGTTCCCGGGTTCCAGTGCTTCGTGTTGATGCCATTTAGAATTCCCGATAAATGATCTTTCCTGTGCCTGAGTAATCCATCTAAACCATGCGCATACTCAGCTTGCAGTATCTCTTTTGCATAAGTTGGACTCACCGCGGTTATCTTGTCTGCATAGGCCAGCCCACCTTTGATAAAAGATAGTTGGTTGTAGTACTCAAGCCCGTCCATATGCCAAAGAGACTGTGGTAGTTGTAAGTCGAAAAAAGTTCGCTGGTTAAATACCCCCTGGTAAGCGAGATTATGAATGGTAAATATGGTTGCCGGCCTTTTTTTGTGTAGGCTTAACAGAGCCGGTATAAGGCCAGACTGCCAGTCATTACAATGAACAACATCCGCTTGCCATTGAAGCTGAAGCTGGTTTAATGCGATATCGACAGCAACGTGACAGAAAATAGCAAAGCGAAGGGCATTGTCTCCCCATTCTTCACCGCTTGGATTTGAATAGGGGCCGCCTGGTCGATTGAACGCTGCAGGGCAATCAACCAGCCATACGGTTACCTTTGTTCCGGGCAGTTTCGTTTCTATGATTTCGACGGGTAAATTGTAATAGGCTTTTGCAGAATATTTTTTTTGTTTGCTGCTATTTTTTAGTGCTTCCGGATAAGCCGGTAATAACAGGCGTACGTCCTGTGATTCATTTAATAATGCTGAGGGTAAACTTCCGGCAACATCACCGAGTCCCCCGGTTTTAATCAATGGAAACGCTTCGCTACTTACATAAAGAATTTTGTTCATGATTTATTCGTATTAAACTTTTTTAATAATAAGTCCGGCTAAGGGGGGCAGGCTTAAATTGATTGATGCAGGGTAACCCATCCAGCTAATGTTATCTGCCATAATTTCAGAATGACTACCTGCATTACTGCCTGCGTAATAACTGGAATCTGAATTGAAAATAATTTTATAGTTTCCGGCTTGCGGAACGCCAACACGATAATTGTTTCTGATTACTGGGGTAAAATTCAGTATAACAATTATCGATTCATGCTCTGTTTTTCTCAGGTAAGATAAAACAGACTGATCGGTGTCATGACAATCTATCCAGTTAAAGCCAACCGGATCAAAATCATATTTATGTAAGGCCGCTTGCTGAATATAGAGTTTGTTGAGATCAGTGACGAGATTTTTAATGCCTGCATGATGCGGGTATTGTAATACATACCAGTCCAGACTTTGATCGTGATTCCATTCGTCACCCTGAGCAAACTCACAGCCCATAAATAGCAGTTTTTTACCAGGATAGGTAAACATATAAGTATATAACAAGCGTAAGTTTGCAAACTTTTGCCATTCATCGCCCGGCATTTTATTTAGCATTGAACTTTTGCCGTGTACAACTTCATCATGTGAAAACGGTAAGATAAAGTTTTCACTGAACAGGTATAACAGGCCAAAGGTCAGTTGATCATGATGGTAGTGACGATGAACGGGATCATGTTGAAAATAATTCAAACTGTCGTGCATCCATCCCATATTCCATTTCATGCTAAAGCCCAGTCCGCCTACATTCACGGGGCGGGTGACCTGCGGCCAGGCAGTTGATTCTTCGGCCATAATCATACTGCCGGGGAAGTTAGCGTGTGTTACCGTGTTCAGTTCACGCATAAATTCAATTGCTTCAATATTTTCATTACCGCCATGTTGATTAGGTATCCAGTCACCTTCTTCACGGGAGTAATCGAGGTATAACATGGAGGCGACGGCATCGACGCGTAAGCCATCGATATGAAATTCTTCCAGCCAGAATATTGCGCTGGCGATAAGAAAATTCTTAACTTCATTTCTGCCATAGTTATATATTAGCGTTCCCCAGTCACGATGTTCGCCACGACGAGGATCTTCATGTTCATAAAGTGCACTGCCATCAAAGTTTGCCAGACCATGTGCATCTTTAGGGAAGTGTGCGGGCACCCAGTCAAGTAATACGCCAATGTTATGCTGATGAAAATAATTTACCAGGTAACGAAAATCATCGGCATCACCAAAACGACGTGTCGGTGCAAAATAACCTGTGGTTTGATAACCCCAGGATGCATCTAAAGGATGTTCTGTTATGGGCAGCAATTCAATATGTGTAAAACCGGTTTCTTTCAGGTAATCGACTAATTGATGGGCAAGCTCGCGGTAATTAAGAAACTCACCATTTTCATCCCGTCGCCAGGAGCCTAAGTGGCACTCGTAAATTGATAGGGGTTCATATAACCAGTCGTGCTTCTCTCTATTTTGCATCCAGTTCTGATCATGCCAATCATAAAGAGTTTCTTTTTTAATGACAGAAGCGGTACGTGGACGTAATTCAAGTTGTTGCGCATAAGGATCAGATTTAGAAAGTAACTCTCCTGATGTGCCATTACGAATTTCGAATTTATAAAGTAGCTCAGCTGTTAAACCGGGAATAAATAACTCCCAAACGCCGCTGCTGCCACGAGAGCGCATTGGGTGTCTGCGGCCATCCCAGTCATTGAATTCACCGGTAATGCTGACTCTTGAGGCACTGGGTGCCCAGGTCGAAAAAAGTACGCCGTCAATTCCATCAATGGTTTTTAAATGTGCACCGAGAATTTTGTAAATATGTAAATGTTTTCCTGCTGAGAATAAATCTAAGTCATAGTCACTTAATTGGGGATCAAAGCTATAGGGATCATAGGATGAATAAACATTATTATAATGGTCTGTTTTATTTACCAAGTAATGTTTTTCTGTCGTCTCCGGTATATTACAGATAAAGAAATCACTTTCATCAAGTCGTATAGCGGGAAAGTTATTTTTTGTCAGGCTTATTTCAGATATTGCAGGGGCATAAATAATAATATATTGCTGTTCCTCAATAAGATGTGGACCAAGCAGACTAAACGGATCATGATGGTTAGCATGTGCAATAGCATCAAAGCTCTTCTCCATTTCCATCAGGACTGAAGTGACTTTAGCAGGTAATGCGCTTTTGTTTGTAATGACCAATATTTTTTCCTGGTGACATACTTGTTTGTTGCTAAGTGATTTTTTAGGTATTTTTACCTATATTATGACTAGCAAGTTTCATGCACATTATATTAAAGTGATTGAATATACCGTATTTCATGAGATATGCAGTATGTGATAACAAATAGTTGCCTGAGAATGCGTATCACTTTCTTTAATTATGCACTTTATTAAAGCATGTCACATCATTCTCGCTCGTTAATAGTACATTTTGTGATTTTTATTAGTGGCATGTTCCACCATTAATGCGGTAAAGATAGCAAAATATCGCATGGCTTGGATTTTGCAATAGTCATTTTGTAACAGTGCTTGTCTATAATTTATCTATAATTAATACAAGTTACTATAGCGCAAGGGATGAACTGAATATAATGAAAACTCAAAATTCTCCACGTTTCATCAGTAAGTTGACCAGAAATACACTCGCATTAATTATGGCGGGGGGGCGAGGTGAGCGCTTAAAACACCTGACAAAATGGCGCGCAAAACCTGCTGTGCCGTTTGGTGGTAAATTTCGTATTATCGATTTTCCACTTTCTAACTGTATTAACTCAGGCATACGACGTATTGGGGTATTGACACAATATAAGTCCCACTCTTTAAACTTGCATATACAACGCGGTTGGGGACATTTGCGTGGAGATTTTGGCGAGTTTGTGGAATTACTTCCGGCGCAACAAAGAATAGATGCGACCTGGTATGCCGGCACGGCTGATTCGATTTATCAGAACCTGGATATTATACGTTCACATTCCCCTGATCATGTGCTGATTCTGGCCGGGGATCATATTTATAAAATGGACTATGGTGCCATGCTGGCTAAGCATGTGAAAAACGATGCTGATATTACTGTTGGCTGTATCGAAGTAGCACTTGATGAAGCCTCTGCATTTGGTGTTATGGGTGTTGAAAAAGATCTACGGATACGTAGTTTTGTAGAAAAGCCCGAAAAACCGATATCGTTACCCGATAAACCTGAGCAGGCTTTGTGTTCTATGGGTATTTACATCTTTAATACTGATTTATTGTTCGAGTTATTAATTCGTGATGCCGACACACCGAACTCGACTCATGATTTTGGTAGTGATGTTATACCAGAAGCAATAAATAAATACCGCGTTTATGCCTATCCTTTTATTAATTCAAAAAGTGAGATACAAGCTTATTGGCGTGATGTAGGAACAGTTGATGCATTCTGGGAAGCAAATCTTGAGCTTATTGGCGTAACGCCAGAACTTAACTTGTACGATGACCAATGGCCCATATGGACAAGTCAGGAGCAACTACCACCGGCTAAATTTATCTTTGATGATGATAAACGAAGGGGGATGGCGATCGATTCAATGGTATCAGGCGGTTGTATTATTTCAGGTTCCCGTGTCTGTCATTCATTGCTTTTTTCTAACGTAACGATTGATAGCTACACTAAAATTGACTCCTCCGTTATTTTACCGGACGTTCGTGTTGGAAAAAACTGCCGTATTTACCATGCTGTTATCGATAAGGGCTGTGTTATTCCGGATGGAACCGTGATTGGAAAAGACAATGAGCAAGATAAAGAACGGTTTTACGTTTCACCAAAGGGTGTTGTTCTGGTGACACCCGATATGCTGGGGCAAGTTATTCATCATGTCAGATAATATGGCAAAGAGTCCTTTGAATGTCGTGATTTACTGGCACATGCATCAGCCAGAATACCGTGATCTTCGCAGTGGTGAATACCATTTACCATGGACATATTTGCACACTATTAAAGATTATGTCGATATGGTTGCGCATATTGAAAATAATAAAGAAGTCAGGGTGGTTGTAAATTTTGCCCCGGTTTTGCTTGAGCAAATTGATGATTATGCACAGCAACTTGATAATTATTTACATCATGGACAGGCGCTAACTGACCCTTTGTTGGCCGCTTTGGCAGATCCTGTAATTTCTTTAACTGAAGAAAATCGGTTGTATATTATTAAATCATGCCTGCGGGCAAATAAAGAAAGATTAGTTGAACCGTTTGATGCATTTACAACATTAATCGAAATGGCAGAAGCAGGATTAAAAACACCTGGAATTATATCGTATTATTCAGAACAGTTTTTTGCGGATATATTAACGTGGTATCACCTTGCATGGATTGGAGAAACGGTACGAAAATCAGATATACGTATTAAAAAACTCATTAAAAAAAATCATCATTTCACAATACATGACCGGCATTTATTAGTTGAGGTCACTTACGATCTTATTAGCGGCGTTATAGCGCGTTACAAAAAACTGGCAGAGTCAGGAAGAATAGAGTTGTCAATGACACCTTACGCTCATCCAATTTTACCTTTGTTAATTGATTTGAAATCGGCAGAACAAGCTATGCCTGATGCGGACTTGCCCGTTGCAAATGAATACCCTGGTGGCGTGGAGCGTTCAAAATGGCATTTGCAAAAGGGGATTGATGTTTTTAAACATTATTTTGGATTCCCCCCAAAGGGTTGCTGGCCATCAGAAGGCAGCATTAGTGCTGAAACAATTAAATTGATTTCGGAAAATGACATTGACTGGCTGGCAAGTGGCGAAACGGTTTTACGAAACTCATTGCAGAAATCTGCCATTGAAGAAAATGAATGTCTGCATGTTGGCTATCAATACCGGGATAACTCAGCATACTGTTTTTTCAGGGATGATGGTTTGTCTGATTTAATTGGTTTTAAATATTCAGACTGGCATGCAGATGATGCGGTCGCAAACCTTGTACATCATCTTGAAACAATTGCGGAAACCTGTGCAGATAATGATGGCGCGATTGTTTCAATTATTTTAGATGGTGAAAATGCCTGGGAATATTACCCTCAAAACGGGTATCACTTTATTAAGTCAATGTATGCAAGCCTGGCAGAGAACGATGCCTTTAAACTGACAACCTACAGTGAGTACCTTAAGTCAGAAAAGGATAAAAAAATATTATCCGAAATACAAGCGGGTAGCTGGGTATACGGCACGTTTTCTACCTGGATTGGTGAAAAGGACAAGAATCGTGCATGGGATATGCTGGTTGAGGCAAAAAAAGTCTATGACAAAGTCGTACAACATGGGGAATTGTCTGAAGAAGAGCTTAACGCTGCTGAAATGCAACTGGCAACCTGTGAAAGTTCAGACTGGTTTTGGTGGTTTGGTGAATATAATTCGGCTGAATCTGTTTCCGCATTCGATGAACAATATCGTTTACATTTAAGTAATCTATACCAGTTGCTTAATGTTGAACCGCCTGAGTACTTATCAAAAGCCTTTTCATTTGGTAGTGGTGAGCCTGCTATGGGCGGTGCTATGTTACCGGGTCAAAGTCATTAATGGCTGCGCTAGAGATGACATATAAAACGGTCAGCAGACAACGAAGAGCAGGTGTCTTGTTACATCCTACTTCTTTACCGGGAACATTATCACAAGGTGATATTGGGCATCAGGCATATCGTTTTATCGAGTTCCTGAATCAAAATGGCTTTACAGTCTGGCAAATGTTGCCATTGGGGCCAACGCATGAAGACAAGTCACCTTATCAATGCTTATCGTCGCATGCCGGAAATCCATTATTGATAAGCCTTGACTGGCTGACAGATAAAAAATGGTTAAAGCAGGAAGATATAAACGTTTCAACTAAGAGTGAAAATTTCAGACTGCAATGTTTGCTTGATGCGGGAGATTATTTTTATAAGTCTGTTAGTCAAGACTGGCATAACTTGCTCAATGATTTTTCAATTAAGCATGCATTCTGGCTTGATGATTTTGCTTTATTTATGGCGTTTAAGAAAAAATACAACAACAGGCCGTGGTATGAATGGCCCGAGAATATTCGGGCCCGGGAAACAAAAGCATTGGAAAGTGCCGTTGTTGAACTCGAAGATGATATTAGGCAGATAAAATTTGAACAGTTTGTTTTTTTTACTCAGTGGCATGAGATACGTCATTACGCAAAAAATCACAAAGTAGAACTTTTTGGTGACCTGCCGCTTTTTGTTGCACATGACAGTGCCGATGTATGGGCTAAAAGAGAACTGTTTTTAATGGATAGTGATGGCAATATGCCTTTTGTTGCGGGTGTGCCACCGGATGCCTTTTCAGACACCGGCCAACTATGGGGCAACCCGTTATACAACTGGGATTATATGCAAGCAACACAATTTTGCTGGTGGAAAGAACGCTTTACCAGTCAGCTGGAACTTTTTGATTTACTGCGCATTGATCATTTTCGTGGCTTAGAAGCATGTTGGCAGATTCCTGCCGGTGACGATACCGCGGAAAATGGTTCATGGGTAAAAGTACCGGGTGAAAAATTATTAAATGAGTTGTACACCTCGTTTGAACGTTTGCCATTAGTAGCAGAAGATTTAGGGGTTATTACTGACGAGGTTATCAAATTAAAAAAAGCATTTAATTTGCCCGGAATGAAAGTTCTGCAGTTTGCCTTTGATGGCAATAACGGTAATCCACATTTGCCACATTTTCATGAGTTAGATGACGTGGTGTATAGCGGGACGCATGATAATGATACTACGCTGGGTTGGTCATATAATGAAGAAAATTATAACAAGCCCTTCTTTGAAGATTATGCCGGTTATAAAGTCACAACAAATGACGGAAGTGTCCTTGCAGTCATTAGAATGGCAATGTCGTCAGTTTCTTTTATGGCCATTTTACCGATGCAGGATATATTAATGCTTGATTCCTCTGCACGAATGAATACCCCGGGGACAGTTGTTAATAACTGGCGATGGCGCTTTGGCTGGGATGAAGTAAAACCAGACATGCTGGAAATAGTGAATAAATTTTTAACCTTGTATCGCAGGTGAGATTATGTCTGATAAAAAAACAATCTGTACCATAAATCTGTCACATATGGAGAAATTACCCACGGATAGTGAAACGCTGGCTACAGATTTTGAAAGGTATTTGAGCCACCATTTGGGTCGATTTATCGGTTGCATGCCTTCTTATTTGTATGAGGCTTTATCATTAACCATTCGTGATCACATTATGACTGACTGGCGTAATACCTGGAAGAAACACGAGCAAGCGGGTGTCCGAAAAGCGTATTACATGTCACTGGAATTTTTGATAGGTCGTTCACTGGGTAATCATTTACTGAACCTTGATATTAAATCACAAACTAAGGAGGCCATGAATAAGTTTGCATTGGAACTGGAAGATATTGTTACCCAGGAAAACGATGCTGGTTTAGGTAATGGGGGCTTAGGGCGTCTTGCTGCCTGTTTTATGGATAGCTGTGCATCATTAAAACTTCCTGTTATTGGTTATGGAATACGTTATGAGTATGGCATGTTCAGGCAAATGATAGAAAATGGATTTCAGGTAGAAGAACCTGATCACTGGTTAAGAGACAACAATCCATGGGAACTTGAACGTCCGGAGTATACCCAGGTTGTTAAGTTTGGCGGCCGGATTGAGATGGTTAAAAATCATAATCGTAAACCTCATTATGTCTGGGTCGATACCGCCGATGTCTTAGCAATACCTTATGATGTGCCGATATCCGGATATAAAAATGATACTGTTAATACGCTACGTTTATGGAGTGCAAGTGCGACAAACATATTTAACCTGGATGATTTTAATGCCGGAAGTTATGCCGAAGCGGTAGAAGCGAAAAATAACGCTGAGCACATCAGTATGGTGCTTTATCCAAATGATGCCAGTGAAAACGGGAAAGAATTGCGACTTAAACAGCAATATTTTCTGGCTTCTGCAAGCTTACAGGATGTAATGCGAATGTGGGCTATCAATGAAAATAATGACTTCAGTGAGTTTGCAAAACAAAATGTCTTTCAAATGAATGATACTCATCCAACCATTGCGGTTGCCGAGTTGATGCGTATTCTTATGGATGAGCACTATTTAACATGGGAAAAGGCTTGGGAAATAACCCGTCAAACTATGGCTTATACAAACCACACTTTGCTTCCGGAAGCATTAGAAAAATGGCCGGTATCTTTGTTTGAACGTTTGTTGCCAAGATTATTGCAAATAATCTATGAAATAAACGCGGCGTTTTTAAAGCAGGTGTCAGAGAAATGGCCCGGCGATACCGGTAAACAAATCAGTATGTCAATTATTGAAGAAGGGGATGTCAGGTATGTCCGCATGGCTTACCTGGCAATAGTCGGAAGCTTTTCAGTTAATGGCGTTGCTGCTTTACATTCTCAGTTACTATCGGAAGGTTTATTTAAAGACTTTTATACGTTGTGGCCGGAAAAATTTAACAATAAAACCAATGGTGTAACACCACGACGATGGATTGCATATTCCAACCCATTAATGACGGAATTAATTACAGATAAAATAGGAAGTGGCTGGATACAGCAATTAGAAGAAATCGATAAACTTAAACAGTATGCAGATGATCCGGTTTTCATGAACAACTGGTTTGATGTGAAGCTTGAGAATAAAAAAAGACTGGCCAAACTGGTTGAAAAAGAGTGCGGGGTCAAATTTGATATCCATTCTTTATTTGATGTGCAGGTAAAAAGAATACATGAATACAAAAGACAGCTTTTAAATTTATTGCATGTGATCCATCTTTATAACCGAATCAAACGAAATGATACCGACAACTGGACAAACCGTAGTGTCTTAATCGGTGGGAAAGCCGCACCGGGTTATTTGCTTGCCAAATCTATTATCAAACTGGCGAATAATATTGCAAACGTTATAAATAATGATTCTGATGTTGGTAACAAATTAAAAGTAGCTTTTCTACCGAATTATGGCGTCTCAAAAATGCAGGTGATATGTCCGGCGACTGATTTATCCGAACAAATATCAACCGCAGGTAAGGAAGCGTCTGGAACCGGAAATATGAAATTTATGATGAACGGTGCAGCGACCATTGGTACATATGACGGGGCGAATATTGAAATATTAGATGCGGTAGGGGAAGAAAACTTTTTCTTGTTTGGCTTAAAGGCCGATGAAGTTGAAATCCAAAAGAAGAATTATCAACCTGAAAAAATTATTGAAAATGATGAAGATTTAAAACAGGTTATGCATTTATTGCGGTGTGGGCACTTTAATTCTTTTGAGTATGGTATTTTTGATGACATTATCGCATCGCTACTTAATCCGCATGATCCCTGGTTAACCCTGGCTGATTTCAGAAGTTATGTTGATGCTCAGGAAAATGTTTCTCAAACTTATCGTGATAAAAACAGGTGGGTAAGAATGAGTATCTCTAACACTGCTAGCAGCGGATTTTTTTCTACAGACAGAACTATGCGGGAATATAATCAGGATATATGGAAATTATAATGCTTTAATTGTCGCGACTTATTCTATCTTATTACATTTTAATTAATACAGGCTGAACTAAGTATTGGTTATAGAGTGTTAATATGTTACTTTATAAATAAGCTATAAGAACAATTATTCTGAGTATGTTTATTTATTTTACACTAACTCGAACAGTAAAGTCGTATGAAGCATGAAAACGGAAGAGGATAAACTATATTTACTTTTAATTAGTGTTCATGGATTAATCCGTGGGAATGATCTCGAACTGGGTTGTGATTCAGATACAGGCGGTCAAACTAAATATGTGGTTGAGCTTGCACGGGCACTGGGTAAACAGGAAGAAGTTGCAAAAGTTGATCTGGTAACCCGACGTTTAGTTGATAAAAATACAAGTGAAGACTATTCAAAACATTTAGAGCAGCTTAGTGACAATGTTAATATTGTTCGAATAGATTGTGCCGACCAGCTTTATTTACCTAAAGAAGAGCTTTGGGATCATCTTGATAATTTTGCTGACAACCTTCTTAAATATATTCATAGTAATAATTTATCACCACACATCATACATAGTCATTACGCTGATGCTGGTTATGTTGGCACACGTTTGTCACACCAACTAAGCATACCTTTAGTGCATACAGGACATTCACTTGGCCGAAGTAAACGCAAACGCCTGCTTGCCGGAGGTGTTAAAAAAGGTGAAATAGAAAAACGTTATAATATGTCACGACGTATCAATGCGGAAGAAACAACGTTGGGTAGTGCAGACAGGGTGATCACCAGTACAAACCAGGAGATTGAGGAGCAATATGGTTTGTATGATTTTTATCAGCCACAACAAATGCGTGTTGTGCCACCGGGAACAGATTTATCCCAGTTCTACCCGCCTGATGGTACAGAAACAAAGAGTACTATTGCTAAGACAATAAATCTTTTTCTTTCTGAACCGGACAAGCCTATGATATTGGCAATATCCAGACCCGATCATAGAAAAAATATTGTTACTCTTATCAAAGCTTATGGTGAATCGGCGTCGCTACAGAAGATAGCTAACCTTGTTATTATTGCCGGAAATCGTGATGATATTCGTGATATGGAAAGCGGTGCAGAAGAAGTACTTACCGATATATTAATTACCATTGATATTTATAATTTATATGGAAAAGTGTCTTATCCGAAACATCATTCAGCTGATGATGTTTCGGTAATTTATCGGCTGGCAGCGTTATCAGGTGGTGTTTTTATCAATCCGGCATTGACAGAACCTTTTGGTTTAACACTTATAGAAGCAGCGGCATGTGGCTTACCGATAGTGGCAACGGAAGATGGCGGTCCAATTGATATTATCAATAATTGTAAAAATGGTTTCCTGGTTGATCCTTTAGATAAAGAAATGATCTCGGATACCTGTTTTAAAGTGCTTGATGATAAAGCCAAATGGCAGCAAATGTCAGAAAAGGGGATTGCGGGTGTTAGTGAATTTTACACATGGCAAAGTCATGCTGAAAAATATTTAGCGGTGATTAAACCTGTTATTGACAAAACCGAACCTGTAACGCGGATGAATTTGCAACGTCGTAATCGCCTTTATCGGAACAGGGCAGTATTTTCTGATTTAGATCAGAGTCTCCTTGGTGACCCTTCATTATTACCCGAGTTTTCACAAGTTTTAAAAGATAATGCTCGTTGCAGTAGCTTTGGCATTACAACGGGGCGTCGGCTTGATTCTGCATTAAAACTTATAAAACAACATAAATTACCTTTTCCTGATGCCTTGGTGACCAGTTTAGGAACAGAGATTTACTATGGTCAGTACCTGACGCGTGATGTTGCATGGGATGATCATATTGACTACTTATGGCGACCAAACAAGGTACGAACAATATTGCGTGATATACCGGGCTTAAGTTTACAAAAGAAGGCTGAACAGAGTCGCTATAAGATCAGTTATTTTTATGATGCCGCTCATGCACCTGGCATAGATGATATTAGACAACTATTGTTACAACATGAACAAACGGTGAATGTTGTACTTTCTTTTGGCCAGTTTCTTGATGTTGTTCCTGTCAGGGCATCTAAAGGTCTTGCATTGCGCTGGTATGCAGAACAATGGGATATACCGTTGGAGCATATTCTTGTTGCGGGTGGTTCAGGCGCAGATGAAGATATGATTCGTGGCAACACCCTGGCGGTTCTGGTTGCAAACCGGCATGATGAAGAGTTATCCGATATGATTGATCTTGAGCGTGTTTATTATACTAAAATGCCTTATGCCGCGGGTATTATGGATGCAATCGACTATTATGATTTTTTTCAGACCTGCAAAGTACCAGGGGAATAATGAAATTATTACTATGTACTGATCTTGATCGCACCTTGTTACCAAATGGGCCGCAACCTGAGTCAGCATCGGTCAGAGCACTATTTAATCAGTTAGCGTTGCGTAAAGAAGTGACCCTGGTTTATGTGAGTGGCCGGGATAAATTGCTGGTTCAGCAAGCAATAAAAAATTACCAGCTTCCAGTGCCGGCTTTTGTCATTGCTGATGTTGGTTCAACGATATACCAGATAAAAAAAAATAAATGGATCCATCTGGAACATTGGGATGATGAAATTTCGGCTGATTGGAATGGAAAAAGCAATAAAGATCTGCAAAATATACTGAAAAATTTTAAAGATATTCGTCTTCAGGAGTACAGTAAGCAGAAGACGCATAAACTAAGTTACTATGTTCCTCTGTACACAGATTATGAGACCTTATTAAATGAAATAAAATCATGTTTTAATAATGATAATATCAAGACAAATCTTGTCTGGAGTGTTGACGGTGCAGAAAGTATGGGATTGTTAGATATTTTACCTGCAAGTGCAAATAAAAAACATGCAATTGAATTTCTTATGGATGAGTTTGATTTTTCACTTAATGAAACCATTTTTGCCGGTGATAGTGGAAATGATATTTCTGTTATGGCAAGTCCAATTCATTCTGTGCTGGTTGCCAACGCAACGGACAAGGTAAAAAATCTGGCCGTTCAACAGGCTAACATTAATCATGAAGAGGCTAGTTTATATCTTGCACAGGGTGATTTTTTTGGTATGAATGGAAATTACTGTGCGGGAATACTTGAAGGTGTTGTGCACTATATGCCTGCCGTTAAAAGCTGGCTAGGACTCGAATCGAGTAACATTAAATCGAACAACCTTAAAACTGAATAACATTAAAAACAGCGGAATAAATAATGAGTAATCAATTTTATCCTATTATATTTGGTGAAGTTTTATATGATTGCTTTCCTGATGGAACCCGCGTACTGGGTGGCGCACCGTTTAATGTTGCCTGGCATTGTCAGGCGTTTGGTTTACAACCCTTGTTTATTTCACGGATTGGAGAAGATGCACTTGGCCAGGAAGTGCAGGCAGCAATGCTTGAGTGGGGAATGAAAACCGATGGTATACAGGTTGATCCTGCCCATGCCACCGGCAGGGTGAATGTCAGTTTTAAAGACAATGAACCCGCTTATGATATTGTTGAAAACAGTGCCTGGGATTTTATTGATAGCAAACTATTACCTGAGTTGAATAAAGAGAGTATTTTGTATCATGGTTCTTTAATCTTAAGAAACACGGTAGCAGCTGAATGCCTGGATACAATTAAGCAGGCAACTACCGGCTCTGCTTTCATTGATATCAATCTTCGCCCTCCCTGGTGGAATTTGTCACTTATTAATAATATTATGAGTCATAGCAAGTGGCTAAAAATTAACAGTGATGAACTTAATTTAATTGTGGCCAATGAATCTAACATAGAAAATAAAGCACGTTATTTGCTGTCACATTTTCAACTTGAACTGATAGTTGTGACGCAGGGGGCATCTGGCGCTATAGCTATAAGTCAAAATGAAACCTGTTTAGTACGTCCTGAAAAGGAAGTTAAAATTGTTGATACGGTCGGAGCAGGGGATGCTTTCACCAGTGTATTATTATTAGGCTTGCACAAAGCGTGGCCGTTACAAAGTATGCTTGATCGTGCCCAACAATTTGCAAGTGAAGTGGTCGGTTTACGTGGTGCCACGACTCAAAACAAAAGTTTCTATCAACCTTTCATTAAAAACTGGAGTTTGTAATTATTTGATCGTTTTTTAAATATTGAATTAAAATAATTAACAATTTTACTGTTATGTATGAACAAGTATCACACTCATTACTCAATGAAATATTGATCAAATTAAATCCTGAAATTAAGCAGCAGGAATTAAGGCACTTCTATACCCGGCTGGGTGCAAATTTTTATGCAATTTATTCATTGTTTTATATTTTATATGGTGAACGCGATGATTTTGAAGAGCAGGCATTACGTTTGGTCGAAACAATGGCGCGACAATATATATCAAGATCAGAAAAACTAAAAACTAAAGATATTGAACGTGAAAAAGATCATAACTGGTTCTTGAGTCAAAAATGGGTAGGGATGGCACTTTATACAGATGGTTTTGCGCATAACCTGCAAGGGCTAAATGAGAAGTTACATTATTTTCAGGAGCTTGGCGTTAATATGATCCACATCATGCCTATCCTGGAATGTCCTGAAGGAAAAAGTGATGGTGGTTATGCGGTCAGTGATTTTAGAAAAGTAGATTCGCGCATCGGCACAAATGAAGATTTGCATAACCTGAGTGAGTCTTTGCAAAAAAGAGATATTTTATTGACATTAGATGTTGTCGTTAATCATACATCAGATGAACATGAGTGGGCTAAGCGTGCGCGCAAGGGTGAGAAGAAATATCAGGACTACTATTATCTCTTCGATAACCGTGAAGTTCCGGATATGTTTGAAGAAAGTATGCCGGAAATATTTCCAGAAACGTCTCCGGGTAACTTTACCTGGAATGATGAAATGCAAAAATGGGTAATGACCGTATTTAATGATTACCAATGGGATCTTAATTACAGTAATCCCGGTGTACTGATTGAAATGCTCGACATTATTCTTTTCTGGTCTAACCAGGGTGCAGATATTATACGTCTTGATGCCGTCGCTTTTTTGTGGAAGAAAATGGGGAGCGCCAGTCAAAATGAACGTGAAGCGCATTTAATATTGCAGTTATTGAAAGATTGCATACAGGTGACAACGCCAGGCGTACTTTTTATTGCCGAAGCCATTGTTGCGCCTGTTGAGATTACCAAATATTTTGGTGAAGATGCGATCAACGCAAAAGAATGTGAAATTGCTTATAACGCAACATTAATGGCTTTGTTATGGGATGCCGTTGCGACTAAAAATGCTAAACTTTTATACCAGGGTTTAAGAAGTTTACCCGATAAACTCGAACGTGCGACCTGGCTTAATTATATACGTTGCCATGATGATATTGGTCTTGGTTTTGATGATTCAGATATCAAAGCCGTTGGCTATGAGCCCTATGAACACCGCCAGTTTCTTATTAATTACTATACCGGAAATTTCAGTGATTCAGATGCACGGGGTTTTCCGTTTGGACAAAATCAAAAAACGGGGGATGCACGAATTTCAGGTTCGCTTGCATCATTAGTCGGACTTGAGGCAGCGCTGGAGTCGAATGATCCTGATCGTATTGATAATGCAGTTCAACATATCATTCTGCTGCACAGTATTATTTTATCATTTGGTGGAATACCGTTATTGTATTACGGTGATGAAGTTGGAACATTAAATGATTGTGATTTTCTTAATGACGAGCACAAAGCACATGATAGCCGTTGGACCCACCGTCCTAAATTTGACTGGGAAAAAGCTGAACGTCGGCATGAGTCAGGTTCCATTGAACAAAAGCTATTTAATGCTACTAAACAAATGATTGCTGTGCGTAAAGAAATTCCGGCGTTTTCAGATTTTAATAACCGTGAACTCATTCATGTCGATAATCCCCATCTGTTCGTCTTTTCACGTTTTAATTTGGTAAGAACAACTGGTGGTGTCCTGGTTGTGGTGAATTTTGATGCGCATCCACAATATCTTGATCTTGAAGACCCCAATATTAAATCAGTGCTGGCCTACAGTCATATTCAGGATCTGGTTTCAGGTGATAGCCCGAGTATGTTTAAAGGACGGTTGGTGATTCCTCCTTATCATTTCTACTGGTTGACGGATCAACATCGCGCAGGCTGACTGAATAGTTTTATGAACTGTGCTATGGGATCTTATCTATCAAATAAATGTGCTATTTTAGCGCATTTATTTAATTATGGTTTAAATGAGTGCAGATTACACAGCGACACAGGCTACTTTTTGTTTTAATCGCTTAATAGCACTAACGTTAGGCAGGCTATAGTGAGTTTTATTATATAAATTTTGTTGGAATGAATTTTGCTGACTAATAGCTATATATTTTAATAACTAAAGGATGAGTGACTTATGTCTCAGCTTACTCAGTTAAAATCATGGTTAGCACTGAATGAGCACTATGATGAAATAAAAAACGTTCACATGCGTGATATGTTTGAAAACGATGAGCAGAGGTTTGAAAAATATTCACTTCAATTGAACGATATTCTTTATGATTTTTCCAAAAACCGTATTAATGATAAAACATTAGAGTTGCTACTTCAGCTTGCTAATGAGACCAGTCTTCCTCAATGGATTGAACAGATGTTTAATGGTGAGGCCATTAACCACAGCGAACAAAGAGCCGTTTTGCACACTGCTTTACGCGATAAAAATAATCAGCCAATTATTGTTGATGGTGTTGATATTCTTCCTGAAATTAAAGAAGAACGGAAAAAGGTAAAAAATCTGGCAGAAAAAATACGTACACGAAAATGGCGGGGAGTAACAAACCAGGCAATAACCGATGTGGTCAATATTGGGATAGGCGGTTCTCATCTTGGCCCTTTAATGGTTACCGAGGCATTAAAGTCTCACTCGCTGCACGATCTTAATGTTCATTTTGTTTCTAATGTTGATGAAAATCATATTAATGACACATTGCAATACCTTAACCCAGAGACCACTTTTTTTATTATTGCATCAAAAACATTTACAACGCAGGATACCATGGTCAATGCCGAAACGGCCAGGCAGTGGTATATCAATCATATTGGCAGTAATAAAGATATCGAACGCCATTTCTCTGCCGTAACATCAAACGTTACACTGGCAAAAGAGTTTGGGATCGATGAAAAAAATATATTTAAAATGTGGGACTGGGTAGGTGGCCGTTATTCTCTATGGTCTGCTATTGGTCTTTCTATTGTTATAGCAATTGGCTCGGAACAATTTGATGAGTTACTAGAAGGTGCCTACGAAGCCGATCAACATTTTCGCAATACGCCCATTGAGAAAAACATCCCTGTCATCATGGCATTGTTAGGTGTTTGGTATAATAATTTTTTTGCTGCGCAAACAATGGCGGTATTACCTTATGATCAACATTTACATCGCTTTCCGGCTTATCTACAGCAAGCTGACATGGAAAGTAATGGTAAGTATGTTGATCGGGAAGGGAACGAAGTTGATTACACCACAGGACCGGTTATTTTTGGCGAGATAGGAATAGCAGGTCAACATGCTTTTTTCCAGTTATTACATCAGGGTACAAAATTGGTGCCTGCTGATATTCTTGCGCCTGTTTACAGTTTTCGTTGTATCGCAAGGCATCATCGTGCGCTCATGTCTAATGTTTTTGCTCAAACCGAAGCATTAATGAAAGGCAAAACACAGCAACAGGCTTATAAGGAATTAAAAGATACAGGCATGAGTGAAAATGAAATCAAAAAATTACTGCCCTACAAAGTATTTCCCGGTAATAGACCCACCAGTACATTTTTGTTCGACACTTTAGATCCTAAAACATTAGGCTCAATTATTGCACTTTATGAACATAAAATATTTGTTCAGGGCGTTATCTGGAATATTAACTCATTTGATCAATGGGGGGTTGAACTGGGTAAACAACTTGCGACCAGTATCTTAGGTGAATTAAATGATACTGATAAAATCAATACCCACGACAGTTCGACCAATGGTCTTATTAACCATTATAAATATCGTCGGCCTGAAAAAAACAGTAACAAGTCATAGTGGTAATGTTTAGTAATGTTATCATCATGACACTTATTACTGGTAGAGAAGTAAGGAAAGACTTTTTTGGAAGAACGAGTGTTAGAGAAGGGGAATGGGTTTATTATGCATATTAGAAATAATTGGTCTCTGACACTGAAGTACTTAATGAACCGCTTCGAGTTTCGTCAGCAATACCTCAACCTGCTTTGCATATTCTGGCATCGTGACAATTTGGACAGAGCAAACGTAAATTAGATAAACGATATCATTGTTATCTCCAGTAATATGAGCAATCTCTACAAGCCACTAAAAGTGATTCATAATCGGTGATATTTTCCTCATTTTAAGCGTGAAATCAGGTGTAATAATTTTGCAATTATTCCGTATCATGCTAGATACGTTCGTATTCTGATATTACTTGTGCACCCAACAATAAGATAAGTGCTGCGGCTTCAAGAGTCAGTAGAATGATGATTACAGTAGCAAAGGTACCATAAATAATATTTACAAAGGACAGTGTAGAAAAATACCACACCAGAAAATGTCGTGTCAGTTCCCATAGCAAGGTTGCTGTGATTCCGCCAATTAAAGCATGCGAGAGTGCCAAACGACCCAATGGCATTACCAGGTAGAGTGATGTTAATAATAATACCTCACCCATAAGCCCGAAAAGATAAATAATTCCTGCGGAATACCCCCGCAGTGACCATGTTTGTCCGAACAAAGTAAATGAATTATCCGAAAAAGAATGGAGAGTGCCACTTACCGTACTAACAAGAAATAAACCCAGTGCCATAAAAAAAATATAACCATAAGGAATAATAGCAGAGACAAGAAAATGCCGGCGGCGTATAACAACACGATGAAAGAAAATGACAGACATGGCATTTTCTAACATAGAAAAAGCGAGCGAACTAAAAAATAATAAAATGATTAGACCAACAACACCAACAATTTTCCAATTATGTAAAAGTGCGGTGATTTGAGCTACCAGATCAACCGCCTGTCCAGGTGCAATCAACTCCAGAGTTTCACGCGTTGCAGCAAGTAAAGGTTGTACGTCAGTCAGTTGTGAAAGCGCAATAAGAATGAGCGCCAACATCGGCACGATGGAAAGCAACGTGTAATAAGCAACCGCACCGGAGAGCAGTAATCCCTGGTTAGTGCGAAAACTAACAAAAACCGAATATAAGAATTCGAGCGGGTTGTTAAGCACATAGCTTAAGCGTTTATTGGCATACTTCATCGAAGTCCTGTAGTCATAACTGGTCAAATTGTGATAAGTAAAAATATCTTAAAAAAGGAATTAAAGGTTTTATAAATTTATATTCTCTTTATTCCTTTTGTTCAAACTGACATAAACGTGACTCCAGCGTTTCAATTTTTTCGAGTAGCTCCAAGGCAAGTGCTATGCCTGCAAGGTTAAGACCGAGATCTCGTTGCAATCTCATTGCTGTGCACGCTCTTTGTAGACTGTTTCCTGAGAATCGCCACTGTGTTTGTTGATAGCCAATGGGTTCTAGCGCACCTTCTTCAACCAGTTCTATGATCCATTCGGCTGAACTTGAGCAGGCTTTACATAAATCATTCAAAGACAGTTCCGTTTCTTCGTCTATTATAATTCCAGTGTGCATTTGTTGATTCATGGTTGTTTATACTCCCAATTTACCGCGAGGGTTATAGGCCATTTCCTTTTCCATTTTACGATAGAGCTCTTTGGCTGTTTCGCTATCGGCAGGAGGTAAGGTGATTTGAGGAACAACATAAAGATCACCCGCGGGCTTGCCGGGAATACCGCGTGCTTTTAAACGTAGTTTTCGTCCAGTGATTGTTCCTGCTGTAATTTTTAGATCTACAAGCCCACTGGGTGTGGGTACTTTTAGGGTTGCACCGAGGGCGGCTTCCCAGGGGGTTAGTGGAAAGTCGAGATAAACATCATGTCCATCTACTCGATAGATACTATGTGGCTTAAACTCAATTTCCAAATAGAGATCACCCGCGGGCGCATTGCCCATTCCTGCAGAACCTTGTCCTGTCAGTCGAATACGTTGCCCCTGTTTAACACCTTTAGGAATTTTAACATTGAGGGTGCGTTGTTTATTGATGATATGGCTCGAGTTATCTAGTTCTGGTGATTGCAATGTGATAGCGCGAGTTGCTCCGTGATAAGCATCTTCAATATCAATCATTACTTTTGCGTGATGATCTTCGCCACGTGCGTTAAAACCGGTATGTTGACGTTGCGTTTGCGCTGATCCAAAACCACGGCCAAATAATGATTCAAAAAAATCACTGTAGTCAGAAGCATCACCGCCGGTGTAACCAGCGCCGCTGAATTCAAAACCTGCATCCCAATCGGGTGGTGGATTGAAGTCCTGACCGGCTTGCCAGTTTGCACCTAACCGATCATAAGCAGCACGTTTTTCTGGATCTTTAAGTGCTTCATAAGCTTCGCCAACTTCCTTGAATCGCGCTTCGGCATCGGCTTCTTTACTGACATCGGGGTGATACTTGCGGGCTAATTTTCGATAAGCACGTTTTATTTCATCTTGACTGGCATCTTTTTCGACACCAATGATTTTGTAATAGTCTTTGTAATCCATGCATAACTCCGGTGCTGGCTACTATCTTTAAAATTATATCTGGTTGAAATTATCTTTGTTATTTTTTCACAATATAGGGTCTGTAAGATAAGCATTAACCACATTCTAACACTTTTTATTATATTCGCGAAAATAATAGGGGACAAAGCATAGTATTTGTTAATACAATCAGGAGAGACAGGTGTTCTAATTTATTTTAAATAAATTCAGGTGGCAAAATGGATTTATCTTTTTTTTATCGCTTAGCTGCTGATGTTATTCTTTTTCTACATGTATTGATTGTTGTTTTTAATGTGTTCGGCCTGATTCTAATCATTATAGGCTATGTTCGTAAGTGGAACTGGATTTGTAATCCGTGGTTTCGTTATACTCATATTGCCTCGGTTACTATAGTGATTGTTCAAGCATGGGTCGGGGTTGTATGTCCTCTTACTAATCTGGAAATGGCGCTGCGTTCAAAAGCGGGTGAAACTGTATATCAGGGTACATTTATATCTCATTGGCTTGAAAGTATTTTGTATTATCAAGCGAGCCCATGGTTTTTTGTTGTTATTTATACGATCTTTGGTGGTTTGGTTATTGTCGGCTGGTTTATGGTTCGTCCACGGCCATTTAAATAATGTAGCCAATACCTGACACCTACCTGTATAAATACACGTTGATTACAAAAAAAATACAAGTAACATGTAAAAGGGACATAGTTAGGGTGCTTAAATGATTGTGGGGTAAGTATGGCAAAGTTAACTTTTTACGGTGCAACAGAGGGTGTTACTGGTTCGTCATACCTTATCGAAACTGAACAATCCACTATACTTCTTGAATGTGGTCTTTATCAGGGCAGACGGGAAGAAGAAAGGAAAAATGAAAAGCCTTTTCCTTTTGATGTTCGTAAAATTGATGCAGTTGTTATTTCACATGCACACTTAGATCATGCCGGCCGGGTACCGAAGCTTGTTGCTGACGGATATAATGGTGTGGTTTACATGACGCACCCAACCAACGAGCTATTAGAAATCCTTCTCAAAGATGCCGCGTCGATTCAGGAACGTGACGCCGAATGGGAAAATAAAAGACGACGCCGTGCAGGGAAAAAAGAAATTGAACCTCTCTATACAATGGACGATGTTGAAGAAGCATTAAAACTATATGAAGGTGTTGCTTATGGTCATCGTCATGAAGTTGCAAAGGGCATTGAAGTTTGTTTTCGTGATGCGGGACATATTTTAGGATCATCAATTGTTGAACTGTTCATAAATGACAAAGGTCAGAAAAAGAAACTCGTGTTTTCAGGTGATCTTGGTAACAGCGATGCTGCATTATTACGTGATCCTGAAACGATTGTAGAGGCTGACCTTATATTGCTTGAGTCAACCTATGGTGATCGTAATCATCGGGCCATTGATGATACGCTAAAAGAATTTGAAGATATTATTATTGAAGCGTCTGAGAATGGTGGTAATATTTTAATTCCTTCGTTCGCAGTAGGACGTACACAGGAAATTATTTTTTATCTTGGAAAGCTATATCAGGAAGGAAAATTAAAACAACAAGCTGTTTATCTGGATAGTCCCATGGCGATTGCTGCAACAGAAGTTTATCATCGCTTTCAAAATGTCTTTAATCCTGAAGACAGCGCATCGTTACATTATGGCCGATCCGGAACCTTGCACAGTTACTTACCGGTGCTTCGTTATTCCCGTACGACAGAAGAATCGATGGCATTAAATCGGCTGGACTCGGGAGCTATTATTATAGCAGGCAGTGGTATGTGTAATGGTGGTCGCATACGACATCATTTAAAACATAATTTATGGAAATCTAAAACACATGTGATTATAGTGGGTTTTCAGGCGAAAGGTACACCCGGTCGCATATTGGTTGACGGAACAAAAACTTTTCGGGTTGTAGGGGAAGAAATTGCGGTTAAAGCATCCATTCACACGCTTGGTGGTTTTTCTGCTCATGCCAGTCAGAGCCAACTCATTGAGTGGGTAAACAATTTTAATAAACCGCATCCAGGACTCTATCTTGTCCATGGTGAAGAAAAGGCTAAGGCAGCATTACGCGAAAAACTTTCTCATCATGGCTGGTCTGCAAATATTCCTCATTATGGAGAGAGTATACACTTGTAGAAGTCTGGTTGATGTTAATACCCGTGACAACAATCGGAGTCTTTTTATTATTTATTCATTCCGAAGTTATCTATGACGTATTTAATTAAAGAGAATGGAGTGATTTATTTTAATTACGTCTAATATTAGAATTTAATTGTAACACTAAGTGCGTTAGCGGTTGTTGAAAATATGATGCTACGTTTGCGGTGTACCTCCTGTTGTACTGGTTTTTGCTCATGCTATTTGGGGAGATAACACATTTATTTGTAATTCTTTGGTTAAAGAGATGAATGCTTTTATATTTTAGTGATTTTATGACGGCATAATTCTACTTATGAGCTATGATTGGTAATGTGGGATTGTATATTGTAAAAAATCGTGTTTGCAGCATAGCCGTTGATTTATGTTTTAAATGGGCAAATTGTCTGGAATTCCGGATGTTATGCAAGTCAACGGTTTTCTAAGTAAGATTTTTTCTTATCAGGAAACAACGATAAGACCAGTATAAGAGATGGAGTCACGTAATATGATTAGATTCATACAACGATTCATCCTGTCACTACTTTTGTTAGCCGCTGCATTATTGAACACGGTATCTGCTAACAATATCATTCATCCCGTTTTTCAGTTAACTATCAATGATGTTATTGGGCCGGCAACGGATGATTATGTTAATCGGGCAATTGAAACGGCCACGCTGCAACAGGCAGTGCTGATCGTTATTCAAATGGATACGCCGGGTGGTTTGGATTCTGCCATGCGATCCATTATTAAAAATATCACGAATTCTTCAGTACCTGTTGCGGTTTATGTTGCACCAACGGGAGCGCGTGCAGCCAGTGCAGGTACTTACATTCTTTACGCAAGCCATATAGCGGCTATGGCGCCAGGCACAAACCTGGGCGCGGCAACACCAGTGCAGATTGGCGGTATTTCACCGTCTGATTTTCAAAAGGAAAAAGACAAGACAGACAAGCAGGAGATGGAAAAAAATAAAACGACATTACAAAAAAAAATCATTAATGATGCTGTTGCTTATATACGGGGACTGGCACAACTGCGTGGTCGTAATCAGGAATGGGCTGAAAAAGCGGTTAGAGAAGCTGCCAGTCTTCCTGCGGATGATGCATTGAAAAAAAATGTTATTGATATTGTCGCTAGCAATACAACCGATTTGTTGAAACAAATTGATGGTCGTGAGGTGTTTGTTCAGGGACAAAAGATTAGGTTGAAAACGGGAAGTTTAACGCTGACAGAAATTAATCCGGACTGGCGTAGTCGATTACTTAGCGTTATTACTAATCCGAATATTGCTTATATTTTGATGTTAATTGGCATCTATGGCTTGATACTTGAATTTTATAATCCGGGTTCGATTGTCCCAGGAACGGTTGGTGCAATTTTTTTATTGCTGGCGATGTATTCCTTTCAATTATTACCGGTTAACTATGCCGGCATGGCACTTATTCTATTAGGCATTGCTTTGATGGTAGCTGAAGCTTTTGAACCGAGTTTTGGTGTGCTTGGTATT